>Ga0163151_10000411_pt1 | contig 76764 bp, 59 predicted proteins | sample OliLakLV19MP5IB2_FD_145596 | JGI IMG/M metagenome (GOLD analysis project Ga0163151, IMG submission 145596) | Freshwater microbial mat bacterial communities from Lake Vanda, McMurdo Dry Valleys, Antarctica - Oligotrophic Lake LV.19.MP5.IB-2 | ecosystem: Environmental > Aquatic > Freshwater >... | reverse complement strand
GTCCCAAATGATGTTGTGCGCAGTACCGGCGCGCCACGGAACCGAGGTCGTGACGGCGGTCGTGGGAGCGGTGATTGCGACGCGGCCTTTGATGGTGAGCGGAGTCGACGTGGCGATGACGGTGGAATTGGCGAAATCTTCGACACGGATCGTAACGCCCGCGCCGATGCGGTTGGGGATCGTCCAATTGCGCGTCCAGCTCGAGCCCGACACCGCCGCCGAGTCGCCGCCGACGATCTCGTTCAGACCGTAGTCCGAACCGCCGGAGGTGTAGAAGAGACGCACGTTGCCGATCGGGCCGAAGACGGTGCCCGTCAAAGTGACGACTTCACCCACGGCGTACGTGCCCGCGGACGCGTACAGGCCGGCGGGAAGTGCATTGATGGCGACAGAACCCTTGATCGTGAACTTGCCGTTCGGCGGAGCGGGCATGTCGGCGAAGACGGTCGGGTCGTCCAAGTCGAGTACGCGAAGACGCGCGTTCGTCGTCGTGATGCCGCCGACGTTCGGAATGACCCAGTTGAACGTAAACGGTCCCGTGGCGGAACCGGTCAGATCGATATTCTGCGTGTTCTGGGCGCCCGGCGTCGTGCCATCGACCAGGTTCTCCCAGACGATCGGAACGGCCGTGATGTCCTTAGTGATCTGGAGGCGACCGGTGAGGATATTCCCCTTCTTCGTGAAGGTGACCGCGCGGGTGTCGGCGTTCGAGGTCGAGATGCCCAGAGCCGCGCCGTCGGCCGGAGTCGTGAGTGTTAGCTCGCCGCGTACTTTAAAGGTGGCCGATTCCTGGATGGAGTTCGCGTCGTTGGGGTCCGAGAGGCGGACTTTGGCGGTATTGAAGATCGTCGCGGGAAGCGTCCAGTTGAACGTGCCGTCGTTGGTGATGATGCCGTCGTTGTTCGTCGCGCCTTCGGACTCGTTCACAGGGTTCCAGCCCAAACCGACGTTGTACTCGAGCTTCACTGTCGCCGGGACACCGATGGTGGCCGTCGCCCAAGCGACCGTGTGCACGTCGGTGGCGATCCAGACCGAGGTACCGTTGGGCAGAGGCTGGGAGAACGTGAAGTTCGCCATCGTGGAGCTCGCGGCATCCGCGACGTCGGCCGTGCTCGCGTTCCCCGCGTCCGTGACTCTGATCCGGAAATCGTCCTTCACAATCGGGAAATCATTGGGGATCGCCCATACGTAAGGCTGCTGCTGCTTGGCGGGACCGGCCGGAACGCTCAAGATATCCCCGCCCGCATTCCGGATGAGCGCCCAGTTCGTGCCGCCATCGGTCGAGTACCAGAGCTTCACCGCACTCATCGTGCCGTGCGTCTGCTCCCAAGTGACGGTGTTGTTCTGGCCGATGCGCCACTTGACGCCGGGGCCGCTGCCCGCGCCGGAGCCCGACGCGTCGCCGGGAGACACCATCGTCACCTGGCCCGTGATCTGGAACGCGGAGGAAATCGTCGAGACCGCCCACGTGTCGATGGTCGGAAGAGTCAGGATGCGGATCTTGCCGGTCGCGGAGTTCATCACGTCATCAGGAATACCGCCGTCGGGCGAGCAGGCCGAGCCGCTGGCGCCCTGGGCGGTCGCCCAGCGCTGGGTGCCGTCGTTGGTGGTCGTAGTGTAGATCGCGATCTCGTCGCCGTTGAACGTGCCGTCTTCGGCGTATTCGATGCGGACGTCGACGATGTTGTCGCCCTTCTTGGTCCAGGTCAAGTCACGCGCCAGGTCGTCCACGGTCCAGACGTTGCCCGAAGTCGGACCCGTGATGACGAGGTACGGACGCACGGTGAACGCCGCGCTCTCGGAGAAGACGTCGGTGTCGGAGGCGTCGACGATCCTAACCTTCACGGTGCTTCCGGCAATGGAGATGTTCGGGGCGTCGAGGAGGAGGTTGAACGGTCCGTTCTGCGTGACGTTCGTGCCGCCCGAGACGGTCGTGTAGTTCGAGCCGTTGTCGGTGGAAACTTGGACCGTGATGTCGTCCCCGATCGTTCCGTTGGCCGTCCACGAAACGGAGATCGTGTCGCCGAGCGTGTAGGGCCCGGGCAGCGCGTTGATCGTGAGACGGCCCTGGATCTTCGCAGGCTCGGAGACAGCGTCAAGGATAAGGTCGGAGCCGACGGCTTTGATCTTCGTGTTGGTGTTGGAGACAAGAAGGTCGTTCGGGACGGTCCACGCGAACGTGTTGCCGGTGTCTTGGGTCGAGGCAAGAGCGCCGGCGCCGGGGATCGCGACGTAAGGGGCGTTATTGACGCTGTAGGAAAGTGCGATGGTTCCGATGGAACCGAAGCGGTCCCAAATGATGTTGTGCGCAGTACCGGCGCGCCACGGAACCGAGGTCGTGACGGCGGTCGTGGGAGCGGTGATTGCGACGCGGCCTTTGATGGTGAGCGCGGCGGAGGTCGCGTTGACCGTGGCGTTCGTCGAATCCTCGACGCGGACCGTGACGCCTGCGCCCAACCGGTCCGGGATCGTCCAGTTCCGGGTCCACGTTCCCGAAGACACGGCGACCACGTCGCCGCCGACGACTTCGTTCAGACCGTAGTCGGTGCCGCCGGAGGTGTAGTAAAGACGGACGTTGGAAATCGGTCCAAACACGCCGCCGGTGAGCGTGATGACCTCCCCTTTCGCGTACGTGCCCGCGGGTGCGTAAAGCCCGGCCGGGAGCGCACCTATGGAGACACTGCCCTTGATCGTGAATTTGCCGTTCGGCGGAGCGGGCATGTCGGAGATAACCGTGGGATCGTCCAAGTCGAGCACGCGAAGACGCGCGTTCGTCGTCGTCATGCCGCCGATGTTCGGGATCATCCAGTTGAACGTGAACGGTCCCGTGGCGGAACCGGTCAGGTCGATCGCCTGGGTGTTCTGCGCAAGCGGCGTCGTTCCGTCGACCAGGTTCTCCCAGACGATCGGAACGGCCGTGATGTCCTTAGTGATCTGGAGGCGACCGGTGAGGATATTCCCCTTCTTCGTGAAGGTGACCGCGCGGGTGTCGGCGTTGGAGGTCGAGATGGACCAAGCCAATCCGTCCGCTGGTGTCGAGAGCGACAATTCGCCGCGGATCTTGAAATTCGCGGAGGTCTGGAGCGAGTTCACGTCGTTCGGATCCGAGAGACGTATCTGGGCGGTGTTCAGGATGGTCGCCGGAAGCGTCCAGTTGAACGTGCCGTCGTTAGCGATGATGCCGTCGTTGGCCGTCCCTTCGGATTCCACGACGGTGTTCCATCCGGAACCCACGTTGTACTCGAGTTTCACCGTCGCGGGAACTCCCGAAGTGGCCGTGCTCCAGAGGACCTGGTGCACGTCGGTGGCGATCCAGACCGTGGTTCCGAGAGGGTTCGGCGCGCTGAAGGTGAACTTCGCGAGCGTCGAGCTCTGCGCATCGCCCACGTCGGCGAGGGCGGTATCGCTAACGTCGGTGACCCGGACGCGGAATGTGTTTTTCACGATAGGAAAATCGTTGGGGATATTCCAGCCGTACGTCTGCTGCTGGCCCGCGACGCCGGCCGGGACGCTGTTGATGTTCCCGTTCACGTCGCGGATGATCGTCCAGTTGCTCCCCGAGTCGGTCGAATACCAGATCTTGACGGCGGACAGCGTGCCGCGGGTCTGTTCCCACGTGACGGTGTTGCTCTGGTCGATGCGCCACTGGACGCCCGGCCCCCCGCCCACGCCGACCGCGGTGCCGTCGCCCGGGCTCACCATCGTCACTTGGCCGGTGATCTTGAAGACGGGAGAAACGGAAATCGCGGCCCAAGCGTCGTTCGTCGGGAGCGTCAGCACGCGGATCTTCGCGTTGGCCGCGCTCATGACGTCGTCCGGAACGGTCCAGGGAGCCGAGCCGTCGTTCGGAGTGGAGTTGTGAATCGTGATCTCGTCGCCGTCGAACGTGCCGTCTTCCGCGTACTGGATGCGGACGTCGGTGACGTTGCTGCCCTTGAGGGTCCAAGTCACGTTCCGGTTCTCGTTTACCACCCATGTGTCTCCGGTCGTAGGCGCCGTGACGTTCACGAAGGCTTTCACGAGGAACGCGTTCGATTCCACGGCCGGGGCGCTCGCGTTAGTCGCGGAGAGACGTACTTTGGCGAGGCTGCCCGCCTTCGTGATCCCGCTGGCGGTATCCAGCGCGAACGTCACGGAGGGACCCGCGGCCGGCGCGTCCGTGCGGATCGTGACCCAGCCCGTCGCGTCGTAATATTCGACCGTCACGTCCCCGATCGTACCGCTCGAGCTGTAATTCACTGTTAGATTGTCGCCGAGGACGTAGGGGCCCGTGGGGCTCGTCACCGCGATCTTGCCGTTGACGACGAATTCGGTCGCATGCTCGCTCGTGACCTGGAGATTCACGTTGGCGTTGTTGTTCTTCACGCGGAACTTCACGTTGTCGCTGATGATGTTGGGCATCGTCGTGTTCACGAATTGAACCGCATTCGAGTCCACGTTCGTGAAACCGGGAAGATCTGTCCAGACGGGCGTGCCGGCGTTCGCGTCCGTCGTGTACTGGATGCGGATGCTGCCCGCGCCAACCGAGGACCAGGAAATCGTGAGCGGATCGCCGACGTAGCGAGTGGTCGGTCCGTCGGGGGCCGTCAGGACGAGCTTGGGCTTCACGATGGTCGACGCGGAAAGGCCGCTCGTGACCGCGTTGTCGAACGCATCCGAGGCGACGACCTTCACTTTGAACTGATCGGTGACCGCAGCGGCCGGAATGCCCGCGGCACCGGGGGTCCAGAGGTAGCTCGTGCCCGTGTCGTTCGTCGTGATCGGATAAGGGTAGCCGTCAGTGCCGTTGTCTTTCGAGTAATAGATGTCGACTTCGCTGATCCCCTTCTTAGTCCAGACGATCTGCCGGGACGTGTCGCCCGCCGTCCACGTCGTTCCGTTCGGTTGGGTGACCGTGATTTTGCCGTAAACGTTCACGGTGCCGTTCGACTCGTCCGTCACGTCGGTGGTTTCGCCGACCATGTCGACCTTCACCTTGAACTGGTTGTTGACGATGCTCGCGGCATCCGGAATCGTGAAGACCGGCGAGAGCGTGTAGTTCGCCGGGCTCGGATTGACCCCGGTGACCGGCGCGCCGTTGATTAACGTCCAAGACGCGGCGTTGTTCGCCTTATAGTAGAAGTTGAAGCTGTCAGTATTGCGGCCCGTGTGGTTAAACTGCAGCGGGAACGTGTCGTCGATGTGGACTTCTGCCGCGCTGTTGGTCGCCATGAGGGTCACGTTCGGCTTGACCGTGATGTCGGCCGTCTTGAAAACATTCGCGGCGTTTCCGTCGTACTGCACCTTCAGTTTCGTCGCGCCGCGGGCCGCGTCGGGGATGTTGGTCCACGGGTAGCTGTGGCTACCGTTCTGGTAGTCGTTGGCAAGCGTCGCGATGTTGAAGTAATCGGTTCCGTTGATCGAATAAAGGAGCGAAACGTTCTGGCCATTCGGCACGCCCGAGTCCGGCATCGTGCCGTGGTTCGTCCACTGGATCGTGTAGTCGCCGCCGACCCGGAGGAGCGGGTTCGACAGCGGCACCGGCGCGACGAAGTCGAACGCGCCGCGAATTTCGAACACCGCATCGGAGACGTCGAAGATACTGGCGATCGTATTGTGCTGAACTTTAAGCTTGGAATTAGGGCCGATCGCGTCGGCGACGGGCCAGCCGACGAGCGAGCTCACCGTGCCCGCCGCATCAAGGCTCGAGTACGGGCCGCCGGAGATTTCCGTCCAGGGACCCGCGTCGCCGCTCTTCGAATAGAAGAGCTTCACGCTCGTGGGATTCGTGTTGTTTCCGTAATAGCGCCACTGGATGTTCCTGAGCTCATCCACATTCCACACCGGCGCGCCGCCGTTGTGGCCGACGAGCGTGACCTTCGGCCGGATCTTCACGTTGAAGCTGGAGACGTCCGCCAGATCACCGAAGCTCGCCGACTCCAGGCGGAATTTCACGGTGTCGCTTTCGCCGAGGCGGTCTACCGCCCACAGGTAGTTGGAGGTCGGGCTGACGGAATTCGCGATGTCGGTGGTCGTCGCCGCCGTGAACGGGAACGTGACTGCCGAGCCGTCCGTACTGTATTTAATGCGGAGCGCGCCGACGTTGATCTGCGTGCCACCGTCTTCGGATTCGCTCTTCCAGTCGAGCACCACGTTGTCGGTCGCCGTCAGGACGTCCGTCAGGTTCGGGTCGACGTTTCCGTTCGGGTAGACGAGTTCGAAAACCGGGCGAATCTTGACGAAGTCGGACTGGTCGAACGTCGTGCTTTCGTAGCCGATCAGTGACACCCTGAATGAATTCGTGAATGCGTCGCTGGCCGGAAGCGCGGCGGCCGGCGGCACCCAGTCGATGTAGCTGTTCGTCTGGTTCGTGCCGTTCAGTGCGATCGGAATCCAGGTCGCGCCGCTGTCCTTCGTGTATTCGAGCACGACGTTACCGAGCGTGGCGGGGACCTTGGTCCACTGGATCCGGTAGCCGCCCGCGTGTCCGATGGTCCACGTCGGCACGGTCGGGTTATCCGGCGGGGCGGTGATGGTGAGCACGCCCGCGACGTTGAACGAGTTCGTGCCGATCGCGTTCACGTCCGTTTCGTCGCCCACCGCCTCGATCTTCACCTTATATATGCCGGGAACACCGGAGATTCCGCTCGGACCCGGCTCGGTCTGCGGATCCCAGTTGTAGGTTTGCTGCGCCCCGTTCGAGCCGCCGGCGATGGAGTTGACGATGATCGTCGAATAATCGTTGAAGTCATTGTTCCCCGAAAGGCGGATGCGGACGTTGCCGAGGTTGCCGGCGGGGGTCCAGCGGATCGGGATCTGCTGGTTGTACGGGAACGTGCCACCCGAGGGTTGGACGGCCGTGACCTTCGGCTTGATCGTGAAATTCACGTCCGATTCGTCGGAGTAGGTGGGCGTCGGGAAGCTGCGGATGCGGATCCTCGCCTGCGTGGTGTTGGCGTTTTCGACGGTCCAAGTGACCTGGCCGAGCGACGCCGTCACGTTCGACGCGATTTCCGTCCAGTTCGAACCGTTGTTCGTCGTGAAATAGACGTCGATCGCGGAAATGCCCGGCGAAGCGGTCCAGGTGATGCCGTTCGGGGCGTTGAAAGCATCGCCCGACTTTACGATGACCGACGTATTCGGAATATCGACGCGTAGCGAAGGGTTGATCGTGAAGCTCGCGTTCGAATCGTCGGTGACGGTCCCGTCCGAGTTCGAAAGGATGCGGATGCGGCCGCTTGCGCCAGACGTATAGGCGTTCGATGGAATCGCCCAGGCGAAACGGCCTTTGCCGTCATAAGGAGGCGCGTCCCCCACCGCGGAGCCATTGTTCACCGCGAGCGCGGTCGCGCCGGTCACGTCGATCCAGTCGGTGCCGCCGTTCAGCGTGTACTGGAGCTTGACGGTGCCGTAGCTCGACTGGCCCTTGTAGTTCCACGCGATGTCCTTGGTTTGCAGGGTTTCCCAGACCGGCGCGTTTTCCGCGTTCGGCGCGGTGATCGCCAAGCCGCGCTTGATGGTCAGGGCCGCCGACGTCACGGAATTGATCGTCGCGTCGGTGTTGTTCTGAATCTTGAAATAGACGTTGTTGCCCGGGCTCACGAGGTCTTGGACGGTCCACGTGAAGTTCTGTGTGGCGCTGGGGTCGCCGCCGAGTGCCAAGTCGTCGGCGGAAGCGCCGCCCGGTTTCTGGGCGATCGTCCACGGGCCGCCCGAGCCGGCGGTTGAATAGTAGAGCGTGCCGGTTTGGCTCGCGCCGTTGAAATTACCCTGATTCACCCAGGAAATCGTCTTCGACTCGCCGACGATCCAGGGCGACGCGACGGGATTCACGATCGCAAGCGACCCTTTAATCTGGAAGCTGGCGTTCGACGCGTCGAAATTTCGGTCCGGAGTGCCGATCGCTTCGTTTTGAGTGAGAATGCGGATCTTCACGGTCGACGCCATCGTGTTCTGCGAGGCGAGCGTGGCGGGGATCGTCCAGTTGTAAGTGCCCGCGTTCGCGCAGACGTTGTTGGCGATCTGGCGCCAGCCACTGTTCAAATAGGCTTCCAACGTGAGCGTGTGGTTCGTGCCGCTGCACCCGCCGCCGACCAAGAGATCGTCCGCCACTTCCCACGTGATCGGATACTGCGTGCCGACGTACCAAACCTCGGCGCCGTTGGGCGAAACGACTTTGAGGGGCGGGAATTCGAGCGCGAACCACGAGGTGAACGCATTCGCGACCTGTGCCGTGATTTCGCGAAGAAGGCGCAGGTTGGTCGTGGTCGTCAGCTGGCCGCGGACGGACACGTCGTCCAAGCCGGCGGTCTGCGCGACCGTGGTGTTGAGCGAAGCCGTCATCGGTGTGATCGCGCGGGCCATCCTCGTTTCGGCGACCGTCACGTTGAAGTTCACGTTGCTGGCGGTGTTCACTTCGGAGCGTCCGGATTGTGAATACGTCTCGTCCAGGAATTCGACGAGGAACCACGCGATATCGATTTGGTCGTTCGTGCTGCCTGTGTCCTGGCGGCGGAACGTGAGCGTGGTGGTGTTCGTGAGCACGCCGTCGACGTGAAGCAGCGTTTCGTCGCCGCCGATCCCGGTTCCGGCGCGGCTCGACATGAAAAGGATCGACTTCGCGGTGTTCACGGCGGGGCTCAGCGTCGAGGTGATGGTCGTGCCCGCGGCGGCGATCTGCGCCGTCCCCGACTGCACGCTCACGTCCTCGTCGAATTGGATGACCTGGTAGAACACGTCGCTGAAATACGAATTGGCGGAATCGGTGCGCTCGATGCGAAGCTTGTTGGAGGCGGTGAAACGGATGTTGTACTGGTACTGTTCGTCGGTGCTGATACTCGAACCGGTGTAGCTCTTCCAGCTCACGAGCGCGAACGTCTTGGCTAGGTCGACGTTCGCGTTCAAGGTGATCGTCTTTATGCGGGCCGTCGAGTTCGCGCCGTCCGGGAAGACCGTGAGACCCGAGGTTACGGTCACGCCCGAGACGAATTCGACGACCATCCAGTCGACCGTGCTCGCGACCGTGCCGTAACGGACGAACGTGAGCGTCTGTTCGTCGTCGAGAACGACGAACGAGTCGCGCTGGACGCGGCGGTCGGAGGTCGTCGAATTGGTGAAGAGGACGAAGGCCTTGGTGGTATTGATGACAACCGGCGGATTGCCGAGATAGCCGTCGGTGAAGACGCCGTCGTTGTTGGGATCGGCAAGGTTTAACGACGTGATTTCGACGGTGCCGAGCGCGGCCGTACCGCGGATGACGCGCTTGATCTGGTAGGCGTCGGCATCGGGCGCGTGGAACGCGAAAAGCACCGCGGCGGCGGAAATCGCGAGCGTCCATTTCGCGCGCGTTTTATTCTTCATTGGCGCCTCGCAGGACCTTCTTCGCGTCCTCGGCGGTGCGGACGAGAGTCACCTTCTTCGCCACAGTGCCGATATAATGAGGCTCCTTCGTTCCGTCGCCTTTTACGATCTCGTGGTAGGCGACCTCGTAATCGACCGCCACCTCGTCGCCGTACTTGAGAGCCTTTGCCGACGCGACCTTTGCGAATTTCGTGTCCTTGTCGAGCGTGAGGAGCATTTCTTCCATACCTGCCTCTTCGGAAACGGCGAACTCGACCGACAGCGTCCCTTTATACAGAGTGACGACTTTGCCTTTTAAGGCACGGGCCTCGCGCTTGGGCTCGGGTTCTTTCTCTTTCTCGTTGGCCTTCGCGGCGGGCTTGGCCTCCATGCTTCGCAGCCTCGTCGAGACGGGCTCGAAAGGAGTCTCGGGAACACCGTCCTTCCGTTCAACGGTTTCTTTGGAAACGAGCGGCTTAGACGTTCTTTTTTTTGCCGTCGGCTTCACGATCGCGACCGGGGCCGGCGTGGAGGCTTTCTTGGGATCGTAGCTGAGCGCGGCCAAAAGCTCCTCGGCGGTCGGGGACGCTTCCGATGCGGCGGCCAACGGAGCGGCGAGCGAGACGGCGAAGACGGCGGCGAGAACGGGACGAAGCGCTTTCATCGCGCGCTCCCTTCCGGAGCCGTGGCGAGCGGGCTCTGCGTGGGGATCGATTCCTGCATTTGTTTGACTGCCGTCTCATAGCGCGCCTTCAGGTTCTCGCGGCTCACGTAAAAGTAAGCGGAAGACGCGATCCCGACGAGGGCGACCGTCGCGATCGCCACGATGAGCCGGCGGTTCCGTGACGGAACCGGCCTTTCGGCGACGCGCGCTTCCGAGGCTTCTTTGACGCGGCGTTTCACGTTTTCGACGAACGCTTCCGAGCCGAGCATGCCGCCGCGGCCCAAACGCTTCTCGAGAGCGGCGGTCTCGTCGGAGGAAACCGAATCCACGTATTTCGCGTAGCCGGCGCGGTCGGTGCCGAGCGAGTCCATCACTTCCTTCGTCTCATCGGAAATTTCGGGCGCATCCGGATTAGGCGTGCCCGTATAGGCGTCGAGGCTGGAAGCGGCTTCCGCGGCTCCGAGGCCGGCCCGGTGAATATGCCGCGTCAATTCTCCCAGGTGTTCGCTCTTTTCCACGAACGTGGATTTGAAACGCGATTCGAAAAGAGGGCCCCGGCGTTTATACTTCGCGTTGAAGTACTTCGTATAGGAAGAGTTTAAATGGTGCATGACTTCGGAGATCGAGGAATCGAGCTTCGGCTCGACGAGGAGGAAGAGACGCTCGGAAAGGAGACAATACGAGTACAGCTTGAATCCGTGCTGTCCCTTGTATTTGGCGAGCAGGTCTTGATACATTTTTGCGTCCGCCTTCTCCTTGAAGATCCGCTGGTTCTCAACACCCTTGGAGGTCACGTAATAAACGCTGCCATCTACGTGAATCCTCGGCAACCTCGGCATTTTCAGGGGCTCCATCGGGGCGGTGCCAGGCGCTTTTCGCCTTACGTGCCTGGCACTTTCGGCCGTTTCGAAAAAAAACCAGGCCACCAACCGTGCCTGGTTAACTGATTCGCGGCAACCTGCCAATCCGCACCCGTTGGAGGGGGCGGACGCACGGCTTTGCGCCCTCAAGTCGCCTTGAGTTTGCTCTGATCGCACATCATAAATCGTTGTCAAAGACTAAATCCCTTTTACTCTGTTATTTAAACCTTACATGTTACAACGGAGCAAGTCAACTTGCAAAGAAAGAAAATGTTAATAGTATTGTATATTTATCTTGTATCCGGAGCGGATTCCTTGGAAACAAGGGCTTTTCCAGGGGCGGAGGCCGCTGCGGGAGCCGTTTGGGCTGCAGCAGCTTCATCGGCAGGCTTGATCTCGGTTTTTTCGCGGGTCGAGAACGTATAGGTTTCGACGTCGCTCTTTTTGTTTTTCATTCGTACGATACTGACGACCCCGTCCATCTGCGTCCCCTGCCAATCGCCGCGGATCGAAAGCGTCTCTTCGCCGTTTTTGAGTGACGAATAGGTTTCCCAGGTGCCTGCGTCGCGACCTTCATAGGCGCGCACGTCGTACGTGAGGGCTCCAAAGCCCTTCGAGGTGAGGGTCTGGAATTGGACCGTATTGCCCGAGAAGACGAGCTTGTCGGAAAGAGCTTCCTTGGCGGTTTTTCCCTCGGGAACGAGCTTGACCGGCCACTCGGTATTGACGAGTTCAGAGCGGCGCGCTTCCTGCTTGGCGGCGATGTCTTCCTTGGGAGCGGAGGCCTTCTTGTCTTTGGCTTGGGCCATCGACGGAACGAGAGTGAGGGTGAGGATCAGCGCGATAGCGGTCAGTTTTCTCATCGGGGCTCCCTAGATTAAGTATTTATTAGTACAATTAAGTAATAATATACATGAATACGCCAGCCGACGCAAGCTCAGCCGGTAATTTTCTTCGAACGGACCCCGACCGCCGCGCGGAAGCGGGGGGTCAAGCGGAACTCGTCCCGCAGGATCCAGTAGTTCACGTCGATCGGCCCCTGCGACCACACGGCCTTAAGGGGCGTTTTGTCTTCCACCGCCGTCGTCGCATCGCCGAACTCCGCCTCGACCGCCACCCGTGCGTCCGTATCGAGCGCCGCCGGATCGGCGTCTTCCAGAAAAATGTAGTAGGCCCCGAGCCGATCTCCGATGAATACGAACCACACGACCGCCTCTCGCCCGGCGTAGGGAGCCGACGGCAGTTCGAACACCGTTGTGTCAGCGTTTTTCAACGGGTCGATGATCCGGCTGAAAACCAAGTCGGTGCGGGGCGTGACGAAATCCCGCCCGATCTTCGCACGCACTTGGGCGGGCGTCGAACCCCAACGCGCGCCGAGAAACGCGGGATGCCCGCTTTCATCGGGTTTCGCGGAGAGAGCTTGGACGGACGGACGCGGAGCTGGAGACTGACGCGCGGCAAGCCAATTCGTCAGAAGGGCGACCGCCACAAAGAAGAGGAATAATTTCCAGCGCCAGCCGATCAAGAGGCCTTCCCGGCTGCGTGAGCGAACTCCGCTTTGGTTTTCTTGAAGCCGGCGGCCGTTTCGGGTGACACCTCGTAAGCGCGTCGATCGGGCAAAAGTTTGATCGTGGGAGCGGAGCCGGCCGGAGTACCGAGATAAATAAGCGTCTCTTTCTCCCCTTCGAGGACGCGGATGGCGGGGTCTTTCGAATACCCGAGATACGCCGCGGGATCTACGGCGTCCGAACCGTAAACGTTTGAGAGAAAAACGAGGAACCGGCTCACCGCCGCCGCGTCGGCCGGCGAGCCGCCGGGCTCGATCGTCCACTTCGCGTGCGCCGCAGCGACGTCCTTCGGGTCGGCCGCGCGCACGAGCGCGAACGCGCCCTTCGTGCCCGCGACCTCGGCCCGTGTCACCTTCGCGAGGTCGAACCGCACCGCGCGTAGATCGGCGAACGTCTTGTAATCGAGCTTCGACTCCTTGCTCCAGATGCCGAGCGTCGAAAGAATGTCTTTTTTCACGGCGAGCGCCTCGTTCGACCCCTCGGCGCGGACGAAATTGTCGATCCGGTTCGGACGGAGGGGGCTCAAGTAAAGACGTACGACTTCCTTTCCTGCGGCGTCGCGGAACGACGCACGGATCGCGCTTTTCTCGTCGAGCTTGAAGTCCGCGGCGAGGTCGGGCGAAGACGCGCGTACTTCGCCCGAGAGGTTCGCAAACGCGTTCACGAGCTCCTCGACGGCCGCTTTTCTCGCGGGCACGCCGAAACGGCTCTCGACGCTCCATTCCCCCGCCGGATTCTTGGTGAGGACGACCGCGGGCTCGCCGGAACGCTCGAGCTCGACCCGCGAAACGAACGACGGCGAAAGCCCCTCGTTCAGACGCCGGGTCTCTACGACGTCCCCGGCGCGTTCTGCAGCGCGGCGATCGGTGGCGGCTTTAAGCGCGGCGGCCCCAGCCAGAGCGAGAACAAGAAAAACGAGCGCGAGAAGTTTTTTTGGCTTCATCGGGCGGCCCTCGAAGCGAGATACATTTCCTTTTCCTTTCGGCGTACGAACGAGCGGATGGCGGCGGCGAGAAGGATCAAAACCGGGACGAGAGCGGTCGTGAAGAACTTATACCAGAGGCGTTCGGCCGCCGAAAGTTTCCGAATGTCCCGCACCGGGGAGATCTTGGAGCGGATCTGAACGAGCTCCGGACCGAGCGTCAGGCCGTCGACGACATTCGCGAAGAGATTCAGATTCCCCGCATTCTGGACCAGTTCGTCCGAGAACGCCTTCGAGCTTCCGATAACGAGGAGACGGCCCGGCTTGCCCTCCTCCATTTTCGGCCCGGTTTCCGTGTCCGCCGCGCTCCATTTCGGCGCAGGCTGCCCGCCGGACGCGTCAGGGAACGTGCCCTCGAGCATCAAGGCCAGCGGGTACTTCCCTTCCAGGGAAGCGGGCGCCTTCGTGTTGTCGGCAGTCAGGTTTTCCCCGGTGAAGGGCATACGCCAGCTTTTGGCCGACGAGGTGAAAAGCACCGTCGATCGAAGACCCGCCGCGGCTCCGGTCTCTTTGGCGAGCTCGAGCGCGGATCCCCACAAGAAAAAAATCGCAGGTAGCCGTTCCGTCAACGCCACGGTCCGATTCATCTGGTCCTCGCGCACCACGATCTGGTTCGGAAGCATCACCGGCATCTCGACGGCGAACGGTCCGATCTGCTGGCCCGTCGTGAGAGAGACCACCTGAGCGCTCTCGTCCATCAGAAGGTCGTCGGCGATCTTCACGCCGAACGCTTCGAGGAGGCGGTTCACGTCGAGCGGCTTCTTCGAAGGAACGCCTTCCACCCCGCGCTCCTCGCGCTTGTAGGTGAATTCGTAGCCTTCGGCGCCGACGACGACCGTGCCGCCGCGGCGGAGGTAGCGGTTGATCTCCCAGCGCTGACGGTCACTCAGCGCGCCCGGATTGAGAGCCAGGAGCATGGAAGCCCTCTCGGGAATCGGATTTTCCTTCGTCAATGCGATGCGCGTCGCACGGTAGCCGTTGTTTCGGATGAGAAGCGTCGCGGTCTGAAATTCGTCGATGACGGCCCTTTTCTGCCCTGCGGCCTGCTCGAGCTCCGCGGGCAGCCCCTCTTCTTTCACCGGCGCGAAGATCGCGATCTCGGGTTTCTCGTTGAGCGTCATTTTCTGGATGCGCGAAAGGAGCTGGTATTCGAGGTCGTACAGGGTTTGCGGGACGAGCCGTGGAATGATCTCGCCGGGCTTTTCTTTGTATTCGAGCACCAGCGTCGAATAGATGAGCTTCACACCCACCTCGTCCCGCTGGACCGACTCAACCTGGAACGGCACGACGCCGGAATCCTTAAGTTTGGAGGACTCGGCTTCATTGCCGTCGGGTGCGGACTCGAGATGGATCGTTTTATAGCGGAGTTTTCCGCCCGAGACCAGGCGCAGCTCCTCGAGCTTGTCGACGATCTCGCGCTCGAGGGTTTTAAGCGCGGTCGGCATCTTGTCGGGGGGCGAGAGGTAGAGCTTGGCGGTGACTGGTGCTTTGAGCGATTTCAGGATTTTTTCCGACACCGGCGAGACGGTGTAGACCTTGCCTTCGGTCAAGTCGAGCCGCGGAAGCGCGAGGTCGCGCGCGATCCAGTTGAAAAGAACGAAAGCCGCGAGGCAGAGTGCCTTTCCGGCCGCGAGAAACGAGCGGGCGCGCGGCCGGAAACGTCCCTCGAGCGAGGCGCCGTTCAGGAAAAGGAGCGCCGCGATGCCGGAGACGAAGTAAAGAAGGTCCGCCGAATCGAGCACACCGCGCTGGAACGCGACCAGACGCGACGCGAGGCCAATGCGGGTCTGGAGGAACGTTCCGGCTCCGCCGAGCCAGCCGTCGACGAACGCGGCGAACGCCTCGGTGCCCATGAAGAAAGCCGTGAAGCAGGCGATCACCGAGAGGACGAAAGCCGTGATCTGGTCCCGGCATATCCCGGACAGGAAGATGCCAATCGCCAGGAAGAACGCGCCCATGAGGAACGCCCCGAGATAGCCCGTCGCGATCGGGCCGGGATCGGAGCGGCCGATGAGCGCCAGCATGACCGGCACCGTCAGCGTGGTGGCGAGCGCGAGCGCGTAGAACGCGAGGCTCGCGAAATATTTCCCGAGGACGAGCGCCGCCGGCCTCATGGGGAACGTGAGAAGAAGCTCGAACGTGTGCCCGCGCCGGTCCTCGGCCCAGAGACGCATCGAGAGCGCGGGCAGGAAGATGTTCAAGATGAACGGGAGCGACCCGAAGAGCGGCCGCATGTCCGACTTCCCAATCGGGAAGAACTGCATCATGAAAAGGCCGTTCGTGAAGACCACGAACACGGCGAGAAAGATGACGGCGATCGGCGAGTTGAAGTACGCGCCGAGCTCCCGGCGAAAGATCGTGAGGAAGCCTTTCACGCCCCCTCCCCATTCTTGTTCTTCCGGTAGAAGCCGACGAAGATCTCCTCAAGCGAAGCTTCCTCGGGGACGAGCTCCCGGATGTCCCATTTCCGCGAGACGGCGAGTTCGTTCACCGCGCGCGCGGCTTCGGCGTAGGAGGCCGCCGCGCATTCGAAGCGCTGACCTCCGTGAGAAGCTCCCGTAAAGACCGCGCGTTTCAGCGCCGGCAGCGAAAGAAGCGCCTGCTCCGCTTCCGCGCGGGCGGCGGCGAGCGTGACCCGGAAAAGCTCCTCTTTGCGCGGCGCGGCGGCACGGAGCTCGGCCGGCGTTCCCTGAGCCACGATGCGGCCTTGGTTAATGATAAGGAGACGGTTCGAGAGCGCGGAGGCTTCTTGGAGGACGTGCGTCGAGAAGATCACGCTTTTGGTCTTTGCGAGCTCTTGGATGAGCGCGCGGATTCCGATGATTTGAAGCGGATCGAGGCCGGAGGTGGGTTCGTCGAGAATCAGCACCTTTGGGTCGTGAACGAGCGCCTGCGCGAGCCCCACGCGCTGGCGGAAGCCGAGCGAGAGCTCGTTCACCTGGTGCTTCCACACCGGGGAAAGCCCGCAGGCGTCGGCGACCCAATTTTTCCGTTCGCGCAGGCGGGCGCCGGATAGACCCCGCGCGCGGCCCACGAAGTTGAGGAATTCGTCGACGCGCATGTCCGCGTAGAGAGGGGGCGTTTCAGGAAGGTAGCCGAGCTGGCGGCGCGCTCCGAGCGGGTCGGCCGTCACGTCCACGCCGCCCAGGAGCGCGGTTCCGCGCGTCGGCCAGACGAAAGTGGTGAGGATGCGCATGATGGTCGTTTTTCCGGCGCCGTTGGGCCCCAGAAGACCCACGATCTCGTTCGAACCCACCGTGAACGACACGCCGTCGAGCGCCCGCACCGGACCGTAATCCATTCCGAGATTCTTTGCTTCGATCATTCCTTAGACCTTGGCGTCGTACGACTCGCGGATGATCAGAAGATTCCGCACGGCGTTGGCTTCTTTCGAATTCGGGCTGAGTTCGAGGAACTTCTTGAAATGCTCCACGGACTCGGGGCCCTTGTTCAAACGTTCGGAATAAAGGTAGCCGAGATTGTAATGGGCGCGGGCGTTAGTGGGATTGAGCTCAACCGCTCGGCCGAATTCGCGCGCGGCGATGTCGTAGCGCTTGCTCTCGAGGAAGAACACGCCCATGTTGTAATGCATCTCGGCCGTCTCCTTCACGAGCTTGCGGTTGTCCTCGGCCATCGCGCGGAAACGCTGGGGCGCGAGATTGACGGCGTCGTTCATCTGCTTGTTCGTGGAGAGCATTTTCTTCCGCTCGGCATCGAGGACTGAGATCGTCTTCTGGTAGCCCTCCGCCTGTTTCGCAAACTTCTTGTCACGATCCTGGATCTTCTTCAGGCGGTCGAGCGCTTTCTTAAGCTTTTCGTCGAGCATCTTCACCGTCGCTTCGAGGCTCTTCTTGCTCGAGGCGAGGGCGGTCGCTTCCTTCTTCAGATTCTGGTAGATGGGCGTCGCCTCGACCTGGCGCGTCAGCGCTTTTCGCAGGGACTCGTTCTCGTTCTCGAGCACAGAGCTCTTCGCCTGGAGGTCCCGGTAGGCGTTCTTCACGCGCTCGAAATGGCCGCCGATCTCCTCGAGTTGGGCTTTCAACTTCTGGCTCTCGCGGTGGAGCGTGTCTTTCTGCTTGGTGATGCGCTCGTTCGCGGCGGTCAGCTCCGCGTGCGCTTCCTTGAGTTCTTCGGTCTTGTCCTTGTCGAGGAGAAGCTGCTTAGTCTGCTTGAGGATGTTCTCGCGGTCCGTCTGGATGTTCTCGAAATCTTTTTTGAATTTGTCGCGTTCGGCCTTCAAGGCGATGTTCTCTTTGGCCAGTCCGAGCATCTTGGAATCCGTGCGGGAGGAGCCTTTGTGGGCGGCGACGGGGATGGCGGCCACCGCTCCGGCAAGCGCCACTGACAGCGCAGCCGCGATGCCGTGCTTCCGAATCCAGATGGTCGGATCAGCCACGCGGCGGAATCCTCATTTGGCGGCCGCGAGCGACGGAGCCGGCACCTTCGCGTCGGGAGCCGACGCGTCCGGCTGGCCGTAGTCGCTGTAGGTCATGAACGGCTGTTCGCCGGGCTCGCTCTCCCCCGCCGTCGAACCCGAGCCGGTCACGAGCTTGTCGCCGTAGACGATGTGTGGGGTCATGACGATCAAAAGCTCCGTGTGGATGACTTCCTTCGTGAAAGAATTGAACGGTTTGCCCAGAAGCGGCACGTCGCCGAGAAACGGAACCTTCTTTCGGCTCTCGACGCGCTCGTCGCGCCGCAGACCGCCGATGATGATCGAGACGCCGTCCTTCACCATGACGGTCGTTTCGGCGAGCGAGCTGTCGACGATGGGAATGCGGTTCCCCGAGGGAGTGACGAGAAAGTCGACCACGCTCGAGATCTCCGGCTTGATCTTCATCGTGACGAAGCCGTCGTCGTTGATCGTGGGAGTCACGGCGAGCTGGATACCGACGTCGATGAACGTGACGGACTCGGCGGTGGTCGTCGTCGTCTGACCGGTGGTCGTCGTGGTCGTGACGTACGCCTGTTTTTCGCCGACGTGGATTTTCGCTTCCTGGTTGTTGATCGCGGCGATCTTGGGGCTCGAGAGGATCTTCGTGTTGCCGATCGTTCTCAGGTATTTCAAGAGGACCTCGAAATCCTCGCCGTTGTCCCCGAGGTTTCCGAAAACCAGGTTCTCGGAGATGAAGTTCTTTGTGCCGGTGGTGGGCCGCGCGGTGACGGGGATGCGCACGAAATCGTCCACGAAGCTCTGGCCGACCCGGAAGACCGGATTGATGCCATGATTGCCGATGAAGCCCGTGCCGTTCAAGGAATTGAAAAGCCCTTCCCAGCTGATCTCTTGGGCGTCCGAGTCGTTCAGAGTGACTTTCACGATTTTCGCTTCGATGAGGACTTCCTTCGTTTTTTGGTCGAGGGCGGCGACCACCTCGTCGATCTCCTTCATGCGGTCCGGGAGCGTCTCGACGATGACGGCGTTCGTGCGCTCGTCGGCGTTCACGGTGCCGACCTTCTTGTTGTCGAGGCGGGTCTTGAGGCGCGCTTCCACGTCGATCGCCTTCGCGTACTTCAGATTGTAAACCTTCACGTGGCGCTTCTCTTCAAGCGCCTGGAGCGCGGTCTCCATGCGCTTGATGTTCTCCTCCGAGTCCATAACGAGGACGGTGCCCGATTCCGGATCGACGAGAAGACGTCCGAGTTCGCTCTTCAGCACTTCGAAGAGAGCAAACGTCTGCTCCGGGATCGCGTACCGCAGCTTGAACACGCGCACCTGGCGCGCGTCCGAGAATTTCCGGCCGTAGCGTTCGCGGTATTCCTGCTCGGTCATCACGTAATAAACGTCGCCGATCTTCTCGTACGCGAGGCCGTTTGTGATGAGGATGAGGTCGAGGATGTCCTTGATGGGAACGTTGTTAAGGAGAAGCTGGACGCGGCCGGCGACCGTCTTCGAGATCGCCATATTGAGTCCGCCTTTGAGCGCGAGGAAACGCAAGGCTTCGGAGACTTCGATCGACCGGAGATCGAGCGAGACCTTCTCGTTCATACCGAGAGCGGTCGGCCGTACAGACTGGTCGCTATAAGGGCTTTCGGCTTCCACCTCGGCCTCCAAAGCGGGAGCGGGTTCGCCGACGGGAGTGAACGACCCCTCGGGTTCGGGTGAGCCGATATCTCCTGCCTGGCCCCGCGGAGACGCTTCGTCGGGCGCGGAAGCTTCTTCGGCGGCGGGCTCTTCCGTTCCGGCGTCTTCGGCGCGAACGGGCAGCGTCGCGGCCGCGAAAACGAGCGTGAAAACGGCAAAAAATAGGAAGGGCGTGCGGCGAGTCATCGGAGCTCGAACTCCCGGCCCTCATGGCTCAGCACCACGTGGTCCTTGAAGATCGCCTCGACCTTCACGTTGTCGCCGACCACCTGGCCGCGTTTCACGAAATAGGTGCGCTTACGTTCTTTGTCCTCGATGATCACGTCCGGATTCGACGACCACGAGATGCCCACGAGAGACAGGCTACTGGTGGCCGGATCGTCCTGGGGCGAAATGGGCTCCTCGGAGACCCCCTTCTTCGGACGGGCCTCGCTGGCTTCCTTGAAGATGTCGCGCGAGGCGACCTTCTGGAGGTAGTAGGCGGATTCGTTGAGGGGCGAGGCCGCGGCGGCGGGAGCGGAGGCCGCGGCGCGTTCTTTTTTCGGCGAAAGATTAAGCGGACGTCCGAGCGAGACCGCCGAGGCTGCCGCGTCGGCCATGAGATAAAGGAAAAGGGCCGCCGCACCGGCGGCGAGCACGCGGTTCACGAACGGAAAGCTGACCTTGAACTTGCCTTTGGGGTGCAGGCCGGAGCCCGCCGAGCGGCGGAAGAAGGAAAGGTAGCCCGCGATCATTCCGACGATTGCGGAGACGGACGGGCGTGCTCCCGCCGGTCCCCGCGCGGCGCGGGAACGGGGTTTGCTTTGGCTTCCCTTCTCCTCGATTAGTCGGAGAAGCTGTTTTTCTGGAGTAACCGGTCCGTCCTCTGCCATCCGGAATTCACCTCATCTTCTATTATCTCCCGCACGACGGCGGTGTCCACAACGAACTTGTTCTGAAGGAGCATCGACTTGAGCGACCGGTGGCAGAGCATCGTCACCTGCCGCGGATACCCGCCGGAAAAGCGGTGGATCTCCTGGAGCGCCTCGTCCAGGAAAAGGTCCATCTTGGATTTGTAACCCGCTTGGCGCACGCGGAAGAGGATCATCTCGCGCATCTCGTCGAACCCAAGAGGGTTCAAGACCGCCTTGAAGCTGATCCGGTCGATGAAGTTGGGCATCCCCCGCAGGGTCGTCATGAGCTCGGTTTGGCCGAGAAGGACGAGCTGGAGGAGCTTATACTGGTTCGTCTCGTAATTCAGGAGGACGCGGAGGGACTCGAGCGAGGTCTCGTTCAGCTTCTGCGCCTCGTCTATCACGAGGATCACGGTCTTCTTCTCGACGACCCCCTTCTGGAAGAGGAAGCTCTCGAGCGCCTCGCGCATCTCGGTGACGGAGGAGTTGGGGTTCGTGTCGAGCACTCCGAAATTCTTGACCAGCGAGCGCATGAACACCGCGCGGTCCTCGAAGGACGGATCGAGCAGAATGTGGAAGAGGCAGTCCTCGCGGCTTTTCAGATCCTGCACGAGTTTGCGGGAAAGGGTGGTCTTGCCCGTGCCGACGTCGCCGAGCACCACGGAAAGCCCCCGGCGGAGGCGCAGTTCGATGAGCACATTCGTGAGAGCGCGCTCGTGCTCCCGCGAGGAATAAAAGAACTCGGGGTCGGGACTCGTGGAGAATGGTTCCTTTTCGAAACCCAGGACGCGGTAGTAACTCATCGGGTGCCTCCCTTTTCGGGCGTGAGCTTCTTCCGGATCAGCCGGAGCGGATACCCCTCGTTCACGAGCTTCGTGATCATCGAAAGCCTCGTCTTCACCTGGCGCTCGTCGTAGAGCCGCTTATTGCCTTCGCGCTTCACGATCGCGAGGAACCCGAGGTCCGTGTAATGGTTGATCGTAGGGTACGCGACCTTAAATTTCTTCGAGATGTCTTTGGCCGTTAGAAGGCTCTTGACGGGCATGCGTCTCCTTGTTCGCGTCGCCGGCTTTATCGCCGGTATTTCAAGTAATTACCTTAAGTACTAAAGTTTTAACAATTCTAACATATTCTATATAAGAGTCAAGGGGCAAAAGCGTCAGGGGCGGACGTCCAGGGCCTTGCGGAGGCTCGTGGCGAGCGGATAGATCGTGAAGGGTTTTGGTAGGAAGCCGGCCGCGCCTTCCCGGACGAGCTCTTCGGGGGTGCCTTCCTGCGTGTAGCCGCTGGCGAGGATGACGCGCGCGGCCGGATTGATCTCGAGGATCTTCCTAAAAGCCTGCCTACCGCTCATTTTGGGCATGGTCATGTCGAGTACGACAGCGGCGATCTCTTTTATGTGCTCCCTGTATAAGCGCACCGCTTCCTCGCCGTCGCAAGCGACGTAGACCTTATATCCGAGCCGCTCGAGGAAGGTTTTTCCGAGTCTCCTCAAAGGCTCCTCGTCGTCGGCGAAGAGAACGGTTTCACTGCCTCCGGGGAGCGTTCCGCCCGCGGCCGGGAGAGCTTGCGGAGCGGCCGCCTGCGCAGACGGCTCCGTCCCGGCCGCCGGGATGAACGCACGGAACGTAGTACCCTGGCCCGGCTCGCTGTCGAGCTCGATCCAACCGCCGTGGTCGCGGACGCTCTTGAAAACCATCGACAGCCCCAGGCCCGTCCCCTGCCCCTTCCGCTTGGTCGTGAAGAAGGGTTCGTAGACTTTCGCGCGGACTTCGGGAGTCATTCCGCAGCCGGTGTCGCGAACCGTGAAGCGCACGTAGGCGCCGGACCGAGTGCCCGTGGGTGGACTTTCCACGTTCACGTTTTCGACCCTCATCGCGAGCGTTCCCCCGTGGGGCATCGCGTCGCGGGCGTTGATCGCCAGGTTCATGAGCGCACTCTGAAGCTCACTGTCGTTGCCATACGCGGCCCGCAGTGCAGGCCCGCAATAGGTTTCGACGCGGATCGTCGCCGGCAGAACGCGGTCGAGGAGCATTTTGAGATCAGTCATCATATGCGGAACGTCGATCGACATTTTACGCGTGGACGACTCATGACTGAAATCCAAGAGCCTCTGAACGACCTGCACGCAGCGCTCCGTCGAAAAGCGCGCGTCGGCCAAAAGCGCGTAGGCGGGGTGGGTTTCACCCAATTGCTTTTGCAAGAGATCGAGATACCCGAGCGCCGGCGTGAGCTGGTTGTTCAAGTCGTGCGCGATTCCTCCGGCGAGGGTGCCTACGGTGTCCATCTTCTGTGCCTGCTGGACGTGCGTCTCGAGCTTTTTATTCTCCGTCACGTCGAGCATGGCGCCGTCCAGCCAGCGCACCGAACCGTCTTCGGCGAATGAAGCCTGCCCCTTTTCCCAGATCCAGCGGATGTCTCCATCGGCCGCGATCGCGCGGTACTCGATGGTGTAAGGGATTTTTTCGCGGACGGCCGCCAAGATGTCGCGCTCGACCGCGGCGGTGTCCGCCGGATGGATCACGCTCGCGAACGCGCGCCTGCCTTCCATGAACTCCGCGGAGGAATAACCCAGGATCTTCTCGATGTGCGGGCTCATGTATTCCATGGTCCAGTGCTCGTCGAACGCGCAGCGGTAGACCACGCCCGGGAAATTCGCGACGATCGACCGGTAGCGCTCCTCGCTTTCTTGGAGAGACGCATGCATGCTTTCGAAACGGCGCGCGGCTTCCCGGCGTTCGCTGATGTCGCGCGCGATGCCGGCCGTGCCGACGACCCGGCCCTCCTCGTCTCGGAAAGGCATCTTGAGCGTCTCGATCCATCGGCGTCCGTCTTTGCCTTCGAGCGGCTCTTCGATGCGCTTGCGCAGGCCGGTTCTCATGACCTCGCTGTCGTCCGCGCGGTAATGGTCGGCCAGGTCTTTCGGCCAGAAGTCGTGATCCGTCCGCCCGGCAACATTATCAGCCCTCACGCCCGCCGCGGCGGCGAAGGCCTCGTTTACGGCGATGAAACGGCCGTCAAGGTCCTTGAGCCACGCGATGTCGGGGATGTTGTCGAGGATGGCTTTTTGCTGGCTCCGGCTGGAAAGCAGGGCCTCATGGATTTCTCCGAGCCTGCGCTCGCCCTGCTTCTTGGCGGTGATGTCACGCGCGATGACCGACGCGCCTCGGATGACGCCGCTCTCGTCACGAAGCGGCGAGACCGTGAGAGAGACGTCGATCAGGGTGCCGTCGCGGCGGCGACGGACCGTCTCCAGGTTGTGAATCCGGTAGCCGCGTCCGATGCGGTCGGCGATATCCGCGAGCTCCCCCACACGATCCTCCGGTAAGAGGACGGCGATCGAATGGCCGACCATTTCATTCGCGGTGTACCCGTATATTTTTTCGGCGCCGAGATTCCAGGTGAGAACTGTTCCCGCGAGCGTTTTCGAGAAAATCGCGTCGTCCGCGGACTCGACTATCGTGCTGAGCGCTTTGGACTCGCGCGTCATTTCGTGGGCCAGCGAAAGCGCACGCTGTTCGGACAGCGAAAGAGAATAAAGGACCGCGAAGACGAGCAGACTGAACGCGAGCCCCCCGCCCAGAACCAGCGGCGGCGCCCGGCGTTCGAGCGAAGTGAGGCCGAAGAAGTGGTCGCGCGAGGAGAAGTGGAGCGTCCAGACGCGGCCAAACGTGTCGAGCGTCGCCGTGCCGCGCGCCCGCGGACGGCCGGCCGCGGGCGCGCCCGACGAGAAAAGAACGCGCTCCGATGAAAACAGGGGGGCGGATTCGTCGCCGTCGTTGATGCGCAGGTCGAAACCCGCGGCCAGAGGCCGGAATTCCGTGAGCTCGCGGAAAAAAACGTCCGATTCGACGGCTGTGTCGACGTAACCGACCAGCGCCGCGCGGCGGCTTTCGACCGAGGAGATGTCCGCGCCGTTGGCATAGACCGGCAGGACGAGCAAAAAACCCGAGCCACCTGCGACGAACGTCGCCTGCGGCGTCATCGAGGGCTCGCCGGTGTCACGGGCGCGTTCGAACCCCGGCAGGCGCGCGGCGTCGGATGCCTGGTTGAATCCGAGCATCCTTTCGTTTCCATCACGAGGTTCCACGAAACGGACGAGAATCCCTTCCGGGAGGGATTCGCTAAAACGGAAGGCACGCACGCCCGGAAGGCGGCGGGCGATGTTGAGCTTGGCGTTATACGCGGCCCATTGGTCGGGCTCCACCGATTTCGAAGCGGCAAAAAGCGCCTGCGTTCCGTACAGCGCGGACACGTACCGCTCTAGACGTTCGTCCAGGACCACGCGCACACGGTGTTTTTCGCTGTCGAACTTGAACCGGGCATACCGCTCAAGGCCCTGATTGACGAAAGTCCATACATAGAAGGTGGTGGCCACGCCGGCTGCGAGAACGAGCCAGGCGCGGATTGCCGATGAGGCGGCTTTATTGGAGGAGGTGTTCTTCATTTTATTTAACTAATAATATACATAGATATCTAAAAATAAACAATAAATCACAAAAAAAGGCACAAAAAACCCGTAACAGATTGGGGTTACGGGTTCATTGCCTTAAAGCTTAAGCGCGCTTAAAATCATCCTCGAGACGGATGATATCGTCTTCCTCGAGATAATCCCCGAGCTGAACTTCAACGAACACGAGCGGCGTGTCGCCGGTATTGGTCATGCGGTGCACCTGTTCGAGCGCGACCTCGATGACCGAACCGCGCTTCACGGGGATCTGCCGGTCTCCGAGCGTCACGACGCCCTCTCCGCCCGTGACCACCCATTTCTCGGCGCGCTTCATGTGCTTCTGCAGGCTGAAGCGCATCCGCGGATTCACTTCGATCCGCTTCACCTGCACGTTCGAATCCTTAAAGAGCGTCTCGTACCGTCCCCACGGACGTTGACTGCCTTCCATGCGAGTCTCCTTTTCGTTTCGTTCGCTTTCGGTGGATGTTGAGGTGGGTCTTAGACTGTCGCCGCGGGGCGGCGGCGGCCGGCACGCTTACCGGCGACGCGCGCATTTTCCGCGGCGTAATACTCGAGAAAAGCGATCACTCCGATAATCGAAAGGAAAATCAGCGCCACGAGCACGGCGCCGAGAAAGTCGACCTGCGTGGTCAGCACCGCGACGAGGCCCGTGGTCGTCGCGATGAAATAGGAAAAGACCACCGCGACGCGGTCGCTCATGCCCATCTTGACGAGCCGGTGCGCGAAATGATTCCTATCTCCTTTCCAGGGCGCGACGCCGCGCGACAAACGCACAACGATGACGGACATCGTGTCGTAGATCGGCACACCGAACATGAGGACCGGGATGAGGAGCGTCACGTACGTGGCGTCCGGAACCTGGTATTTGCAGAGCATCGCGAACGCCGCGGCCATGTATCCGATGAAGAGACTCCCGTTGTCTCCGAGGAAGATCCGGGCGGGCTTGAAATTATGCGGGAGGAAACCCAGGAGCGATCCGGCGAAGGCCAGGAGCAGCATCCCGATCATCGGCTGGTTGATGATCTGCGTGGTCCAGAAGAACATGATCATCGAGATCAGGGCGACGCCGGTGCAGTGGCCGTCGAGCGAATCGATGAAATTGAAGGCGTTTATGATCATGAGGATCCACAGGAACGTGATCACATACCCCGCGGCGCCCAAACCCGAAACGAGATTGATCGTGAACCCGAAACTCATGAGGATTCCCGCGGCCACGCATTGGCCCGCGAGCTTCCGGAGCGGCGTCCAGGAGAATTTGTCGTCGTAGAGCCCCACGAGGAAGATCACGAGGCCGCCGAGAAAAATTCCCGAGAGCTTGTCGCTCACCGAACGCACCGACGAAAGGAGGAGGGCGATCTTCGCGGACCCCGGTAGAAAGTTTTGCGCGGCGAAGACGCCGGCGAAAACGACCGACCAGAACGAAACAAAAACGGCCGCGCCACCCAGGAACGGCATCGGCCTCAAATGCGCCTTTCGGCCTTGGGGGTAGTCGAGCATGTCGAACCGGTAGGAGACTTTGATGCAGATGCCGGCCAGGATCCAACAAAGAAAAGCGGCCGATGCGAACACGATCACATTCACGAACTGAAGGAAGGCGAGGTATTCCATCGCAGCTATGATGTCAGACCCGGGCGGCCATTTCAACGAGTTTCAAAAGGGCGGGCCCGAGGGCTCCCCGCGAAAAACGGTCCTTCTGGGCCAGCGAGGCGGCACGGATACGCTCGCGGGCCGGCGCGTCCGCATCCCGCGCCGCGCGGACGGCCGCGACGACGCCGTCGACGTCGCCGTGGGCGGCGCGACGGCCCAGGCCCGTCTCGCGGCAGAGGTCGCCGATCGCGCTTTCTTCGGGCCCCACGAAAACAAACGGCCTCCCCACCGCGAGGACGCCGTAAATCTTACAGGGATGCACGATGCCGACGAAGGGATCGCCCATCACGACCACGTGCAGATCCGCGGCCGAAAGGGATTCGGAGAGCCTCTCTATCGGCTGATAGGGAAAACGGCGGATATTCGAGAGGCCGCGCGCGGCGGCGAACTCTCCCACCTTCGGAAAAAGAGACCCGCCGCCGACGAAGCAAAACACCACCCCGGGATCGTCCTTCAGGCGCTCGGCGGCTCCGAGAAGGGTGTCGAGCGGGTGGCAGGGGCTGTGGTTGCCGGAATACATCACGACGAACTTGCCGTCCAAGCCGTGCTCAAGACGAAAACCGTTCGCGGCGTGTTCCACCGGCGAAGTCCCCTCGTCGTGCGCCCACGGAGGAAGGACGTCCACCTTCGCCGCGTCGACCCCGTAGCGGGAGACGATGCGCTCCTTCATGTACCGGTCGAGCGCCACCACACGCGCACTCGCGCGGAACGCGGCACGATTGACCGCCGTCAGGAAACGGCCCGGAACGGAATCGGCGCTAAGCCAGCCCGCGGCGATCGCCTCGTCGGGATTGAGATCCATCACCCAATAAAGGAGGCGGCCCCCTTTCAGACGGCAAAACGCGGCGGCGAGCGATGCCACAAGCGGCGGCGACGTCAGCGCGACGACGACGTCGTGACGCGGAACGACGAGAAGCTTGGCGGCGAGTGCGAAAAGGAAAGTCCCGAAATCCAACGCACGCGCTCCGCGGCTTTTCTTCCCGTACGCGGTGCCGCCCGTGCGCAGGATCCGTATGCCCTTCCAAGTTTCCGAACCCGCGAACCGCCGCGACGGATCGTCGTAGCCCCGGTTCGAGCAAAGGACGGTGACCTCGTGGCCGCGCGCCCGAAGCCCCTCCGCGAGGCCGGTCAGGTGCTGCGCCGTCGAGACGACGTCGGGATGGAACGCTTGATTGAGAAGGAGAACCTTCACGTGGCTACCTTTCGGTGAGCATCTTCTCCAAGATTTTCTCGACCTGGCCCCGGTCCTTGGCCTTGAAATACCAGTCGATGGTGGACCGAAGTCCATCCATGAACTTAATCTCGGGTTCCCAGCCGAGGAGTTCCTTCGCGAGCTTGTTGTCGGCGACGCGGTTGAGGGGCCCCACCGGCATGTCCGGTTGGAGCAGGATTTTCGCGTCGTGCTTCGTGTAGCGGAGCACTTCCTTCGCACACTCGATGACCTTCGTGCGTTCCATCGTGCCCAGATTCACGGCCGTACCGTCGTCGATCTTCTCGCCGGCTAGAATCATGCCGCGCACGATGTCTTTCACGTGCGTCCAGTTGCGGATCTGCTCGCCCGTCCCCCACACGGGATACGGGTTCATTTTGACGAAGGCCTTGGCGATCATCGCGATGACCGCGTGGTTCTCGTGCCCGCGCTCGCCGTAGACCGTGAAGAAGCGCAACGAAGCCGATTTCATGCCGAAGTCTTTGTAGTAGGACTTGAGCGTCATCTCGGCCATCAGCTTCGCCCAGCCGTACATGTTGTCGGCGTCGTAGGGCGGACCGACCATGTCCTCAGTGAGATAAAGTACCTCTTTCACGTCCGTCTGCTTGTAATTGGGATACACGCAGCCCGAAGAGGCGAAGACGAACTTTTCGACGCCCGCTTCGTACGAGTCTTTGATCAGCATCCCGTCCATCGCCAGATTCTGCGCGCAAAGCGCCTGGTGGAGGTCAACGTAACCGCGCCCCCCGTGAATGGCGGCCAGATGAAAAACCGTATTCATCCCTTCGACGGCCTTACGGGAATTGCCCGGCTTCAGGAGATCCATCTGCACGAATTCGACTTTCCCGCCCTTCACATAATGCTCGACGTTCTCAAGCTTGCCGCTCGTCAGATCGTCGACGATGCGCACTTTCGCGCCGGCGGCGACGAGAAGGTCGGTCAGGTGGGAACCGATGAACGACGTGCCTCCGGTGACGAGAACCTTACGGTTGTTCCAGTGCATGAGTCGCTCCTTTTTTCGCGGTTATCCTATCACAAAAATCATCAGGCTTCCCTGCGGATCACCCGGCGCCCGAGGGCCAGGACGTCCATCCGGGTGCGGAGGAAACAATCCAGCGCCTCCCGGGGCCGGCAAACCACCGGTTCGTTCTCGTTGAAAGAGGTGTTGAGGAGCATTGGCACGCCGGTTTTCGCCTCGAAAGCGGAGATTAGCCGATGATACAGCGGATTCTGTGCGGCCGTCACGGTCTGCAGCCGCCCAGAGCCGTTCACGTGGGTGACGGCCGGCACGAGCGCGCGCTTCACTTCCCGGATCTGATAGACCTGCAGCATGAAAGGGACGTCGTCGTCGGTCTCGAACCATTCGGCCGTTCGCTCGCGCAGCACCGAAGGCGCGAACGGCCTGAACGATTCGCGGCGTTTGATCTTGATATTGAGGATGTCCTTCATGTCGGCGCGGCGCGGGTCGCCGAGGATGCTCCGGTTGCCGAGCGCGCGCGGTCCCCATTCCATGCGGCCCTGGAACCAGCCGACCACGCTTCCATTTTCGATGTCCGCCGCGACGGCCTCGCAGAGAGACGCGTCGTCGGGCATCGCCGTCACCGTGCAACCTTGCTCGCGAAGCTCGTCCCGGACTCCCGCGATTTCCGCGGCGATTTCAGCCTCGTCGAATTCGGGTCCCCAAAAGGCGTGATCCATCACGAATGCGCGCGGACGGCCGAGGTCGTGGTTCACCGCGAAAAATGCGGCGCCGATCGCCCCGCCCGCGTCGCCGGCCGCGCTTTGCGCGTAGAGGCGCTTGAACGGCGTGTTCGCGTAAACTTTTCCGTTGGCGACGCTGTTCATCGCGCAGCCTCCGGCCAGCGCGAGGTCGGTCGCACAGGAGCGTTCGTGCGCGCGGCGCAGGACGTGAAAGAAAGCCTCTTCATACGCTTCTTGGACGGAAGCCGCGAGATCCTTATGCCGCTCGTCGATCGGCTCGTCGGGCTTTCTTGCGGGACCGAGAAGCCGCTCGAGCTCCGGCGAGAACGCGCGCCCGATGGACGGCTCGCCGTTCTCCCAAACCATCGACACGCCCGACGCGTGGTGGAGAAAATAGCGCAGGTCGAGCCGGAAGCGGCCGCGCGGCTCGAGGCGCAACACGCGGCGAAGTTCGCCCGTGCGCGAGGGGCGGCCGTACGGCGCAAGGCCCATCACTTTGTACTCGTCGCCGTACTTCGGAAAACCCAGATGCTGCGTGAGCGCGAGATAAAAGAGGCCGAGCGAATGAGGGAAATGAACTTCCTCGAGAACACGCAGTCGGGAGCCTTCCCCGACGCCCCACATCGTGCTGACAAAATCGCCGAAGCCGTCCACCGACACGACAGCCGCGCGCTCGAACGGCGAAACGAGGAAAGCACTCGCCAAATGCGCGCGGTGATGTTCGACGCGCCGTATTTGAGCGCGCCAGGGGCCGGGCACTTCTTTTTTTAGCGCCTCCTCGATCCCGCCGATCCGCGCCGCGTTCCGCGCGCGCGAGGCGACCTGGGACGGCGAAGGAAAGCGCGTGGCCGCGAACGCGATCTTGCGCCACAGGTTGGCGGACGGGTCGCGGTTGACCGCGACGCAATCCACGCCGCCGGCGTCGGACCCGGCGGCGGCCAAGCAATACCGGATAGCCTCCGACGGGAAACCGGCCCAGTGTTTGATCCTCCGGAAACGCTCTTCCTCGGCGGCGGCCACGAGCCGGCCGTCGAGGAGGATGCACGCGGAACTGTCGCCGTGATAGGCGTTGATCCCCAGGACGATCACGCCCTGCTCCTTCGGCGCTTCTCGGCCGTGCAGACCATGCTCCGCGCGAAAGGCCGCACGCGGCCCACGAACGAAAAACGGAGCACGTCGAACCCGCTTTCTTCGAGAAGCTTCCGGAGCGTCTTCACGCTGAAAAATTTCACGTGCCCTCCGTCCCACAGCGGATTGTAATGCACATCATGGCCGCCCGCTAACGCGATCGCCAGGTTTTTCCAATAGCCGTGGTACGGCGTCGTGACGACGAGCTTGCCGCCCTCCACGAGCAGCGAGGTAGCCGCTTCGAAGAGGTCCGCCGGCCTGTAAAGGTGTTCGATCACTTCGACGGCCACGACCGCGTCGAACCCGCCGCCCAGCTCGCGGACCGTTTGGGCGCCGATCTCCCCGCGGACGAACTTCACGTCGGGGTATGCGGTGCTCGCCACGGCGATCCCGCTCGGCGACGCGTCCGAGCCCACGACCCGATATCCGTCGGCGGCCAGCGCCCCGGAAAGGACGCCGTTGCCGCATCCCAGCTCGCAGACGCTGCGGACGCCCGCGTGGCGCTTCAATTCCTCCCGCACGCGGCGCGACAGCTGCTCCCCTTGCTCGCCGCTGGGGTTCGAAGCCGACCCGTACGCGTATTCCGGAACCCCGTTCCCGCTCACGACCCGCCTCCCGCGTGAATGCGCTTTTTCTCGCGGACGATCGCCCGCTGGAACCCGGCTTTCATCAAGCAGAACCTCAGGCCTTCGGGCCCGTCGAGCGCCCCCAACCGCCACACGTAACTATACAGAAAATAAAGCAGCGGACGCAGCGGAAGCCGGGCGGCGACGGCTTTGAGCGCCGCGCGTCGCTCGAGGGGATCGCTTGAGTCGACGCGTAAGCGCCGTGAGGCATTCTCGAGAGAGATCTCATACAGCGCCTCTTTCTCGGCGTATCTGGCCTGCCGTTCGTACCACGCCTCGAGATCTTTCAGGTTCTCGTCGATCAAATCGGCCCGCAGTTCGAGCGTGCGGCCTTCCACCTCCTGGGTTTCGGCGTGACCGCGGTTCACGTAGCGCACACGGCCTTTTCGGACGAGACGGACGACCCATGTCGGGTAGAGGCTGCTGTGCTTGAGCCATTTTCCCCACAGGTGAAAGCGGCGCTTCAACATGAACGCGGCGGCGGAATCGGGTGCTGCCGCCGTTTCGCGCGCGATCTCAGCGGCCAAATCCTCGGGGACGCGCTCGTCCGCGTCGAGGATTAGAACCCACTCGTGCTTGGTTGTAGCCTCGGAAAGCGCCCAGTTCCTCTGGTCCCCGAAACCCGTGAACGCGTGACGGACGAATCGCGCGCCGTATTCGCGGCTCACGCGTTCCGTGCCGTCCGAACTGAACGAATCGACCACGATGACGTCGTCGCACCAAGAAAGGCTCTGAAGGCACGCGGGCAGATTGATCTCTTCGTTCAGGGTGAAGACCATCGTCGAGACGTGGACGCTCACCGGACGACCTCCCGGTAGACGCGTTCCATGCGTTCGGCTACCGAATCCCATGTGTATGACGCGGCCAGCCGGAGGGCGGCTTCGGATAAGGCCGCGCGGACGGCCGGGTCGGCGACGATCGTACGCAGGGCCGCGGCCAGGGCTTCGGGGTTGCCATCGGCGACGATCCCCGCGGCCATCCGCTCGACTTCTTCCGCCAGGCCCACGCCCGGGGTCAACACCGCTGGACAGCCTTCGGCCATCGCCTCGAGAGCCGAATTGCCGAAGTTTTCGGAATGCGAAGGCAGCGCGAACGCCGCCGCGTGCGCGTAAAGCCAACGCTTGTCGTTCCCGTAGGACGGCCCGACGAAACGCACGCGGCTCTGCAGGCCGAGCTCGGCGGCCAGTCGCTCGAGGCGCGGGCGATAACCCTCTTCGTCGTTTCCGACGACCACGAGGTCCGCGGCGGGGACGAGCGCCATCGCGCGGACGAGCGTGTCGATCCCTTTCTTCCAGTTGATCCGGCCCAGGAAAAGCACGAACGGCCGGGCACCGGCGAGCGCCTTCACGGCCGGCGCGGCGGTGGGCGGAGGGCCCGACGCGATGTCCACTCCGTTCGGAACGAGGCGCACGAGCGGCAGGCGGAATCCGAAACGTCTCATTTCCTTTTCTTCCAAGTGGCTGGTCACGTGCACCGCCGAAGCGCGTTCGAGGTTGCGCCGCTCGACGAGCGCGATCCACGCCGATTTCACGAGGTGGCTCTTCCGCCGGACGAGGTCTTTCACCAGCATGCCTCGGGGCGCGACGACGCACGGGATGCCCGCTCGGGAGGAGGCGCGGCACGCGGCCGCTGTCGTCCAAACGAACGCGGCGTGCGCGTGTACCACGTCGTAGGAAGAGACGTTAGCGGTCAGGGCTCGCGCGAGGTCAGGCGACCAGTACAGTCTTGGAAAAGGGCTCGCGAAATAATGGACGCCCACGCCATCGATCGCCACCCTCTCCCCCCGCGGCACCCCTGAGACGCCGGAACCGTCCACGTCGGTCGTAAGCACGTCCACACGGTGGCCCCTCGCCGCGAGCGCCCGGCAAAGGCCGTGCACCGATTGGATGGTGCCGCCGTAACGGGTAGCAGGCAGATAGGTGGGAACTACGTGGAGGATGTTCAAGGGGAGGCTTTCCGGGTGATCATCGTTTTCAACCATTTCCGCAAGGAGACTTCGCGGCCGGACATCCTCGGAAGGACATATTTGTTGATGATCACGCAAAAGACGATGGACGACGCGAAGGTGGCGACGATTTCGATCAAGGAACCGCCAGCTTGCAGCATCGAGAGGCCCGGCAGCAACCAAAACACACTTCCCTGCCAGTCGCCGAGCCGCAACCGGTGCGCGGCACCCGCATCGATGTAACCGACAGCCGCGCCGAAGATCAGGAAACCGACGACGACGCAGACACGCCCGAAGTTGATGTAGAGCTCGAAGACCTGCCCCATGCCGACGCTCGTGCCTTCGGCGTATTCCACGCCTGTGTACTGGGTGACGTAATCGCCGCTTCCGCCGGCGACGGGCTTGTTCGGCCAAATGATTCGCGGGATGAATCCGACGGCGGCCTGGCGGAGCGTTTCGCCCCGGGCGAACGTTTCGTAGCCAGAGCCGATGTATTCCACGGCCTGGCCGACCTGGATGTTTTGGTTCAATCGGCTGTCCAGACGTATCAGGTGAGTCTCGTTCTGCGGGTCGTAGAATTCGAAATCTGTGAGGATACCGGCGACTTTTCTCAGTCGGTCTTCGAGTGTCCGCTTTTCGTACCATACGGCCTCGCGAAGCTCGTCGCGGTCGCGCAAATACGTGACGAAGAAGGAAAGCCCTAGGTACGCCGCAAGGATTGAAGCGAAATAGACCTTCCATTTGGGTCGGTAGAACGTGGATATGAAAGAGAGAATGATGATCATTGCGGAAACGCCGTAACCCAAGAAGCCTTGGTTGACCATCGTGAAGAGCGGGAAAACGAGAGCCAGCAAAAGCCACCGGATCATCCCTTTGCGGCGGTTTCGCCAAGAGTCCCAGGAAGCCAGGCATAGCCCGAGGATCATCAGCGACCAACCGGAAAAACCCAGCGTTGCGACGCTCGGAATGCTTTTGATGAACGGCAGCACGACGAAATAGAAAATGAAACCCGTGACGATGTACGCTCGAGGCAGCCGCGAGTCCGGGACGCGAGGCGGCGCCTGGGACCAAGATCTTTTCGACGCGGCGATGAGGAGCGGCGACGCGAGGATCGCGCCGACCGCGAACGCGACCATACCTATCGCGCTTTCGATGAAACCGGACAAGACGAACTCGGAATAGGCAGGGTAATACGAGGGGGCCATATAGCTGCACGCGCTGAAAAAATGGTTCACCGACAGGTTGGTCGCGTACGCGAGGGTGAGTCCGACGCTTTGGCCGCGGGCGGTCGGAGAGAATAAGCACAGCGCAGCGAAAGCCGCCGACCAGATCAATATCCAGAAACGGACGGTTTCGCTCATCGGGCCGACCTCTGACGGTTATCGATCGCATTCCAGCAGCTCGCGGCGAATTCGCGTGCAACGACCGACCAATCGTGAGGAGCTAACGACGATTGGATGCCACCGGCGATGTGCGCCAGCCCTTCGCGGTCTGCGTCGCACCTTGAGAGACGATCGAGGAACGCCTCGGGCGAGCGGATCGGGAGCACCCAGCCGCTCTCCCCCTCCTTCACGATGTCCGAGGCCGAACAGTTCGTGGTCGTCAACACGGGCAGGCCGGCGGCCAGCGCTTGTGCGAGGACGACTGCATAACCGTCTTGGAGCGTGGGGAACAGGAAAACGTCCGCCCAGGCGTATTGAGCGGGCAACGCGAATTGCTTTTGGAAGGGCACGAAATGCGCAGATGTCCGTGAGGCGACCGCGCGTGTTTCGGGCATGACGTACCCTACGAAGCGAAATTCGTATCGGCCGCCCGCGCGCCGCACGATCGACGAGTAGTCGAGCGCGCCTTTTTGGAAAGAAAAGTTTCCGACCGTGAGCACGCGCAAAGGCCGCCCCGAAAGGATTCTGGCGCGGCGCGCGGCTACGCCGGGATCTCCCTGACGAAAACATGAAAGATCCGTTCCCATCGACTGTAAAATAATTTTTTCGAGCGGGACACCGAGGCCGACGAAGGAGCGCCGGGCGAACGAGGACAGCACGAAGATCACTTCGGCGAGCGCGTATTCGCGCTCTTCGCGGGCGATCATCCACGGGCTCGGACGGTCGATGCGGTGCCCGACTCTCCGTTCTTCTTCTTCCAGGATATCGGACTGAACGCGAACGTGGGCGGAGCCGCGAACGATCGCCCGCAACTCGCCGCCACGGAGCGGCGCACGGAGCGCCTCTTCGGCGATTCCGCTAAAAAGATAGAGGACGTCCCATCGCTCGCCCCGTACGGCGGCGGCCGCCCAACGGCCGAACGTGCGGTGCAGCGCGGGTTCGGCGAGACGCCCCAGGCCGCCGAGCCGCACGCTGACTCTCGCGGCCAAGCCGTACGCCGCGAAACTGCGGACACGTTCACGCGGGAGGCCGAACGCTTCCGCGACACGAACTCTGTCGCTCGTAAAAATGCGTACGTCGTGTCCCTGCTTCAGAAGCTCTCGCGCTATGTCAAACGCATGGAAACGTCCGGGGACCACCATCGCGATCTTGAGGGGGCGGTCCATTTTTTTCATCCGGACACCATCGTCTTAAGGCGCGCCGCGTACGTGTTCCCGGGACGCGATATCCTCCCTAAGCCCGCCGAGGACAAGCGTGAGCGGAGCGGCGCGTCGGACAATAAAGAGCGCAGCTTCACGATCATCTGCTCTTCTGTCTTGAAATAAAGCGCGCAATCGCCCTCGTCCCCCAATATCTCGCGATGCTCCAGCGTGTCTTCGGCGAGCAAGCAGCCGCCGCAGGCCGGGACCTCGAAGCTCCTCATTGAGTGGCCGTCGCGATTGTCGCGGCGCACCAAACCCAGGCACACGCGCGAGGCCGATGCGGCCCGGCGGATCGTGACGGCGTCTGCGTATCCTCGGCCCAAACCCGCTGTGGCCGTGAAGCGCTCCCAATAGTCGCCGTAAAGCGCCAGCGAGAACCCGGCGGCCGCGACGGCTCCGAGAAGCGCCGCGCGGCCGGCGTCGGCTCCCCCGGCAAAGAAGACGTCCGCCTCATAACGCGTCCTTACGGCGGCCGGGGCGGCTTCCGGATAAAAAAACGAAGGGTCGTACGCGAACGGCAGGTAGTCCACGTTCGAACACCCGAGCCGGCGAAGATCGTCCAGGTTCGTACGGCGAGGAGAGAAAACACGGCGGTACGCGGGCAGGGCGTCGAGGAACCACGCCGCCCGGTGAGCGGGGTTCCACGGGTCGTCCGTCAGATAATTCAAAGTGAGGCAGCGCGCGCCGACGCTCTCGACCGCGGCGCGGTCCAGAGGGGCGATGCCCGTCGTCAGCACCACCGACGGACGTTCTTCCTCGCACAAAGCTTCGAACGTGCGGCTGAATTCCGACAAACGCACCGGCCGACGGCCCAGAATTCTCCAAAAGAAGTGCCTCTTCCACGCGGGCGCCTCCATCGCGGATCGGGCCTCGACGAACCGGGCATCGATACCGCCGTTCGCGGCGGCAGAAAGAAAAGATTCCCCCACGTTGGTGCCCCCTCGGTTACCCAGGATCACCATTTTCATCGCGGCCTGCCCGCGCGCCTGGCCGCCGCGTGCAAAAAAGGCCTGACCGCGGCGAACACGCCCAGCGGCACCGTTAACCCCGCGAACGTGACCGCCACGTACAACGCGCGGAGCGCGAGCTCCGAAACCCGTCCCAAGCCGTGCGGCACGACCGTGACGAACGGACGCATGCCTTTGCAGAAAGCGGCTGCGTAGCGCCACGACTGGACGCGGCGATATTCCACGATCCAGAAACCGTACGTGAATCCGATCCACTGCGACAGCACGCTCCGTTTCAAAGACGCCGCTTCCCGGGGGTCCACCTCGGCCGCGACGGCGGCGATGACGAGCGCCCCGATCCGGTGGAAAGGAAGGGTGACCTCGTCGCCGATGCGCACCGCCCTCCGCGGCCGGCTCGCGTAGCTGTCGACCTGTTGCCCAGGAACGCGGATACCCCTCCGCACCGCCACGGTCTCCGAAAGAAGCAGCGGCCGGCCGGCGGCGACGATGCGCGAAAACAAGTACATTTGGTACATCTCGCTACCGTCCCACGCTTCCGTGGCGAACGCCTGCGCGGGCTCCCTTTCGAGCACGACGCCGGAAACGAAGCTGACGTCCCTGAAGTGTCGGACCGCAGTGCGGGGACCGCCTCCCAGGAAGGTTCCGCCGCGCACACGGCGCGTTGGACGGCCTCCGTCGTATTCTTCATAATTGAAAATGGCGGCTCCGGGGCCGCGTTCGCATCGCCCGATCTCGTCCCGCATGGTTTGAAGTGCTTCGTCCTTCAGGGCGTCGTCGTTGCCCATCAGCAGGCAATACTTCCCCTGTGCCAAAGCGAGGCTCGCGCGTAAGTTCGCGTCATAGCGGACGTTCTTCTCGAGTCGGCGGTAGCGGTAGCACAGACACGACGACTCCAAAAAAGCGCGTACTTCCGCATCGCGGCCGTCGTTCGAGAAGTCGTCCGACACGCAGACCTCGAAATCGCGGAACGACTGGGCCTCGAGCGACCGCAGGCATTCGAGCAGAAACGGGGTACGGTTGTATTGCGGGATGCAGACCGAGAAATATGGGTTGTCCGCGCGCCTCTCAACGATCACGCCGGGCCTCCAGACGCGCGAGTACGGGCGCGAAAGTGTTTTCGTAGTTCCAATCGTCGATAACTTTGCGGCGGCCTCGCTCCCCCATCACCCGAACTTCCGCGGGATGATCGAGACACCAGCGGAGTGCGGTCGCCACGCTTTCCGCTGAACGCGGGTCGCAGGCGACTGCGTATCCGCCGTCTACGAATGATCGGCGCCAATCGGGCAGGTCGCTGACCAGGAGGGCAAGGCCCCGGCCTAGGTACTCGAACGCCTTGTTCGAAGCGCCGGCCATATGGCGGTGGTTCACGTTGCCGTCGTCCACCGGCATCAGGCTCAAGCCGACGTCGCACCTCCCGCACAGCACCAAAAATTCCTCGCGCGCGGCGGCGTCCAAGATTTCGACGCGTGCCGAAATACCCAGCTCGCGGGACCTTTTTTTGAGCTCCTCGGAATAGGTGCGGCCGCCCGTATCGTACCCGAGCGCGCAGAACGTTACCGCTTCCGGAAGGGACGCGATGGCGTCCAGAACGGCGATTGGCACGCATGCGGGCCCCAGCGAACCGTGGTAAAACACCTTCAAGGAGTCCGCGGCTAGCGGGACTCGGGGGGCACCGACTTCGTACCGCTCGGGGCAGTTCCACACGACGAGCGGGTCGGCGCAACCGGTCTCGGAAGAGAAGATTCGCGCTCGCTCGGCGTTCGGCAGAACGCAAAAATCCGCCCGACGCGCCAGCGTCCGGCGGAAGCCGGACAAAAACTTGGCGAACACCGAGCGTGCGGCGGTCGCGTCGGGTGCGTCGTGCTCGTGATAAAGGACCCGGGCGCCCGTCAGGCGACACAGAAGCGCCGCCGGGGTGGCCATCGGGTCCGAAGCGTAAACCCAGAGAGGGTGCGTCCACGCGCAAAGCAGGGCCGCCCTCACCGTGAACCAGAGGAAGTGCGCTTTTTGAAATAACCCCGGACCGCAGGCGGGGATCGTCACATGCCTCACGCCCTCCTTCGGCCGCATCGGAATATTTCGAGGGGACTGACCGTGAAACAGCAGCACGTCCCACCCGGCGTCCGCGAGGATGCGCGTGCCATGGACGATCGGCGGATATACGGCGGGGTCCGAATATTGAAGATAAAGGATGCGCGGTTTCATGCGGGCCGCCCTCTCCACAGCGCCTTGGCTTTCTCATAAGCGCGCCGTGAAATCGCCGCCGCCGCGAAGCGCCGCGCGAACGGTGCTTCGAGGATTTGTGCGGGCCGTCGGGCGAAGGACCGCAGGTAGCATCGGCGCGCGTCGGAATTCATTCCGAACCCGAAATACTTGTCGCCCAACGCGCGGTAATGGGCCGCGTAAATCCCCGGACGGGCGCGGCGCTTAGCCGTCACGCGCTCGGAATCTTTTTCCGTGGAAGCGAAATGTTCGTCGAGTATCCTGAAGAGCGACGACTCCTCGCTCCGGTCCATAGAGATCTTCGTGTGGAGGTTCTGCGCGTGAACGCGGTAGTCGGCCAGGGGCTCGGCGACAAAATATAACTCGTAAAAGCGCGCGATCCGTAGCGAGAGATACCAGTCTGAAAAGCTTAATCCCTCAGGGATCGGAAGTGCGCCTTCCCACACCTCCCGGCGGGCGATGACGGTCGGAGAGGGGACGAAATTGCATTTGAGGATATCCAGGTATTCGTCCCCCTTCCAGTCGCGACCTCCGTGCAGCCAGTCACCTCGCTCCTGCGTGACGCGGCCCTCCGAGTCGATTAATCGGGCGTCGCCATAGACCATGCCGACTTCCGGGTATTTTTCAAATTTTTCGATGGTCGTTTCCAGGAAGTGCGGCAGATAACGGTCGTCGGAATCGATCCGCGCCACGTACCGCCCTCTCGCGAGCGCGAACCCCTCGTTGATGGTCGCCACGTGCCCCAGGTTTCGCTTGTGAAAATACGCGCGCACTCGTGGGTCTGTCCGCCGCCGGATCACATCCTGGCTTCCGTCGCTCGACCCATCGTCCACCACGACGAGCTCCAAGTCGAACCCTCCCCGCAACGAAAGCACCGAATCGAGACACTCTCCGAGGTAGCGGGAATAATTGTAGGACGGCACGACGAAGCTTACCAGCGGCGCGCTCATGACCGACCTCCGGTTGCGCTGGCGTACACGGCGACCATCTCCGCGGCGGTTTCGCTCATGCGCTTCGGTGGACGAACGCCGGCGCGGAGCGCTTCCAAGCGCGTCGGTTCCGACGAAAGGAACTCGAGCTCCTTGGCCCATGCGGCCGGCGAATGCGCCGGGCTCACGAGCCGCCCGTCCACGTCGTGCCGGACGAGCTCCGAGACGCCGCCCAGACGCGAGCCGGCCACAGGCACGCCGGCGGCGAACGCCTCGAGGACGGTGAGCGGCCCGGTCTCGAGCCACTGTGAAGGGACTGCCAAGAGGTCGTATCCGGCGAGGGCGGGGGCGACCGCGGAAGACGGCAGGGGCTCCGGAAAAGCGACGCGGGCGTCGCGAGCAGCCAAACTCTGGAGCTCCCGGCGGAAGACCTCTCCAAGGACGCCCTGCGCCACGCCGTAGACGTCGAGGCGGGCGTCGAGCCTTGGAGCGGAACCGAACGCCTTCACGAGGACGTCCACACCCTTCGAGCGCTCGAACCTTCCAAAAAAAGCGACGCGCAGCGGCCCCGGCGCGCGCGGCCCTCGCGGCGGCACCGGCACGCCCGTCAAACCCTGGCGGGAGAACACGAGTTTTTTTTCGGGCACGCCGTTCGCGAGTAGCAGGCGGCGGACCCATTCGCACACGGCCACGACGGCGTCCGCTTCGAGCAGCATTGCGCGTGCGGCGCTTTGGCGGCGCGCCACCAGCCCTCCCATCCGGATCGCGGTCGCCGCGCGGCCCGCTGGAAGCCGATCCGCGAATGCCGCGCACAACGGAGCCGGAAGCAAAGAGAGCGCGGCGGCCGCCGGGCGAACGAGGCCTCGCGCGTGGAGCGCGCACGCGGCGCACCGGCGCGGCGTGAGTCGTCCGTCGCAGACCTTGCGGCCCCAGCGCATCAAGGTGCCACGCTGGCACGTGACGGTCGGGGTATGGTAGGTGAACACGGTCGCGATGCGGCGCGAACGCGCCGCCCGGAATGTGCGCAGCGAGACCGCGCTCGTGAACGCGTGGAAATGCACGACGTCTGGCTTCGTCCGGTCGAGCACCGAGGCGAACACCGCCGCGGACGCTTCGTCGCCCTCGCCGTAGAGGGTCTCGAGCGTGGCCGGAACGTGGCGGAAACGGAACACCGGCGCTCCCTCTTCGGCGTACTCGGCGTCGCGGTCCCATGGCGCAGCCACAGCCGATTCGACGCCCAGCGACCGAAGCTCACTCACGAGACCGCGAACAAAGATTTCGGTTCCCCCGATCGAATCCGGCGGATAACAATAAGGTACGTGAAGGACCTTCATCGGACCACCGAAGCGAAAAGCGTCGTGCCGGGCGGCGTGCCCGACCGAGGAGTCACAGCGGCGGTTTTCTTCAAATAAACGTCCCGCAGGGAGCGGAACGCCCCAAACCGCCGCAAAAAAAGCCACGCCGCGGCGGCGGGCCGGAAGGACATGATCTGCCGCTTCTTTAACTCGCCCGGCGTCCACACTCCGAGCACTTCGACTTCTGCGCCGGGAAGACCCGCCCGAGCGAAGCACGCCTTTAGCGTTTCGGGCGTGAAATAGTGCAGGTGCTCCGCCCACCGACGAAGCGCCGGCGCGGCATTTCCGAGCACTGCGAACAAACCGAAGTTCGGGGTCGAGACGAAGAGGTGTCCGCCCGGAGCCAGCATGCCGGCGCAAACCTTCAGGAAATCGGCTGGCCGGCGCACGTGCTCGATGATTTCGAACGCGAAGACAAAATCGAAGCGATTCGGCGAGAAGATCACCGGTGCGTCTTCGACGGCGCCTTGCACCACGTCCAAACCTGCGGCGCGCGCCAGGCGAACCGCGTCGGCGTTCAAATCCAGGCCGCGGACTTCGGCGCCGGCGTCCCGGCACGCCTGTAGCAAACGTCCAGGCCCGCAGCCCATTTCGAGCACGCGCTTTCCTTGGAGGCCTCCGGCGCTTTCGCCGGCGATGCGGAGTGCGCGTTGGTAAGGGCCGTCGGTTTCGCCGTACCAGCCTTCGATCGTCCGCATAAGAGCCGGGACGTCGTCGGTCGAATAATAGGCGCCGTAAATCGCGCCGAGCGCCTCGTCTGAAAGCGCGGGGTTCAGGTAAGCGTGGCCGCAACCCGAACAGGTCACCACGCGGCCGCCGTCGAACCGCGCCGCGGCGGGTCGGAATAGGGGATCTCCGCAGACGGGACAAGGGATCGTCGTCACAGCCATCGCCTTCCTTCGTTGCGCCCCGCTTCGCGGATGCCCCCGCAAAGCCCCCAAAAAAAAGCGAACACGTTCGCCGGAGCGGATAAATCGGTCAAAGCGCGCCGATGCAGGACGCGGCCTCGGAATTCCGACCACACGTGTGCGAGTCGCTCGGCCGCCGGAAGCCGCAGACGGGCGAGCCGGTAGCCGACGTTGAACGCGTGTTTCACCATGAAAGTCGGCCCCTTATTTTCGCTCCGGCAGCCGCCGGTCTTCGCCTTCAGATGCACCAGGGCCGCCTCGGGCACGTACCGTATTTCGCCGCCGACGGTCCGCCGCACGCGGAAGCCGAACTCCTCGTCTTCGCCGGCGAGCACGCCGCCGCGGAACGTCTCGTCGAATCCGCCGGCGGCCAAGATCGTCCCGCGCCGGAAGGACATGTTACAGCCGCCGGCCCAACGCGCCGGGTAAGCGAAGTCCACGTCGAAACGCATCTTGAGCGCGGCTTCCAGCGCGCGCACCTCCTTTTCGCCCACGTCAGCCCGGCCTAAAAGCGGTTTCCCCGGGGCCTTGACCGGCCCGGTCACGCCGCGGGTCCGCGGGTCCGCGTAGGCGCGCAGGTGCGCGGCGACGAACCCCTCCTCCGGCGCGACGTCGTCGTCGACGTACAGCACCACCCAGCCGCGCGCGGCACGCGCGCCGTCGTTCCGGGCGCGGGGCAGATTCGCATAATCGACGCGGATCCAGCGGAACCGGTCTTTCTCCGAAGATAGGTACCGTTCGGTCTCCGGCTCGTGCCGGCGCGTCTGGTCGACCACGATCAACTCGAAATCCTCGGCCGTTTCCCCTTGGAGGAAATAGCGAACGGTGTCGACCAACGGTTCTTCGCGGTTCAGCGTCGCGATCACCACCGTGACGGCCGGCGCGGCCGTCACGGGCGCACGAGCCTCGAGGCGAGCGCGCGGCCGTTCAGCATGCAGAAACGGAGGATCGTCGAGACGCCGTCGACCTCGTCCGGCCCCGCGGCGGTACCGGTCGGAAGAGCCAGCACTCGGGCCGCTACGGCTTCCGTCACCGGCAGCCGCGCCGCTGCGTCGGGGTCCAGCGTACGATAGGGTTCCATGCGATGGCAGCCGGGGTAAAAATAGCGGCGGACGTGGATATTCTCGGCCCAAAGCGCTTTTTGTAGCGCATCGCGGGAGACGCCAGCGCCGGGGTCTACCTCCACGATAACGTAGTGGAAGTTATTTTTCTCGCGGCGGTCGTATTCGATCACTCGGAGCCCCGGCAGGCCTTCGAGGTTCGCGCGGTAGCGATCGTAGTTGCGCTCGTTCACCGCCACGAACGTGTCGAGCGACTCGAGGCTCGTGAGCCCCATGGCCGCGGACGCCTCCGACATCTTACCGTTCGTGCCCACGTAAACGACGTCGTCGTAGCCGGCAAAACCGAAGTTCTTCATGAGTCGTATCTTGGCCGCGAGCGCGTCGTCGTTCGTCGCGATCAGACCGCCCTCGAAGGCGTTGACCACTTTGGTGGCATGGAAGCTGAACACCTCGGCGTCGCCGAAGCCGCCGACCGGACGGCCGCGGTACGTGCAACCAAAGGCGTGCGCGGCGTCAAAGAGGAGTTTGAGGCCGTGACGCCGCGCGACGTCCGCCAGGGCCTCCGCGTCGCAGGGACGGCCCCATAGGTGGACGCCCACAATGCCCGTCGTCTTCGGACCGATCAGTTTTTCGACCGCCGCGGGGTCCAAGTTGAACGTCACGGGGTCCACGTCGCAGAACACGGGACGGATCGCCTGCCACTGCAGCGCGTGCGCGGTGGCAACGAACGTCATCGCGGGGACAATCACTTCCCCTTCCATCCCTAACGCGCGCACGGCGATTTCGAGCGCGACCGTCGCGTTGCACGCGGCCACGCAGTGCTTCACGCGCAGGCGCGCGGCGGTCTTCTCTTCGAGCTCGCGCACGAAAGGCCCCGCGTTCGTAAGCCAGCGTTCGTCGAGCATCCGATTGAACCGCTCGAAGAGCCTCGCGCGGTCGCCCACATTCGGGCGGCCCACGTGGAGCGGCGCCTCGAACCAGGGGCGTCCGCCGAGGATGGCTAGGTCTTCCAGTTTCGCCAGTTTCTTCATTCTATTTTCCTCACGACCTGCGCCGGCACTCCGTAAACCACCACGCCGGCCGGGACGTCCTTCAGCACCACCGCGCCCGCGCCGACCACCGAGCCGTCTCCGATCGAAACGCCGTCTTTGACGACCGCGCCGATGCCGATCCACGCGCCTCTGCCTACGTGGACACGCCCCCCCAGGCACGCCGAGGGACCCACGTGGCAGCCGTCCTCCAGAACACAGTCGTGGTCGACCGAAGCGCACGTGTTCACGACCACGCACTCCCCGATCCGGGAACCCGGATTCACAATGGCTCCCGCAGCGGCAAGCGTACCCGCGCCCAAAGAAACCCCGGCGGCGATCGTCGCCTTCGGATGGACGATCGAAACGAGCTGAAAGCCTTTTTCGCGCGCCTGCGCCGCCAAGCGGGTCCGCGCCGCGCAGTCCCCCACCGCGATGAATAGGCGCTTTACACCCTTCGCGAGGAGCCCGTCCAGGCATTCGCGGCCGCCAAGAACCTCGGCGCCTTCGAAGGCCTCGCCGCGGCGGGATGGGTTTACGTCGTCCACGAACCCCGCCACATCGAAGGTACGGGAGGCGCGCGCCGCGTCGGCGGCCACCTTGGCATGTCCAGAAGCTCCCCAAATCACTATTTTTTTCATCGGTTCCTCCAATCGCGGTTGAAGCGCGAAAGGTTTTCGGCGGCCATGGGCCCGAAGAACCCGGCGACCCAGCGGAACGCGTTGCTCCGGCCGGCGAATGATGGACGGCCTAAGCTAGCCGCAGCCTCATAGGCCTTGCGCGCATCCCCTGGCTTGCCCAGCTGATAAAGGTTCGAGGCGGCCCGCGCCGCGGCATCGGCCACCGCCACAGCGTACCGCTCGCGCACGGCCGGCGGCGCCATCTTGAGCGATTCGACCATCGACGTCCAGCATGCCGCAGAATTGTCGCCGGCGTGACTGTGGCTTGCCTCTCTCCACATGCACCTAACGAGTGATTCATCCACCACCGCGTACGTTGCGTCCGCCGCGGCCAAGCGCAGATGGAAATCGAAGTCCTCCGACTGCGGCATCACGTCGCGGGTACGGTAACCGCCGGCCTCGAGCGCCTTCTCTCGGCGCACGGTGGCCGACGCCGGGAGGATGCTAGAAGAAAGCGCGAAGCGGACCAGGTCGGGGTCTTCTTCAAGTTTTTTGAAACCCATGATGCGGTCGCTCAGCACGCCGTGCATTTCGTAGCACACCTCGGTGAGCACCATGTCGGGACGGCCGCGGTCGATGGCATCCCACACCTTGCCACCCCAGGACGGAAGTAGAAGGTCATCGGCATCGTGAAAATGCACGTAGTCGCAGCGCGTCTCCCCCAGCAGGACGTTCCGGCCGTAGCCTGGACCGCCGTTCTTTCCGCTACGCACCACACGGCACAGGCCCGCGAATCTCCCAAGGTGCCGTTCAGCCGGGTCGTACGACGCGTCGTCGTACACAAGAATCTCGTCGGGCGCAGATGTCTGCGCGGCGACCGTTTCCAGAGACCGGACCAAAAGATCCCCTTCGTCGTGGTACGTAATAAGCACCGCCAGCGACGGGCGACTCATACGACGTCTCTCCGGACCGCGAGGTAATTTTCTTTCGTGTCCACGATACCCGACGGGCGTAGAATCCGTTTCACACGGTAGCCAGCTTCTTCGAGCGGCCGGACCGCGTCCGGTGAAAGGATCCGCCCGTCCCTGTCGCAGTCGGTTTCGAACGCAATCGCTTTGGGCGGTTTCTCGCGCAAGAGCCTGCGGGCCCCCCCGAATAGATCGGCCTCGCCGCCTTCGACGTCGATCTTCATGAGCGTGGGTGGCTCGACGCCGAGTTCGAAGACCATCCGGTCCGCGGTCTCGATTTTCACTTCGAAGCGGCGGCAACCATCGGCCGGCCGCAGGCTCGAAAGCCCGGTATTCGCGTCGGGCCCCCGGAAAAAACCAGCTGTCCCGGACGACGCTCCGAGCGCGAGGGCGTGAAGACGGACATTACCCTGGTTCAGCGAAAGGTTGTGCTCGAGCGCGGCGGTCGTAACCGGATCAGGCTCGAAGCAGTGGACAGCTTTTACGTCCGCGCGCTCGAGGGCCAGCAGCGTGAAACAGCCAATGTGAGCGCCGACGTCCCACAGGACCTCTTCACCTCTTGCCGACGCGAAAAGTGCATCGAACATTTCTTTTTCATAGGACCCTTTCGTCCAAATCTCACGCTGAAGCAAGTCCCGCTCGTCGAGCGTGATCCTGGACCGGCTTCCGTAGGGCACTTGGAGCCGCGCGTATCCAGAAAGACGACGGGCCCATCCGACGAAACGGATCTTCATGGGATGATCGGGTCCAAGCGCGTAACCCGTCAAAAGCGCGGAATAGAGAGGCCCGTGCGCTTTCACGGACAAACGCGTCACGATACGCCTCCCAGCGCGAGCGCCAAAAGGGAGCGGGCGTGCGCGGCGAAACGTTCGCGCGAAAAAAACGAGATACCGGGAATGGCCACCCGCGGGCGAGCGAGCGCCTCGGCCAACGCGTTTTCCAGCGCGAATTCGTCGGCGGGGTCCACGAGGCGGCCGAGTGCGCCCTCTCGCAGGGCGTCTACGCTGCCGTCCCGGTTCCCAGCTACCACGGGCAAGCCCGTCGCGGCGGCCTCGAGAAAGACGATCCCGAAGCCCTCACCCACGCTCGGCATCGCAAACGCGTCGGCAGCGCGGTAGTAGTCGGGGAGCTCGGTTTCCTTCACGGCCCCGGCGAACGTGACCCGCTCGGCGGCGCCCGACTCCCGGGCGATACACTCGAGCCTGGCGCGGTCGTCCCCGTCGCCCACCACGAGATACGCGACGTCGTGACCCGCAGCCGCGAGACGGGGCAGGACGCGGATCACCCGGTCGTGCCCTTTGTAGCGTTCCGCAGCGGAAAACCGCCCCACGGTCAGGATCACTTTTTTTCCTTCCAGGCCGTGCCGGGCGAGCACGTGCGCGGCTTTCGGTCCTGGTGAAAAGCCTTCGCGGACCGTGTCCGGCAACACCTTCACGCGCTCGGGCGCGATACGCGACCACTCGAGGAGCTTTCCGCGCGTGAAACGGCTCACGGCCGTCACCAATCGAGATCCTTCGATTGCCGCGCGGATCGACGAACCGGGCCTGCGCCACACTTCGATCCCGTGCGTGTGTGTCCAAAGCGGAACACCGGCGCGCGCGGCGGCCCAGCTCCCCAGAGTAGCCATGTTCGCGTGACCGCAAAGGACGAGCGACGGCCGGCGGCGTGCCTCACGCAGAGCGGCCAGCGCGTAAGCGGCGCGGCTGGATCTCGGCGCGCGCTGCGCAACCCCGCTTGGAACACCGGCGCCGGCCGATCCGCTCCGCACGAGCACGGTGACCCCGTCCACGCCGGGGGCCGCCGCAAGCGCGGCGGCCAGGTCACGGTTGGCCTGCGCGATGCCGCCGGGAGCGCCGTACGCTTCCGTCGCGAGAAAAAGGATGTTCACGCAGCCTCCTTCCAGCGTCCGAGCACCGAATACGCCCAGCGTCTCGACCAATGGCAGCGTCCGGAGGCCAAGAGGGGCTTTTTTCTCCATTCCTGCGCGGACCCCTTTTCGAGCCAGCCCGCGAGCGGCACCGTGAAACCCGTCTTCGGCCTCGGACGCGTTCCGACGGCGCGCGGCGTCCGTGGCATCGCCGCGAGCCACGCCTTTCCGGAACGGCCCAGCCGCATGGCGTGCGGGCCCGCCGCCTTCAAAAGCGCGGCGTCCGCGAACGGCGTACGGATTTCGAGCGAGTGCGCCATCCCCGCCCAATCGGCATCGCGGAAAAGTTGATTCCTCATGTACCAGCATGATTCGAGTGCGGCGACACGGCCGTGCGGGCTCGCTGGACCGTCCACGAGCGAAGCGCGTAGCCGCGCTTCGAGCCCGAGCCGCTCCAAACCCTGACGGGCGGCGGCGCGGCCCATGAGCGCTTCAAGCTCCCAGGGCATGAAGAGCCCGCGGCGCAGCCAATAAGCCCCGGCGTATCCGCCGGGCATCCCGAGAAGCCCCGCGGCCTTGGGAGACAGTCCGGCGGCTTGTGCGGCGCGGCCCAGAAAACGCGGCCTCGCGGGAACCGCGCCCCAGCGCGGCACGTCCGAAAACGACGGGTACCCGCCCCACAACTCGTCGGCGCCTAGGCCCGTCAGCGCGGCCTTCCATCCCGATTCCGCGGCGGCCTTACTCACGAAATAGACGTTGAGGCCGTCGATCGAAGGCTGGTCCATCGCTCCGAAGAAACGTCCGATCTCCGCTTCGAATTCGGCGCGCGCCACCATCCGCACGCGATGTTTGAGACCGAGCGCCGCCGCGGTGCGTGATGCTTCCGGTGCTTCGTCAAGCGGCGTGCCGACAAATTCCTCAAACCCAAGCGTCAACGCTTCGGCTTTCATCCCCTGTTCGACCGCGAGCACGGCGAGGGTCGACGAATCAATTCCGGCGGAAAGGAACACGCCCACCGGAACGTCAGCCACGAAATGATGCCGCAGCGAGTCCCTCACCGCTTCGGCCGCGGCCTCCGCGTCAGCGGGCCTCCGTTCGGATTCCGCCAGAACGCCCGCCACGGAAAAATACCGCGACGGTTCGCTGGGGCCGCACGACTCAACGGCGACCGTCGCGCCGGCGGGCACCTGACGGATCTCCCGGAATGGCGTGAAGGGCTCGGGCACGCTCCCTAGAAGCAGGAACCCCGCGTCCCCGGCCGGTTCGGTCGCCTTCGACACCGAACGCGACCGAAGGAGTGCCTTCACCTGCGACGCCGCGCGGAGCGTCCATCCGTCGTCCGCGTAATAAAGCGGCTTGATACCGTAGGGGTCCCGCGCCAAGAGCAACCTGCGTCGACGGCCGTCCCAGAGCGCGAACGCGAACATCCCTCTCAACTCTCCGACCATCGCGTCGCCATTTTCTTCGTAGAGGTGAAGGAGGACCTCAGTGTCCGACTGCGTCCGGAACCGCCGGCCCGAGGCTTCCAAGCGCGCCCGGATCGCGCGCCAATTGTAAATCTCGCCGTTGAAGGAAACCACCAACGAGCCGTCTGCCGACGCCATCGGCTGAGCCCCGGACTCGGACAGGTCGATGATCGAGAGCCTACGGTGCGCGAGCGCCGCGCGGCCGTCCCCGGAAACCCATTCGCCGCGCCCGTCCGGTCCGCGGCGCGCCATTGCTTCGGACACTGCGCCCAAATCCTCCCGGTCAACCCCGGGGGCCGCGTAATGGTACGCGAAAAAAGCCGCGATGCCGCACATATCAGGAGGCCGTCAATTCCCAATGCTTCCGGAACACGCCGTTTCGCGCGATCAGCTCGTCGAAGCGGCCTTCTTCGACGACGCGTCCGGCGTCCATCACGACGATATGGTCGGCGCTGCGCACTGTTGAAAGCCGGTGCGCGATCACGATCAGCGTCCGTCCGCTACGCAGCTCTTCGAGCGATTTCTGCACGGCGCGCTCGGTCTCGTTGTCGAGCGAGCTCGTGGCCTCATCGAAAATGAACACGTCGGGGTCCTTCAGGATCGCGCGGGCGATCGCAATCCGCTGGCGCTCGCCGCCCGAAAGTCTCACCCCGCGGTCCCCAACGACGGTCTCATAGCCCTCGGGAAGCGAAAGGATGAACGGCAGGATCGCCGCGCTCTCGGCAGCGCGATCGACCGCCTCCTGAGGCGCCTGCGCACGAAGGCCGTACGTGATGTTTTCGCGGATCGTCGCGTTCAACACGGACGCCTGCTGGTCCACGGCCGCGAAGCGAAGGCGGAGCGAAGCCAGGTCGTAGTCGGCGATGGGTCGGCCGTCCACCAGGATCGCACCGGCATCGGGGTCGTAGAACCGTAGGAGAAGGCTGGTGAGTGTGGTCTTACCGGCGCCCGTCGCGCCTACGACCGCGGTCATCTTGCCCTTGGGGAACCGCGCGTTCAGGCCTCGCAACACCGGCGCCGATCCGTAAGAGAAAACCACGTTCTTGAACTCGATGCCCTCGCGCAGCGCTTCGAATTTCACGTTTCCTCCGCGGACGAACGACTTACCCGCGTCGTCGAAGATCTCCAGTACGCGTCGCATCGCCGCCGACGAACGCGTCGACGCTACGAAGCTCGAACCGGCGCCCATTATCGCGCCCGAGAATCGGCGCAGGGCGATGAAGAACGCCACAAAAAACGCCACCTCTTCGCCTGCTCCTTCCTTCAGATAGAAAAAACTGCTGGCGGCCACCAGGAGAGCCGTCCCGAGACTCACCACCACGTCTTGTGCATGGGGGGCGAAAAAAATCTTCTTCGTGATGCTGTGTACCGCCGCTCGGCTGGATTGGCTCACCTTCCGGAATCGGCGCAGCTCCTCGGCCTCGTTAACCGACGACTGAATCAACGAAAGGTTTGTGAGTGCGTCCAGCAACGAGGAGCTCATGCGTTGATCAAGTTCGAGCTTCCTTCCCGATGACGCGATAATCCGCCGCGAGATCCAGCGCACAAGCAGGTACATCGGAGGAAGGATCGCCATCGCGCAGAGCGTCATCTTCCAGGATACGAAGATCATCATTCCCAGATACACGGCCGCGAGCAGCAGGTTCATGAGGACGCTATGGGTCAAATGGAAAACTTCGCAGGCGATGATCACCTGCTGGCCGGCCCATTCGCAGAGTTCGCCAATCTTGCGCGAATCCACGTACCGTTTCCCGAAACTCAGGTACCGTTCAAAGAGCCGGCTGCGGAGCTCGTGCTCCGCGTGACGATTGAGACGCGACAGGAGGATCTCGCTCGCGAACATGAAAAGATGCTTCATCACCGTCGCGGCCAGGATGCTCGCCAAAAGCACCATCAGGACCACGCGGAACCGCACGCTCGGAAGACTGCCCAGGAACTCGCCCAGGACCGGTATGTGCTTGGCGAGCGAATAGTCTCCTTTCTTGAAGAGGGCGTCGAGGAGCGGAATCACCAGACCCAGACTCGCACCCTCGAAAAGGGTCGAGAGCGTCAGCAACGCGACCGAGTAGAGCATCGTGCCCATACTCACGCCGGACCGCCTCATGAACCGCATGAAGAGGAAGAGGGTCGAGACCATGGGCGGAGGAACGGATGGGATCATTTTCTCTGAGTCTCTATAAAATAATTAATAATACTAATAAAAACAATGTGCAATTAAGCCCAGCCGGCCAAAAAAAAGGAGCTTTCGGACCTGTTTTCTAAGTGTGCGCCTTTCGGTCGAGCGACTCGAGATCGGCGTCCACCATGAGACGTACCAATTGCTTGAACGTGGTCTTCGGTTTCCAGCCGAGCGTGCGCCGCGCCTTCGAGTAGTCGCCTTTCAGCACGTTCACTTCGATGGGCCTGAAATAGCGCTTATCGATCCGCACGTACCTCTTCCAGTCGAGCTTCGCGTAATCGAAGGCCTCTTGGACGAATTCCTTCACGGTGTGCGCCTCGCCAGTGGCGATCACGAAATCGTCGGCCTTCTTCTGTTGCAGCATGAGCCACATCGCCTCGACGTAGTCCTTCGCGTATCCCCAGTCGCGCTTCGCGTCCAAGTTGCCGAGCACGAGGCGGTCCTGCAAGCCTCGCTTGATGCGGGCGACCGCGCGTGTCACCTTGCGCGTCACGAACATCTCGCCGCGGCGCGGCGACTCGTGGTTGAAGAGGATGCCGTTACAGGCGAATATGCCGTGGCTTTCGCGGTAATTTACTGTCGTCCAGTAAGCGAAGAGCTTGGCCACCGCGTACGGGCTCACCGGCTGGAACGGCGTGGTCTCCGTCTGCGGGGTCTTTTCGGCGCGGCCGTAAAGCTCGCTCGACGACGCCTGATAGAATCGGGTCTTGATTCCCGAGTCGACGATGGCCTCGAGCACACGCAGCGTCCCCAGCGCCGTGACGTCGGCCGTATAGTCTGGAATCTCGAAACTCACCTTCACGTGGCTTTGAGCGGCCAGGTTGTAGATCTCGTCAGGCCGGACGGTTCTCAGGATCCGGTTGATCGAACTCGCGTCGGTCATGTCGCCGTAGACGAGATTCAGGCGTTTACCCACCACCCAGGGCTCCTCATAGATGGAGTCGATGCGCGCGGTGTTGATGGAGCTCGAGCGGCGGATCACGCCGTAAACTTTATATCCTTTGTCGAGCAAGAACTCCGCCAGGTACGACCCGTCCTGCCCGGTGATGCCCGTAATGAGCGCTTTCTTCATGCGACTTCGGCTTTCTTTCCCGCTTTCGCGTAATAACTCTTGTAGCTTTGGTAGTATTTGTACCGGCCGCCCGTGGCCGCGTAGTCGACCTTGTTCACGACGATTCCGATGAACGAATGGCCGATCGAATCGAATTTTTCCTTCACCTGCTGTACGGTCTTCTTATGCACCATCCCCGAGCCACACACGAGCACGCCGCTATGGACGTGCTTGGCGATGATGAGCCCGTCCGGGATAAAGAGAACCGGCGGCACATCGATTACGACGCGGTCGAAATGCTGCTCCGCGTATTCCAGAAGCTGCTTGAAACGGTCGGAAGCCACGAGCTCGGAAGGGTTCGGCGTCTGGTTGCCGGCCGAGATCATCTTGAGCGTGCTGCCTTCGATGTCCCGGACGATCTCCTCCATGGTCGCTTGTCCGATCAGGTAGTCGCTCAAGCCCTTCTCGTTCCGCGTTCCCACGTAATTGTGCGCGAAAGGGCGCCTCATGTCCGCGTCGATCAGGAGAATTTTTCGGCCGAGCGTCGTAAGGGAAAGGGACAGGAGCACCGACACCGTGGTCTTTCCTTCGTCGGGGATGCAACTCGTCAGCATGATTCGGCGAGACTTCTCGTAGGGCATCGAAAAAAGGATGTGTGTGCGCACGCTCGCGATCGCGTCGGAAAGAATCGGGTCCGTCTTCAGTGCGTCCACGAGCGACACGGCCTTCCGCTTCAATTCGATCGATTTTTTCTTCATCTTCGAGAACCCCTCAAGAAGAGGGATGTTTCCCAAGAACGGGAGCGGGACGTTTTTGAAATCGCGGTCGCTTCGGATCTTCTGGTTCATGCGCTCGAATCCGATCACGAGGGCCACACCCGCCATGAGGCCCATGATCGTGTGTATCAGGATCCCCCGCGGACGATTCGGCGAGGACGGGATCCCCGGAGGATAAGCCTCTTCCAGTATCTTCACGTTGCTGATTCGGCTTTCGCCACCGAGCGTGGCGCGGATGTTGCTCAAGATCCGGCGCGTGCGTTCCTTGAGTTCGTTTTCCACGTACTGCAGGCGCTCCTGCAAGTCGCGAACATTCGGATGATTCGGCTTGTAACGCTGGGACATCTCGCTGATCCGGGATTGGATCTCGAGCTTCTCGTTGCGCAGCCTTTGAATAACCGGATCGTTCGTGATCGCCGACAGCGACTCGGCATATTCCTTCTTGTTGAACTGTTTCACCTGCTCCATCGAGCCGGCCTGCTGGATCAGCTCAACATCCTTGGAATCCATATCCTCCTCGGGAATGAGCTTCAGGATCTGCTCGCCGATAAAAAGCTGCTCACGGTTTCCCTCGCGGACGTAGACTTCGGCGAATTTGTTGGCGATCTTCGCCGCCCATTCGGGATCGCGCTGGGTCACCGAAAGGGCGATGATGCGCGTCTTGGGAAGGCGGCGCGCGGTGATGGCGTACGGAGGGATCGGCTCCAGTTCCTTCGCCACGATCGCGGCGACCTTGCGTCCGGTGAGGATCGCAAGCTGAGTTCCGTAATAATCTTCCTCGCCGCGGAACGAGGGCATCATCATTTCCTGGGACGACTTCGGCACGTCGACCTTTTCCACGAGGATTTGCGCGCCTGCGGTGTACATGTTCGGAAGCCGGGAGTGGTAGACGACGGACGCCAGACAAAAAAGCGCAGTCACCGCGAGGATCAGCCAAATATTGGCCAGGATCGTTCGCAGGTGCTCGGAGGCGTCTCCGCCGTCCTGTTGATCGTTGAGAGGATCCTTTTCGAAGCCTTGCATCGAGTCCTTTTTTTAGAAGAAAGATTCCTGAACCACGACGAGGTCGTCTTTTTCGAGCGGGACGTCCTCCCCCTGGCCCGAGAGAATACGGCCGGCGTTCACCGTCCGCGTCTTCTCGCCACTGCCGCCGGATTTCCGGATCAGGCGGACGTTGTTCTTGGCGGCGACGCCCGTGAACCCGCCCGCCTGCGCGACCAAACGGATCAGGCCGAGTTCCTCGGTCAAAGCGTAATTTCCCGGACGGTTCACCTGCCCGAGGATCGTGACGATGTCGTCAGCCTCCTCTTCTTCTTTTTTAAGCTTCACCCGGTCGACGTAGATAAGATCGCCTGGCTCGAGCCGGACGTCCTGGGCGTCGCCGGACATGATGGCGGTGACGTTCACGATATCGGTCGTCTTGCGGCCGACCTTGTCGGTGCGGACGATCTTCACGTTGTCGGTCGCCGCTTCCTGCTCGAAACCCCCGACGCGCGAAACCATCTGAACGAGCGTCGTCTGCGACGTGAGGATGTAGTTTCCCGGCCGGGTGACCTGCCCGAGGATCGCCACGGACTTGTTAGGGCTTTCCTCGAAGGTGATCTGGATCTGCGGATTCACGATGTAATCGGTGCCGAGATTCTCGGTGAGGAAAGCCTTCAGCTCTTCGAGCGACAAGCCCTCGACGTAGATTTCGCCGAGCAACGGGTAATTGATCTTGCCCATGGAATCCACTAGAAAAAGCCCCGTGAGATCGGGCTCGCGAAAGACTTCGACGCGCAGCTTGTCTCCGGCGTGAATGAGATCGATGTCCGTGCCGGCGTAGCCCGTCAACGTGCCGTTGTAGGGCGGTTCAGGCGCCACCGCCTGCTGACTCTCTCCCTGCGGCACCGTGGAATCCGCCGCGTAACCCGGAGGACTCGACAAAACAAGGGCCGCGAGCGCGGCCGCGCGCAACACGTTCCAGCGGAAGCGTTTAGAAGGACGCATTGAGGGACCCCACCATCCGGTGCTCTTGGTACTCGTCGCCCTTGAAGCTGCCGTTCTGATTCTTGTACTGGTAGGCAAGAAGGGTGGAAATCCAGCGGCGCGGGGACCACGCCCACGAAACGTACCAGTCGTAAAGCTGCGTTCCCGGCTCACGCGTGAACGTGAGGGTCGGATTGTCGGGATCGATCTGCGTGATCAACCCGTCGCTCGATACGAAGCCCATACTTCCGCCGAGAGCGAGTGAAGTTTTCGCACTCAGCTTGAACGTGAAGTCGACGCCGGTGAAGAACGTGTTCTCCTGAAGCGTGTCGCGGAGCGCCGTGTCGAAGTTTTCGGACTGACCCTTCGTGGTGGAGACGCTCACCGCGAGCTTCTCGGTCAGCTTCCGGCTGATGGAGGCGGTCCATGTGAGACCGTCCTCGGGGTCCAGGTTTTCATCTTTGTAGTCGCGAAGCCTCAGGCCCGTCGCGAACGTCACGTAAGTGCGGTCGTTGATCCGCCCCGCCATGCCGAGCCGACCCGAATGCTCGTCCGAACCGAACAGACCGCCTTCGAAGAAATCCGCGCGGTTGAAAGTGTACTCGCCGAACACGGACGTCTTCGGGGTCAGGCGGTACGATACGCGTGGCGTGAGCCGGTGAGAAACGGTACTGAAGCCGTTGGCGGTGAGGGAGTTGTTTCGGACCGGCAGAAGGAAGTAATCGCGGGCGTACGTGAAAGACGTGGACGTCTTATCCGACACCTTGAGGTCGGCCGAGGCCGTGAAGACGTCGTTGATGGCCTGGATGCGCGTGCGGCCGGCGCCGGTGGTGGCCGTGTTCTCGAGCTCAGTTCTCTCGGCGGTGTCGTAGGCCGTGCTCGGGCTTAGCACGTTCGTGAAATTGAGGCGCAGGCGGCCGAAGCGATAACCGACGGTCGTTCCCTGCTGGTGCGTGAGCGCGTTCAGTTTCTCGGTCTCGACGTACGTCGTGTAGGACGCTTTATAGAAGAGATCGACGTAGGTGTGCTCCGTGCGCCGCGACATCCCGACCGTCGGAGCGAGGTTGTGGATCACGTCGTCTTTAGGATCGTTTCGCGTATGGTTCAGATTCGAGACGTAGGTGGAGGAAGCCTGTATGGAACGCCGGTAACGCCACGTGTCGAGCTGCCGCTCCTCTTCCTCTAGCGCCTTCTCGATCGCCTCCTTCTTTTTGGCGTCGGGCACGAGAAGCTCGTAGGAGCCCTCGTCGCTGCTGGCCTCGGAGTAGGCGCGGTAATCGTACCCACGCGTGAACGCCTGGCTCACGCCGGTCAGGTCTTCGAACCGGCGGACGGCGAACGCATCGGAGGGCCAGAGGAGTCCGGAGAGGAAAAAAAGGGCGTACCGCCTCCGAAAACGCGGGCGGACGGCTTTCTGAACACCGTTTAGCTGGTGGTTAGTTAACATAAATGTATATTTATAAGTTATCCTTAACAATACTATACAAAAATGTCAATGTCAAGAAGGTTCGACCGGCAATGCCCGGCGGTAGATGGGACTGAGAAAGGCGGCTACGCGGCGGCGTTGCTTCTCAGTCAGTTGATGCGGCGCGTTGTTGAGCACGTAAAAGCAGTCCGCCGGCGAAAGCGGCCGGTAAAGCCGCATGCCCATGCGAGCGAATTTTTCAGCTACGCCTAAGTAGTGTTGCCGTTGTTTTTTGGATCGCTCCGCGCGCGCGAGCTTCAAATGCACGTGGATCAAGTAAAGTATCCGGTCGCGATGATAGGGGCTCAGGCTCACACCGAACGCCAAATGTCGGGACCCAGAGCGCCTCTTTCCCAAAAGGAGCTCCGAACGCGCGAGTCCGATCCAGGGCCTCGGCCACGTGGGCGCGGCCTGGACAGCCTTGCGATACGCCGCCGCGGACCGCTCCCCGGCCGCGCGGTATTCGAGGCCTTTGCCTCTCGCCTTTGACGCCTCATTGTAATGCCAGTGGCCCAGCTCCGTCCAGGCGATTGAGTTCGACGGCCGCAGTCGCGTCGCCCGTTCGAGCCGCAAAGCATCTTTTGATCCGGCGATCGCAGCCTTGCGAGCTTGGTAATCCCCCGCCAGGTACATGAGCACGCTCACGCACGCAGCGCCCGCCAGGAGCGCGGCGGGAAGCGCGCGGCGCGGGGGGCGCCAAGGAACGGCGGGACGCCGTGCGGGATCGAACGAACCATGGGCCGCCCGCGCCAGCACCGCTGCGAGGAAGACGTAAAGGATGGCAAACGCGGGAGTCGTCAGATAATTGTCGAAGAACGCCGGCATTGCGTAGCCTGCGAGCGACACGAACGCCCCCAAGCCGAACAACTTGTCCCACCGCGAGGGGCTTGCCTGCGAACGGTGGAGTCCCCAACCGAGAAAGCAAAGAACGGGCACTACGAAAAGCGCGGTGCCGAACGGTCCGCATTCGGCGAGAAGCTGCAAATAGTGGTTGTACGGGTGCGAGATGCTCCAATTCTCCGGCGTCGTCTTCTGATAGAACGCGAGAATGTACCTCGAGGTTCCCAAGCCCGTACCTTGAGAGAAATCGCGAAGGATCGGGAGTGTATCGCGCGTGATCTCGAGTCGCGACGCCAGATCCGCCGAAAGCCTCTCGAGAGCGAGGGACGGGACGCGTGCCATAAACCAGGCGGCGGCGGCGGCAGCCGAGACCGCCGACAAGGCGATCCACGCCGGGCGCAGGAAGGTCGCCGCGACGAACGCCGCGAGAAGGCCGAACTGCCAAAAGAGCGCCATGCGTGCGTCGGCCCCAATTGAACAGAGAGCCACGAGCGGAACGAGAAGGACGAAAAAGAATTTTTCGACGGCGTCGATTCCCGGCTTCTCCCGCAGGCGCGTCCGGACGAAATACGCAACCGACGCCGCAAAAAGCGGTTGGGAAGCGCTGAGGAAGGCGCCGAAATGATTCGGGTTGAGGAAAGAGGAGTAATGCGTCGATCGCGGCATGACCAGAAACCCGAAGATTGCCTGCTCCTTCTGTGTCCCTTGGGAGTGATAGAAGCCGGTCGAAGCCAGCAACGTGATTTCGAGCGCCAGGAGGAACATCACCAGCCGCAGGCGCTCCCGGTTTTCGAGGAAGGAAAAAAAGGAGACGTACAAGGCCATGTACGCGGCGAACTGCACCGCGTGGTCGAACGTCGCGAACGGCGCGACCGAACCCGGAATTCCGCCGAACACCGCACCGCGTAAAAAGGATTGCGAGAAGGAATACACGAGGAACGGGAGAAAGCACAGCGGAACGAGTACCGCCGGATGCCGCAGGGAGAAGCGTCCCGGACGGGCGCCGAGAGCCCAACGGACAATGAAGAGGAACGCGCAGAGCGCCGCGAGTCCTTGGATAAGGAAGGTGGGCCCCGGACCCAGGCCGCCAAAAAGGATAGGAGGCAGGAGCAGGGCGGCCAGAGCCGCTATCATTTCGACCCGAACAACAAGCCGGATCATCGGCCGGGCGGAATCACTCGTCGTCTTCGTCCGAGTCGGCCGAATCGTCCGTCGGCTGCCCGACCTCGATAGCTTCCTTGTCGGGCTCTTCCGCGTCCAAATCTTCGTCGACGCCGTCTTCCATGTGATCGGCCGCGTCTTCGAAGAGGCTCTCGGAATTTTCGTCGCGGTCGTTCAGCTCAAGATCGCTCACGAACACGTTCTTGCCCCCGGCGGTTTGGCCGAAGAAGTTGTTTCCGGCCGCGCTCAGCACGACCGCTCCGATGAACGTGTCGGCGTGGAGAATCACGCTGCCTTCGAGAACGGCGACCGCAGTGCGGTAACCACCCGTCAAGCCGTGCACGTTGAGAGACGGGTTCGCTTCCTTTTCGACGTCAAGACCGCCGTTTCCCGTCCGGACGAAAGCGATCGTATCGGACCCAGGCTTCAAGAGGATCGGCGCTTCGCCGGGAAAAGGCGCGAGCGAACGGACCGCGATCTCGCCCTTGACGATGCGGTAGCGCGTGACCGGGACACCGAACTCGTTCAGGGATCCGAAGCGGCCTTCGGAGGCGGCCGTCAGATTGGAACGCATGGGGTCGATTTGCGGAGCGTCGGCTTCCGTGAGCCGCAAAAGTGGCGTCCCGACGATGGCGCCGCCACTGACGCTGCCCGGATCGGAAGCGAGCGCGTTGGCGACGGTGCCGTTTTTGTTGAACACCGCTAGGCCGGTCACCTCATCACCCGCCCTGACCTGCACGAGCACGGGAAGGAATTTCCTGTCGGCGACACCGGATTTCGCGACAAGCGCGACGGCGGCGTCGGGCGAGCGCCGGACGAGCTCCTTCATGGCTTTCGGCGTGAGTTCGCCTTTGGCGATCTCTTCGAACTCGTCGATCGTCGCGCACACAGGGATATAATGAAAAGGACGTCCGTCGCCGGACGTCTGGGGAAGAATGGCTTCGAATTGTTTGGTGAGCACCGGACGCAGCTTACCGGTCATCGGGTCGATTAAGGGTAGCCGCTGAAATTCGTCCGTGGACATGAGATTGCGGGAGAGCTGTTCTTTCGCTTTGGCGCTGAGTTCGCCTCCCTTGACCACGACGGGAAGTTCGTCCCCTTCCGCGGCTTGCGCAACGACGGAAGCCATCGCGAAAAGCCCCGACAGCAGGAAAACGGTTGTTTTTTTCGTCAAGTACGCCCCTCTTTTTTGTCCCCTATAAAGGATACCTCATCAGTTTAACCATATCAATTATTAATAATTTTTGATAAGGTTTGTTAACGACTTCTCGTAACTCCCTTACGAGGACACCACTTACGAATAGGGCAGCGGCTACAAAACGGGGAAACAGGCACACAGAGGTTCTGCCCGTAGGCCACGAGAAGCTCGTTGAATTCGATCCAGTACCGCTTGGGCAGGATCCGGCGAAGGACTTCTTCGGTTGCGTCGGGTGTTTTCGTACGAACCATGCCCCACCGGTTGGAAATGCGGTGAACGTGCGTGTCCACGCAGATGCCGTGTTTGCCGAAACCCGCGGTGAGGACGAGATTGGCGGTCTTTCTCCCCACTCCGGGCAACGTCAAAAGAACGTCCAGGTCGTCGGGCACCCGGCCGCCGTGCCGCTCCATGAGAATGCGGCAAATCTCGAGGAGATTTTTCGACTTCGTCCGGTAGAAACCGACCGGGTAAATCGTCTTTTCGATCGTCTCCGCGGTGAGTTTTAAGGTCTCTTCGGGTGTTTCGGCAAGCTTGAACAAGCGCTCGCTCGCCGCTTCGGTGACTTTGTCCTTCGTGCGCAGGCTGAGAAGGGTCGACGCGAGCGCCTTGAACGGGGCGTTCGGCCCTTGCGCGAACTGCCCTACGATCGGCGGTTTCCAATGCCGGTAGGCGCTACGGAGAAGCCGCAGCGTCTCCGTCAGGTTCTCAAAAATGGGGGTGCGGGGTTTCATTCCCTTCATGTTATCATAGCCCGATGCCCTGGAGCCGTGCGTTCGAAGCGCTCACGAGCCTCATCTTTCCCCTCTCCTGCGAACCCTGCGGTCGTCCGCTCACGCCCGATTCCGACGGCGTCTGCCAGGCTTGCGCGGCGTCCGCACGCCGGCTTTCGGACCCGTGCTGCGCGCGTTGTGCGCGGCCAGTGGCGCCCGAAGAAGGCTGCGGAGACTGCGCCGCTGCGCCGCTTCTTTTTGACGCCGCGTTCGTCCCCTACGTTTACGAAGGTGCGGTGCGCCGGATCCTCCACGCCTACAAATTCGAAGGTCGCGCGCGGCTAGCCGGCTTCCTTGCCGCGGGCCTCGTCTCGGCGCTGCCGCCCGGACGCCGCTTCGACGCGGTCGTGGCCGTTCCGCTCGACCCGGCCAAGCGCCGTAAACGCGGCTTCAACCAATCGGCTCTCCTGGCACGCCGGCTTTCGCTCGCGCTCGGCGTCCGGGACCTTTCGGAAGGACTCCGCCGCACCGCTTCCCCGTCGGCGCAATCGGCACTACCGCGGAGCGAGCGCTTCCGCAATGTCGAAGGCCGCTTCCGCGCGCGGGGCGCGTTCGAAGGGCTCGAAATCCTTCTCGTGGACGACGTTCTGACGACCGGGCTCACCGCTTCCGAATGCGCGCGCGAGTTGAAACGGGCGGGAGCCACCTCGGTGGCGGTCGCCGCGTGCGCGAGGGCGCTCGCATGAGGATCCTCCGCGACCATTTCTTAAAAGAATTCGGGCGCACCTTTGCCGCGTGCCTGCTTCTCCTTCTCATGGTTTTCCTGGCGGGCCGCGGGCTCGTGAAGATGGCGGATCTCGTCTTCAACCGCGACGTCGATCCGCTTTTGGTCGGCAAACTCTTCCTCTACACAACACCTTTCCTCCTCACCTTCGTGATTCCCATGTCGGTGCTGATGGCGACGCTTTTCACCTTCGGAAAGCTCTCGCACGACAACGAAATCACCGCGGTCCGGGCGAGCGGTGTGAGCATTTTCCGCGCGAGCCTGCCGATCCTCGCCGCGGTTCTCGTCCTCTCCGCGTTCTCGTACCTCCTCTCGGACCGCGTGGCGTCCACGGCGCATTACGCCTACCGCCGGCTCTTTGCGCAGATCGGCATCGAAAGCCCGGCCGCCGCGCTCGAAGAGGGCACGTTCGTAAAGAAGTTCAAGAATTTCATCATCTTCGTCTACGAGATCGACAAGACCAAGCTTAAGGGAATCCGGATCTACCAGCCGCAGGAAGGTGGGCCCACGCGGACGATCATCGCCGAGCGGGGCGAGATCATCTCCGTGCCAGAGAAGAACCTCCTCATCCTCTCCCTCTCGCACGGCACGAGCGACGAGCCGGACGCGCGCGATCCGTCCAAACTCTACAAGCTCACCTTCAAGAGCTACGACCTCCCGCTCAACATCGCCACCGCGCGCGACGTCGAAGACCTCGGCAAGAAACCCAAAGACATGACCGTCAATGAGCTGAAGGACGAGATCAAACGCCTCGGAGAGGATGGCATCGAGGCGACTTACCCGCTCGCGGCGGAGATCCACAACAAGCTCGCGCTGGCGCTCTCGAGCATCGCGTTCGTCCTCCTGGGGATTCCTCTCGGCATTACCACCCGGCGCACCGAGAAATCGATCAATTTCGGCATCGCGCTCGTCCTCATGACCGCCTATTGGACCCTCCTCATCGGGGGAAAGGCGCTCGCGCAGAAAGGCATCGCGCCGCCCTTCATTTCGCTCCAGTTCGCGAACTTCCTCGTTGGCGGGGCCGGCGCATTCCTTTTCGCGCGGATGGCGAGGAACTGACGTGAGAATCCTCGACCGTTACCTCGTGCGCGGGTTCGTGGGTCCGTTCGTTTACTGCATGACCCTTTTTACGATCCTCTTCGTCGTCATCGACACGTTCGACAAGCTGGACGAATTCTTGAAAGCGGGCATCCAGCCAGCGGTCGTGCTCACGTACTACCTGTATCTCCTGCCCACGCTTCTGTGGCAGATCGTGCCCGTGGCGGTTCTCGTGGCGGTGCTCTACAAACTCGGGAATCTCTCGAAGCACAACGAGATCACGGCGCTCCGCGCCAGCGGCGTAAGCTCCTTCCAGATCCTGCTTCCTTATCTCTTCACGGGTCTCCTCATCAGCTTCGCAATGTTCCTCCTCGGCGAGACAGCCATGCCAAAAACTTCCGTCACGTCCACCTCGATCAAGGAAGGCGTCATCGAAAAGGGACGCAAAAACCTCGCCGACCGCTCGATCAAGAACGTAACGCTCTACGCGCCGGGCGGACGTATGGTGTTCGCGCGCGAGTTCGTCGTCCAGACGGGAACGCTCCACGACGTCGTGATCCTGCAGGACGGCGAGGACCATTCGCTCCAGTCGAAGCTGACCGCCAAAAAAGCTGTTTACGAGGACGAAAAATGGGTCTTCCACGACACGATCCGTTACGCGCTGAACGCCAAGGGCGACCTTGTCGGCGAGCCTCAGCTCGATAAACGGCTTGAGCTCGACCTCGAGGAGAAGCCGATCGATTTCCTGCGCGGCTCCTCGCAGGTGGATTTCATGAGCGCGGGCCAGCTTAAGTCCTACATCGAGAATTTTAGAGGGAACAACCGGCGGGCCCAGAAGCGGCTCTGGGTGGACTTCCACAACAAGATCGCTTTCCCGTTCGTCTCGTTCGTCGTGATGCTGATCGGTGCGCCGCTGGCGATGCGCACGGAGCGCGCGGGGGCCTTCGTGGGTATTGGGACGGGGCTCGTCGTCGTGATGCTCTACTACGCCGTGAATTCGGTCTGCCTGGCCATCGGCAAAGGCGGACACCTCCCCGCCTTTGTGGCTGCGTGGCTTGCGAATTTCCTCTTCGCCGCGGCGGGCCTGTATCTGATCCGCAAGGCCGCTTAAAACCCTCTCGAATAAAAAAAGCCCGTCCGCTTTTTTTCAAGCGGACGGGCTTTTTTTCGTCTTGCGAACTTAAGTGCCGCCCTCCCAGGCCGCGAGGTACTTCACCTGCTCCTTCGAGAGCGTGTCGATGGACACCTGCATGCTCGCGAGCTTAAGGCGCGCGATCTCGGCATCGATCTCCTCAGGAACGCGGTACACCTTCTTCTCGAGCGATTCATGGTGCACGGCCATCCACTCGGCGGAAAGCGCTTGGTTCGCGAAGCTCATGTCCATGACCGTCGCCGGGTGTCCCTCGGCGCAGCCCAGGTTCACGAGACGGCCGTCGGCCAGCACGTAAATGCGTTTCTTGCTGGGCATGAGGAACTCGCGCACGTTGTCGCGGACCTCGCGCTGCTTGGAGGCCGTCTTCCGGAGCGCTTCCAAGTCGAGTTCGACGTCGAAGTGGCCGGAGTTACAGACGATCGCGCGGTCTTTCATGCGGACGAAGTGCTCCTTCCGGATGACGCTCGTGTTACCGGTGACCGTCACGTAGACGTCGCCGTGCTTCACGGCCTCTTCCATCGGCATCACCTGGTAGCCGTCCATCACGGCCTCGAGAGCCTTGAGCGGATCGACCTCAGTCACGATGACCTTCGCGCCCATCCCCTGGGCGCGCGACGCGATGCCGCGTCCGCACCAGCCGTAGCCGCAGACGACGATCGTGGAGCCGGCGAGGAGGATGTTCGTCGCGCGGACGATCCCGTCCAGCGTCGATTGGCCCGTGCCGTAGCGGTTGTCGAAGAAATGCTTGGTGTTGGCGTCGTTGACCGCGACGATCGGGAAAAGCAGCTTCCGCTGGGCCTCGAGCGAGCGCAGGCGGATCACGCCGGTCGTCGTCTCCTCGGTTCCGCCGATGATGTCGCGTTTGTACTTCGCCGGGTCCTTGTGGATCGCCGAGACGATGTCGGCGCCGTCGTCCATCGTGATGTGCGGACGGTGGTCGAGCGCCGCGTAGATGTGCTTGTAGTAGCGCTTCGTGTCCTCGCCCCGCACCGCGAGCGTCGTGATCCCGTAATCCTTCACGAGCGACGCCGCGACGTCGTCCTGGGTGGAGAGCGGGTTCGAAGCGACGAGAACGAGATTCGCGCCGCCGGCCTTGAGCGCGATCATCAGGTTCGCGGTCTCGGTGGTGACGTGCAGGCACGCCGAGAGGCGAAGCCCCTTCAACGGCTTTTCCTTCGCGAAGCGCTTGCCGATGCGATCAAGCACCGGCATCTGCGTGCCGGCCCATTCAATGCGGGCCTTGCCGCGCGCGGCGAGTTTTGGGTTCTTGACGTCGGGCTTGATCATTTAAATTCCTTTCTTGAGCTGCGGCACGCGGTCGATCTCTTCCCAGGTAAAACCTTCCTCGTCGCGGCCGAAGTGGCCGTACGCGGCGGTCGCGCTGTAGATCGGGCGGCGGAGCTTGAGGTCGCGGATGATGCCGTGCGGCGTGAGGTCGAAGTTCTTCTCGATTAAGAGACGGATGCGGTCGTTCGGCAGCTTGCCGGTTTCGAAGGTGTTCACCATGATCGAAACGGGCTCGGCGACGCCGATGGCGTACGCGAGCTGAATCTCGCAGCGCTCGGCGAGGCCCGCGGCGACCACGTTCTTGGCGAGATAGCGCGCCATGTAGCAGGCGGAGCGATCGACCTTCGTCGGATCCTTGCCCGAGAATGCGCCGCCACCGTGAAGACCAACGCCGCCGTAGGTGTCGGCGATGATCTTGCGGCCGGTGAGGCCCGTGTCGGCCTGCGGGCCGCCCACTTCGAAGCGACCTGTCGGGTTGATGAAAAAACGCGTTTTTTTATCGAGGTACTTCGCGGGGATCACGCGCTCGATGACGTGCTTTTTCATGTCCGCTTGGATCTGCTTCATCTTCGCCATCTTGTCGTGATGCACCGAGACGACGACCGCGTCGACCCGCACCGGCTTGCCGTCACGGTATTCGACCGTCACCTGCGATTTGCCGTCCGGGCGGAGGTACGGGAGCGTCTTGTTCTTGCGGAGCTCCGAGATGCGGCGCGTCAGCTTGTGCGCGAGCGAGATCGGCATCGGCATGAATTCGGCAGTCTCGTTCGTCGCGTAGCCGAACATCATGCCCTGGTCACCGGCGCCGCCGGTGTCCACGCCCATCGCGATGTCGGGCGACTGACCCTGAATCGCCGTGAGCACCGAGCAGGTGTTGTAATCGAAACCCGCCGCGTGGCTGTCGTAGCCGATCTTCTTGATCGTGCTCCGGACGATCTTCGGAATGTCAACGTAGCAGGAGGTCGTGATCTCCCCCGCCACGAACGCAAGCCCCGTCGTCACCAGCGTCTCACAGGCCACGCGGCCCGTGGGGTCTTTCGCCAGGATCGCGTCTAGGACCGCGTCGGAAATCTGGTCGGCGACCTTGTCGGGATGGCCTTCGGTCACGCTTTCCGAGGTGAAAAGATGGCTCTCGTTCTTTGTCTTCATTCCGTTTTATTCCTTAGCTTTTGGCGTGAAAGAGCTTATTTGCCTCTTCGAGCGCTTTCAAATCGCCGATATCATACCACAGGCCCGTAAACTGAAAACTGAAAATCGGGGTGCCCTGGTCGAACAGCCACCGGACGTAAAAACCGGGCGCGTCCTGGGCGCCGTCGCTCGAAAGATACTTCTGAACGAGCTTCACCGACGACTTCGGGAAGTAGTAGACGCCCATGCCGATGAAAGGCGATTTGGGCTTCTCCGGCTTCTCTTCCATTCCGGTGACCCGGCCGTCCGCCGCGCGTTCGACCACACCGAACTTCTTCGACGCCTGCATCGGGTCGCCGATGTCGTAAACGGCGATCGAGACCGCCTCGCCGTTCTTTTTCGCGAAAGAGACGAATTTCGAGAGGTCTTGGTCGAATAGGTTGTCGGATGCCATCATGACGAAGTCGTCGTCGAGCTTCGTCTCGTGGATCACAAGACCGAGGTCCCCGATCGCGCCTAGGCGCGTGTCGTTCGAGGTCGTGTGGTCGTTGATCACGCGGATCGGCGCACGCGACTTTGATTTCTGCGCCCAATCAGACAGCACGCCGTGGAACTTCCCGTTCGTGACGATCAAGATTTCGTTGATCTCGGGCACCGCGTTCAGCTTTTCGGCGATCGAGTCGAGGATCGTGCGACCCCCGACTTCGAGAAGGCACTTCGGCATGTTTTGAGTGAGAGGGTAGAGCCGGGTGGCGTACCCGGCCGCGAGGATCACGGCTTTCATGGTCGCTCCTGTGTTAGGCGGTTCGTTGTTTTAGGGAAAAACGGTTACTTCTTGATCAGGGAATTGCGAAGGATCTGCTGGTACTTCATCTTCAGGTAGTTCACCACTTCCGCGCCGGTGCGCAGAGTCATGACGTAACGCGTGATCTCCTGCGCCTCGGCGTAGCTCATGGATCGGATGATCTTTTTGATCTCGGGAAGCATGACCGGAGAAGTCGAGATTTCGTCGAGGCCGAGACCCACGAGGACGGGCGTGAGCATCGGATCGCCGGCCATCTCGCCGCAGATACCGACCCAGATTTTCTTCTCGTGGCCGGTGTCGACCACGTTCTTGAGGAGACGGAGCACTGCGGGGTGCGCCGGCTCGTAAAGGTAAGCGATCTTCTCGTTGATTCGGTCGACCGCGAGGGCGTACTGGATGAGGTCGTTCGTGCCGATCGAGAAGAAGTCGACCTCTTGCGCCAGGATGTCGCAGGTGATCGCCGCCGAAGGAATCTCGATCATGGCGCCCACCTCGATCTTCTCGTTGAAGTAGATCTTCTTCGCGCGGAGCTCGTTTTTCGCTTCCTCGAGCAATTTGTTGGCTTGCTTCAGCTCCTGCACCCCCGAGATCATGGGGTACATCATCCGGAGCTTGCCGTGCGCCGACGCGCGCAGGATCGCGCGCAGCTGGTACTTGAAGATCTCCGGGCTCGCGAGGCAGAAGCGGATCGCGCGCCACCCCAGGAACGGGTTCATCTCGTGAGGCATCTCGAGGTGCGAAAGGAACTTGTCGCCGCCTAGGTCGAAGGTACGGATAATGACGGGCTTCGGTGCCATGTCCACGACGACCCGCTTATACGCCTGGTACTGCTCCTCTTCGTCCGGAAGGTCCTGCCGGTTCATATAAAGGAACTCGGTGCGGTAGAGGCCGATGCCGTCGGCGCCGTGGGCGATGACGGAGGTCGTCTCCTCCGGAAGCTCGATGTTGGCGGCAAGCTCGATGCGGCGCCCGTCGGTCGTGATGCAAGGAAGGTCGCGGAATTTCTTTAAACCCCGGCTGAATTCCTGGTACCGGATCTGTTCGTTCTTGTATTTCTGAATCTCGGACGGTGAGGGGTTCACGATCACAACCCCTTCCTTGCCGTCCACGATCACCGTGTCCCCGTCCTTCACCTGGTGCGTGACGGATTCGAGGCCGACGACCGCCGGGATCTCGAGGGATTTGGCCATGATCGCGGTGTGCGAGGTGCGACCGCCGATGTCGGTCGCGAAACCGATCACGTTTTTGCGGTTCATCACGGCCGTGTCGCTGGGCGAAATGTCGTAGGCGATGATGATGACTTTGTCCTGGATCTCGGCGAGCGAGCGGCGGTGGGTGCCGATCAGGTTCCGGATGATGCGGCGACCGACGTCGTTGATGTCCGAGACGCGTTCGCGCAGGTACTCGTCGTCGATCTTGAGGAACGACTGCACATAGCGTTTGAGGACCGTTGAGAAGACGAACTCGGCGGTGACGCGCTCCTTCTTGATGCGCTCCATGACCTCTTCGATGAGCGCGCGGTCCTCGATGACCATGAGATGGGCGTTGAAGATGTCGGCGTGCTCCTGGCCGATCTCCTTCGAAATTTTGTCGCGGATGTTGAGGATTTCCGCGCGCGTCTGGGTCAGCGCCTCTTGGAAGCGCGTGATCTCCTTGGGGATCTGGGATTCCTTGATCGACTTCTTGGGAATGGATTGATGGTCCTCGTGGTCGAGGAGATAGACTTTCCCGATCGCGACGCCTGGAGAGGCAGCGATGCCACGGAGCGCCTTCATTTCTGGCGCTCCTGCTTGGGTTCCTCATCGGAGATCAGGAATTCCTCGAGCTCTTTCATGGCCTCCTCGGCGTCGGGTCCGCTGACCTCGATCTCTATCACGCTGCCCTGGTTGGCGGCGAGCGTCAAAAGTCCCATGATGGATTTTCCGTTCACGGCCTCGTCGTCCTTTTTCACGACCACTTCCGATTCGAATTTGTTAGCGATGCGCACAAAGATCGACGCAGGCCGCGCGTGCAGCCCCATCGGGTTCTTGATCTGGATTTTTTTCTTAAGGAATCGGTCCAAGGTGTCTCCGACCTCACACGACTGCGAGCTCGGCCGAGAACTCGGCGGCTTCGCCCGCCGCGAGGCGGAACGGCCGTTGGACGAGAACCGCCAGCCCCTGGTACGTTCGTTCGAGCCCGCACTCCGATTCCGATACCGTCTCGACCGGAGCCGCCAAAAGCGTCGACTCCGCGCTCGTGCGGAGCTCGATCTTGATCCCGCGCCACGCGTCCCGGAACGTCCGCTTGGTCACGTTCTTCTCGGTAAGCCCGCGGCGGGCTTCCTCTTCCCCAATCGAAAAATTGAACTCGATCCCGAACGTGAACGCCGCCGGGCCGCGCGAACGGTTCTCGATCCGGTAAGAGACGAGCGTCGAGGCGTGGCCTGAAGGAGCTACCGTCTTCCTTAAGAGAATCGGCACTTTGCGGCCGCCGGTCTCGACGCTGCCTCCGCGCTCGAGGCGCAGCTTCTTCACGCCGCGTTCGCTTAGCGCGCGCGCCTTGTACGGCGTGCCGACGAAATCGCCGCGCTCGGGCCATTCGGAACGGGAGAACTCCTTCTGCCCGAGCTCCGATTCGAAAAAATGGTCGATGAAAGAGAGTCGGCGGTGCGGATCGTACTGCAGGCACTGCTCGAGGTTCTTTTCCTTCACGCCCAGAAGGGCGTGAATGGCCGAGAGCGCCGGGTCCGACTCGCCGCCCTTGTTCGTCAGGACCGCGTGATAGGACTCGGGCCGCCGCTGCAAGTTGCACATGAGATTCACGCCCTTCGGAACGTAGTCGAACTCCTCGAGCGCTCCGCCGTACGCCGGATTAAAGAACGAGACGACGTCCTGCTGGCGCACGCGCCAGCGTTCGCCCGACTCGAGCTTCTCCGTGCGGATGTCTCCGGGGCGCTCGCCCTGGCGGTCGGCGACGAGGCCGTCGGCGCGGATCAGGTTTTCGAACACCGCCGAGCGAAGGTGGTGCAGGTAGAGACCGCCGAAGACGCCGTGCCAGTAAGTGCAGTTGCACTGTGCCTTGTAGAGCGCGCGCTGCGCCTCGACGAGGTTCCCCGCCGAACCGTTATTCCAGGTCGTGCGCGAGATCGCGTCGCTGACGCTCCACATGCGGTCGCGCATGTAGCGGCTCTCCGGGTACTTGTCGAAGAAATTGTCGAAGCGGCCGCCGGACCACTCCATCATTTCGCTGTAGCTAGCGTGCGGGATCTTCACGTCCTTCTTGGACGGGAAGCGCTTGCGGAACTCGGAGAACGTAAACGTGTCGATGTGCTTGTCCTTTTCGAGGAGCTCGAAGAGCTTGTCGAGCCAGTCCTGCTTGAAAACGAGATCGTGCGTGCCGGGCCACATTCCGAACTTCTCGCAGTCGTCCGCGAAGACGAGGACGTCCTGGGGCTTGGCCTTCACCGCTCGCACGAAGTTGAGGGTCTCCTCGGGAGCGCGGAACGGCATGAGGTACCTGAGCTCCTGCATCGAAGCGAAGATGTCGAGCGAATCGAAGCCGTCCTTGGTGCGGTAATAGCCGGTGACGGGGGCCGGGACGCGCGCTTTCTTCAAATGCGCGTCGTCGAGCACGGTGTACTGGACGCCCGCTTTCTTGAGCGGTTTCACGAGCTCGGGGTCCCACACGCGCTCCGTGAGCCAGACGCCCTCGGGGCGCTTGCCGAAGAGCTTCTCGACCTTCGCGTTCATCATCTCAATCTGCCCGAGCAGGTCGCGCCGCGGGATCGCCCCGTAGATCGGCTCGTAATACGCGCCGCCCAGGACCTCCACGCGGCCCTCCGCGACGAGTTTCGCGATCTTCGGAGCGAATCCGGGCCGCTCGCGCTCGATCCAATCGATCAGGCTTCCCGAGAAATGGCACGTGAGGCGGATACCCGGATGGCGCTCGACCGCCTCGAAGAACGGCCGGTAGGACCGCTCGAAGGCTTCAGCGAAGACGTGTTCGAAATTTCCCACCGGCTGGTGGGCGTGTACGCACAGGACGAGGCTCTTAACGTGTGCCGGCATATGCGGCCTTCCTTTTTTTCTTCCGCACGTCGGCTTGCTGCTTCTTGCGCGAGGAGGCGACGACGTCCATCACGATTTTCGAGATGCGGCGCGGTTCATGGCGGATCGTGTCCGAAGAATGCACGATATTGTCCTCGATGACCTCGTAACCCAGGCTCCGGATGCGTTCGGAGTCAACGACGACCGGAGCCGCGCCGGTGCCCGCATATTTCTTGAGAACGCTCTGCGGGATCGTGCCCGTGTTCACGACCACGTGTGTGAGCACCTCGGGACGCGTGTGCTCGGCGATCGCGTTCACGTGATCGAACGCCGACAGGCCGGTCGTTTCGTGCGGCTGCGTCATTACGTTGCAGACGTAAACCTTGGGAGCCGGCGCGAGCGCGAGCGCGCGCGAAAGATCCTCGATGAGCAGGTTCGGTAGAACGCTCGTGAAAAGGCTCCCGGGCCCCATCACGATGACGTCGGCCTCGCGGATGGCCTCGAGCGCGTCCTCCGTGGCTCCGCAGTTGTCCGGCTTGAGGTATAGGCGCTCGATCGGACTCTTCACCTTCCCGATGTTCGACTCGCCCTCAGTCCGCGTGCCGTCGGTGTGCTGCGCGACGAGCGAAACGCGTTTGAGCGTCGAAGGGACCACGCGTCCCCGGATCGCAAGAATGCGCGCGGACTCCTTGATCGCCTTCTCGAAATCTCCCGTGACCCTGAGCATCGCCAGGATAAAAAGATTTCCGAAGTTATGGCCCTCGAACTCCCCCCCGCCGTCCTGAAAACGGAACTGGAAGAGATCGCTCATCATCGGCTCGGAATCCGCCAGCGCGACCAGGCAGTTCCGGATATCGCCGGGCGGCGGAATGTTGAACTGGCTGCGCAGACGCCCCGAGGAGCCGCCGTCGTCCGCGACCGTCACGACCGCCGTGATGTTCGACGTGAATTCCTTCAATCCATGCAAAAGCACCGCGAGTCCCGAGCCGCCGCCGATCGCCACGATGCGCGGCCCGCGCTCGAGATAGCGCTTCTGGTACATGATGTTAACGAGGTCGCCTTCCCTCTGCGGGAGAAGAACGGCGACGACCGATTTGATGATTTTCCGGATTGAAACGGCGACGACCCCGGCGCCCAGGAGGACGACGAGGCTACCGCTGGTTTTCTGCACCTCGGTGATCGTGAGAACGAAACCCATCGAACACAGGATGATGCCGAAGCAGCACAGAAATACCCAGCGCTTGACCTGCATGCCGGGATAGAGCCACTTGAAGAGACCCATACTTCGCTTTATGACCTTTTAATCGTGATTTTAAAAAGAGAAACGGAACTTAGGGCTTTTTCGCGTCTTCTTCGCGGATCAGCTTGACGATCGTCTTCTCGTCCGTGAGCTGCTTGAGGGATTCGCGGAAATACTTGTCTTTCAGAAGGCGAGAGATACGCGCAAGACCCTTCAGGTGCGGGCCCGCGGAATCTTCAGGAGCGACGAGGAGAAAAACGAGATAAACGGGTTCGCCGTCGAGCGCGTCGAAATCCACGCCCTGATGGCAGATGCCGAACGCGGCGACGAGACGCTTCACGACGTCGGATTTTGCGTGCGGGATGCCGACACCCTGGCCGATCCCGGTGGAGCCGAGCGCTTCGCGATTTAGAAGCACCTTCACGAGTTCTTCTTTGTTCCGGATACCTTCGGCCTTCGCCAAGATATCCACCATCTCGCGGATCACACCTTCTTTGGTCGTGGCCTTCAAGTTCGCGTTCACGGCTTTTTCGTTCAGGAATTCTACGATTTTCATCCGGGAGCGCTCCTTAAAAAGAACGAGGACTCGGGAAAACCCCGAGGCCTCGTTCTGCGCGATCGTTTAAAGTGGAGCGGGAGAAGGGACTCGAACCCTCGACCTCAACCTTGGCAAGGTTGCACTCTACCACTGAGTTACTCCCGCGAAAAAAAGCTTTTAAACATGGGCGGAGAGGGACTTGAACCCCCAAGGGTTACCCCACGAGCTCCTAAGGCTCGCGCGTCTGCCAGTTCCGCCATCCGCCCGGAAATGAAGGCGCTGAATCGAAAAATTTGGTGCGCCGAGTAGGGATTGAACCTACGACCCGCTGATTAAGAGTCAGCTGCTCTACCAACTGAGCTATCGGCGCGCGAAAAAAGCGCTGGGAAAAACGATCCCACGGCTCTTGGACGCGAACGGATATTTTAACCGAAACTGGACCCGTGACCAAGGAAAAAGTTTCGGCGTATCCCCCCGCCATTACGAGGGATACGCCTGCATGAAAACGTGTGCCCGGCAGGGGTCGAACCAGCAACCTCTTCCTTCGGAGGGAAGCGCTCTATCCAATTGAGCTACGGGCACGCAGCTTTTCGCGAAACGATATTGTATCACAAGGCAGCACGGCGGGCGAGCACGCGCGGAATGCGGTTTTTTAGGCCTTTTGGAGCACGGAGATGGGCTTTGTGTGTGAGGAAGAGAAACCGCCAGCCCGCTGGTCGCCCTAGGGGCGACGCCACGAGCTGGCAGTTAGAATTACGAGGCGATTCCGGACCCCTGCGTATCCGAGCCTGCAACCGGGCCCGTTCCCGCGACGCTGTCGGCCGTGTACCCTCCGAAAAATCCCTTTTCGGCGTCTACGATCACCTGGGTGCCGGGCTGGATATCGGCCAGAGAGCCCCCGTCTTTTACGTTCACGGTCACTTCCTGTCCGGTTTCGGCGCGCGAAAGCGTCAGGCGATTCGCTTCCGAATCCACGGCTCTCACTTCACCGAGGATCTGCTCAGCGTGCGCGGCGTGCGCACCCAAAAGCATCGTGCCGACGATCACGAAAGTTCGCATTATTCCTCCTCCGTGCGTTGGGCGGTTTATTTCGGGGCGCTCTGCGTCTGGCGCGTGTTGGGCGCCTCGGGCGCGATGAACTCTTCCCCTTGCGTTTCCGACCGGTCTCCGGCGCCCAGGGTAGCGGCGGCCGTGCGGTCCTTTTCTTCCCCAGCCTGACGGAGGTTGTCCTCGAGGCGCTGCATCAGCTCCTCGATCTCCTCCCGAATCCGTTCGATGCGGTTCATAAATCGCTCCTCCACGAAAACACCCCGGCCTTCATGCTTGTACTCTAGCGCAGGGTCGATTAGAGGCCCGTTAGAGGAAAATTAGAAAAAACTAAGGAAAAAGGCGCGTTCCGGCCGCTTTCTTCAAAATTTCCATTCGACACCTCCGTAGAAGCTTTGCCCGTTTCCGGGATTGAACTGCGCCTGGTCCGCGCCGCCTGCGTTCGCCACGATGCCGGTGGAAGCCGCGTAGGTTTCGTCGAGGAGATTCTTCGCCTCGAAGAAAAAGGTTGGTCCTTTTGTGGCCTTGTAACCCGCCTTGAAACCCATGATGGTGTACGGATCGGCGAAGAACGTGTTCGCCATGTCGACCGGGTAGCCTTCAAACGTGCTCTCGAGATGGGGACCGAAGTAGATTCCGCACGGGTGCTCGTACGTGAGTTCCGTCTTGAATAGGTGTTCGGGGAACGCAGGCAGCTGGTTGTCCCCGAACGCCGGATCGCCGCTAAACCGAAAGTCGCTCCAGTTATAAAGAATTCTTACGACCACGTCGCTCCGGATCGCCACGTTCGCTCCGAGCTCGACGCCGCGGTGGATCGTCTCCGACGGCGCGTTGATCGTGCCGAGCACGTTCCCCGAGGGCGTGTTGATCGTCAGAAGCTCGTTGTCGAGCCACGAATGGTAGTAGGTCGCGTTCCATCCGAACGGCCCGCGCGCTCCGCGGGTTCCGGCCTCCACCGTTTCCGCCGTCTGCGCCTTGTTCGGAACGTAATCGCCGGCGCTGTTGGCGAGCTCGGAAAAAGACGGCGGCTCGAAGCTCTTGTTGAAATTAAGGAAGGCCTGCGCGTCCTCCGCCAAGTCGTAGAGGACGCCGACTTTCGGATTGAACGCGCGGTACGTCGTGCGGCCCGAGTCGTCGCCGTTGGCGAAGAAGAAGTCTTCGACTTCGCGCGTGGAGTAAACGAGCTGCGTGCTTGCGACCAGCGTGAGTCGGTCGACGGCTTCGAAGCTGTCCTCGGCGTACAAATTTATGTTCGTCGCCTCGTTCTCGAACTCCGCCGCGCGCGTGCCCGGCTCCCCTCCCACGTTCACATAACGGTCATCATCCACGTATCCGACGGAGCCGCCGAGGCCGATTGTGAAATCGTTCGGACGGCCGAAACGTTCGGATGCGTCGGAGTAGCGCGCCTCCCCGCCGAAATCGTCGTCGTCCTGATAGATGACGGGACTGATTGGGTGGAAAACGTCGTACGACGACCAAAACCCGGTCAGGTCGATCCGCCGGGCGTCGTTCTCGACCGTCGTTTTGGAGGCTAGCCGCACGAAATCGAAATCCCGTTTCCGGTTTTGGGCGAGGCTCGTCGCGTTGGCCTGCGTCGCGTCCCCGTAGAGCTGGGACTTGGTCAGACCCCCTCCGAGCTTCGACTTCGCTTCGATCACGGTCAGGTAGGCCCGCGTCTCGGCGTTGTCGGTGAAACGGTATCCCGCGTTCGTGAAGACACCGAAATTGTCCTGGTCTGTGTGGTTCCGGAAGCCGTCTTGTTCGAATTGGGTCGCCGAGAAATAATAATCGAACGGCCCGAGCACGCGGCCCGAACTCACCTGCGAACGGACGTGACCGAAACTTCCGTATTCGAACCGCGCTTGGAGCGCATCGGCAGTGTAACCGGTCGGCGAGACGAAATTGATCGCGCCACCGAGCGTGGTTCCGCCGTAACGCAGGGCGTTTCCCCCACGATAGACTTCGGTGTAATCCACCGCGAGTGGGTCGATCCGCTGCGCGTCTCCACCGCCGTCCGCTTGGTTCAGCGGAATGCCGTCCTGGAGAAGATTGATGCCACGCAGATGGAACGTGCGCTGAAGTCCCGAGCCACGGATCGACAGGCGCGATTCGAGCGACGCGGTGTCTCTCTGCTGGACAAACAGGCCTGGCGACCAGCCCAAGAGATCCTGCGGAGTGCTTGCGCGTCCGGTTTTTACGTCCTCTCCACGGATCAGATGGACGCCGCCCGGAATTTTCCGGAGGTCCGCCCCGGCGGCTTCCACTCCCGGAGATACTTTCGATCGGCCCTCCGCCGTCACGACGACTTCGGGCAGGACGGCACGCTTCTCGGCCGCGCAGGCGAACGGCGCGGCGAGGAGAAATGCGAATAGAACGAGAAATACTTTTTTCATGGAATAGTCCCCTGGTGTAAATAACGACGAAAAGAAGCGGCGCGCTTCTTCCGGTACGGTCGTTTGGCCTGGTGGAGTTTAGGTCTTGGGGACGGGCGAAGGAGTGTAGCGAATAACTTGAAGGGGCGGAAGGGTTTCGCGCGCGGAAAAGCGTGAGGAGAGGATGGTTTCGACGCGGCGCGCTTCGGAGAACGCGATGTCGGACGAAGCGGCGGAAGCGCCCGGCCCCTTTTCGGGCGCCGAAGGATTCGAGAAGGCGATCCCCTCGCGCGCGGGTTTCTCGCCCGTCTTCACGGAGGTGCCGGCGGTCTTCATACCGCACATATGCATCGCGCGCTTCCCGCCGCACGCGGATTCCTCGTCCGCGGGACGGATGAAGCTTCCGAGCGGAAGGATCCAAAGAAAAAAAGCGATCAGGGCGAAAGAGGCTGCGGACCGGTTCATGAAATTATTTTATCACTTAGAAAGCACGAATCCTAGAGGCGGCGGTAGAGCGCGGCTCCCCACGTGCGGCCCTCAAGGACGCAGACCTTCTTGAAACGGGCGTCCTTGAACGCGCGCAGGAAACGCCGGAAATTGGGACGCTCGATGCCCGAGACGATGAGATGCCCGCCGGGGGCCAGCGCGGCGGCAAGGCGATCGCGCGAATCTTCAAGGTCGCGGGAAAGAAGGTTCGCGGCGACGAGATCGAAGCGGCCGAGACGCGCGGCGCGCGAATCCGCTTTCAGGAGGCGAGCCCGGCGGACCCCGTTTTCCTTAAGATTCGCACGGGCGGCGCGGAGAGCGTGGGGGTCGACGTCGATGCCCAAACTTTTTTCGGCGCCCAGCCGGTCGGCGACGACGAGGAGCACTCCGGTCCCCGTCCCGGCGTCGAGAAACGTCCGGAAACGTCCCTCGAGGCGC
>Ga0163151_10000406_pt1 | contig 77255 bp, 65 predicted proteins | sample OliLakLV19MP5IB2_FD_145596 | JGI IMG/M metagenome (GOLD analysis project Ga0163151, IMG submission 145596) | Freshwater microbial mat bacterial communities from Lake Vanda, McMurdo Dry Valleys, Antarctica - Oligotrophic Lake LV.19.MP5.IB-2 | ecosystem: Environmental > Aquatic > Freshwater >... | reverse complement strand
CGTGGGATCGAGCCCAAGGTCTACATCCACGACGTCATGCTGCGACTGGCCGAGGGCGAGGACCCGAAGACGCTCACGCCGCGCGAATGGCAGGCACGCTACGGCGCGATCGTCGCGGATCGGCGGATCTACGTGCTCCAGCAACTCGTCGGCAAGCTGGGCGCGTAGGTCTCGCGGCCGCCGTCAGCGGCTGAACTTCGGAGCTCGGTACGAACTTCCCCGGCTGCGTGCGTGCCGTGACGGTTACGCTCAATACTGGGACGCCACGGTCCTCTCGTTACCCGTGGTTCGCTCGGCAAGCCTCGCTCACTATTCCGTCTTCACCCGACACGACCCACCGTTCTTCGCGTGATAGTCCTGGTGATACTCCTCCGCCGCCCAGAACTTCTGTCCCGGCAGGACGACCTGCGTGACGATCTTCTTCTTCGCGAACTTCGGCGTCGTGGACAGATCCGCGATCGCCTTCGTCGCCGCCGCACTCTGCGCCTCGTCCGTCGCGAAGATCGCGCTGCGGTACTGATCCCCGACGTCCGGCCCTTGCCGATTCATCGTCGTCGGGTCGTGATTCAAGAAGAACAGCTCGAGCAACTTCGTGTACGTGACCTTCGCCGGATCGAACACGACCTCGACGGTCTCGGCGTGCCCCGTCGTCCCCGTGCAGATTTGCTTGTACGTCGGTGACGGGTTCGCGCCGCCCATGTAGCCCGATACGGCCGCTAGCACGCCCGGCACTTGTTGGAAGACGTCCTCGACGCCCCAGAAACAACCGGCGGCGAAGTAGGCGCGTTGGACGGGGATCGGTTGCGATTCAGCAGGCATGGGCTCTCCATCGGGAATGAATTTCAGCGCGACGCCATTCATGCAGTAGCGCAGGCCCGTCGGCGCGGGACCGTCGTCGAAGACGTGGCCGAGGTGCGCACCGGAGCGCGCGTCGAGGATTTCGTCGCGCACCATTCCGTGTCCTGCGTCACGCTTCACGATGACGTGATCGGGATCGAAGGGCCGCGTGAACGACGGCCAGCCCGTTCCGCTCTCGAACTTGTCCTCGGAGCGGAACAGCGGCAGGCCGCCGATGACCGAGACGAAGACGCCCTTGCGCTTCTCCTTGTTCAACTCGCTCGAGCCCGCGCGTTCGGTCCCCGCTTCGAGCGTCACTTCGCGAGCCAGCGGTGTCAGCGACTTGGCGATCTCGGCGATGCGCTCCTTGGCGAGCGGCGTCAGGTCGTAGCCGAGCTTCGAGTAAGGTGCTTTCTTCATCGTCGTGTCGGGTTTGGTGTCCGCACCCTCCACGCAGCTCGCTGATGTCAGCGTCAAGATCGAAGCGAGGCTCGCGAGAAAGTGGATCGTGTTCATGGGCTTCAGGACTCTCATGGCCTCTCCTACGCGACTTTCCGAGGCGCAGGACGTTCTTCTTCTTGGTCTCTACGGTCGATCGACGTCCGCGGATGCTCAAGCCTGGAATCGGCCGCGAAAGGCCGGCGGCAGGAGTGGACAGACGTCCTTGGGCGCCGCGAACAGGCGCTTCCGGACCCGGGCGATCCCATCGTAGAGCGTGTCGCGAACCGGGCGCGGAGCGACCCTCGCGATCGCGGCCAGCGCACGCCAGAGGCCTCCCAGACGATCGAGGATGTGCAGCGCGCCATCGGAACGCACGAGGATCCGACCCTCCGTCGTTTTGACGATGAGACTGTCCGGGAGACTCGCGCGTTGGGCCGCCCCAATGTGCGCGTCGAACGTCTCGCCGAAGAGCGGCGCGAACGTGAAGCGTGTTCCGTCCGTGTCCTCGGCCAGGACGAAGCGCACGGCGCGGTGACAGAGACCGCACGACCCGTCGTAGAAGAGCAGCTCCTTCGCGCCCGACTTCGATCGCACCCACGCGGGATCGAACGTCGCGACGTGGACGACGATCATCGCGAGCGAGTGCCCCATGCCTTCGAAGAGGAGTAGGTGCACGAAGTGCACGGCGAGCAGCGCGAGCCAGATCCACGGACGCGTCCTGCTCCACACGGCGAGCGGCAGGAACAGGAGTTCGATCGCGCGGGCGACGTGCGTCAGCGCGATCAACGCCGTCACGGGGATCCAGGCGAAGGTCGCGCGGACTTCGATCGGCCGAACGAGCCAGGCCTCGAGTGCGCGTCCGATCGTAGAGTCGTCGAACCGATGGGGACCCGTCAGCGCGAAGAGCCCGGACGCCGCATAACCCACGGCGAGCGCGATCCACAGCGCGAGCCAGGCTCCGGAGTTCGGCCGCCAACTTCCGCCGGGATCGAGTCGTCCACGCGCTTCGAGCGAACCGTACGGCGCGCGCTGCATGGCAGCGTGGACGAGCAGGAGTAAGAGGACGAAGGGCAAGCTCGCGTTGGCCGTGAGCGGTGCTCGTGCGCTGATGGCGAGCAGCATCCAAGCCGCGACGAGCGCCGCGATGCGATCGCGAAGCCCGATTCCGATCAGGATCCCGGCCGCCGTTCCGGCGAGCGCCATCGAGGTGGCGACCGGAGCCGTGTTCGCGATCCACAGTGGACTCGGCACGAATCGGAAGAGGGAACTCGGATCGCTGGCGACGATCTCGGCCGTGTGAGGCACGAGACCGGCGCAGTGGACCGCGATGAAGATCCCGAGGAGCGCGCGCACGACGCTCCACTGTCCACCGGTCCATGCACCGCGCGGCATCACGGCACCGCGCGGCGTCCCTGCATCGCGCGGCGTCACGGCATCGCGCGGCATCACGGCATCGCGCGGCGTCACGGCATCGCGCGGCATCACGGCGCGGATCGCACTGCGGTTGCACCGTGCGAGCGCGCCGAGTCACCGCGTGCGCCCTCGATGGCGGTCACACAGCGACCGTACGCGGCACGCCCGTCGATCGATGTGCGTGCAGCGCACATCTCGTGCGCAGCGTCGCGCCGGATCATAATTCCCAGGTGACCGACAACCCGTTCGTCAGGTTGAACGTTTCCGGTTGGCAGAACGCTGCCGCGTTGCGATACCAGCACTGGTAGGTGCGCACGCTGCCAGCGGTCGTGACCGAGCCGCGGACGGAAACGCTGAGGTCGCCGCCGATCGGATACTGCGAGGCCCCGGCCGCGTTCAGCTTCGTGCCGAGGCGGGTCACCGTGCCGCCCGCGCAGCGCAGACCATCACCGAACGCGACTCCATTCCCGCCGTTCGTCTGCGTCGTGCCCTGGAAGTAGAGGCAGGACGCGTTGGTCATCCCCGAGCCCTGGAGGACGAGCGTGTCGGCCAGGATCCGCGCGCTGCCGGTCGAGTCGAGGAGTCCGCCGGATCCGAGTGAGTTCAGGCAGCCGACGCTCGAGAAGAAAGGCGCGTCGTTGCCGCACGGGCAGAGCGTCGCCGTGCCGTCGCCGAAGCAATAGGCGCTGACGACGGGCGCCGGGAATTCGTACGCGCCGATGTCGACGATGGGGGCTGTGCCGGCCCCCGTGTCGACGACCGTCGTCTCGTCGGCCAAACGCGGTTTTCCGGCAAGATCCAGCACGAATCCGACCACGACGGACGCGTTGTTGCCGGCATCGATCGCGGGCGACGCGATCGTGAGCGAGAAGTCGTTGCCCGCCTGGTTCGCGAAGGCCGGGATGGCGTTCAGGTTGCCCGTCCCCGCGAAACCGCCCTCGACGATCGAGTAGGTCACGGCCGTCGTTCCCCCGATCTGGTTCGCCGCGTTTTGCGCGCCGCCCGGACCGCTGTTGTCGACGACGATGCAGTTCGCGATCGAAGCGCTTCCGCCCGCGACGAGGATTCCGGCCGCCGCATTCACCGTCGAGTTGTTCTCGACGATCGTGCAGTTGCGGATGATCGTGCCCGAGCTGCTCCAGATGGCGCCGCCGCCGCCCGAACCCGTCGACGTGTTGTCGCGGAAGAGGCAGTTCAGGATCCGCGGCGCTCCCGTCGAGAAGCATTCGACCGCACCGGCTCGCGCCGCCGTGTTGCCGATGAACGTGCAACGATCCCACGTCGTCGACGTCGTGTTCGTGTCGAACGCGCCGCCGAAGCTGCCGCCGACGTTGTTCTCGAAGATCGTGTTCTCGAAGCGCGGGCTCGACTGCAGGCAGTAGCCCGCGCCGCCGCCGAACGTGGAGCGGTTCGCGATGAAGTGGCAGTTGCGCACGATCGGTGCCGCGCCGGACAGGCAGATGATCCCACCGCCCTTGTCGTTGTTCGCGCTGGCGACGTTGGCGTTGCCGTCCGTGACGCGGAAGCCGTCCAGCACCGCAGTCGCGTTCGTGCCTGCGGCATTGACGACGTGGTGGCTGTTGTCCGTGACGTTGCCGGCGACGCCGATGTCGCCCGAGAGGATCGTCACGTTCGCGGTGTAGTCGCGCTGGGAGAGCAGCGCCTCCGTGCCGTTGAAGCCGCCGTAGACCGACACGCCGTTCTTGAGCCCGTGCGAGATCGTCCGCGTCGCGGTCGTCGTCGGCTTGTACGTGCCGGCCGCGACCCAGATCTCGTCGCCGGCGATCGACGCGGTGACCGCGACCGACACGGCGTCGACGCCGCTGTAGGCATCGGCCCAGCTCGTGCCGTTGTTCAGGCCGGTTCCGAGCCCGCCGTTCACGAAGATCGTGCCGGCCGCGGCGGTCGAGGAGAGGAGGAGGGCCGCGGAAGCGAAGAGGAAAGTGCGCACAGGCGTGGTGTCGGTCGAGGGGTCGCGGAGAGGCCCGGAACTCGCCGGACCCACGGAGTGGATCCGAGGAGTGTACCCCCATAATCGCGACTTGGCCGGTGCCCCTCGGCCTCGTCGACCTGCCCGTTCACCTCTTCGTGAACTCGATCCGACCGCCGGGCAACAGGTAGACGATCAGCATCCGTCCGCCGGACACCGTGGGTATGTGTCCGGAACCCGGCGGCATGACGACCCAACCCGCCGGACGTCCGTCGAAGCGCGGTTCACCTTCGAGCGCGACGCACCAATTCACCTCGCCGTTCGGATGCACGTGGTGGGGACCCGGACCGTTCATGTCGACGGCATCGATCGAGAAATCCGCACTGTCCGGCGTCGATTTCGCGACGCGGCTCCAGCGCACAGGCGGTTCGCCACGATCGGCGATCTTCTTGCCCTCGAGCAAGGCGACGAGCTCCCGATTCAACGTGGCTGCCGCGGAGCCTGCGGGATCGAAGCGACGCACGAGCTCGGCGCGCGCGGACTCGGGGTCGGTGAGTGCGACGCCGCGAGCAGCGTCGAGGAGCGGTCGGAACGTGTCGATCATGGCTCTAACGATCGTAGACGATGCGCAGGACGCGCAACTCGCTCGCTTCCGGGAAGCCCTCTTCGATCGTCACCGGATGGCGCTCGAGACGCGCTTGATTCGCCGCGATGAGTGCTTGCCAGTGTGTCGGCAAGCCCACGAGCGTCGCCGAGTTCGGGGAGATCCACGCGCCGAGGAGGTCGGGCTTCGAGGGTCCGAAGAACTCCGGATCCACGCGCCGATCGTGCCCCGGCGATCCGCGCACGATCGGCGACCCGGCGCGCACGACTTCCGGGCTCACGAGCCCGAAGAGATCGAACACATGCAGGCCGCTGAAGTATCCGACGGCACCGATGCCGCCCAGCACGATGCTCTGGCCTTCGAAGCGAACTTTCAGCGCGCGACCGACGAGCGTCCAGTTCGCGGCGCGCTCGCGCACGTTCTCCAACATGGAGCGCTCGGGGATCGCGAGCTCCTCGTTCCAGCGGAAGTGCAGCGCTTGCGGCGTGAACTGGAATCCGAGCGTCGCTGCGGGAGCGGTCGCGAGCAAGAGTGCCGCGCCGGCGCGCACCCAACGCGTCGGCCGTGTGATCAGTGCCGCGAACGCGAGCGCCGCGAAGGGCGCGATCGGCGCCACGAAGCGTCCGAACGGCAGGAAATCACCGCCGGCCCAGGTGGCGTAGCCGACGACGACGAGCGCGAATACCGAACACGCGAGCGCGACGCGACGCGGACACTTCGAACTGCCGCGCGTCGCCACGAGTGCGAGAAGCGGCGCGAGCGCGAGTGCGGGCATCGCGACGAGCATCGCGGCCGTGTACTTCGCGCCGCGCTCGAGCCGCATCGCGGAAAGCCCCGCTTTCACACGCGCCGTGTTCGGGAGCCAGTCCTCGTGCCACGCGAGTCGGAACGCGAGGTGCGCGCAGACGGCCGCGGCGAGCAGCATCGTGGCGCGCACGAGGGCGGCGCGGACCTCCGCCCGCGAGCCGGCGTCGATCCAGGCGACGACGAGTGCCGCGAGTGCGAACCCGGCTCCATCCGCGCGCAGGAGCGCCGCCGCCGCGGCTGCGATTCCGGCCTGCCAGCCGTGCACGATCGGACCCGAGGTGAGTCGCTCAAAGACGAGGAAGACAGCCAGGACGAACGTCAGCGTCTCGAGACCGCCCGTCGACCAGCAGGAGAGGACGGGCAGGATCCCGAGGAAGAGCGCGACGACGCCGCAGCGCGGGCCCGAGAGTCCGAAGCGCAGGTGCGCGAATCGTGCGACGAGTAGGACGAGCGCCGCGGCGCTGGCGGCCGAGATCAGGCTCGCCACGAGCGCCGGATCGAGGCCGAGAGCGATCGCGCCGGCACTGCCGAGCGTCCACAGGAAGTTCGTGTACCCCTCGACCGGCGGCGATTCGCCGACGTTGTAGACGAGCCCGTGTCCGGCCACGAGGTTCGCGGCGTAGCGGAACGAGATGTAGGCGTCGTCGCACGTGAAGCGCAGCGCCCACGCACCGAGCGCCCAGGGCACGAGAGCGAGCAGGGCCCACGGCAGCCACGCGCGCGCCGTGCTCGCGCGCGGCGCAGTGGAACGGACGCTCTCGCTCGGTTCGCTCGACATCGGCGCGGGAGGTTACGTTCCGAGCGGCCCGCGGAGAACCTCGGGAACCCGGGGCTCGTGGGGTATAGCATCGCGCGCGTCCTCATGCCGGCCCCGCTGCGACGCACGCTCTTGTGTCTCCTCGTCGCAGGGCTCGCGTTCCTCGCGCACGCGCCGCTCTTCGGCTCGGGTTTCGTCGGCGGCGACCTCGAACTGCTCGCGGCTGCCGCCGGTCGCGATGAACCCGGTCTCGCGACGAGTGCCTGGCTCGCGGGGGGTGACGTGCGTCCGATCCCGGCCGCGATCCTCGGCGCGCACGCCGACCTGCACGCAGGCCTTTCGCCGCTCGAGCCCGTCGTCGCGGCGCCGTACTTCGCGTTCACGCTCGTCGTGCTCCTCCTCGCCGCGGGCGGAGCGGGCGTGACTCTGCGGCGTGTGCTCGTCCCGTGGCTGGGCGAATCCGCCGCGCGCGCCGCCGGTTGGGCGTGCGCCGGATTCGTGGTCGCGCATCCCGCGTCGGTCGCGGCCGTCGCGCGACCGATCGCGTTGGGGGACGTCGTGGCACTCGCGCTCGGCACGTGGTGCACGGCTTTCTTCCTGCGCGGTCGACAGCAACGTCGCGATCGGTTCCTCGTGATCGCGAGCGTGCTCGCGATCGCCGCCGGCTTCGCGTCGAGCGCGGCCTGGCTCTTGCCGTTCGCGTGCGCCGCGCTCGAGTTCACGTCCGCGCACCGACCGCGCGCGCTCGCGCGCCGACTCGCAGCGGCCGCGACGGTCGCCGCCGTCGCGTCGGTCGCCGTCGCGATCGAAAGCGGGCTCGCGTGGTCGCAGGGTTTCGGGTTCCGTGAGGGAACGCCGCTCGCTGCGTTCACGACGTCGGGCATCGACGTGGTCGCGGCGTTGAGCGCGTTGGGTGTCCTCTTCGTGCCCGTGCCCTCGCTTGTGCCCTCGCCCGGTATCGCGTTCGGGTACCTCGGCTGCGGCGCGGTCTTGTTGCTCGCGGCCGAACCGCTCTTGCGCGCCGCGCGCGCCGCACCGCGCTTGTGGGGTTGGCTCGTGCTCGGTTGGATGGCAGCGATCGGCGTCGCGCTGTTCGTCGCACGCGACCTCGACGTGCCTCCCGGACGCGTCGAGTTGGCCAGTGCGCTCTTGCCCGTGACGATCCTCGTGTGCGCGGCACTCGCGACCGCGGCGACGGCGCTCGGAGGATCGCGGCGCACCGTGATGCCGCTCGCGATCGCGGCGATCTTGTGTCTCTTCAGCGAACGGACCGCGCGGATCTGGCCGGAGCGATCGCGCGAGTTGCTCGCGCTGCGCGGTGATCTCGAGCGCGGCCTCACGACGGCGGGGGACCTCGGGGTGATGTTCGTGGTCGGCGCGGCGGAAGCCGATCCTCGCGAGTCCCTCCACGGACGCGGCGACTTCGGCGTACCTCTCGATTTCGACCTCGTCGCCGGCAGCTGGCCCCCGCTGCGCTCGCAGCCCGGACGACTGCGGCGCGTGCGCGGCGAGGACGTGCCGTACCTCGCGCGCATGCCGTTCGCGGAGAGCCTGCGACGGAGCGGCCTCGCAGTCCTGTTCCTGGATCGCGACCAGCGCCCGGCTTTCCGACTGCCTGCACCGAACGGCGACGCGAAGTCGTTCTCTTGGCGCGAGGACGGGCGTTCCGAACTCGTCGAACTCGATCCCATCGCGCTCACGATGGTGCGCGTGACGCCGCGCGCTGGGATCTCGACCGCGGAGCCGCCACGCATGCGTTGGCGGGCGACGAACGCGACGTTCGAGAACGGCTCGATCGAGGGCGTTTGGATCGCGACGGACGATGGGCCGCGCGCGGTGTTCGACCTGTGGCGTTCGAACGAGTGGCTACTCGGCGGAACGATCCGCCGCGTGTGGTTCGAGGGCGAGCTCTTGAAGATCGTGACGGCCGAAGTCCTCCCGCGCATCGAACTCGATGCCGAATACATGGGCGGGGAGGGGCTGGTGATGATCGTCCTTCCCGAGTCGAAACGCCCGCGCGCCTGGGCCGGCGATCCGGAATGGGTCTTGATGCAGGTGCGGCAGGAAATGGGCTACGCGCGGGAGAAACGGCTTCTGCGACTCGACGAGCGAATCCTCGAGTTCGACGCCGTCAGCGATCCGTGCTTCGCCGGCGATCCGCCCGTCCTCATCCTCGAGTGCCGAGTCGGGGGAGTTACGGTCGCGCGTTCGAAGGAACTAGGTCGTAGTCCACGCTAGTCTGTCGAGCTCGAATCCATGTCCACGATGCCCACGAAAAGTCTCGAGTGGTTCCCGAGTCCGCGCCCCGGCCGCGATTTCGAGATCCGTTTCGATTGCCCCGAGTTCACGTGCCTGTGCCCGAAGACCGGCCAACCCGACTTCGCCACGATCCGCATCCGCTACACGCCGAACGAGCGCTGCGTCGAGCTCAAGAGCTTGAAGCTCTACCTCTGGTCCTTCCGCGACGTCGGCGCGTTCCACGAGGCGATCACGAACCAGATCCTCGACGATCTCGTCGCCTTGCTCGCGCCGAAGAGGATCGTCGTCGAGGGTGACTTCCTCGTGCGCGGTGGGATTCACACGGTCGTCGAAGCCAAGCATCCGTGAGCGGCGCGAGTTCGCTCCGCCCTTGAGTCTCGCGTGAAGCACGGCGCCACGGCACACGCGACCGCGAGCATTCCCTGGCGGAAGCTGGCGCTTCTCCTCCTCGCGTGCGCGGTGCTGCGCGGGTTCCTGATCCTCGCGCCGCCCGACGATTTCTTCGAGAACGGCGCGATCCCGCACGAGGAGATGTTGCGCGGCATCGCCGCGCAGGAATTGCTCGACGGTCCGCTCGCGCCGATCCAGCGCTATCAGGTCAACAACTTCTGGGGCGGGTCGCTCGTCGTCTCGATGCTCGCGACGGTGCCGTACGCGGTTTTCGGCGCCCAGCTCGTCGCGTTGCGAAGCGTCGCGCTCCTCTTCGGCCTCGCGTGCGTCGCGATCCTCTTCGTCCTGCTCCACCGGCACTCGAGTCCGCGCGCCGCTTGGATCGGCGCGACGTTGCTCGCGTTCGCGCCGCCGGGTTACGCGATGAGTTCGTGCACGACGTACGGCACGCACCTCGAAGCCAATGCGTTGGCGCTGCTCGTCGTGTGGCTCGTGCTGGAAGAGCAACGCTCGCGCGAAGGACTTTCGAACGCGGGGCGCGCCCGGACCTTCCTACTCGGTCTCGCGGCGGGCTTCGCATTGTGGTTCGGATTCAGCCTCCTGCTCGTCCTCGTCGCGTGGTTCGTCCACGAGTTCGCGCGCGATCGCGTCTTCATGCTGGGTCGCCGCGCAGGCTTCCTCGCGCTCGGATTCCTGGCCGGATTCTGGCCTTGGATCCGCTACCAGCTCGTCCATGGCTGGAGCGGGCTCGAGATCTACGACCAGGGTTTGTCGGGGCACCTGCTCTACGGGATCTCGCGCGGGAGCGCGGCCGAGAAGGTGCTCACCACGTTGAGTACGACCGGTCCGCTCTCGTTCTGTTTTCGCGACACGCTCTCCGTACCCGGGATCTGGATCGGTCGCGTTTTCGTCGCGCTCGCGCTGTTCGTCGTCGTGCGCGCGGCGTTGCGCGAACGCACGACGATCTCGGCGCTCGTGCGCGGAGCTCGGCCGTCGCGCGCGACGCCCACGACGCTCGCCCTGACCTTCTTGGCGCTGTTCAGCGCGACGTACGCGTTCAGCGCATTCGACGTCGCGGCGCGCGACTGGATCTTCGATCTGCGCTATCTCATGCCGCCCGTGCCGTTCGTGTGCTTGCTCGCAGGCGTCGTCGGAGCGGACGTCTCGCGACAGAGACCGGGTGGCGGACGTGTCGCGGTCGTCGCCACGGTCCTCTGCGCGACGACATGCGTCGTCGCGACGCTCCGCCAAGCTCGACCCGCACGCTTCGAAGCGGCTCTCGCGCAATCGGGTACCTCCGAAGCGCAGCTCGTGCGCTTCCTTTCCCGCAATTTCAGCGCGGAGCCCGAGGCGGCGCTCGAGGTCGCCGAACGCATCGTCCTGCTCCGGCAATCGCCGCGCCGCGAAGCCCTCTTGGCCGGATTCGGGCGCGGGGTCCGCGTCCTGGCGGCCCGCTCGGGCGGGACCCCGGCGGAGGAGCGTCGCGCCAGAGGTGCGGGGACGACCGCGGTGTACGTGCCCCAACGCTTGCCGCCGGAGTACGCCCGCATCTTCGGGGATCCCTAGGAGTTCGCGCGTGGCGGGCTTTGCAAAGGACTGGTAGCCTTGATGATGCCCCCGCTCGTTCTCCCGCGCTCGCCCTCGTCCACGTCATGACGCACACCTTCGCCGCGCTCGCGACGATCGCCGGTCTATCCATTCTCGCGCCTGGCCTTCGGGCGCAAGCGCCGAGCGCGGAGCCTCGCGACGACCAGAAGGGTCGCTACCTCAATTTCGAGGTCGGCCCGGTCCGGTCCATCCTCATCGACGCCGCGCGCGAGCAGATCCTCGTGCTCGACCAACCGGGCAATCGCTTGGTCGCCCTCGACCCCGGGACGCTGGCGCCTCGATTCGAGATCCCGATCGCCCTCGGTGCCGCGTCCATGGCGCTGCGTCCCGGAGCGAACGAAGTGTGGGTCGTCGATCGCGTGTACTCCTCCGTCCAGGTCATCGATCTCGTGACGCGCACGATCACGCGGACGATTCGTGTCGAGGCCGAGCCGCACGGCCTGACGTTCTCCAACGACGGTCGTCGCGCGTGGGTCAGTTGCACCGGCGCCGACTCGGTCGTCGCGATCGACGCGCACCAGTATCAGGTCGCACAGTCGATCCCGATCCCGGCGGATGCGCCGCGCGGTATCGCGTGGCACCGCGGGAAAGTGTGGGTCGCGTCGCACCTCTCCGGCAACGGCTCGGCGGCGCGCGGCGTCAACGGCAATCCGAATTTCGCGACGGACGTGGGTTCGACCTCTCGGAACGGGTTCACGCCGCTCCCGGATCTCGACCTCTTCGGCATCGTTCCGGGCGCGAGTCCGGGTCCGGACATCCTCGATCCGCTCCAGACCCGTGCGGCGATCGGCACGATCCTCTTCGACGTCGTTCCGCGGCCCGAGAAGTCCCAGGTGTGGATCCCCGGCACCGAGGCTTTGAATGCCGAGCATCGTGGCGAGGCCAGCTTCATCGCGGGCCAAGTCGTGTCGAACCGGATCACGATCGTCGATGTGGAATCGAACGCGCCGCCGCAGATCGTGGACCTCGACGCGATCGCGCCGCCGAACGTCGGTTGTGCGCAGCCGACCAGCTTGGCCTTCGATCCCGTGCAGGCTCGCGCCTATGTGTGCGCGTACGGCAGCGATCTCGTGGCGGTCCTGGACATCGGCGACACGGGGCAAATCACGTGGGCGGGGCACATCGTGATCCCCGCGAAACAGGACTATCCGCGCGGCAGTGGTCCGCGCTCGTGCGTGGTCGACGCGACCGGTGAGACCCTCTACGTCTTCAACCGGAACGACCAATCCGTCGCGCGCATCGACCTCACGCAGTTGCCGACGGCGACACCGTTCGCGGTCACCGCTCCCACCCCGTCCGCTGCCGGTTGGGATCCTTCGAACAGCGAGATCTTGCTCGGTCGGCACTTGTTCACCGACGCGCGCAACTCGGCGTCGAAGACCTCCTCGTGCGCGTCGTGTCACGTGGATGGCCACACGGATGCACTCGCCTGGGACCTCTCGCACTACCTCGAACCCGAGGGCACGCCGCTCGGGCAAACGCTCTTCGGACTCGACGTCAAGGGACCGCTCGTCACGCAGAGCACACGCCGGCAAGAGGAGTCGGGCCCGTACCACTGGCGCGGCGAGAAGCGGCGCCTGAACGAATTCAATGCGTCCTTCATGACGCTGCTCGATCACACGGATGCGATGGGGCAGAAGGACGACGTCGGCCCGGACTTCCAGTACACGGTCCACTACCTGAATCGGATGGCGATTCCCGCGAACCCGCTCCAAGAGCGGGATCGTTCGCTGACATCCGAGCAAGCGGCGGGGCTCGACCTGTTCCGCAATCGGCCGGTCCTCGGCAACTTGACGTGCGTTTCCTGTCACGCGCTGCCCTTGGGCTCCAACGGCGAAGTCGCGACGAGCGGGGCCCTCGGCGTCCCGACTTCGTTCGACGTCCCGGGCTTGCGCCGCGTCGCGGACCGCGAGCAAACCGAACAGGTCGTCGGCGGCCAGTTCGGGGTGCGCCCGACACGGAACGCCGGACTCACGCACGCCGGAGTTCACGCTCGCCTCGAGGACGCGTTCGCACGCACACCCACGGGTCCCACGGACACCCACGCGTTCCAACTCTCCTCCAGCGAGGCGTCGAAGATCGCGGCGTTCCTGCGGGCCTTCGACACCGGGCTCGCGCCGTCCACGACCTGGATGGTCACGGCGCACGCCGGGAACTGGGCCGCTGTCCGCGACGGTGACTTGGCATTCCTCCAGCGCGAGGCGCGCAAGAAGAACTGCGAGCTCGTCGCGTTCCGCACGGGCCCGGTCGGCGTCGCTTCGTTCGTCGCGAGCGCCAAGTACGACCCGTTGCGCGACTTGTTCGTGCTCGCCGGCGGTGCCGTCGCCGAGGTTCCGACGCGTGTGCTCCTCGGGGAAGCGGCAGCGGGAAGCCCGGTCACGTTTCTCGGCGTGCCGCTCGGGATGGGCAAGCCGATCGGACTCGATCGCGATCTCGATGGACTCCTGAACGCCGACGAACTCGCCCTGGGTTTGGACCCCGAGCAGGAGGACGAGGACGACGACCGCTTCACCGACGGATACGAAGTCCTGTGGGGGAGCGATCCGTTCGTGCACAACACGACGATCGCCGACACGACGGCGCCTTTCCTCGTCGGCCAGGCCCGCGTTATCTACGTCACGAGCAACACGATCAAGTTCGAGTTCGACACGAACGAGTACTGCCGCGTCTACGTCGCGCTCAATGGCGGTCCGGCGATCCAGCGGATCCCGCTCGGCCAAAAGGGGGACTGGAACCACTGGGCCGTGATCGGCGATCTCCAGCCCGACACGGAGTACGTCATCGATCTCGCGCTGCGCGACTCGGGGCTCAACATCCGCACCGACTCGACCACGCGCATTCGTACGGCGCCGCGCGCGCTGGTGCGGCCCAGTTATGTCACGGGGATCCGTTCGCAAGTCTCGTCGGCGCCTGCGACGTTCATCGCCGAGGTCGATGTGGCGGTGGCGGGAGTCTCCGTCGGCGCGGGGTACGTCGTGCGCGGTTCCGTGTACCGACTCGAGTTCGGCCAGATCCTGCCGACGTTGGTGACGGCCTCCGCAGAAGCTCCCACGAACTTGTCCGGCAAGGCGCAGGTCCGAGTCCAGATGGGCGGGCTGCCGCCAAGCCCGGGAAGGATGTACTTCGTGCTGACCGACGTGGTGCCGCCGATCGGTGGAGCCCCGTACGCGCGCGCCTTCAGCGTCGAGGTGTTCGACTGGACCGTGTACTGAACGCGTGGGAGGGAATCGAGCCCACACGCTCTGAGGCGCACCGATGCGCACCGAGACGCACTGAGACGCACCGATGCGCTCTGAGATGCACTGATGCGCACCGATGCGCACCGATGCGCTCTGAGGCGCACTGACCCGCACTGAGCCGCACTGAGGCGTACCGATGCGCTCTGAGACGCTCTGAGACGCACTGAGGCGCACTGAGTCGCACTGAGTCGCACTGAGCCGCACTGAGCCGCACTGAGGCGTACCGATGCGCTCTGAGACGCACTGATGCGCACTGAGGCGCACTGAGACACTCGTGGCGCCGCTTCCGCGACGGCCCGTGAGGGCTTCCCGGACTCAGAGCCCGACCGCGACGGTGAAGGCCGCGGAGAGCTCCAGCCTGGACGTCTCAGAACCTCGTTGCGTCGTTCGGGACGCGCGAGCCCGAGAGTTCTTCACGGGCTTCGACTACGTAGGTCTGGATCAGCCGCACTCGGCGCGCAGCGCGGCGTACCCCGGTTTGATCTTCTGGAAGATCACCCGCAGGCGCTCGTCGTGGTGGGCGAAGGCACTCTTCATGCCGTTGATCGCGAGCTTCTCGAGCTGGTCCAGCGTGCAGCCGTAGTGCTCGACGGCCAACATGCACTCCTGCGTCATGCTCGTCCGGCTCATCAGCCGGTTGTCCGTGTTCAACGTCACGCGGAAGCCCTTCTCCAAGTAGCGGGGGAAGGGATGTTCTTCCAGTGATCGCGCCGCACCCGTGTGCACGTTCGACGACAGGCAGATCTCGATCGGGATGCGGTGGTCGAGCACGTACTGCGCGAGACCGCCGAGTGAAACGACCTTGCCGCTGTAGACGACCATGTCCTCGATGAGGCGCGTTCCGTGGCCGATCCTGTGCGCGCCGCAGTGCTGCAACGCTTGCCAGATACTCTCGGGTCCGAAGCTCTCGCCGGCGTGGATCGTGATCGAGAAGTTCATCCGCTTGACGAGCTGGAACGCCTCGATGTGATGTTTCGCGGGGTGACCGGCCTCCTCACCCGCGAGATCGAAGCCGACGCAGCCGCGCGTCCTGTGCGCGACGGCGAGCTCGGCCATCTGGAACGAGAGCATCGGCGAGAGGTTGCGCATTCCGCACACGATCAGGCCGACGTCGACGCCGAAATCCGACCGGCCCCGTTCCAATCCGCGTAGCACCGCGGACATCACGCCGTCGAGTCCGAGGCCGCCCGCGGTGTGGAAGTGCGGCGCGAAGCGGACCTCGGCATAGACCACGTGGTCGCGCGCCATGTCCTCGACGAACTCGTGCGCGACGCGTTCGAGCGCGCTGGCCGTCTGGAGCAACGCGATCGTGTGGCGAAAGCCCTCGAGGTAGAGCGGCAGGCTTCCGCGCGCGGCGCCGGCCGCGAACCAGTCGGCCAGCTTCTTCGGGTCCTTTTCGGGAAGCTCGCCGTAGCCCTCGAGCTCAGCGAGCTCGAGGATCGTGCGCGGTCGCAAGCCCCCGTCGAGGTGCTCGTGGAGCAGCACTTTCGGCGCGCGGCTCACGAGATCGAGGTCGGGGCGCGCGCGTCGATCCTTGGCCTTCGTCTCGCTCATGCTGCGAATCGTGCCGCTCGTTCACGCGCTTGGCCAGCGCGCGGGCGCTATCCTTCGCGGCCCACGTCGCCGCGCGAGCCCCGAGCAATACCACCGTGAATCGTCCTCTCCGCCTCCGTTTCGCTCCGAGCCCGACCGGGAAGCTGCACATCGGCGGCGCTCGCACGGCGCTCTTCAACTGGGCCTACGCGCGGCGCTACGGCGGGAAGTTCATCTTGCGCATCGAGGACACCGACCCCGAGCGCAGCACGAAGGAGCACGAGCGCGCGATCCTCGCTGGACTGCGCTGGCTCGGCCTCGATTGGGACGAAGGCCCGGACGTCGGCGGGCCGCACGCACCGTACAACCAGATGCAGCGGATCGGGCGGCACAAGGAATACGCCGCGGACCTGCTCGCCCGGGGACACGCGTACCGCTGCTTCTGCTCGCGCGAACGCCTCGCGGAGATGACGAAGGCCCAGGACGCGGCGAAGGAGAAGAACGCCTACGACAGACGTTGTCTGGCACTCGCTTCGGAGGAGGTCGAACGACGTGCTGCGGCGGGGGAGCCCTTCGTGCTGCGGTTCCGCGTCCCCGCGGGCGAGACGCGCTTCAAGGACCACGTGCGTGGCGACGTCGTCTTCGGCAACTCGGAGGTCGAGGACTGGGTCATGGTCCGGAGCGACGGCAACCCGACCTACAACTTCGTCGTCGTGTGCGACGACGTCGACATGGAGATCAGCCACGTCTTCCGCGGCGAAGAGCACCTCGTCAACACGCCCAAGCAAGTGCTTCTCTACCGCGCGTTCGGGGTTCCGATCCCCGAGTTCGGACACCTGCCGCTCATGCTCGGCACGGATCGCAAGAAGCTCAGCAAGAGAACGGGCGACACAGCGCTGGAGGACTACGCCGACCGCGGATTCCCGCGCGCTGCGATCGTGAACTTCTTGTGCTTGCAGGGTTGGGCGCTCGACGGCGTGACCGAGGTCTTCGGTGTCGAGGAGCTCGTGAAGCACTTCGACATCGCGGACGTCGGCAAGGGCGGCTCGATCTTCGACATCGAGAAGTTCCTGTGGCTCGGAGGCGAGTACATCCGTCGCGAGAGCCTCGAGGAACTGGCCGAGCACTGCCTGCCGTTCGTCGTGAGGCTCGGAGTCGCGAGCGAAGCATCGTTGCGCGCCCGTTGGCCCTGGTTCCAGGGCATCGTCACCGCCGAGCGCGAACGCATTCGCACCTACGGCGATTTCGCCGATCGAACGGCGTATCTGTTCTCGGCCGACGAAAACGTCGTCTATGCCGACGACGCGCTGGCCGCGTCGAAGAAGCACGTCGCGCGCATCGACACCCTGCGTGCTTACCTCGAATGGCTGCGCCCGCGGTTCGCGAACGGCGTGGATGCGAGCGCGACGCGTGATGCGACGAAAGCTTGGGTCGCCGAAAAGGGACTCAAGATGCCGGCACTGTTCCAGCCGCTGCGCTGTGCGTTGACAGGACTTTCGGGCGGACCCGATCTGTTCGACGCGATGTCGTGGCTCGGTGTGGGCGCGACGTTGCGCCGCATCGAAGTCGCGCTCGAGCGGCTGGCGTGATCGCGGCCGATCGTGGGTGACGTGCGCCAGACTCCGCGCCGTCATTCGGCGGTCCGACTCGGGCTCGCGCGCACGGCTGAGCGCCTCTCGGCCGCGTGCGGCGGCCGCGCGTTCTACCGAGCGGCGTTCCTCGCGCGCGGGCGCATCCGCGTGCGCGAGGAGACCGCGTTCGTGCGCGATCTACCGTCTGATCTCGAAGGTTTCGCGGTCGTTCAGCTCAGCGACCTTCACGGCGGCTCCTTCGTCGGACCCGGCGACTTGGAGCACGCGGTCCTACTCGCGAACGCACTCGAACCCGACGTGATCGCGCTGACCGGCGACTTCGTGACGCACCGTGCCTCCGAGATCGACCGTATCGCAGCCGACCTGGTGCGTTTGCGCGCGCGCGACGGCGTCGTGGCGGTGTTCGGCAATCACGATTACCGCGGTCGCGAGGAGCCCCGCATCGCGGCGGCTCTTCACACAGTTCGGTTCCTGCGCAACGACGGGGTGCGAATCGTGCGCGGCACGAGCTCGGTCGCGATCGTCGGGTTGGAGGATCTCGAGGAGGGCCGCGTCGTCGATCTCGAGCGCGCGCGCGCAATCCTCCGCCCAGGCGACGTCGAGATCGTCTTGTGCCACAACCCGCTCGGCGCGCGCGGAATTGCTCGCCCCGGTTGTGCCGCGATCCTCGCGGGACACACGCATGCCGGTCAGATCGATCTGCCGTTCCTGAGGCGACTCGGACCCAAGCATCCCGGCGCGCGCGTGCTGCTCGGGGACACGCTCCTCGTCGTGTCGGCGGGCCTGGGAGCCGTGGGCGTGCCGATTCGCATCGGCGCACCGACTGAGATCGTACGCCTCCGACTCACCCGGTCCGTCGACTAGGATTCGCGGCGTGTTCCGCTACGCCACTTCACTCGCTGCTCGTCACGGGACCTTGTGGGTCGCGCGTTGGAATCGCACTTGGCACGTTACGCCGCACGATTTCGACGGTCGCGAGTTGGCGCCCGGCTTCGTCGTCCGGCCGGAAGGGACCGCGCGCGTCACGATCGCCTCGATCGCGGTGGACGAGGACCGTCGCGTGTGGATCGCGGATACCGGCTCGGAGCGCGTGCGCGCGTTCACGGCCTTCGGTCGCGAGCTCGAAGGGCTGCCGCGCGGCGCTAGCGACCGCGCGGGTTCGCTCGCGGGTCCGATCGCGATCGACTCCGAGGGCGTCGAGGAAGATGCGCGCATCGTCGTCGCTTCGATCGGCGTGCGCCGGAATGCGCTGCACGTCGTGCGCGCCGACGGACGTGCGAGCGTCTCCCTGCGACCGCGCGATGCGGACGTCGGGTTCTCAGGGCTTGGGCGTGTGGCGTTCGGCCCGCGCGGTCTCGTCCTCGCGTGCGAGCCCGCGAGCGGACTCGTGCTCGTCTGGCGCGACGGTCAGTTCCACTTCGCGTTCCGCGCGCCGGATGGTCGTGTACCCGTGGCCGTGCGTGCGCTCGGTGACGGCCGCATCGTCGTGGCGAGCGCGGATGAGGACGGCGGCGCTCTCGACCTCGTCGATGCCGCGGGGCGTCCGATCCGCGCTCTCGCGCGTGGCGGAACGGATCCAGACGATCTGGGCGACCCCGAGGATCTCGCCGTCCTCGAATCGATCGGTCCGGATCGGCGCACGCGCATCGTCGTCGCGGATTCCGCCGGCACGCGCCTCGCGGTGTGGAACCTCGAAGGCGATTCGTACGGAGCGTTCGAGCCCGCGGCGGATCGCGCCGCTCGGGAATCGTGACCGTGCGCAGTCCGACGATCGCCGCGATCGACCTCGGGACGAACACCGCGCTGCTCCTCGTCGCGCGCCGAGGTGATGGTGGTGCGCTCGAAACGCTCGAAGAACTCTGCGTCACGCCGCGACTCGGCTCAGGACTCGCGCGGACGGGGAGCCTCGACGCGTCGGCGATGGAACGTGCGCTCGACGCCCTGCGGCACTTCGCTCGCACGATCGAGCGGCACGGCGTCGATGCGCGTCGCGTGCGGGCCGTCGGAACCGCGTGCCTACGCCGCGCGCGCGACGGCGCCGACTTCGCGCAACGCGTGCAGCGCGAGACCGGGCTCACGCTCGAGATCGTCTCGGAATCCGAGGAAGCGCGCCTCGGGGAACTCGCCATCGAACTCGCGGGCGCGGGAGCCGACGCCCTCGTCGTCGACGTGGGCGGCGGGAGCACCGAGATCGCGTGCCGTGAATTGGGCTTGCGACAGTCGATCCCGATCGGCGCGGTCGTGCTCACCGAGACGTGGATCGAATCGGCGCGCGATCTCGCGGCGGGATGGAAGGGGCTGCGTGCTGCAGTTCGCGAGGTGGTCGCCGCGTTCCCGTCCGGCGTCGCCATCGGTCGTGCCGCGTGGGCGATCGGCGGCACGGCGGTCAACCTCGGAAACCTCCACGCCGGAAGGACGCTGTTCGATCCGCGCGCGGTCGAAGGACTCGCGGTTCCCGCTGCGCGCGCTCTGGAGTTCGGCGAACTCCTTGGGCCGCTCACGCACGCGGAGCGCCTCGCGTTCCCGGTCGAGCCCGATCGCGCCGACATCCTGCCGGCGGGTTTGGTCGTGCTCGGGACGGTCCTCGAGCACCTGGGCGCGCGCACGGTCTCCGTCAGCGGCTTCGGCCTCCGGCACGGGCTCGCTCGCGAGCTCCTCGATGGATGAAGGTTTCTTCGGACTACCAGTCCGTGGTGAAAGTCACGTCGCGAGGCCGAGCACGCTCGAGCGAGTCAAGGAGGGCGACGGAAAGACGGCGGAGGTGGCCTCAACGGCCACTGAGCACGACTTTCCTAGCCTGACGCCGCAGCGCTCGAGCGTGCTTGGCCGCGGTAGTGAATTTCACCACGGGCTGTTAGGGAAGGCCTTTCCGCGCAGAATTAGGCTCGTTCCAGCGGGTGCCCGATCCGGCTCGGGCGAGCTAGAGTAGGAACCCGAGGTGGTGGCGGAACGCGGCCAACCCTCAGAGTCGGCCGGTCTCACGGTCGAAACGTTTTTCGATGCGCACCCTGCGAGCCCCGTTCTTCGCCGTCCCCGTCTTGCTGCTCGTCGCCGCGTGCGGTGAGGGGCCCGTTTCTCCGTCCGCAGGCCTGCCTCCGGCGTTGTCGGCGGACTCGGAACCGACCGCACCTGTGTTGCCCTCCGCGCCGAGCGTCGCGCCCGAGGACGCGCGGTCGCTGATCGACACGCTGAGCGTGCAGGAACGGTTCGGGCGCGAAGTGGACCAGGTGGACGACGCGCAGCTCATGGCCACGACCATGGCCGCCCGTTATCGCGCGCGCTTCGTCGACGGGTTCCCCGGTCTCGTCGAGTTCATCATGCTCAACACGGGCTCGGGCTGGCAGGAGAAGTTCCTGCTCCAGTTGCCGACGAATCCGCCGACGGGGCCGGTCCCGCTGCTCGTCGTGTTCCACAAGTTCGGTTCCTCGCACGGCGACGTCCTGAACACGACGTTCTTCGCCGAGACTCGCGCACGCGGTTGGTACGGCATGGCGCCGCTCGGCGCGCGTCAGAAGCACTTCGGGAACACCGAGAGCCAGATCAACACGCGCGCAGCGCTGAACCTCGTCGCGCACTTGTTCTCGATCGATCGCGAGCGTGTCTACGGCGTCGGCTTCTCGATGGGCGGCGGCGCGATGGCGAACTACGCTGCGCGTCACCTCGACCCGCGCGGCATCCGCTTCGCGGCGCTGGTCGATCACACCGGCGGCGTGAGCTTGGGCCACACGTGGTTCTACGAGCCCGACGACGCGGACCTCGATGACGACACGCCGATGGTGGGGAACAACCTCGAAGTCCCGGACATCCTGGAGAGCTACTTCGGCGGCACGCCGGCGGCCTCGCCGTTCGAGTACCAGCGTTGCTCGATGATCGACCTCGATCCGATCTTCGGGACCATCGGCCCGACCACGAACTTCGCGCGCAACTTGAAGTCGATCCCGACGTCCATCTGGATCGCGAACGCGGATCCGATGGCCTACCTCGTGACGCAGACGACTGCGTTCGATGGTCATCTCCAAGCGCAAGGCGTGGGCCACCAATTCACTTCACCGGTGGGCAATACACACGTGTGGGCGACCGTCGACGAGTTCGCTGCGTGCGAATGGCTCCAGACGAAGAGCCTGCAGATGCCGACGTCGCAGAGCACGCTCACCGACGAGGACGGTCGTTGGTACCACTTCGACATCGAGCAGCAGGCCGCTGGCGCGTTCACGCCGTTCACGTGGGACGTGAACGCCGCAGCTCGGCGCGTCACGATCTCCGGCACACGGAACCTGCAGCGCATCTCGATCGACGCGGCCAGCGCGGGATTCGCGCTGTCGGGCAACGTGACGTTGCGCGTGTCCACGGCGGACGGCACCGGCGACCGCGTGCGGCTCTTGAATGTGAGCGCCGCGCCGCTGGGTGTCACCCGCGACGGGCTCGCGGCGAGCGGCACGTTCGACGCGCTCACGCAGACTTTCGAGATCGTCGAGTCGAGTCCCACTCTGCACGAGTGGGTGATCACGTTCCTCTGAGAGCCGTTGAAGAAATCGAGTCTTCGGGCTCTCGGATTCATGTGGCGACACTTCGCGTCGCGAGAGCGTGTGAAGAGATCGAGCGTACGCGCTTTCTCGGACGCTGCCGGCGCCGCTTCTGCGGCACCTCGCCGGTGAACTCCAGACGGGTTCTCGGAGCGCGTGAAGAGATCGAGTCCGTGCGCTCTCTGTGGACACCCGGTTCTCATCCGTGTCGCGGTCGAGGGTACCCACCGAGATGCGCTCGAGGCTCGGACCCGCCCAAGCGAGACCGAGCCTCGAACGAGAGTCAGAGAACGGAGCCGTCAACGCGGGTTGACAGGTCCATCCACGTCACGCGCCCCAAGTGACGCTCAGACCGTTCGTCAGGTTGAACGTCGAGGGCGTGCAGAAGGCCGCCGCGTTGCGGTACCAGCACTGGTAGGTGCGAATGTCTCCGGCGACGCACCCGCCCCGCACCGAGACCGACAGGTCGCCCGGAACGGGGTACTGGCTCGCGCCCGATCCATCGTTCGTCTTCGTGCCGAGGCGAGTGATCGTTCCGCCCGCGCAACGAAGACCGTCACCGAAGGGGGAGGAGATCTGCGTCGTGCCTTGGAAGTAGAGGGCCGAGCTGCTCGGCATGCCCGTTCCGAGGAGTACGAGCGTGTCCGCGCCGATGCTCGATGTGCCCGAGGAGGCCAAGTTCCCACCGTTCGGTTGGATCGAGCTGGCGCAGCCGTTGCCCGCGAGGCCGGTGTTGCCGCAGGGGCAAGCCGATCCACTGCCGTCTCCGAAACAGAAAGGAACGCCGCCGGTCGGTCCCACGCGGATCCGGAACAACGCCTCCAGGACGCCGCCGGGCGTGTTGACGTCGGCGGTGACGTACAGCTCGACCGCGCCGCTCGGCGAGCGCGCGCCCACGATCTGACTCGCGCTACCGGTGATGTCCGTGACGACGTGGCCGAGATCGGCGACACCGTCACCCGTCCAGTCGACGACGTCGCCTTCCAAGAGCACCAGCGATCCGTTGAGGAAGAGCGCTTCGAAGTTGCCGACCGTGTTCCACACGAACGCGACGTCACCGTTCTCGTTCATGTGCAGGAGCAACGGCGCGGCGAGGAGCGTCTGGCCGTCGAGCACTTGGCCCTCGCGCCACATGATGACGCCGTTCTTGACGATGACGGCGTCGGAAGTCGTCGGGCCGCTCGTGTCGGCTTCGTAGACGTGGTCGCCCGCTTCGTTGATGCCCAACCCGCCGAACGTAGCCGTCCACAGTTCGCCGCCGATGCCGCCCGCCGCGGCAGGAATCGCCTGACCTTCGCCGACCATGCCTCCGCCGGCGCACGTGGCGATCGCGCCGTCGATGAGCATCCATTCGTCGCCCGCCGGGAGATCCGTCGTGTCGACGTTCATGATCCAGTGCGATCCGAGCGCCGAGTAGCGCACGTCGAAGTCGACGTTCGTGATCGTCGAGGTCAACGGCGCGGGTGACGCATCGCCCGTCTTGATCACTGCCGTCTGGGCCGCGCCGAGGAAGAGGCCTTCGCCTTCGTTGGCTCCGCTGGTTCCGTCGTTGATGCCGCCGACCCAATACGGCACGCCCGCGGCTGTGGTGCCCACGCGACTGTTGAAGCGGAACACCTTGCCCGGCACGGTCAAGATCGGCTGGCCCTCGACAGCGATCGGGGTGCCATCGAGCCAAGCGCAGTCGAGACCCGTCGCGCCGCCGCCGGTGACGTTGCAGCTCGGGCTGTACGCGACCTGCGCGGTGTCATCGATGCCGAAGAAGCCTTCCCACGAAGTCTGGTCGTAGCCCGCGATGTTGTTCTGCTCGTTGAAGAGGACGGCGCCCGGCGCGTCACCCGCGTTGCCCCATGCGCTCGACAGGACCGTGGTCCCGTCTGTGGTCGTGAGGAGCACCCCGAACCCGCGCGCGTTGTTGACCGCGACGTCGCCGAGCGACGTCACGGTGTGCGCGGGAAGCCCTGTGACCGGGTCGGCTTCGCGCACGAGTGCCTGCGCGACCTGCGCCGAGGCCGAGTTCGAGAGAGCCGCGAGGCTGATCCCCGTGACGCACACGCTCCGAGACAGTTTCATCGATGAACCTCGTGTTGAAGTGGACAAGACTCCGCCCGTCGGGCGCGCGACGTCACGCGGACGTCGCCGGGTTTTCAGCATAACGGCGTCTCGAGATCTCGTCGGGCGATGTTCTTTTCGCTCACGGCATCCAGGCCGGCGCGCGCGCGATGCGTTCCTCCACCCGGTCGAGCATTGCGGTCAAGGGGTCGACTCCCGTTGTCCCTCGATCCAATCCGTTCCTCCATCTCGCTGACGCAGCGCCCGCCCACCACGGGGTCGCAGTCCAACGTGCGCGATTCATGGCCAAGTTCGCCGCCCTGCTCAGCGCGCGATCTCGACTCGTCGAGAGGGTGAATGAGATCGGCGCGCAGGTTCGACGCGCAGGTTTGCACTCGCATCTCGCCGTCGGACCGGATCTCTGCGCTCAGGGCGTCGAGGCTCTTCGAACCCAGCGTCTCGACGCCGCGCTCGATCTTCGAGCACGACGAGTCGACATCGAGTGCGAGGAGCGCAGGTCTCGAGGTGCGTGCGTCGAGCGCGGTCGACTCACGATCCACGCAGCCGGGCCGCTGGTCGCTGACGTCGAGGGACGTGGGCTTCGTGCGCACCGAGCCGGGCGTCAGCCAGGCGACCGTCGATCAGCACACAAGGCAATCGGGCACACAGGGCTATCGGGCGCACAGGGCAATCGGGCACACAGGGCTATCGGGCACACAGGGCTATCGGGCGCACAGGGAGATCGGGCCCACAGGGAGATCGAGATCACCCGCCCCGCGTCGCCGAATGGTTGGCGATGGACGAAGGAAAATGGACGAAGGGAAACGGCCGAGGGGAAACGGCCGAGGGGAAACGGAACGCACCGGTTCGTTTCCCGTCGATCCGCGGGAATCGCCGTTGCGGCCCGCGCTCCGACCCGCCCGCTCGCCCGCTCGCCCGCGAAATACGAAGGGGGCCGGAGGTTTTTGAGGCCTCCGGCCCGAGGGAGAGAGGAGTTTCCACCTAGCTTCCCGGGCCAAGCACCGCTCGCAAAGTGCAAGGCCTCTAGGTGGGACTCACCGTGGCCGACTTGCGTCGCCCACGCCGGGATCTTTGCACGGCCCTCCGGGGGGGTGAAGCCCTCCTCGTGCTTTTTTTTCTCCGTCCTCCGCTGGTCGGGGCGTCTGTCCCGCAGGCTGGAATTGCGTGGGTATCCAGACTTCGAAGAGCGCGCCGTCCGCCTTTCGGCGGACATGGAACCCACCGCCCGCGGCGAGTGCGAGAGTGCGCACCACGGCCAGACCGCGGCCCGTTCCGTGCGCTTTCCCGCAGCTGAAACCTTCCTCGAACAGTGCGGCCAAAGCCTCGTGCGGCAATCCTCCCGCATCGTCCTCGACCCGCAGCACGAGCAGGTCGTCGTTCGTCCCGAGGTGAACGCAGATCGAAGTGCCCGGGCTCCGGAGCGACGCGGCCTCGAGTGCGTTGCGGACCAAGTTGCGCACGAGGCGGCTCCACGCCTCCGATCCGCACACTGGGACGAGTCCGCGAGCGGAGTCCGCGATCCCGAGTTGGATGCAGGCGCCCGAGCGTTCGACCTCGGCGCGCTCGAGCGCCAGGACGTCGGCCGTCACGATGTCGGCGGCGATGTCGAGTTCGACTGCAACCGCGCGACCGAGGAGTCCGCGGGCCACGAGTGCCCCCGTGCGCTCGCACTCACGCTGCACGGCTTCATCGAAGGCCTGACGCTCGGTGTGGGGGAGGTCCGCGCCGAATCGTTCGAGCACCTGACGCGTGGCCATCAGGCTGGTCAACGCATTGCGCACGTCGTGTTCGATGCGGCCCGGCTCTCCCGGCGAGGGACGCGCAGGCAGCGGCGCTTCCGGCCCGTTCGAATCACCGCTCGCGAGCTCGACGAGGAGCATGCAGGTGAGCAACGCTTCGAGCCGGTCCTCGGCCTCCTCGTCGATCGTGGTCGCGAGGAGGAGAGCCACGCCTGCGTCACCGATCTGCGCGCGCACGAGTGCGCAACCTGGAAGGCGGAAGAGCGGGTCGCATTCGAGTGCGCGCCGCGTCGCGCGTTCCGTTTCGAAGCGTCCACCGCGCCGACCGCGTTCGACACTCGGTCGCCAGGCGCCGCCGGACTCGAGTCGCCACAACGCGCCGGAGTCGGTGCTCGCGGCCGCGAGTGCTGTTTCGAGCACGACTCGATCGCGCACCGCGAGTGCTGTCGAGCGCACCACGAGGTCGATGAGGGCCGCGGCGGCGTCGAGTGCAGGCTCCTTTCCCAAGCGCGCTATCCTGTCGCGTACCATGCGGATTCCGGGGCTCTTGGTAAAGATCGACGACGCGACGTTTCCATGGCGTCCAACGCGCCACCGAGGGATCTCCTGGGCGCCGCTCTTCGCCGGCGAAGGCGTCGAAGGACCGCGCGAGAGTGCCGTGCTGATCCGCATGTCCCCCGGATGCGGCTACCCGCCGCACCGCCACGTCGGCATCGAAGAAGTGCTCGTCCTGGCCGGCGGATACCGCGACGAGCTGGGAGACCATCGGACCGGCGAATACCTGCGTTATGCGCCGGACAGCATCCATGCGCCCGTGGCGCTCGGGGATCCGCATTCCCCCGAGGGCCCCGGGAACGAGGCCTGTCTCCTCTTCGCCTCGGCGCGCGGCGGTGTCGTGAACATCGCCTCGACCTGATCCGCTCCTTCAGGTCTCGCGCCCCCGCGATGGGAGGCGCAGAATGGCTTGATGCAGCACCGCTGGCCGGCTGGAGCGGAGACGTACCTCGACGTGAACGGATCGACTCCGGTGCACCCGGCGGTCCTCGAGCACGCTCTACCCTTCCTGACGGGCCACTTCGCCAACGGTTCCGCCGCGCATCCCGGTGGTCGCGCGGTCCGTGAGGCGCTCGACGCGGCACGAGTCGCGGCGGCGACTGCGCTCGGCGCAGAGGAGGACGAGCTCGTCTTCACGAGCGGGGGCAGCGAGTCGAACAACCACGCGCTGCTCGGCGTGCTCGCGGCGAGTCGAGGCCGCCACCTCGTCGTCACCGCGATCGAGCACAAGTCCGTGCTCTCCACGGCCGCGTGGCTCGAATCGCGCGGCGTCCTCGTGACGCGCGTCGCACCGCGCACGACGGGTGCGGTGGACCCGACCGACATCGAACGTGCCCTGCGACCGGACACGGCCCTCGTCGCGGTGATGCTCGCGAACAACGAGACCGGCGTGATCCAACCGATCCGCGAGATCGCGCGGATCACACGAGCGCGCGGCATTCCGTTGCACGTGGATGCCGTCGCGGCACTCGGCAAGGTGCCGATCGACGTGCGGGATCTCGGCTGCGACATGCTGGCTCTCGCCGCACACAAGCTCTACTCGCCGAAGGGCGCGGGCCTCTTGTGGATTCGCTCCGGCGTCGCCGTCGAACCGCTCGTGCACGGCTGCGGCCAACAACGCGGTCAGCGCGGGGGAACGGAGAACACATTCGCGACGATCGCGTTCGGGCGCGCGCTCGAACTCATGGCGAAGGATCGTTTGGCGGAGGCTCCCGGCGAGCACGCGCGCCAGACCGCGCTCTGCGACGAACTCGTGCGACGCATCCAGGACCTCGTGCCCGACGCCGAGCGCAACGGCTCCGGCCCGTCGCTCCCGAACACGCGCAACGTGTGGTTTCCCGGTCGAGCGGGGCACGAGCTGCAGGCGGCCCTCGGCGCGCGCGGCATCGCGGTCGCAGCGGGGTCCGCGGCGACGGGCGCGACTCCGAGCCACGTGCTCACCGCCATGGGTGCGCCGAGCGAGCGCGCCAGCTCGAGCCTCCGTTTCTCGATCGGCTTGCCGACGACACGCACGTCCATCGATCGAACGATCGAAGCCTTGGCCCAAGTCTTGGGCGCCGTTCCCGAGGCCGCACGATGACGCACGCGGACGGAATTCGCGCCTCGCGGGAAGCCGACCTGGCGCCGATCGCGGCGGTCCAGCGCGTGCTGACCGCCGAGTTCGAGCGCGACCCGCACGGTCCGCGCGTTGCCGCGATCCTCGGCGACTACGCGCGGCGACACGGGGATTGGCGCAACTTCGCGTACTTCGCGGACGGTCGCTACACGCGCAACCTCGTCGGTCGGACGGAGTCGTACGAACTCCTCGTCTTGTGTTGGGACGCAGGCGTCGCGAGCCCGATCCACGACCACGCCGGTCAGAAGTGCTGGATGGCCGTGCTCGAGGGGCGCATCGAGGAGTTGCAGTACGAATGGCCCGGAGCACGCGCCACGGGACCGCTGCGGGCCACCGGTGCGCGCGGTTACGAGGCGGGCAAGGTCGCGTACATCGACGACGACATCGCGCTCCACCTCGTCCGGCCGGCCGATGGGCGCGCGGGGATCTCTCTGCACCTCTATTCGCGGCCGATCGAAACGTGTCTGGCGTACGACGAGGCCACGGGCAGCGTGTTGCCCCGCCAACTGACCTACCACACGGCCTGAAGGCCGGGCCGCGACGCCCTCGAGCGCGGGAGACCACCCTTCGGTCGGGGCCGTTCGCGAGGGCCCGGGTCTGCGCGCCAGCCGGCCTGAAAAGAGAGCCTGAACTGAAGAGAGACCCTGAAGAAGGCCCCTAAAAAAAGACCCTGTAAAGAGAAAGCGCCTGTCCGGACAGACAGGCGCTTTTTCGACTCTCTCGGACCCCCCTTGCGCCAGTAGCCGGACCAGCCTTCCTCCGTGAAGAGGGGGCGTTTCCGGAGGGATTCCAGCGCTCGGTGGCCCCGGCCGCGCACCGTGAGGTGCTCGCCGAACCCATCACATTCTCAAACGCGCTTTCTGACCCTCACCGCTGAAAAATCTCTGATCTTCTTCGAGGAGAGCCCGGTTCCCGTCACCTTGACCCCCTTCCGGGCGTCGGATAGGTTCCCTCGCCCTCAGGCAGCGGCGGGGGGGGAGCTGGGCTGCGGCGCGGTCTCCCGAGGTCCTTCGGGCGGTGTAGCTCAGTTGGTTAGAGCAATGGCTTCATAAGCCATGTGTCGGGGGTTCGAATCCCTTCACCGCTACCACCTCGATGCGGTTCGGCGGTTCGCCTCGAGCCGGGCCGAGGTCGGCCGTGTCGAGTGGGTGCCTACCCGGCCTCAGCCTCGCGCGGATTCGCGCACCAAACCGGCCAGCGTCCGCACGAACAGCGCATCGGCGTTCAGACAGGGCACGAGAAGCAGGTCGGCTCCGCCTGCGCGCACATCGTCTCGCAGCCGGATCCCGAGTTCCTCGAGGGTCTCGAGACAATCCGCAGTGAAGCCCGGAGCGATGATCGCGAGCGTGCCGCCGGAGCGTGCGCGCGCCACCGCGGCGACGTCCGTGGCCGGCTCGAGCCACGGCTCCCGCCCGAAACGAGACTGCCAAGTGAGACTCCAATCCGCGTCGCCGAGCCCAAGGCGCGCGGCCAGCCCGCGCGCCGTGGCCGCGCACTGAATCGGATAGGGATCGCCGGCGCTGGCGTAGCGGACGGGGATCCCATGGAAGGAAAAGATCCAGTGCGCGATCGCCCTTCCGGCCGTGGCGGAGCGCGCCGTCGCGGCCAAGGCGTCGAGGTACCCCGGCTCCGTGGGATACGGCGGCGCGACCGCGAGGGCCGGGATCGCGCGCCGGCGTCCGAGAACGCGGAACGTTTCCTCGACCGCGCTCCCCGTCGTGGCGCTCGCGTACTGGGGGAACGCGGAGAGCAGCACGAGACGTTCACAGCCCGCGTCGAGGAGTTCCTCGATCGCAGCCGCGATCGATGGGTTGCCGTAGCGCATCGCGACCGCGACGCGGTATTTCGCGCCGAGCTCGTTCTGCAGCCCCGCCGCTTGCGCGCGGGCGTTGGCGAGGAGCGGTGAACCCGCGCTCGTCCACACGGACTCGTACGCCTCGGCCGATGCGCGACCGCGGCGCGGCAGGATCACGAGTTCGAGGAGGATCCGCCACAGAACCGGGTTCAAGTCGACGACGCGTCGATCGGTGAGGAATTGCCGCAGGTAGCGACGCACCGCGCGCGGACGCGGGGCGTCGGGCGTGCCGAGGTTCGTCCACAGCACTCCGATCGGCGCGGTCGAGGGCTCGCTCGTGCTCATCCGTCGGCGATACGAGCGTCGTCGTGGTAGAGCCCGCTCCGATCTCCGTCGAGGCTACCGTCGTCGATCGAGTATTCCCAGACGCCGCTGCGCCGACCGCGGTCGTGGACACCGCGCGCCTCGATCACGCCGTTCGCGTACCAATAGGTCCACGGCCCGTGACGTGGGCTCGTCTTGGTCGCGGAGTCCGGCCGGCGCTCACCCTCGGAGCGTTTCTCGCCGTTCGACCACCATTGGGTCCACGTGCCGACGCGCAAGCCATCGACGTACTGGCCGCGCTCGCGCAAAACGCCGTTCGGATAGTTCCACGTCCAAGCGCCGACTTCCGCGTCGCTCGTGCCGGATCGGTGACCCTGGACGCGGGGTTCTTCGTCCAAGAGCCCCACGCGCACTTCGCGCGTGCACCCGCTCGCGCACCAGAGCGCGAGCGCCGCGAGCGCGACAGGAGCAGCTGCTCCGACACGGGACGTGGCGCTCACGGTCGCGGGATCGCGGCTCCCGAATCCCCTACCTCGTGATGAATTCACGGGCTCGGCGCCGCGGAGCGGCGCAGAAGGTTGGCGCGAGCGTGTAGGTTCGATTTTTTTCACTCGATCTCAGAGCGTGTGAGGAAATCACACGCTCTCGCGACGCGCAGCGTCGCCACATGAGTCTGAGAGCCCGTTTACTCGCTTGCTTCACCGGCTCTCAGTGGAGGAACAGCAGTTCGCGGTACTTGGGTAGCGGCCACAATTCGTCGTCGACCAGCATCTCGATCAGGTCGGCAGCCTCGCGGACCTTGACCATCGCCGGCACGACTTCCTCGCGGAACGCGCACGCGACTTCGTTCGGGCCGCCCTTCGCCTCTTCGGCTTGATGGCGTGCTTTGACGAGTTCGCCGATGCCGCCGCGCAGGCGGTTCAAGCATTCCGTGATCGAGGACAGGTGCTCCTTCTGTGCGCGCAGATCCGCTTGCGGGTTGACGGCGAGGACGCTGGCGATCGAGTCGGCGACCTGCTTCTGCGCCGCGAACGCCGCCGGCATGACCATCGTCTGCGCGATGTCGCGCATGGAGAGCGCCTCGACCGAGAGGCGATGCGAGTAGGCCTGGTTCATGACGGTCGCGCGCGCCTCGAGCTCGCGCTGGCTGTACACCGCGAAGCGCTCGAAGAGCTGAGTGTTCGTGGGCGAAGCCACGTTCGCGAGGGCCGACGGCGTGTCGCGCAGATTCAAGAGCCCGCGACGCTCGGCTTCCTGGACCCATTCCGCGGAGTAGTTGTCGCCGCTGAACAGGATGCGCTTGTGCTTGGTGAAGATCTCGCGCACGAGCGCTTGGATCACGTCGCGTCGATCGCCGGCGCCGCCGCGCTTCTCGATCTCGATCGCCATCCACTCGATGCTCTCGGCGACGATCGTGTTCAAGATCGTGTTCGGCCACGCGATCGACTGGCTGGAACCGACGGCGCGGAACTCGAACTTGTTGCCCGTGAACGCGAACGGGCTCGTGCGGTTGCGATCGCTCTGGTCGCGCGGGAGCGGCGGAAGCGTGTTCACGCCCAGGCGCAATTCCTTGCCCGAGGTCGAGGACTTCGGGGCACGCCCTTCGACGAGACTCAGGATCACGTCTTCGAGTTGCGTGCCGACGAAGATCGACACGATCGCCGGCGGTGCCTCGTTCGCGCCGAGGCGGTGGTCGTTGCCAGCCGTCGCGACGGACGCGCGCAAGAGGTCCTGGTGCAGATCCACCGCCCGCACGATCGCGGACAGGAACACCATGAATTTCAGGTTGTCGTGCGGCGTGTTACCCGGCTCGAGAAGGTTCGAACCGGTGTCGTCCGCCAACGAGTAGTTGTTGTGCTTGCCCGATCCGTTCACGCCCGCAAAGGGCTTCTCGGCGAGGAGGCACGTGAGACCGTGGCGCTCGGCCACCTCCTTCAAGACTTCCATCGTCAGCATGTTGTGGTCGGCCGCGACCGTCACGTGCTCGAAGATCGGCGCGAGCTCGAACTGACTGGGCGCGACCTCGTTGTGACGCGTCTTGATCGGGATACCGAGCTGCCACAGCTCCGTCTCGAGGTCCATCATGAACGCGAGGACGCGCTGGCTGATCGCGCCGAAGTAGTGGTCCTCGAGTTCCTGTCCTTTCGGCGGCTTGGCACCGAACAACGAACGTCCCGTCGCGACGAGGTCGGGCCGGAGGACGAAGAGCTGACGCTCGATGAGGAAGTATTCCTGCTCGGGCCCGCACGTGATGTGGACTTTCGAGACGGCGCGCTCACCGATGAGGTGGAGCAAGCGCACCGCGACTTTCGAGATCGCTTCGCACGACCGCAGGAGCGGCGTCTTCATGTCCAACGCTTCGCCGGTCCAGCTCGCGAACGCGGTCGGAATGCACAACGTCGCGCCGTTCGGCGTGCGACGCAGGAACGCGGGCGAAGTCGGATCCCAGGCCGTGTAACCGCGCGCCTCGAACGTCACGCGGATGCCGCCCGAGGGGAACGAACTCGCGTCGGGTTCGCCCTTGATCAGCTCTTTCCCCGAGAACTCGAGGATCGCGCGCCCGTCGCTCGTCTGCGTGAGGAACGAATCGTGCTTCTGCGCCGTGAGCCCGGTCATCGGCTGGAACCAGTGCGAGAAGTGCGTGGCGCCGTGCTCGATGGCCCAATCCTTCATCGCGTTCGCGACGGCGTCGGCGATCCGCGGATCGAGCGCATCGCCCTGCTCGATGGTGCGACGGAGAGCTGCGTACACGCTTTTCGGGAGACGCGAGCGCTGCGCGTGATCGCTGAAGACGAGGCTGCCGAACAGTTCGGGCAAGCGAATGCGCACCGGTCCGCGATCCGGGGAGGCCATGTGGGTCACGTCCGTGGAAATGGCACGCACGGCGGCGTGGCGCGAGTTCATCGTCGGGGTCATGGCAGAGGGCCTCTGAGTGGTGCCGGTCGGCGCGACGTCCGCGCAGCTCTTCGTCGATCGTTCGAGCGGCGAGAACCTAGCGGTGCCGAAAGGGGGACACAAGCGGACCGAACACCCGCAGGGCTCGCACTTTTTTTCCTTGCCTAGCCCGAAGTTCCCACGGAAAAGGATGAGCCCAACGGGGGGAGGCGTGTGCCTCGCCCCGCCCGGGACCGCTGCTGCGCTCGTGCAGCCGTGCGCTTGCCCCCGACCACGTCACCCCGACCGACCCACGACTCCCATGCGGCCCTTTGTTCGCCTCCCGCGAGTTCTCGCAGCGTCGAGCAACTCCGCGACGACTCTGCTCGAGCCCGGACTCGGCGATCCTCTCGCTGACCGCCCCCTGCTCACCACCTTCGCGTCCAACGAGGCGGAGGGCGATCTCGAGTTCGACTTGGACCCCGACGACGACGATGACGACGACGAGGATGAAGACGAAGACGACGACGAAGACGAGGACGACGACGAGGAAGACGACCTCGACGACGACGACGATGACGACGACGAAGAGGAGGACGTCGAAGAGGAGTGATTCCGCTTCGTTTTTGGTCCAGACTCACGTGTCACCCGCGAGCCCAGTAACCGCGCCCCGAAACCTTGATTCGGGGCGTCGGTGTTTCTCACGAACGCGCGTTGCATCCGGCTGCACTTTTTGAAGCCCACGCGCGCACAGGTCGCCGCACTCGCACGTAGCGACCCCCGTCTCGGCGCTTGGATCCGACGTCTGCCCCCGTTCCCCGGTTTTCCCGATGGGGCACGCGGCCGCGGCACGCACTACGAAGCGCTCGCGCGAGCCATCGTGTTCCAACAACTCGCGACGCGTGCAGCCGAGACGATCCACGGTCGTGTGTGCGCGTTGACGCCGGGAACGCGATTCCCCGAGCCCGAGGAACTGGCGTGCCTTCCCGATCCGGCGCTGCGCGGAGCTGGACTTTCGACGGCGAAGACGGCTGCGCTGCGCGATCTCGCTGCGCGCGCTCGGGACGGACGCCTCCGCCTCGCGAGCATCGCGCGACGCGCCGATCCGGCGGTGATCACGGAACTCGTCGAGGTGCGCGGCATCGGCGTGTGGAGCGCGCAGATGTTCCTCCTGTTTCGACTCGGGCGTCTCGACGTGCTCGCACCGGGCGATCTCGGACTCCAGGAGGGGTTGCGCATCCTCGACGAACGGAGCGAGCGACCTACTCCGAAGGAACTGGAAGCGCGCGGCGCGATCTGGGCGCCGCTGCGAAGCGTCGCGAGTTGGTACCTCTGGCGCATCGTCGACCACGAGCGAGCGGCGCTCCGTGCCGCAGCCGACGCCGCGCGCGACGGCACGAAACGGCGCTCGCGCTGACGATCCCCCGCGCGTGGACGAGCAGCCCGCGGTGAAAGTCACTACTGCGACCAAGCACGCTCGAGCGCTGCGGCGTCAGCCTAGTGAAGTCGTGCTCAGTGGCCATGGAGGCCACCTCCGCCGTCTTCCCGTCGCCTTTCTTGCATCGCTCGAGCGTGCTCGGCCTCGCGACGTGATTTTCACCACGGACTGCTAGACTGCGCGCTTCATCACAAGGGCTGGGGGCGGCGCCATCGAGGTCGATGTCGCCTGAGAAGCACCCCTCGAACCTGATCCGGGTCGTACCGGCGTAGGAAACGCTCATGGACGGAATCGTCGAGACCGATACCGCGGCCACGCCGCGCGCACACAAGATCCATCGCACCATCGTGCACGCGGGAGAAACGCTGCACGTCCCCGAACGGCGCATCCACCTCGCCGGGGGCGAGCCGCCGCTCGATCTGTACGACACGACGGGACCGCACCTCGCGGACACCTCGGCCGGACTTCCGAAGTTACGCGCACCGTGGGTCGCGCGACGCGTCGCACGCGGCGATCGGAACTTCAGCCAGATGCACTACGCGCGGCGGGGCCTCGTGACCGAGGAGATGGCCTTCGCGGCCGCGCGCGAGCACGTCGAGCCCGAAATCGTGCGTGCGGAGATCGCCGCGGGTCGCGCGATCCTGCCCGCGAACCGCAATCACGAAGAGCTCGAACCGATGCTGATCGGCCGTCGATTCTTGGTGAAGATCAACGCGAACATCGGCAACAGCGCCGTGCGCTCGTCGATCGACGAGGAGGTGGAGAAGCTCCAGTGGGCGATCCGTTGGGGCGCCGACACCGTGATGGACCTCTCCACGGGCCGCGACATCCACGCGACGCGCGAGCGGATCCTGCGCTGCTCACCGGTGCCCATCGGGACCGTGCCGATCTACCAAGCGCTCGAGAAAGTGCATGGCAAGCCGGAGAAGCTCGACATCAAGGCGTTCATGGACACGCTCGTCGAGCAGGCCGAACAAGGCGTGGATTACTTCACGATCCACGCCGGTGTGAGGCTCGCGCACGTGCCCCTGACGAAGGATCGCGTGACAGGCATCGTCAGTCGCGGCGGTTCGATCCTGGCCAAGTGGTGTCTCCATCACCACAAGGAGAACTTCCTGTACGAGCACTTCGAGGCGATCTGCGAACTTCTCGCGCGTTACGACGTGTCGTTCAGTCTGGGCGATGGTCTGCGGCCCGGCTGCATCGCGGACGCGAACGACGCCGCGCAGTTCGCGGAACTCGAAACGCTCGGCGAGTTGACCGACGTTGCCTGGAAGTACGACGTGCAGACGATGATCGAAGGTCCGGGCCACGTCCCGATGCACAAGATCCGCGAGAACATGGATCTGCAGCTGAAGCTGTGCAAAGAGGCACCGTTCTACACGCTCGGTCCGCTCGTGACCGATATCGCGCCGGGCTACGACCACATCACGAGCGCGATAGGCGCGGCGATGATCGGTTGGTTCGGCACGGCGATGCTGTGCTACGTCACGCCCAAGGAACACTTGGGTCTGCCCGATCGCGAGGACGTCAAGGCGGGCGTCATCGCCTACAAGATCGCGGCGCACGCGGCCGATCTCGCGAAGGGGCATCCGGGCGCACAGGCTCACGACAATGCGCTGTCGCGCGCGCGTTTCGCGTTCCGTTGGCGCGATCAGTTCGCGCTGGCGCTCGATCCCGAGACTGCCGAGGCCTACCACGACGAGACGTTGCCGGCCGAAGGTGCGAAGTCGGCGCACTTCTGTTCGATGTGCGGGCCGAGCTTCTGCTCGATGAAGATCACCGAGGACGTGCGCCGTTACGCCGCGGAGAAGGGCGTCGCGGAATCGGCAGCGCTCGAAGCCGGACTGCGCGAGAAGAGCGCGCAGTTCGCGTCCGGAGGCGGCGAGATCTACAGCTGAATCGAACGCATTTCGTCGGCGCGCTCGTTCGGGATTCGCGGCGTGAATCGGCGCGGGTCGAGTTCGTGCGCGAATCGGTGCGTCGAGGCTCCATCCAAGATCCAATCGGCGGCGATGGCGCCGACCGGGCCCGCGCACGTGATCCCGTGACCGCCGAGCGCTCCGGCCCACAGAAGGCCCGCGACATCCGGGTCGGGCCCGACGACGAAGCGCTGATCCTCGGCGTGCGTGCGAATTCCGGCCCAGAAGCGTGCCGGTTCGAACGCGAACTCGTCGTCGAGGCGCAGGTGACGCCGCGCGAGCACTCGAGTGCGCTCGAGTTCGCTCGACTGCGCCGCGAGTCGATCCGGTTCCACGTCTTCCTCGTCGCAGCCCGAGAGCAACAGGCCGCCGCTCTCGGGTCGCGCATAGAACGGATCGTCGTCCCGCCACACGACGGGCCAGCGCGGATCGACGGCGCGGCTCGCCCGCGTGACGACGAGGTGCCGACGCGTCGGACGCAAGTCGACTCGTGATCCCGCCGATGCGGCGAGAGGTCCGGCCCATGCTCCGGCAGCGAGCACCGTGCGCTCTGCTTCGAGAACGCGACCGTCGTCGAGTCGCACGCCGCGTCCGTCGTCGCGGAGTTCGCGCACGCGCGTTGCGAGCAGGAAGCGGACGCCCGCCGCGCGCGCGCCCATTTCGAAAGCGCGGACGAGCGCGGGCACGTCGATCCGCCCCTCGCGCGGGAGCAGGAACGCGCGCGCGTCCGCGCTGTCGACGTGCGGCGCGCGCGCCCGCAATTCCGCGAGATCGAGTTCGCGAACATCGGCGTTCGGGCGGTGCGCGAGGCGCTCGGCCCAGATGCGTGCTCCAGCGCTGCTACGGCGTGCGACGAGGAGCAATCCACACGGATCGAGAAGCGCTCGATCCGCGAATCCAGACGGCGGTTCGCGCAGGAAATCGGCGCCTTCACGGCCCAATTCCTCGCCCAGCGGATCGGGCATCGGTGTGCGCAGGATCGCTGCGTTCTGCGACGTGGCTCGCGCGCCGAGACGGTCCCCGGCCTCGACGACCACGACATCGCGCGCCCCGCGACGCGCGAGCCACCACGCGGTCGCGAGCCCCGCGATGCCTCCACCGACGATCAGGATCCGGCCGTTCACTCGCTCCAGTCTACGGAGAGGCACTGCGCGGGTGACGCGCCACAGCCGCGCATCTAGGGTGAATTCGGCGATCAGTAGGTCGCCGATCGCTCGAAGGTGATCTGCATCGGACTCACGCTTCCGTTAGCCGGGTACAGGATCGTGGATCGATCGTGGCACAACCAAAGCCAACGCCCCGAAAGAGGATCGTAGACGTACTCGTACCAGACGGCCGCTTTCTCGAGGACGGCCAACGAGTAAGTCTGCATCACGAACTCGTGGATCCGTGCCGGCGTGATCGTGTCGATCGATTGCTGTTGAATCCAGGGCAGGAGGCGCTGGCTCTCCGCGGCGAGTTCGACATCGGCGGCGAGATCGTCGACGCGGTAGCTTCGAGAGTGGCGAGCGAGGCGAATGGTCGTGGGCATGGAGGCCGTGCTTCGGAGAGTGTTCCTTGGAATGACCCGCTCGTTCCTCGAACGAACGCGAGCTCGCCGGATTTCAGTTCTTCGGGGGACGGGACACGACGACCCGAAACGCGAACGGTCCAGCCGCGGAATAGCCGCCATCGAGCACGGCACGCAAGGTTACAGGCTTCGCTGTGCTCCATGCATGGGACAAGTGCATGCGGCCCAGCGCATTCAGCGGTCCACTGCAGTACTCCCCGGCGTAACCCTGGGGCAGAGGATCGAAGCGACTGTCTCCGGCCCGTGTCAGTTCGAGCAGGCGCAACGCTTGCAACGGGCTCGGTAGTCGCGCGGAGAATCCGCGCGCCGTGTAGGCGGCGTGACCGGGGGCCGGGCCGCTCGGCTGGAGGATGGGCAAACCCTCGAGCGTCTCGTCGACCGTCAGCGCCTGCTCGACGAAACGCGCGGCGACGTCGTTTGCCGTGAACCAGCCCGCGTAGGCCCAGAACTCGGGCACTTCGTGCGATTCGCTGGGTTCGACGCACCAACGCCCGGCGGGGACGTGGACCAAGCGCGCTCGGACGTCCGGTGCGATCGGTCGCAGCACCAAGGTCGTGCGCTGCGTGCGACGTTGGACGAGGAGGTCGAATTCGCCGAGACAGTCGGAGTTCTCGTCCAACCAAGTGACGCGGAACTCACCGCGCGTCAGCGAACGCACGTTCGAGACGGGAACGTATGCGAACGAGAACGGCTGGCCACCAGGCGGCAGCCTCCCGATTTCGAGCCTCGTCCCAAGCGGAGGCTCGGGCAGATCGATGATTCCACGGTTTCGATCCAGCGCGTTCGCCGGGCATTCCGGACAGACGGTGGCCTCGACGACGAGCACCGCTTCCCAATCGCGCAACAGCTCCTCTTCGGCCTCCGCCCTGAGCGCCGGCTCATCGGTGATCCGTGCACGTGCCCTGGCGAGTTCTGTCCGCACGACTTCCGAGATCTCGAGGAGGAGCCCACGTGACACGGGCGTCGCGGACTCGAGGAAGTGACGCAACACGAGACCGGAGTCGAGGTCGTGAGCTCTCCAGTCGAGGTCTCGCGCCCGCTCGAAAGCCGTGCGCAGGAGTAGGGGATCCGCGTAGGAACGGATCTCTTCGCGCAGACGGTCTGCATCCGCGAAGTACTCGGAGCGCGCGGTGTGCACGCCGACGGCCTGGAAGGCCGCGATCCCTACGAGCAACGCCGCCGCGGGTACGCCGAGGAAAAGGATGTCCCGCCGATTCCGTCGCGACCACAGTCTGAGTCGCCGTCCGAGGCTCGGTGGTGACACGGCGATCGCACGGTGGTCGAGGAAGGCCGCGAGATCGTCGGCGAGAGCCTCCATGGACGGATACCGCTCGCGCGGATCGCGTTCGAGCGCGTGGAGGCAAATCGTCTCGAGGTCCGCCGGAATCGCGGCATCGAGCTGCTTCGGTTGCGGCGGCAGCGCGCGCGCCACGGCATCGAGAGTCTGCGTGCGCGTCCCACGCTGGAACGGCGTCGTCAGCGTGAGCAGCTCGTAGAGGAGGACGCCGAACGAGAACTGGTCGCTGCGCGGATCCGCGCCCGTCTGCCCGCTCTCGACTTGTTCGGGCGAGATGTAAGCGGGCGTGCCGATCAAGCGCTGCGTGACGCGATTCAGAGAACCTCCGGACTCTTCGAGGTGCGCGAGTCCGAAGTCGATCAGCTTCGGGCTCGTACCTTGTTCGAGGAGCACGTTCCCGGGCTTCACGTCACGATGCAGCACGCCGCCTGCGTGACACGCCGCCAGCGCGCGACCTATCCCGAGTGCGAGCGTGGCTCGCGCTCCGATCCCCGCGAGCTGATCGGCGGCTCGCGGAACGCGCGGATCGTCGGATCGCAGTACGGTTCCGTCGCGCCGAGCGCGCAGTTCGTCGAGCACGTCGGCCAGGCTCGGCCCGTCCACGAGCTCCATCGCGACGTAGGTCAGCCCGTCGACCTCGCCCATGTCGAACACCTGCACGACGCCCGCATGTTCGAGCCGCGCGAGCGTCCGACCTTCCTGACGGATCCACGCGCGCGCCGAATCGATCGAGACGTGCTCGGTCGCGATGACCTTCAACGCGACGTCGCGTTCCAGCTCCGGGTCGCGCGCGACGTAGACGCGTGACAGCCCGCCTTCACCCAGGAGTCGCAGGTTTTCATAGCGGCCCAGCCGTGCGCCGCTTCGGGGCAGCGGGTCTCGAGCCGGTTCCGGGTCGTCGTCACCGCGTAGCGCACTGCCGAGATCCAACAGCACGGCGTACGCGCGCAAGCGGGAACGCAGCTCGGGGGCTTCCGCGCCGGCGCGCGCGCACAAGGCCTCGACATCGATCAAGCGGCCCGCGTCACGGTCCGCGACGTACTCCGCGAAGAGGGCTTCCACGCTTTCGGTGCGTGACGACGAGGCGGGCACGTCCGGCATCGGTTCGAGTGGGGGAGACGCCGATCAGAAGAAGCCGCGCACCATGCGCTCGAGCAATTCGTTGTAGCGCTTGCTCACCGTGGAGGGCGCGAGTCCCGTGCGCTGCGCGATCTCGGCCCAGCCCAATTCGTCGACGAAGCGCGCGATCACGATGTCCCGATCCCCGCGCTCGAGGGTGAGGATTCGCTCGTACATGCGCGCCATGAGTTCGGCCTGTTGCGCGAGTTCCTCGAGAGACGGGCCGCCGTCGGGATGTTGGTCGACGATCTCGGTCGAGGGGCGCGTCTCGACGAATCCTCTGTTCGAGGCTCGGTCGGCCGCGCGGATGCGGTCGCGCAACTTGTTGAGCAGCACGCGCGCCAGCCAAGCGCGAAAGCTCCGCGCATCCGCGAGTTCGAGGTCGGGCCCGTGCTTCGTCAGCGCGAGGAATGCCGACTGCATCAGGTCCTCCGTGTCGAAGCGTGGGCGCAAGCCTTGCGGGATGCGGTTCCTGAGCACGCTGCGCATGAGCGGCTCGTGCTCGACGAAGAGCGCTTTCCAAGCGGCCTGATCCCCGGCAATTGCCCGCCGGAGCAGGGCGAGTGTCGGATCCGCGGAAGATCCGTTTTCGTCCGGGGTGCTGATCACGGTGCGTCGCGCGCGAGTTCGAAGTCCAGCCGAATGCCGTGGATCCCACCGAACGAGGAGCGCATCGTCCCCTCGTCGCCCGACGTTCGGACGTTGCGCAGTTCTCCCGGGTCCGCGTCCGGACCCGTTCGAAGGCCGAAGAGCACACTCTCGACGAGCGTCGAAGTCGCCGTGTCCGGGGCGCTGCGATCCCAAGCTGCGTGCTCGAGCGTGCCCGTGCGGAGATCGAGCCTGTCGCCGTCGCGCGGTAGCGTCAGGCGCGCGCCGCGGATTCGTTCGCGCGAACGCGTGCCCGCTGCGAGGCCGATCCAGAGCACCGAACCTGCTCCGAACTGTCGGATCCGCGCCGTTCGCGCGCGGGGATCGCAATCGAGTTCCACGTCCCCCGCGAAGAGGAGGACGCTCGGGTAGCCGTAGGTCACAGCTCGCTCGACGATCCGATCCGCGGTAGGACCCCCGAGTTCGATTACTCCGATCAACGGTCCATCGAGGAGGCCCAAGCCTTCGACCGGCAGATCCAGGGAGACGTCGTGCGGATCCTGGGACGGCTTGTCCAAAACGGCGCGCGCGACGGTGCTCCAGCGCGCGACCCACGCGGCGGCGGCACCGGATGCATGGATCTCCTTCCCAGCGCGGTGCGCTCTCTGGAGCGCCTGCGTCCAACTCCGCTCGTGACGGTTCGCGTGGCTCGCTTCGTACCAACCCAACCAAGTTCCGGCCCGCAATTCGACGCGCCGAGCTGCATCGATCGCCGCCGCGAGTTCCGCATCGGCTGCGCCGGATACGGCGGAAGTCGTCACGTCACGCGCGCCCGTCAAGGGACCGATCGCCAGGACGACGACAGGCCCGAGGTCGTGGTCCGCACGCGTCGGACCGGAATCCGCAGGCGACGCGGCCAAGACGACGCGCCCCGGCGTGGAGGGGAAAGCGATGCGGATCGGAGCGGAGTCGAGGATCACGGATGCGAGTCCGATCCCGAGGAGCGCAATCATGGGAACCGGTCTAGCGGAAAGACGGCGTCGAGTCGACGGATGCTGACCCAGTTGGCTGCGCCTCGCTGTCCCAGGGCCGCCAGGAGGCGACGCCGTCCCGTTCCTGGGCCCAACGACGGCGAGGTGCAGCCCACTGGGTCAGCTTCCCCGCAGATCGAGGACGCGGGACAATGCGGTCACGACCAACGCATGCCGGATCCGCCCCTCTCGGATCGCCCGGACGACCTCGTCGAGTCCCATCGTGCGAATCGCGATGTCCTCGCCCGCGTCGAGGCCCTGCCCGCGCGTGCGCTCGACGCCCTCGGCCAGCCAGTGGTGGCAGAGGTTGTCCTGGAACGCCGGATTCGGTTGCACCGCGCCCAAGTAGCGCCACGTCCCGCCGGTGTACCCCGTCTCCTCGGCCAGCTCGCGCCGTGCCGCAGCGCCGTGTTCTTCCCCGCGATCGAGCACACCGCCGGGAATCTCCAACGTCAATTCCCCGGATCCGAAGCGGTACTGCTCGACGAGCACGAGTTCGCGCGACGCGGTCAGCGCGACGACGTTCACCCAGTCCGGGGTCTCGAGCACGAGGCGCTCGAACTCCTCGCCGGTCCGCGGATTCGCGAGGCGATCCCAACGCGGGCGAAAGAGGATCATCGAATCGCCGCGACGACTGCCGAGGAGCGGCCACGGTCGCGGCCGACCGTCGGGATCGAAGTGGGCCGTCGCGTCGGCGTGTGGCTCGGTGGGTTCGGACATGGCAGGTTCGCGATCGTGCACCGCCGCGATCGCCGGCGCAAAGCCGCGGATCGGATCCGCTCCGCGAAGGGGTCGCGCGTGCGTTGCTGCGAAGTGCTGTGCTAGCGTCACCGGGATGGGAATCGAGGCTGCAGCACGCTCGAGGCGCTCGGCCTACCTCGCACTGCTCGGAGTCCAGATCTCGTTCGGCCTCTTCCCGGTCTTCGGCAAGTTGGCCTTCAAACCCGGCGGTTTCTCACCCTTCGCGGTCGGCGCGTGGCGGATGGGTTTCGGCGCAGCCGTCCTGTGCGCGATCGCCTGGGCGATCCACGGCCGAGCTTTCGTCGAAGCGCGACGGGACATCAAAAAACTGCTCGTCGCGAGCGTCCTCGGCGTCACGGCGAACATGCTGCTCTACCTCGAAGGGCTGGCGCGCTCGTCGGCGATCGAAGCGACGCTCGTCATGTGCCTCATCCCGGTCTTCACGTTCGGGATCGCGGCGGCGGTAGGGCAAGAGCGCCTGCGGGCGGGTCGCGCCGGCGGAATTCTCGTGGCCTTGGTGGGTGCTTCGGCGCTGTTCTGGGCGCAGGATCGCGAGATCGCGCGCGCACACTGGGTCGGGAACCTCTTGATGGCCGCGAACGCCCTGTCGTACGCGGCGTACTTCGTGTGGTCCCGGCCGCTGTTGAAGCGACATCCGCCGCTCGTCGTGATCGCGTGGGTGTTCTTGCTCTCCGTGCCGGCGGCGGTCTGGATCGCGGCGAGCCACGAAGTCTGGCCCCGGGCTGCGAGCGCGGAAGCCTGGTGGTCGCTCGCCTTCGTGCTCGTCTTCCCGACTGCGCTGGCGTACTTGCTCAACATGTTCGCGTTGGCGCGCGTGCCGGCGTCGACCACGGCCGTGTTCATCTATGCGCAACCGATCCTGACCGTCCTCGCGAGCGTCCTCCTCTTGGATGAGCCGCCGACTCGCGGCGTGCTCATCGCGGGAGCGTTGGTGTTCGTCGGAATCTGGATGGTCGCGCGTCAGAATCGTCTCGTGCAGCAGAAAGGCCCCGATGGAAGCACCGCACGTCCCTGAATCGAGCGCGATGACGTTTCGCGTGCGCCTCGCGACGCGCTGGAGCGACGAGGACGTGCAGGGCGTCGTGAACAACGCCGTGTACCTCACGCTGTTCGAGGAAGCGCGCCATCGGTTCTTCGGCGGTCTCGGGATCCTGGAGCGGAACGAGTTCCCGTTCCTCCTCGCGCAGACGAACGTGCGCTTCGTCGCGCCGGGCCGCGGCGGCGTGGAGGTCGACGTCGAGCTCGCGACCACGCACATCGGAACGACTTCGCTCGTGCAGGCCTACCGCGTGCGCGAGGCGTCGAGCGGCGCGATCTGGGCCGAAGCCGAGGCGCTCCTCGTCGGCTGGAACGGCGCGCGGCGCGCGAAAACGCCGTGGAGCAGCGCGTTCCGGGCCGCGATCGAGCGCACGCGCTCGGCGTAGACGCTCGCTCACGAGCGTCAACTGGCTCACGAGCGTCGAAACGACAGGCTCCACATGCCGCTCACGTCCCGTCGAGCACCCACTCGATTTCGCGCGCCGGACTGACCGGCGCGATCCAGCGGAACGCCGGGCGCGTCAACCACTCGCGTCGCCACGTGCGATGCGCTTCGTCGTCGGGAAAGTGCTCGTCGGCGCGGTAGGGATAGCCGCTCATGCCGTGGAACGGCAACGGTTCGACCTCGAGCGCTTCGATCGTGTTCGGGTCGCGGTCCTTCGCCCAACCGTCGAGATAGAGCAAGAAATCGCGGCGCATTCCCGGCTTCGGAGGTTCGATGGGCCGGGCGTCGAACCGCAGCGTCGCCGCATCGCCCGCGCCGAGGATCACCATGCGATCGTCGACCTCGCGCACGAGTTCGGTGACGTCGCCGTGTCGCGTGTAGAGGCCCGGATGCTGGTTCCAGCGCGGCTCTCGCGCGAGCACGTTCCAGTCGAAACGTTCGGGCCGGTTCGCGGGATTCGCCTCACCCGGCGCGAGCGCCTCGAGCGGCGCACTGAATCCGCGCCGCCAGGTCTCGATCTTCGCGCAGGGCAGCGTGCGCGTTTCGATGACGGCATCGGCGCCGATCCCGAGTGCGATGCGATCCCAGTAGAGTCGCAGCGTCGTCGCGACGCGGATCCGCGGATCCGCGAGATCGAGGAACGGCGCGACGTCGACGACCATCGTCTTGGTCTTTCCCGCCGGGAAACCGATCGGCGGACCCGTGTCGCGCCAACCGCCTTTCCCGTCCGGCACCTGGAACATCGGCGGGACGAACGCGACACCTTCGGATCGGGCCGCGGCCATGTTCGCGCTCGCGTCGCTCCAATAGAACCAGCCCGTGAGCGCGAGCCGCAATTCCGTCGCGCCGCGCAAGCGCTCCGGTTCGAACTCGAGTTCGAGGAACCAAGGCTGCGCGAGTCCCGCGAACTGGGCCGGATGCAGTTGCATCGGTTGCGGGAACACGTCGTCGACTTCCTGCAGCGCCGCCGTCCAGTCGCGTCCATCGCTGCCGGTCGCGCGCTTCGGCGTCACGACTTCGCGCAGCGCATGGATCCGCGCGGCCGGGAACGGCGGGAATTTGAACATCTCGTTCGGCAGGATCTCGGTGCCGACGGGTGAATCGACGACGACGAGCCGCACGTGATCGAGGTAGGTGACCTCGCGCAGTTCTTCCGTGAACTGGAACACGTACTCGCCGTCCTTCGGCGCGAGTTGTTCGCCCGTCACGAGCACGTACTCGTCGTGGTCGGGAGGGACGAACATCCCCGGAGCCATCCGCAATCCGAGAGGTGTGATGCCGAGCACGTCGGACACGAAGCCGAACGTGTTCCCGTTCCAGGCGTAGAGGAACGGACACGATCCGACTTGGCCGTCGCCCTGCGTCAGCGCGCCGAGTGCTTCCGCTGGGTCCATCGCGAGACCGCATTGGTCGATGCCCGTGTCGAGCCGCGTCGTCAGCACGCCGTTCGGCCACGTCACGCGCAGGACGTCGATCGTCGTGGCCTTGCCGATCCCGATGAGTTCGGGCTCGCCGCGCCAATACGTGCGCCGATAGATCGCGCCCGCGCGCAGCTCGACGATCGCGCCGACTGCGCGGCGATTGTCGCGGTTGCCTCGCCACGCGAGTCGCGCGCCGCGCCCCGTCGGGTTCCCGTTCGGGAAGATGCGCAGCCGGCCCACGCCCTCGATCGCGAGATCGTTGCGGCAATCGCCGTCGAAATCGGCGATCACGAGTCGATCGCCGGTGGGGACGGGATCCGCCAACGCGAGCGCGCGTTCGTTCGTGAGGCCAACTCCCAAGCGTCCTTCCAGTCGCCCGGTTTCCACGTCGAGCCAGAGGACGTCGAGCGAACCGTCGAGATCGATGTCCGTCGCCGCGATCGAACCGGGCCGCGCGTGCGCCGTGCCGCCACGAACAGGCGCCTTCCCTTGGATCACGAGCGTCGAGGGCGTGCCCGCGAACCACAGGTCGGGCCGCGCGTCGCCGTCGAAGTCTGCGACGAGCGGTTCGTCGACGAGGCCCGCCGGAAGCGCGAAAAGTCCGCGGAGAACTGCGAACTTCCCGTCTCGCAAAGAGTCGAGGACGACGACGCCTTCGGGCCCGCGCGCGAGGAAGTCGACGTCGTTGTCGCCATCGAAGTCCTCCGCGACGATCCAGGTGTAGTCACCGGACGCGGGCAAGCCCGATTCGGCCGAAGCATCGACGAACCGCGCGCTCTTCAACGTCGTCGATCCGTCCTTCGCGCGGTCGAAGCTCGAGTCGTTGCGCCAGACGCGCACGCCGAACGCACCGGCCAGCACGAGATCGAGGTCGCCCTCGTGGTCGTAGTCACTGGCGACGACGGCCGTGATGCCGGGGAGCGACTCGGGGAACTGCGCATCGACGCGCGCGTGACCGCCGACGCCGTGCACGGCGAGCACCGGGCCCTCCGGTTGGAGCGTGAACAAGTCGAGGTCGCCGTCGTTGTCGACGTCGAAGAGGACGGGCATCGCGCTCTTGCCTTCGAGCGCAGGACTCCCGGCCTGCAGAACTCCCGCCGCGTTCGTGAGGACACTGATCACGTCGTTCGCGCGCGCCACGATGTCCGTCGCGTTGTCACCATCGACATCGCGCGCGAGGATGGCGCTCGTCCCGCCGGGCAGCGGGATCTCGGGGCCGGCGAGGAATGCGAACTTCGTGCTCGACGGTTCCACACGTGAGCCTGCGGGCCGCGGCGGCTTCACGCGCGCCAGCTCGCCGAGCAGCACGGTGATCACGCTCGGCGCCTGGATTCCGCGCGCCTCGATCGCGCGCAGGATCGGATCGAGGCGTTGTGCTTCGGCTTCACGTGCCGGGCCGGCCGCGGTGAGCCACGTGCGCAAGCGGTAGAGCGCCGCGACGTACCAAGTTCCGCCCGCAGCGGGACCGACGGCGACGACCTCGCGGTACAGGCGTTCCGCCTCCGCGCCTCCCTCGAGTTCGTCCTCGGCCTCGGCCAGTGCGAGCTTCGTCGGCAGGTCGTTCGGAGCACCCGCGAGCGCCGCGCGGAACGCGTCACGCGCAGCCTTGAACTCGCCGTTGTTGCGCGCGAGCTGGCCGCGCAGGTACGCGACGGCCGGACTCTTCGGATCGAGTTTCGCGGCGCGATCGAGGAAAGCCGCGCAGGGTTCGACGCGATTGTCCGCGAGCTCGATCGCGGCGCCCGCGACGAGATCCTGGAGTTCTGGGTTCGCCCGCTCGACGAGGGGCCTCAGCGCTTCGCGCGCGCGCGTGCGCTCGTCGCCCGCGAGGTGGACCGCGACGCGCTCGCGCGCGAGGAGGGTCGTGAGATCGGCCGCCGGTTCGCCGATCGAAGTCGCCTCGGCGCGGCCCGTGGCCACCGGCGGCGCGGGCTGAGCCGCTTCGTCGCTGCAAGCGCTGACGAGCGGTAGGAGAGAAGCAGAGAGGAGCAAGAATCGGTTCGTACAGCGCATCGCGGACCTCGCAGGGGAGTCGTTCGTACGGGTGAGCCGACCGCGTTGCAAGCGCGCGAACGCGCTGGACGCTGGTTCGGAGCCGCCGACGTCCGATACTGTCCCGAACCATGAATTCGAACGGACGGAAGGGCACTGCGGGCCGTGCGCTGATCATCGGCGCGAGTTCGGGGATCGGCGCTTGCCTGGTCCGTCGGCTCGTCGGTGAAGGCTACGCCGTGGGCGCGATCGCACGCAGGCGCGAGATGCTCGACGATCTCGCGCGCGATCTGGGCGATGCGATGACGGTGTCCGGCGGACGCCTCGTCGTGCGCGCGCACGACGTCGCCGCGGCGCATGAAGTCCCGCAGATCTTCGAAGAGATCGTGCGCGAGCTCGGTGGGCTCGATCTAGTCGTCTACGCGGCCGGGATCATGCCCAAGGTCGGACCGGCTGAATACGACACCGAGAAGGACCTCGACCAGCTCGCGGTGAACGTCGGCGGCTGCATCGCGTGGTGCAACGCGGCTGCCCGACTCTTCCAGACGCAGCGCTCGGGAACGATCGTCGGCATCTCGTCGATCGCTGGCGATCGCGGTCGGAAGGGCAATCCCGTCTACGGCACGACGAAGGCGGCGATGAACACGTACCTCGAGGCGATTCGCAATCGCCTCGCCGAACACGGCGTCCACGTCACGACGATCAAGCCGGGGTTCGTCGACACCTCGATGACGAAGGGACTTCCGGGACTCTTCTGGTTGATCTCGGCGGATCGCGCCGCGGAGCTCGTGCTGCAAGCGGCGAAGTCGCACGCGAACGTGCGCTATGTGCCGCGCCGTTGGTTCTTCGTCGGCACCGTGATCCGTTGCATCCCGTCTTTCGTCTTCAAGAAGATGAACGTGTGAGCGCGCGGACGGCACCGGAGTTCCCGCGGCTCGCTCGCGGATACGAGTACGTCGAGGGCTGGGGCATGGCGCACGGCGCGCCCGCTCGCGTGCTGCGTCCGCGTGACGTCGAGTCCATCCGCGAAGCCTTCGCACTCGCGCGTCGCGAAGGCGTCACGCTGGCACCGCGAGGCGGCGGGAACAGTTACGGCGACGCGAATTGCACGAGCGCCGGCATCGTGCTCGACACGACGCGCATGGATCGGATCCTCGCGTTCGACGGCACGAGTGGCCTCGCCACGTGCGAAGGCGGCGTGACGATCGAAGGCTTGTGGAAGCGCGCGATCCCGCTCGGATTCTGGCCCAAGGTCGTCAGCGGCACGATGTATCCGACGCTGGGCGGTGCGCTCGCGATGAACATCCACGGCAAGAACCAGTACGCCGTGGGCACGATCGGCGAGCACGTCCAAGAGATCGATCTCCTCTTGCCGGGCGGCGACCTCGTCACGGCGTCGCGTGAACGCGAAAGCGACATCTTCCACGCCGCGATCGGCGGTTTCGGGATGCTCGGGATCGTGACACGCGTCGTTCTGGCCACGAAACGTGTGCATTCCGGCGACTTGGAGGTCTCCGCGAAGAGCACGCGCAATCTCGGTGAAGCGATGGCTTGGATGGAGGCGCGCCGCACGAGCGCCGACTACCTCGTCGCGTGGATCGATGCGTTCGCGCGGGGCGATGTGCTGGGCCGCGGACTCATCCACGCTGCGCGTCATCTCCGTCCCGGCGAGGATCCCGAACCCGCCCGCACGTTGGCCGTGACGCATCAAGAACTCCCGCGCGCGATCCTCGGCATCTCGAAAGGCGAAGTGTGGCGCGCGCTGCGCCTCCTGAACCACGACGCCGGCATGCGACTCCTGAACGTGACGAAGTGGACGCTCGGCATGCACGAGGAGGCGCTCGGCCCGCATCGACAATCCCACGCCGCGTTCGCGTTCCTCCTCGACTTCGTACCGAACTGGAAGTGGGCCTACGGACGCCACGACCAGCGCGGCCTGATCCAGGTCCAACCCTTCGTGCCCGCCGCGCGCGCGCACGAGGTGTTCACGGCGATCCTCGCCGAGAGTCAACGCGTCGGTCTCGTCCCGTACCTCGCGGTGATGAAGCGACATCGACCGGATCCCTTCTGGCTGACCCACGGACTCGACGGTTGGAGCCTCGCGCTCGATTACAAGGTCCACCCGTCGACGCGGGCCGACCTGTGGCGACTCGCAGCTTGGATCACGCGCACGACGATCGAGGCCGGCGGGCGCTTTTACCCTGCGAAAGACAGCGTGATCGGCCGCGAGGACGCGCGTCGTATGTGGCCGCGCGAGAATCTGGAACGATTCCTCGCGCTCAAGCGGCGTGTGGATCCGTGGAACCTACTGCAGACGGATCAGTCGCGGCGGATCCTCGGCGCGAGCTGACGATTCAGCCGCCCGGCGGCGTGTCCCACCACTTCGAGAGCTGCGCGCGCGCGAGTCGCGGTGTGTCCTGATAGTGCGAGACGTCGTTGAAGAGCATCAGCCGCGCGCGCACCGGGTCCTTGAAGTCGATGATGTTCAAACACGCCGGCGATTGGTCGAGTCGATCGCGGTATCCGCGACCGTCGAATCCGAGCAAGCTCGAGATCAAGAGGCGCAGCGTCGCCTTGTGCGAGACGACGAGCACGCGCTGTCCCTCGTGCGCGACGACGATCTCGCGGATCACGGGCAGTGCACGCGCGAGCACCGCGAGCCCGGACTCGCCACCGACGGGCGCGAACGTGAACGGATCGGCGTCCCACGCGGGATACTCGCCCGGATAGCGCTCCTCGACTTCCGCGCGCGTCAGACCTTCCCACCGACCGTGGCTGATCTCCTTCAGCCCGTCGCGCTTCTCGATCCCGATGCCGTGCGGCTGCGCGAGGATCTCGGCGGTCTCGACCGTCCGCGAGAGCGGCGACGCGTAGATAGCGGAGATCTTCTCGGTCGACAGTCGCTCGGCGAGTTGCGCGACCTGTCCGCGACCCTCGGCCGAGAGTTCCACGCCGATCGCTCCGGAGAAGCGGTTTTCGGCCGTCAAGGAGGTGGCGCCGTGGCGCACGAGCAGTAGGCGGGTCGTCATCGTCGGATCTCGCTCGGGAGAGGAAGCGAACGGTCGGTCGAGGATGGAGACTCGAAGCCCGTGAGGAGTTCACGGGCTCGCGCTTCGCGACGCAACCAGGTCCAAAGAGACCTTGGAGGGTTCCATTCACGGCCGTCAGTCGCCGCTAGCGTACGCGCGCCGCGCATCGACTTGCACGATGCGGTCCTCCTCCGCGATCCAAGCCGTCAATTGGTTACCCCACACGCAGCCTGTGTCGAGGCCGCGCACTTGCGGCCGCTCGACGAGACCTTGTCGGGCCCAATGACCGAACACGACCGTGCGCGTTTCGCCCGGATCGCGCGGCCAGAAGTGGTACCAGGGTTTGAAAGACGCGTCGGGCGGCGGCCAATCCTTCACAGGTCGTGCGCCGAACGAATCGCAGTAGCGCACGGCGATCGCGAACCCGAGGTCTTGGTTCTCGACGAACGGATCGAGACCGCTAAGTCGCTCCAGCGGATCGACCCAGCGCGGATTCACACCGGCATGGACGAGCAGCGCACCCGCGCGTTGGATAACGAAGGGTTTGCGCAGCAGCCAGCCGAGCAGCTCGGCCCGATCGTCCGCGCGCAGGATGTCGCCGAACGTGTCCGACGGTTTCGAACGACGCAAGCCGCGCGCGGTGCGCAGCAACGCGACGTCGTGATTCCCGAGTACGCCGCCTGCCCCGAGTTCGCGTAGGAGGCGCACGACGCCCGCGGAATCGGGTCCGCGGTTCACGAGATCACCGGCCGGCTCGAGCCGGTCGGCCGCCGGATCGAAGCGCAAACGCTCGAGCAAGTGCTCGAGCTCCACGCGGCAACCTTGCACGTCACCGAGGAAGATCGTGCGACCTCTCCGGCTCGCTCCGGGTTCATTCTCTGCGGCGGTCACGGGTGGGGGAGGTTAGCGGCTCGCAGCGCACGCTTCCCGGCGCGAGCTCCGGGGGCCAGACTGGATCGGCCATGGGGAAGCTCGTTCTGTGCTGGATCGGCCTCGTCGGTTCGGCGGTCTACCTCCTGAACCCCACCGCCGGGATCTTCGAACTCCTGCCCGACGTCCTGCCCGGCGTGGGCAACCTCGACGAGGCCGCTGCCGTTGGCCTCGGAATCGCGTGTTGGCGCTCGATTCGGACTCGACGCGCGGAACGCCTTGCCGCGTCCGGGGTGGTGCGGATACAACCTTCGCCCTCGAATCGCGCCGGAACGCCGCGCGATCCGTCCTCAGGGAGTTGATCGACATGGCCAAAGCACGCAACAAGAACATGGGTCCGACCCGCGGTCGCGCGAAGCCGCGCAAGATGGGCATGGGCTCGGGCAAGTCGCGCAAACAGATCAACACCAAGCGCAAGCCCTGATCGTGGTCGCGAGCGCTCGCGCACGTGGGTGAGCGCACGATCCTGCCTGCTCTGGCGGCACTCGGTGCCGCGGCGACGTGGGCTCTCGCGAGCCACTTGTTCCGGCGCGCCCTCCTCCGCTCGGATGGTGCAGTGCCGCCGAGTGCCGCCGCGGCGAACCTCTACAAGAACGTTCTGGCATTCGCCGTCTTCGCGGCGATCGCGTTCGCGAGCGGCGGAGAATTTCCGGCCGCTGATCGCTGGCCGGCCCTCGCCGCATCCGGTTTCTTCGGCTTCGCGGTCGGCGACACGCTCTTCTTCGCCGCGCTCCCCCTGGCGGGCGTGCAAGTCGCGGCGATGTGCGGTCTCGTCCAAGTCCCCGCGGCCGTGTTCCTCGGCTGGGTCGTCCATGGTGAGCGACTCGAGCCCACGGCACTCCTCGGCGGCGCGCTGATCGTCGCGGGTGTGCTGCTCGTCCTCTCCGAGACGCCGCGCGGCGTCGTGCGCGATCCGCTCGCTCGTCGACGCGGAGTGCAGCTCGCGATCCTGGCGGCACTCGCGCAAGCCGTAGGCGTGGTCGCTGGCCACGGAGCGATGCAGGGCCAGGAAGTCCTGGGCGGGACGATGGCGCGCATGAGCGGCGGCATCGCGGGCGCTTGCGTGATCGCCATCGTCCTCGGCATCGTCACGCGCGGATCGAGCGCCGCGCGGGAACTCGCGCATCTCACTCGTCCGTGGAAAGAACCCGCGGCGCGTCGGGGTCTCGTGATCGCTGCCGTGTGCGGATCGGTCGTCGGGCTCCCGCTCTTCCACTACGCGCTGCGCGGCATGGCGAGTGGCGAGGCCGCCGTCCTCTTCGCGACGACACCGCTCTTCACGCTGCCGATCGGATACGCATTCGGCGAGAGACACGGACTGCGCGGCGTGCTCGGAGCCCTCATCGGGATCGGCGGCGTCGCGGCCGTCGTGTCGGCGACGAGCTGAGTCCGTTCTCGGACTCTGCCGGCGCCGCTTCCACGGCACGTCGCCCGTGAATTCTGTACGGGGCGCCGAGTCGGTTCACGCGCCGAACAAGAGACGCGGCACGCCGGCCAACACGAGCGTGAGCACCGCGGATGCGGCGACCGTCATCCACAGGAATGCGAGCTCGAAGAAGCGGAAGGAAGGCTCGGGCGTCGGATGGGCCATGGGGGATCTCTTCGGGTTGCTGGGTTGCTGCGCACGCGGGAGCGGGCGACGTACCCAGAACTCCGCCGCCGGTGACCTACACGGGCCTCGCGTTTTGGAGGGGCGACGGAGGGGGAACGCTAAACCTTGCGGGAGACGGGCCTTGCAGCGGTTCCCGTTTCCGCGACTGGGCCTTGGAACACGAGGAGAGCAGCCGCGGGCAGGGCCAGCCAGGCGAGTCGCGGGTCGGCGAGAAGAGGTGCGCGCTCGCCCAAGATGAGGAGCGCGTTGTACGCGGCATGCAGCGCGATCGCTGGCGCCAGACTTCGCGTCCGCAACGTCAGCGCGGCGAGGAGCGCGCCGAGCAGCGCCGTCGGTAGGAATCGATGCAGCGACGCATGCACCGCGCCGAAGAAGAACGCCTGCGCGACGAGGATCTTCCACGTGCTCATCTCGCGCCGGATTCCGCCGAGGAACGCGCCGCGGAAGAAGAGCTCCTCGCAGATCGCGGGCGAGAGCGCGAGGAGCAGCACTTGCGCGACGATCCCGAGTCCGGCGATCTCGAGCGGCAGTGCCATGGACTCGAACTCGCGCGGCAGCGGGAGGAATCCTTGTTGCCAAGCAAAGACGTGCTTCGCCGCCCACGCGACGGCGGGCGCCGCGAGGATCGCGGCGAAGACGTGCGCGACGCGCGGAGCACGCCAAGCGAGGACCGACGCGAGGCTCTCGCCGGATCGTCGCGACGTCGAGCGCGCGGAGGCCCATGCGGAGAGCGGAAGGAGGATCCACAGCGTCGCCGCGAGTCCCCACACCGCGTGCAACGACTGCAACCAGCCGCCGACCATGTACACCGCGAACACGACGACGAGCGCCCACCGCAGCGCACCTCGAGATGCCAATCGACGGTCGCGTGCCTCGTCCTCGTTCGGCGCGTGCTGCACGAGGCGCTCGCTGTCGAGCGTGCGCGCGAGCTGGAAGAGCGCGAGCGCAGCCCAAGCCGTGCTGGCCACGAACATCCACACGGCCAGCGCGGGCGATGCCGATCCGCGCAACACGTCGCGCAGGACGAGCGACGGACCCGTGAGCGGAACCGCGGCGAGGAACGCGTCGAGTCGCACGTCCGACGACAGCGCCGGAAGTGTCGGCACGATCGCGACCAGCATCATCGGGAGCAGCAGGTTCTGACCTTCGCGAACCGTTCGCGCTCGTCCGCACACGAGGCACAGCACCGCGCACACGAGGACCGCGGCCGGGAAGAACGCCAACGCGCCGAGCATCACGCGGGTTGCATCGAGCGCGAACGCACCCTCGCTCGCGCCCGGCAAGGTGCCGAATCCAAGCGCGAGGGATCCGATCACGGAGCCCGCGTTGAGCATCAAGGTGAAGACGCCAACGCTCAAGACGGTCGCGAATTTCGCGGCAACCACGACTACGGCGGGCACCGGGTGGACGAGCAGAGTCTCGAGCGTTCCGGCTTCGCGCTCGCCAGCGAACGCGGTGAGCGCCGCGTGGGACGCGCCGCCGAGCAGGACGAAGATCGCGAGGAGGGGGAGCCACCGGCCGAGATTCGAACCACTCGCGTCCGCCGGGCTCGCGACGTCGATGGGCGACAGCGCGAGTCCGCGCGCCGGGTCGTAACCGAGGAGCGCCAGGTGTCGCTCGTCCGCGACGGCCTCCTCGAGTTCGTGCAGCGCCGCACGCAGGCGACGTTCGGCCTCGATGCCCAAATCGTTCGTGCCGTCGAACCAAGTGAGGAGTGACCACGATGGCGCGCGTTCGCCGGGCAGCGCAGCGATGAGAGCTTCCTGACCCTCGGCGAGTCGGGCAGCAGCGCGTGCGTTCGAAGCGATGTTCCTTTCGGGACCGAATCGCCACTCGAATCCCTCGAGGACGAGCGCCGCATCGACCTCGAGTACCTCGATCGGCGCGCACTTTTCGACTGCGGCGCGGACGCGTTGGCGCATGTCCTCGGGCGCGCGCGAAACGTCGAGTGCGACGCGAATCGTGCGCGACTCCAGCGCGCCCGACGAATAGTCCTCGATGAACTTTTGTCCGAGGAAGAGCAGCGGATAGAGCAAGACCGGCAAGACGAACGCTGCGACGAGTGCGCGCCGGTCGCGCAACAAGTTGCGCACCTGCGCGCCGAAAATGGCCCGAAAACAGGCACCCGGGCGACTCACGCGCGGTGTCCGTCGAGCGCCGCGGGGCGTCGACGGTCGCGGAGTCCGTCGACGGGGAACCGGTGTCCTCTCTCCCGAGCCCGTCACCGCGTGGTCTCGCGCGCGTGCTGAACGAGCTCCTTGAAGACGTCCTCGAGCCAGACTTTGCCCGTCTTCTCGCGCAACTCGTCCAACGGTCCGCACGCGAGCAGTCGACCGCCGTGGAGGATCCCGATCCGGTCGCACAGGCGCTCGGCCTCGGACAGGACGTGGGTACTCAACAGCACGCACGTGCCGCCCGCCCGCGCCGACTCGATGAAGTCGATCATCGCGGAGCTGGCCAGCACGTCGAGGCCCGTCGTCGGTTCGTCGAGCACGAGGACGGGCGGATCGTGCAGGACCGCCCGCGCGATCGAAACACGTTGCCGTTGACCGGTCGACAGTCCCTCGCAGCGTCGATCGGCGAACTCCTCCATGGCGAACGCGCGTACGAGTTCTTCGACGCGCGCATCGAGCTCGTCCTTCTCGAAGCCGTGGAGTCGGCCGAAAAAAGCCAGGGTCTCGCGCGGCGAGAGGCGCGGATAGAGCCCCGTCGTGCCCGAGAGGAATCCGAGGCGACGTCGAGCTTCGATCGGATCTCGAGCCACGTCCACGCCGTCCACCTCCGCGCTCCCGGCGGTCGGTGACAGCGTCGTCGAGAGGATGCGCAGCGTCGTCGTCTTCCCTGCGCCGTTCTGGCCCAGAAGTCCGAAGATTTCACCCGACGAGCATTCGAGGTCCAGCCCGCGCAAGGCCTCGACGCGTCCGCCGCGCGGATCGACGTACGTTTTCTCCAGGCCGCGCGCTCGAATCGCGGCAGCGCTCAAATCGAGTCTTCTTCCGCTGCGCGTGCGCGTCCGATCGATCGAGCGATCCACGATCCGCGCGGCGCGGATTCGCGCGACAAGATGCGCATCGCGATCACGACGGCGACGGCCGAGCAGACGACGAGCGACACCGCCGTGATCGCGTACTCGAGCGGCATCGAGCGTCCTTGGAGGAGTCCGCGGAACGCGAACACCACGTTGAGCACCGGGACGCACGCGAGGCCTGGAGTGAGCTCCATGCCCGGCAGGACTCCGGCCATCGCGGGCAGGATGAACACCATCTGCACCGGACCGAGGAGCGCTTGTCCCTCTTGAAACGAGCGCGCCAACGCGCCGATTCCAGTGAGCACTGCGCTGACGAACAGCGCGAAGAGCAGCGCCAAGGGTGCGATCGCAGCGAACGCTTGAAAGGGCAGGTCGATCTCGATCTCGGGGCCGAGTTGCGCCAAAGCCACGAGGTGTCCGGCCGAGAATCCCAGTGCCAGCAAGTTGAGTCCGGTGGCGATGATCGCCGTCGCGCACACCGCCAGGATCTTGCCTTGGTGGACCGCGGCGCGCGGCACGGGAAGGAGGAGCGTCGTCTCTTGCGTGCGGCGCTCGCGCTCACCGGCTGTCATGTCGACGGCCGGATAGAACGCACCGAGCACCGTCATCACGACGAGCAACATCGGTAACAGGAACGAGAGCAGATAGGCACCGCGTTCGCGATTCGCGGCGACGTCGACCGCGACCTCGACGCGCAGTGGGGCCAACTCCTCGGGATCCGTGCGACGTGCCTCGGCCGCAGCTTCGCGCAAGCTGGCCGCGAACTCAGGGAGCCGGCGCTCGACGCGCGTGCGCGCCAGCTCCGATTCAGGATCGGTGCTGTCGAAGAAGAGGCTCGAACCGACGCCTTCTCCCGGCGAATCCGCGCGGCCGCCGTCTTCGACGAGTAGGACGGCATCGGACTTTTCCGGAGCGTCCTCGCCATTCCGACGCACGCGCGCGCGCGCCGAAGTCGCATCGGCCACGCGCTCGAGCGGTGCGACGTCGATGCGATCGAGCCCTGCGCGTCCCGGATCCTCGGAGAGCGCATCGGCGAGTTCGTTGGGCACCTCGGCCCGAGAGTCGGCGACGAGCGCGAGCTCGACCTCGGTGCGCTCGCGCGCGCCCTGCAGGAAGAACGCACCCTGGATCATCGCCCAGAAGAGGAACGGGTACAGGACGACGGGAACCACGACGGCGTAGAGCGTCGTCTGTCGGTCGCGGAACGCCGAGACGAGTTCGTGGCGCGCGACGAGCCACGTGGCGCGCATCACCGAAGGCGTGATCGTGCGCGTGCGATCCGTGCGCTGCGCGCTCATGCGGGCGAACGCACCGAACTCTGCCAGTCACCGAAGTGGTCGGCACCCGAGTCCGTGACGGCGACGATGTCCTCGATGCGCACTCCGTACTCGCCGACGACGTAGATCCCGGGCTCGTTCGACAACGTCATCCCGGGCGCGAGCGCGACGTCGCTGCCGCCGTCGAAATAGGGATCCTCGTGTCCTTCCATGCCGATGCCGTGTCCGAGTCGATGCGTCAACGACGCGTAGCCGCCCGGGTAGCCGCTCTCCACGAGTGCCGCTCGCGCTCGCGCATCGACCTCGCGCGCGAGAACGCCGGGACGAATCGTCTCGAATGCCCGCGTCTGCGCAGCGCGCACGGCGTTCCAGGCCTTTTCGACCGCGGACCGCGGCGGACCGAAGCAACTCCACGTGCGTGTCGTGTCGCTCTGGTAGCCGTGCAGGCTGGCACCGGTGTCGACGAGCAGCGTCGAGTCCTTCTGCAGCGCGATCTCGTGGTCTTCGCCGTGAGGCAGCGCGGCGGCGGCATCCGCGAGGCACAGCGCCCACGAATTGCGCATGCCGAGGCGTTCGTGTGCCACAGCCATGCGCGAGGCGATCTGAGCGCCGGTGAGCCCCGGTCGCAAGCTCTCGGCGACGGCGCCGACGGCGATCTGCGTCAACTCGCTCGCGCGCCGCAGGATCGCGAGTTCGTGCGCATCCTTCCGCGCGCGCAACGCGAACACGACCGAATGGCCGGATCGGATTCGAGATGCTCCGTGCGCGGCTGCCAGACGATCGGCGAAGACGAAGCGCAGTTGAGGCTCGATCGCGATGCGTTCGATGCGTCGGTCGGCGAGATGTGCTGCTAGGACGATCTCGGCACGCTCGTGCTCCTCCCACGGAAGGATCGCGCCACCGGGGCCGTCCTGCGCGTCGATCGAACGACGCGCGCGGCCTTCCTCGAATGCGGGCACGATCCAGCGGTGATCGCCGTCGGCCGTGCCGACGAAGGCGAACAAGCGCTCCGATTTTCCCCACGTGACGCCGGTGAGCCAGCTCATCGTCGCGCCCGGCTCGACGAGGATCGCGTCGAGATCGTTATCGACCAGCACGCGCGCGAGTCGTTGGCGCCGCTGGAGTCGTTCCGCCGAAGAAATCGGTTCCACGCTGCCGCGCTGGTCCGTGAGGTGCGCGAAGAGCTCGCGTTCGGCGGCTCCGGCGTCCGCATCGGACCCCGTGCGTCCCTGAGCGTCAGTCGACCTGCTCGCGGCGCAACCGGTGGCGTGCGCGGCGAGCCCGGCGATTCCGCCCAGCGCCGCCCCACGGAGGAGGGCTCTGCGGTTCATGCCTTGAATCGTCGTGCCATGTCTCGTCGGTCCCGGGGAGCCTGCTCGCGCCCTGAAGCGCGACCGCTCGCGGCGTTGGCGTGAAGGTAGCCGTGCCCGAGCTCAGGGGGAAGGTGGGGGAGGGCTCAACCGCGGACCCGACTCGCGCCGATCCCTTCTTTCGAGATGGGTCAGGTCGCCGCCACGAGGATGGAAGGGCTTCGCGGAACTTCGTCCGTGCTGTCGCACGGCGCAACTCCGCGGGCGGAGGTCGGAGCGCGTGCGCTGCGTGCCGGCCCCGTTCTCGAGCGCTGGTCGCCGCCCCTGGACGAGGTCGCGATCGCGTGCCAACTCGAACGTCGGCTCGCTCGGCGAGGCTCGTCGCGTCTGCGCACGGCGTTCGTCACCGGGCTGCAACTCGGCGTCTTGCTCCTGGCTGCGTACGGATTGCTCTTCAACCTCTCGATCGTGCGCGGGAGTTCGATGTCGCCCGGCATCCACGACGGGGATCGAATCGTCATCGACCATCTGAGTTATGTCCTCGGCGACGTGCGACGCGGCGACATCGTCGTGATCGAGTATCCGCTCGATCCTACGGTCGACTACATCAAGCGCGTCATCGGGTTGCCCGGGGATCGCATCCGGATCGAAGGTGCGAGCGTGGTCGTGAACGGCTGCTCGATCGATGAACCGTACGTCGCAGCGCCGGATCCGCGCACGCATCTCGAGATCGAGGTGCAGGCGGGGACGTACTTCGTGATGGGAGACAATCGGCGGCACAGTTCGGATAGTCGCGAGTTCGGCCTCGTGCCCCGTGAGAACCTCGTGGGCAAGGTCGACGTGCGCGTGTGGCCGCCGCAGCGGGCCGGATTGCTTTACTGAGTTCCAGGGCGCGCGTACCGTCCTCGTCCGTGGAGCCCCGAACCGAGCGCGTCGTTCTCGTCTCGGGTTCCGTACGCGGACTCGGTCTCGCGGTCGCACGTCGCCTCGCGCGTTCGGGTGCGCTGGTTCACGTGACGTGGCGTAGCTCGGCCTCACGGGCCGCGGTGCTGGTTCCTGAGTTCGAGGGTCGCGTGCACCGCGCCGATCTCGAGGACGAGGAAGAAGCGCGCGCCCTCGTCGCGGCCGTCTTGGAGAAAGACGGTCGGCTCGACACGTTCGTGCACGCCGTCGGGGACTTCAGCTCGGGCCCGCTCGCGACGACCGGTGCCGCCGAGGTCCGACGGCTGCTCGAGAACAACGTGCTGTCCGCCGTGCATGCCTTCGACGCCGCGCGCGAGGCCCTGCGCGCAACGCGAGGTTCGGCCCTCTTCTTCGGTGTCGCGGGCCTCGAGGGTCTGCGCGGCCGCCGCGAGTCCGCCGCCTACGCCGCCGCGAAGAGCGCCCTACTCGTGCTGGTCCGCTCCTGGGCACTCGAGGAAGCCCCCTACGGCGTGCGCGTGAACCTGATCTCGCCCGGGGTGATTCCCCACGACGGCGCGTCCCCCGAGACACACGATCCGCGGCGGATCCCGCGCATTCCTATGGGCTATGCCGGGACACCGGAGGACGTGGCGGCGGCGGCGGAGTTCTTGGTGTCGGCGGATGCTAGGCACGTGACTGGCGTAGACCTGCCGGTGGCAGGAGGTTGGCAGCCCTGACCGGAGGCTGACCCGGTTCGCTGCACCTTTTTTTCGAATTGGCCCGCGACCGCGGGGCCGCCGCGCAGTCATGCACGAGGGTGAGGAGCGCGTCTCCCACCCCAGGAGACCCATGCAACTGCCCTATGCCGACCTCGCGACGTCTCGAATCCACCGCGTCGACCTGCGCTTCCGACCTTCTAGGTGCCCCGCGCCGGCATGCCCTTCTCATACGAGTGTCCCGTTTGAGTACCAGCGCAAGGGCTGCTTCGATCGCAAGGTCGATCTGCGCATCGTCCAACGCTTTCGCTGCAAGGTCTGCCGCAAGGGATTTTCCTCGCAGACTTTTCGCGTGGACTACCGTCTTCACAAACCCTGGCTACCTCTCGCTGTTTTCCAGGCGCTCGTATCGAAGACGACACTTCGGCAGACCGCGCGAAACCTAGGTTCGAAGCTCGACACGATCGCGCACCACCTGCGGTTGATCGCCGCCCATTCGATCGAGATCCACCAGCGCTTCCTCGAGCGCCATGCGCGTTCCGGAGGCTGGAACGTGGGCGCCTTCCAGCTCGATGAGCTCGAGACCTTCGAGCGTGATCGCCGGCTCTTCCCGATCACGGTGCCGGTTCTCATTCATCGAGACACGCGCTACGTAGTGCACGCTGATACCGGCACGCTGCCCGCGCGAGGCCGACTCTCCGTCGTCGACAAGTGCCGCAAGAACGCCTACGAGGCATTGTTCGGCAAGCGCCTGAATCAGTCTAAAGCCGCCGTGACACGTTGCTTCAGCGTGCTCTCGCGGTGTCTCGCGCCGAGTGCGTCCATCCACGTGCAAACCGATGAGAAGTCCGCGTATCCCGTGATCCTCCGCCAGGTCTTTGGTGCGGGGTACCAGCACCAATGGGTGAACTCGCGGGCGAAACGGAACCGTGGCAACCTGCTGTTCCCGATCAACAATGTGTCGGCCCAGGCACGAGACAACTTGAGCCGGCTGGTGCGCAGGAATTGGGGGCACTCGAAGATGGAGTCGCGTCTGAAACTCCATCTCGCAGTGTGGATGCTGTATCGCAACTACGTCCGCGAGCGCAGCCACTTCCACCGCAATGTGTCGTCGGCGCAGAGCGCGGGCGTCGTTCGGCGCAGGATGACAGCGCGTGAGCTGCTTCAGTGGAGGCGAATCCTGCCACCGGCTTGCTGAGTAGTCTCGAGCGGGGATTCCATGACTTTCGCCGAAGACTCGCCTGGGCCAAGGCGCAGCGAACCGGGTCAGCTTCCGTCGTCGGTGAAGGGCAGGTCCGCCGCGCTATTCGGCCGTCTCTCCGCCAGGAACCCAAACACCTGCGGCGAACTCTGCATGCCACCCGGCCCCACCGCCGTCGTTCCGCGAACTTGGAACCAGCCCGACTCCAGGATCGGCACTCCCAGCACCTCGTTGGGGTCGTCGTTCGATCCGGCGAGGAACGCGCCGCTGAAGACGCCCGAGATCGAGAGCAGCGGCACGCGTGTCCAACACGTGAAGGACGACTCGCACGAGAACGCCTCTTCGTTGTCGTTCCATACCAGCCAGGCGGTGTTCGTGGTCGTGTTCGTCGCGCCGAGCACGTTGAGCAGCACCATCTCGCTCGAGGCGGTTCCGCGAGGCAGGGGTTCGACGCCTTGCCCGAAGAAGCGCGGTACGTAGATCGTTCGCGGTCCGCGCTCGTACTCGGCGCCGTCGAGGTCGCGTTTGCCGTTCGAGTTCACGTCCGTCGGGAGTCCTGCGCCGGGCACGCCCTGCAGGACGAGTGGGGGCAACGAGTAGTCCAGCGCGGCCACGCCGTCCACGCGCAAGCACGCGCCGATGAGATGATCGAAGTCGATGGCGGTGCCGGTCAGCGACTGTGCGTAGCACCACATGTAACCGCGCTGGACACCGGCGGCGTGCGACGCGGCCACAACGGTCAGGGTGTCGCGCGGAGTCAGCGTCGCGACTCGGTTCGTGATCTGACACGACGCTGCATCGACGTAGTTCAAGTGGAGCCGGACCGTCCCCGAGCTCGAAGAACTGTTCACGTTCGTGATCGTGAGGTAGGTGACTTGCCCCGGACGATTGTCGAACTCCGGGAACAGGAGGAAGCTCCCGGGTTCTGCCCCACCGGCGAAGGCGGGGACGGCGGTCAGGGCCGCGAGGATCGGGAGTAGGGTCTTGCGGAAGCTCTTCATGGGTAAATCGCTGGAGCTGGAGCAGGGGCGCCGATCGCCCGCCCGGCCTCGAGTTCTCGATTGGACGCCTGATCCCCGATTCCGACAAGCATGACGCGCTCAAGAGCGCTGGCCCGGCCAGCCGATTCGGCTCTCGTACGCGCATGCCGGGGCCCGAACCGCGGCGTTAGGATCGATCCGCCGACCCCGGTGGTTGACTCCGGACGTCGTGGCGGGTTCCGTGTCCAGCCAGGGAGCCAGACCGCGCGCGTCGCTTCCCCCTCACGGATCGAGACCCAAGACGATGCCCGAGTTCCAGGTCGTCAGGCTGAGCGAGGCCGCCCAAAGCCTCTTCTCCGCCGAGGACGTCGAGCGGCTCATGCGGGCCGAGTTCGACCGGGCGCTGCGACACAAGTTCTCGCTCGTCGTGATGCTCGTCGGCGTGGACCGGCTCGGCCAGCTGCAGGACTTGTACGGCTGGGACTCGAAGGACGAGATCTTGAGGGCCGTGGTGTCCATGCTGCGCGGTTCGCTGCGCGACAGCGACCTGCTCGGGTTGACGCAGGACGATCGGCTGTTGCTCGTCTTCCCGCACACGACGCCCGAATCCGCAGGCCTGTTGGCGCGACGAATGTTGGCCGGCGCGCGCAAACTGCGCTTCGATCGCGACGGTCGTTCGCTGCGCATCTCGCTCTCGATCGGAGTGTCGAACAACAAACAGCCGAGCGAGCTCTCGTTCGAGACGCTCGTCGCGGTTGCGGAGGACGGACTCTCCGTCGCGGACGGCGCGGGTGGGGATCGCTTCGTGGAGACCGAGCTCTACCAGCTCTACGAGAAGAAGCGCAAATCTCGATCGCGCGCGCGTGAGACGGCCGGTCTCGCGCCCGAAGCACCGGCGCGCATCGTCGCCGCGGTGCCGTCGCCCGAAGCGAAGAAGAGCGAAGGTCCGCGACTCACGGCCGAGGATCCGATCGGGCTCGCATTGCTGGAGTTGCTCGCGCAGCAAGGCTTCGAGGGCGGCAACTTCGTCGATATCGATCCCGAGATGGTCGCCACCGCGATCCGCCGCGCGCAGGAAGCCAGGACCGCGGCGCTGCCCGAGGTCCAGCAGGTGCCCGCCAGTCCCGAGGAGATCCTCGAGAAGCAGCGCCAAATCGAGATCCTCGAGCGTCGCATCGCGAAGCTCACGCAGGCGCTCGGGATGACCGAGCAGGACTTGGCGCGCGTGATGGCGATGAAGGGCATCGACTCAGGTCTGCCCTCCGTCTACAAGAACGTGCAAGGTCTCACCGGCGGCGAACCCGAGTTCGAACGGAAGAAGGCCATGATGCTCACGATTCTCGAGGCCAACTTGGCCCTCAAACGCGAGCTCGAGAAGTGAAGCGGGTCGCGCGCGCGGCGCGAGACGGAGAAGGACGACGATGAGCGCGGATGGCAAAACGGGCGATGCGACGAAGGAAAAAGGCCTCCTTTACATGGGGATCGACCTGGGCACCTCGCGGACTTCGGTCGCAGCGAGCAACGGAGTGCGCACGACGCTGAGTTCGCACGTCGGCTATCCGAAAGACGTCGTGGCGCGGAAACTGCTCGGGAAGGAGGTGCTCTACGGCGACGACGCCGTCGACCACCGGCTCTCGTTGAGGTTCTATCGACCGCTCGCGGCCGGCGTGCTCAAGGCCAGCCAGCGCACGTCGGAGGACGTCGAAGGCAACATGAAGGCGGCGGCGGATCTCATCCGCGAGATCATTCGCCTCGGCAAGCCGAAAGCGGACGAGCTCGTCTACGGCGTGATCGGCGTCCCGGCGCAGGCTGCGATCCACCACAAGGATGCGATCCTCAAGGCCGCGCGTGAGTCCCTCGACTCCGTGATCCTGTGCTCGGAGCCGTTCGCCGTCGCCTATGGGCTCGACATGCTCGAGGATGTCCTCGTGATCGACATCGGAGCCGGCACGACGGATCTGTGCCGCATGCACGGGACGATGCCCGAGGACTCGGACCAACTCACGAACACGTTCGCCGGCGACTACGTCGACGATCAGCTCGCGACACTCGTGCGGAAGCGCTACCCGAAAGCGCAGTTCACGACGCGCATGATCCAGACGATCAAGGAGCGCCACGGGAACGTGTCGGACGCGATGCCGTCGGTCGTGGTCGATCTGCCGGTCGATGGCAAGCCGACTCCCTTCGACGTGACGGAGGATCTGCGCACGGCGTGTCGCTCGATCGTCGCGCCGATCGTCGAAGGACTCTCGCAGCTCATCGCGACGTTCGACCCCGAGTTCCAGCACAAGCTGAAGAACCGCGTGCTCCTCGCGGGTGGCGGCAGTCAAATCAAAGGGCTCGACACGGCCGTCGAGGAGGAGATGCGTCGCCGGCTCGGTCAAGGACGCGTGATGCGCATCGACGAGCCCGTGTACGGCGGCGCGAACGGAGCGCTGAAGATCGCGCACGACATGCCCGCGGAATTCTGGGAGAAGTTGAAGTAGCCGGCGCGTTCGCGCTGGAGCGCGCACCGCGCCGAACCCTCGGAGCGTGTGAAGAAATCGAGCCTACACGCTCTCGGGCACCATCTGCGCCGCTGCGCGGCGCGTCGCCCGTGAAGAATCGATCGTACGGGCTCTCAGACTCTAGTGGCGACGCTGCGCGTCGCGACAGCGTGTGAATGCTTCACACGCTCCGAGAGCCCGTGAACAAATCGAGTCTACGGGCTCTCGGATTCAAGTGGCGACGCTTCGCGTCGCGAGAGCGTGTGAAGCATTCACACGCTCTGATTTCGGCGGGGCGCACGCATTTCGGAGAGGCTCGCCTTTCGTGTGTCGACTCGGCGGTGGTGCGGACGACGAGGACGGGGCCAGCGACGACCTGGGCCGCCGGAACGTCGATCCAAGGGCCGTGCGCGATTCAGCGCCCGACGTTCACTTCGGAGCTTTGGTCAGCTCCAGCGTGAGCAACGCGTAGGACGTGCCGAGCACGGGGTTCCCTTCCTGCCAGCGCGACGAGTTCTCGTTGATCCACGCGCCATCGGTCTTGCGAACGAGTCCGAGTACGCGACCGGCGAGTTCACCGCGCCACGCATGCTCTTTCCCCAGCGCATCGACGACGGTCTCGCTGCCGTACAGGTCGAGCGCCTTCGCCATCGTGTGGAAGTAGTAGAAAAGGCCTTGGTACGCGGCGGTCGGATCGGGCCCCGCTTGGAACCCCGGGTTGACGTCGAGCGTCCAGTTCTTCGAGATCCAACCCCACGCGGCCTTCATGCGCGGATCGTCCTTCGGAAGTCCGGCGAAGATGTAGCCCTTGAGCAGCGCGTACGTCATCGAGCCGTAGGAGCGCGGTACTTTCTGGCCCCCTTCGAGCTCGATCGTGCCCGCGAACGATTGACCCGGTAGGTAAGCCGAACCGCCGTCGTCGCCGGACACGACGACCGTATCGCCGTCCGGAATGCGCACGTCGTTCGACTCCGACCGGTTTTGACAGCGCTGGAGGAACTTCAACGCGCGCTGGAACGCCGCGTCGTCCTTCGGCAGCCCCGACGCGTTCAACGCTTCGAGCGCGAACTGGAGGTTCGAGAGGTCCGGACGCTCACCCGATCCGTAACCGATGCCGCCGTAGTAGGGGTCGTCGGCGGAGTAGCCGTCCGTCTCTTCGACTTGGAGGCCGATGAGCCAATCGCGAGCCTTGCGAATCGCCGCTTGATGCTCGGGATTCCCGTTGCGCACGAGTGCCAGGATCACCGCGGACGTCGTGTAGTTCGCGTTCTTGCCGTCGTGGATCGAACCGTCCGGCTTCTGAAGCGAAACGAGCCACGCGACGCCCGCGTCGATCGCAGCTTGGACTTCCTTCGACCGCGGGACGGGGGCCGCGACGAGTCCGCCGATCGCCATCGCCGTGAGGCCCGCGTCAGGTTTGCCTGGCGCGCCGAATTTGCCGTTGTCGCCCTGCGTCGCGAGGAACCGCGCGCCGCGCTCGATGGCGGCTGCGATCTTCGCTGCGTCCGCGGTTTCGGCGGGCGCGAGCGCCTTCAGCACGGCGGGCGCCGGAACCGCGGGCTTCAGGACGGCGAAGGCCCGGATCAGCACGTTCACGTTCCGCGCCGTCTCGCCGACCTTCCCGAGCGGACCGTCCCACGCGCCGTCCTTCGCGCGCTGCGCGAGGAGTTCCGTGACGCGCGCCGAGAGTTCCTCGCTCGACGCCGGCAGCGTCGGATCCTCGAACGGCGGCGCTTCGCCGCCATTCTTCGCCAGGAACGCCATCGCTGCCTGGAATGCTCCTTTCGTGGTGTCGTCCGCGTGCAGAGCGAGCGCTCCAGCTGCAGCGCGCGTTTGACGCACGAGGTCCGCACCCGCGGAGTTCGCGTCGGCGATCGATCCGTCGGGCTGTTGGCGGCCGACGAGGAACTGCAACGCGCGCTCGACGAAGGGCCCGTCGATGCGCTGGTACTTGCGTGGCGATTGGATCATCGCTCGCAAAGTCCACGCCGTGGTTTCGACGCTGGCGCCGTAGGCCCCCGACTCGACGTCTTGCGCGTAACGCAGCCATCGCAGCGAAGGATCGATCTCGCGCCCGAGGTCGATGGGTGCTGCCTGCGCGGGAGCCGTGTTGCCCGTCACGGGAGCGGGTGTTCCCTGCGCGAGCGCAGGACCGAGGGTCGAAGCGAACGCGAGGAGCGCCGCGGAAGTCGGAAGGAGGGCTCGGATCGTGGCGTGCATGGCGCGGATACTAGTGCTCCGGAGCACGCCGGAAACCCCTGAACGTGCGCGACTTCGCGGCGCGGCAATCCCCGAATTTTCTCTTGGGGGCGCGCAGCGGGAGCGCGCTCTACGCCAGGGGCCGGTGGGAGCCCTCGGGAGCCAAACGGACAGCAGTGCCGTAGACCAGGATTTCAGCCGCGCCTTCGGCGATTTCGCAGCTCGCGATCCGGACTCCGACCACCGCGTCGGCGCCCAGACGTCGAGCCTCCTCGCGCATGCGATCGAGAGCCTGCTCGCGACTTTCGGCCATGAGCGCCGTGTACTCGGTGATCTCGCCCCCGGCGAGGTTCTTCATCCAAGCGGTGAGGTCGCGACTCGCGTCGGCTGATCGCACCGTGTTGCCGCGAACGAGGCCCAGGGTGTCCTGGATCGTGCGGCCCGGAATGGCATCGGTCGTCGTGACGATCATCGGCGCAGATCGCGGTAGGGGTCGAGGTGAACGGTTGCGCGGCGCACGAGCACCGCGCGCAGCGCGAGGAGGCCGAGTCCGAGGGCCAGCGCGAGTGCCGCGCCGGCGATCGGGGGTCGGCCTGCGCTTTCGAAACACGCGAGGCACAGCCACAGGATCGTCCACAGTCCGGCGAGGACGAGGAGCGCGCGTCCCGCGAACGCGAGGAGCGGAAACGGCGCACCGCGCTCGATCGCGATCGAGGCCAGCTCGAGCGGTTCGCTCGGCGCCGCCTCACGGGCGAGCACGGCGATGCGTCGCTGATCGGCGACCAGCACGCGCAAGCGAGCGTCACCGGCGAGCCGTGCCTCGAACGCGCGCTCGGCTTCGGGAGCGAGCTCGCCATCGGCGTAAGCCATCGCGAGGAGCTCGTCCGTCGTCGGTGCACGCGCGGAGGATGTCACCGGCCGATATCTCCGAGAAATCCGTCGAAAAGGTCCACCGACAGCTTCTCGCGGAGACGCTTGCGCGCGTGGAAGAGGCGCGACATCACCGTGCCTTCGGGGATGCCGAGATGGCTCGCGATCTCGAGGTAGGAGAGTTCTTGGAAGTGACGCAACGCGAGCATCTCACGGTCGCGTGTCGGAAGTCCCTTGAAGGCGTTCCAGAACGCGAGTGCACGCTCGTTCCGGAGCAGGTCCACCGAAGGCTCCATGCCGAGGTCGGCGATCTCGAAGTCGGACCCGTCCTCGCGCGCGGATCCTCCGGGTGCCGACAGCGACCGCGTCTTCTTCGAGCCGCGGAGGAAGCTGAAACATGTGTTCCGCAGGATGCGGTGGAACCAGGGCAGGAATCGCTCGCCCTCGCGAAACGTCGCGCGCGCTTTGTAGACCTTGAGGAAGGTCTCCTGCGTGAGTTCGAGCGCGTCGTCCGGTGACCCGACCATCGACCGCGCGACGTGGTATGCGCGCGTGCGGAGTCCGTCGACGAGCGTGTCGAACGCGCGGTCGTCGCCGCGCTGGACTTGGAGCATCAAGCGTGTGGCTTCGAGACCCATGGGCTCCGACCGGTACTCGGGGTCCGGGAAATCCTTCAGCGCGCCGACCGGGAAATCTGCGGGAATTCCCGGGTCTTCGTCCTCGACCGGATCGGTCTCGTTCACGGGCTCCACTCTGGCCTCGGCCGACACGCGAGGGCGAGCGCGTGCGCCCCCGCTCGTCCAGCCGCTCCCGGCGGGCCGAGGTTCGCCCGTGCGCGAGCCAGGCCGGCTCGACAACGGTCGCGCGTGCCCGCGTCCTGCCACTGCGCGCGCAGCGCGTCCCGCACGCGCTCGAGCGGCCCCTCGCCGTGGAAGGCGAACTCGGGCAGGACGGTCGCGTTCGCGAGGAGATTCACGACCGAGAACCACGGCGCGGTGAGCAGATGGTCTTTCCCCTCGGCCGCGAGGCGGGACTCCAGGCGATACACGACGACGGTCGGCAGATCGTGGTGGAGAAGGTCCAGGAGAACCGTGCCCGAGACGCTGAACGCGGCGCGCGCGCTGCGCAGGGTCGTGTGCAGATCACTCGGTGCGACGCGCACGAAATCGCCGGCTCCCGCGCGCGCGACCTCCGCGCGCACGAGTGCCGCCGTGTCTTCGCGCGCGGCCGGCACGAGCACGCGCGGAATCGTGCCGTTCCGCACCAGGGGCTCGACCGCGCGCAACATCCACGCCAAGTTTCGCCGCACGACTCCGGGGCGACTTCCAGGGAGCAGCACGAGGTTCGAGCCTGCTTCCGGATCTCCGCGCGGAACCTCCGCGAGTTCGTCGAGCAGAGGATGTCCGGCGTGAGCGACACGCACGCCGCGCGACGCGTACCACGCCGGCTCGAAGGGGAGGATCGTGAGCGGCAGATCGACGGCCTCGGCGTAGTGAGCGACGCGCCACGGCGCCCAACCCCAGTACTGCGGTGCGACGAAGTGCACGACGGGGACGCCCAGCGCGCGCGCCATCCTCCCGAGCGGAACGTGCAGCGCCGGCGAGTCGACGGCGAGCAGGACGTCCGGCCGTTCGCGTTCGATGCACGTCACCGTGCGTTCGAGCAATCGCACGTACCGCGGGAGTGCCGAGACGACGCCGACGAATCCCATCCGTGCGTCGCGCACGACGTCGTCGACGAGATCGACGCCTTCGCGCGCGAGGTGAGCGCCGCCGAGCCCGACGAACCGCGGCGACGGAGCTGCGTGTCGTGAGAGCAGTGCGCGCATGGCGCGCACGGCGTTCTTGGCGTGGATCTCGCCGCTCGCCTCGGCGCAGGACACGAAGATCGTGAGTGGGCGCCGTGTCGGTGGCGTGAATTCCGGAGCGGCATCGATCACCGCATGCGTGTCGAGCGCGCGCGCCAACTCGGCCCGTTCCTCGTCGCGCCGAGTGAGGTAAGCGGCTGCGCGAAAAGGCAGTCGCGCAACGTCCGCCGCCGCGCGCACGAGTTCGCGCCGCACGAGCGCGCGCGCCTGGGCCGAGATCTTCGAGTCCTCGTGCGCTCGGCCCGGACGAGCTCGGTCCTCCAATTCGATCGTGGCCTCCGACACGGGCGCGGAGGATACTCTCTCGCCGTGCTACGCCTCGCGGGCTACGTCCTACTCGTCTTCGCGGTGATCTTCGTCCTGCGACACGTCCCCGGACTCGGGTTCCTGTTCGCGATCCCGTTCCTGAACTTCTTCCTCGCCGCGGCCATCGTTTCCGCCGCGATCGGCTGGTGGACTTCACGCACGGTCGACACGCGGCGCGTGCGCGCCTTGGAGCGCGAATTCGGCGCTGTGGACACTCCACACAACCAAGGCAAGCTCGGCGTCCTGATCCTCGCTCGCGGTCGGCCGAGGCGGGCGATCCCCCATCTCGCGCGTGCAGCGTCGGGCGAACCCGAGCGCGCGGAGTGGCACTACCGACTCGGGATGGCGCGGCTCGCCGCAGGTGAGGCGAACACTGCGGTGCTCGATCTGGAACAGGCGGTGCAGACGGATTCGGATCACGCGTTCGGAGCGCCGCGCTTGCGACTCGCCGAAGCGCGAATCGCCGCGCGCGACGCCGCGGGATCGCTCGCGGCGGTGGAGGGCTTCGAGCGGCATTACGGCCCCACGCCGGAGAGTGCCTACCGCCGTGGCCTCGCCTTGCGTGCGCTCAGCCGCTCGTCCGAAGCTCGCGCCGCGTTCGCGAGCGTCGCCGAGCTGGCGCGATCGGCCTCGCGCGGAATGCGCCGGGACGGTGCGTGGATGGGACTGAAGTCGTGGATTCTGGCGCGAATTTGAGGGTTGTCCCCACGCGGGCCGGCGGTCGGGTAATCTCCAGGGTATGACCCGATCACGCCAAGAACGTCGCCTGCAGCGCGCGCAGGTCTCCGCCGATCAACCGTCGCAGCCCGCGGTCGCGCGCTCGCCGTTCCGCACGCTCGCCATCGTCCTCGTCGGCGGTGCGGCGATCGGCGGCGCCGTTGCGATCGAACGCACTCGCACCGAACCCGAGAAGCCCGCGCCGATCGTGGCGATTCCGACCTCCGCGCCGAGCGTGAGTCCGGCGGCGCAGACATTCGTGCCGCAGCCTGCCGGTGAAGCTCCGGCGGGCAAGGTGTGGTCGCCGACGTGCGGGCACTGGCACGACGCGGTAACGGGTCAGCCGGCGAACTAGCGGGGTGATTCCGAAGTTCGCGGCACAACTCAGGCCGCCTGCGACTCCCTGGACTGCGTTGCCGCTCCTCCGAGGGCTGCAGCGAACCCGCGCCGTCGCTGCGCCTTGCCAGGAAGGCGCATTCCGCCTGAGTTACGCCGCGAACTTCGGAATCACCCCACTAGCCGGCCGCGCGTCGAGCGGCCAACCGGAGTCCGCTCAGGGCCTGCGCTGCGCGAGGATCAGGGCCTGCGCTGCGCGAAGATCAGGGCCTGCGCTGCGCGAAGATCAGGGCTTGCGCTGCGCGAAGCTCAGGGCCTGCGCTGCGCGAAGATCAGGGCTTGCGCTGCGCGAGGATCAGGGCTTGCGCTGCGCGAAGATCAGGGCCTGCGCTGCGCGAAGATCAGGGCTTGCGCTGCGCGAGGATCAGGGCCTGCGCTGCGCGAGGATCAGGGCCTGCGCCGCGCGAAAATCACGGCGTGCGCCGCGCGAAAACCCGCAGCGAGACGCCCAAGAGGATCGCGCTCGTCGCGATCATCGGTGCGCACATGCGCCAGTCGAGTGAATGCGTTGCGCCGATGCGCGCGAAGACGTCGATGTCCGTCAGTCGGTAGAGGCTCCAGTGCGTCACGACCGGGATCAGGTACGCGACGAAGTGGAGTAGGGCGAGGAGCAGCATCCCGAACGCGATGCCGACGATGCGCGTGGCCAAGCACGACCACAGGAACGCGATCGAGTAGAGCACGAGCAGCAGGAGCGACTCGTGGACCGCGCCGAGCATCAGCGGCCCGAATTGCATCTCGACCTCGATCGTGCCGAGGAGGTACGGCACCGTCGCGGTAGTCGCGAACACCGGCAGACACACGGCGAGCGCGCCGAGGGTCCAGCGCTCGAGGAGGAGCTGCCGACGCGAGACAGGCCTCGCGATCCAGATCTCCAGAGTCCCGCGATGAGCTTCACCCGCCACGGCGCCCATCGCGAAGATCACCGCGGCCAAGGTGCCGAGCGTGTTGCACCCCTTGAAGAAGTGCTGCGCGTGCAAGTACGACGCGACGCCCCCGGACGTCATGCGATCGAGCGCGCCCTTCAGTTCCCCCGGCATGAAGTCGCGGATCGCCTCGACGTTGTCCTCGAACTCGGGCCAGTAGACGATCGCCGCCACGAGCAGGAGCTCGAGCACGATGCCGTACGCCAACGCGCCGAGTGCGTAGAAGCGCAAGTCGCGTCCCATCAGCAACCCTCCACGCCGTAGAGCTCGCGGTAGAGCTCTTGCAAGGAGAGCTGACCGAACTCGACCGCGCGCGGCGGAGGGAGTTCGGGCAACGCGGCGAGAGCGGCGAGGAATCCGCGCGGATCCTCCGTGCCGAGAGTCACGGCGAAACGAGTGCCCTCGCGCGTCGCACGAACTTCGGGCATGGTCGCGAAAGCCCGCTCGACCGAGTCGAAGTCGGCCTCGGGCGCGTAGGCGACTCGCACTAGACGCCGCGCGCGTCGCGCGACCGACTCGGCCGTTTCGTCGGCGATTTTCGCGCCCGCGGAGAGGAACACGAGTCGATCACAGGTCCGGTCGACTTCGCCCAGATGGTGCGACGAGAGCAGGATCGTCGTACCGCGCCGCGCATCGGCGGCGAGCAGGTCGAGCACTTGTCCGCGCTTCGTCGGATCGAGACCTTCGGTGGGCTCGTCGAGGATGCGCACCGGCACCGCGGGCGCGAGTGCCGCGGCGAAGAGGAGCTGGCGCTTCATCCCGTGGCTGTACGTGCGCACGCGTGCGCGCAGCGGCAAGCCCAGTTCATCGGCGATCGCGCACGCGCGGGCGCGCGACGAGCCCTCGCGGCCGCGAAGCAGCCAACCGAGGTGATCGCGGCCGTTGAGTTCGCCGTAGAGCGCCAACTCGCCCGGCGCATAGGTGCAGCGTCGGCGGATGTCCGTGCCGTCCCCGACCAACGTGACGCCAGCGACGACCGCCGATCCCGCGTCGGGACGAACGAGCCCGACGAGGATGCGCAAGAGCGTGCTCTTCCCGCTCCCGTTCGGGCCCAAGAGTCCGATGACACCCCCGGGGCCGAGATCGAGGTCCGTCGGCTGCAAGGCGATCTTCGATCCGAACGTGCGCGTCAGGCCGCGCGCTACGATGGTCGAAGTGGACGGACGCTCAGCGTTTCGTTGCACGATCGCGCGAGCGTGCGCACGATTCGGCCGCGGTGCAAGTGCCTGAACTCCACAAGCAGGACCAGTTCGGTCGGGTCGAGCGCGCCATGATCGGGGCTGTGAACTGTGCGCGCCGAGTCGCGAGCGGCAGTGCGTTGCCATTCTCGGGCTGGATCGCGCGTCGGCTCCTCGCGCGGGAGCGACGCGCTTTGCGAGCGCTCGCCGGGCTCGAGGGCATCCCACGCGAACGCGCAGGTGGTACCGCCGAGGTTTTGATCCGCGATTGGGTCGAGGGCGTTCCGCTCTCTCGCGCCGGCTCGCTGCCCGCGGACTTCTTCGAGAACCTCGACCTACTCGTCGCCGCGGTCCATGCGCGCGGCGTGTGCCACAACGACTTGCACAAGGAAGCCAACGTGCTCCTCGGGGACGACGGATTCCCGTGGTTGATCGACTTCCAACTGGCCAGCGTCCACGCGAGCGGTGATCGAGCGTTCGAAACTCGACGGCGCGAGGACCTGCGTCACGTCGAGAAGCATCGCCGTCGCTACACGCGCGACGGACGAGGGCCGGCGGGCGTCGAAACGCGCGGCGCGGGAGCCGGGATCGCACGCTCGGAGCTGGCGCGTGCGTGGCGCCGGCTCGGGAAACCGATGTACATGGCGATCACGCGCGGCGTGCTTCGCACACGCGATGGTGGCGATGGCCAACGCCATCCGACGGGTCCCTGGCCGACGTGGACTCCCGCTTCCGGGTCACGCGCGCCCGCGCCGTCACCGCGCTCGGGCCTCGGCGCGACGCGTCGCCCGTGAAGAATTCACGGGCGACGCGTCGCGGAAGCGGCGCAGATGGTGCCTGAGCGCGCTCTCAGAGGCCCTGAAGCCATCGCAGCCTCTCGCGACGTGAAGCGTCGCCACGCGGAACCGCCTCGAGCGAGATGGCGCTGCTCAACGTGCTCGGCGCGACGAACACGACATGATTCTGCGAGCCCGTAGGCTCGATTTCTGGCGCATCCGGCTTTCGTGTGGGTCAGCGCGCCCGTGCTGGCCCGGCGACCCCGCGCTCCCGGGCTTCGACGCGAGCGCCGGTGAACTTCGTGGTTCTAGCCCGAATCTCTCACCACGTCGTTGACTCGGATTGAATCGAGCACGTCGGTCACCTCGGCCGGAGTGGACGTGGCCGGATCGCAGGAACGCTTCCCGGAAGCGGCTGAAATGTGCGCGGAATCAAACTCGGGCCCGGTCGTTGAGGGGTCTACCGCGCTTGGTTGTCGGCGACGGTCACGAAGCCGCCCAGGATCATTCGATCCCGAGCACTCTTCGCACCTGACGACCGTTCAGGTCGTTGCGACCGGTGGTCCGCGGAGCCTCGCGAGCACCTCGGCGAAGAGCTGCTGCAGCGGGAAGGCTTGACTGAGCGACACCCATACTCGGCGCACGCTGGTTCGGATCTGCGCGCCGACTTTCAGCAAGCGCACACGAATCGTGTCGCACTGAGCACGCGCGAGTTCCGTTCCCTCGAGACCGATGCGTCGTAGCGCCTCCATCAGCGTGTAGGCGATCGAGGCGCAGTACAGGCGCACTTGGTTCGCGGCCATCGTGTGCGCGCTGACGCGATCAGCGAAGAGGCCGAGCTGCTGTTCCTTGATCCGGTTCTCCATGTCGCCGCGGGCGCAGTAGAGCTTCTCGTACAGCTCCTGTGCCCCGACTTGCGCCTCGGGGATCGATGTCACGACGTAACGCGGGTTGTCACCGCGTTCCGAGTGCTCGGCGCGCAGCACCACGCGTCGCGCACGCGACCAGGAGTCGACCGTCTCGTACTCGAGTTCGCCGTAGCTTCGTTCGCTCTTCAGCGTCGCGGCGTAGGCGCACTGCGCCGTCCCGAGGTGGTACTCGGACATCGAAAGGAGACGGGAATTCTTGGCCAAACCGATCACGTAGTCGATGTCGTTCGCCTCGCACCACGAGAGCGTCGCGGCGCGGCAGAAGCCCGACTCCGCGCGGATCACGATCTTCACGCGCGGCCAGCGCGCACGGATGCGGTCGACGATCGGCATCAGCTCTTCGACCGATCCTTTGCTGGCGTGGGTGTTCGCCGGACGCAGGCGCGCGCACAGCAGATGCTCGCCGGCGAAAATGTAGAGCGGCAAGTAGCAATAGCTGTCGTAGTACGCGTGGAAGAAGCGGCCTTCCTGCCGACCGTGAATCGGAAAGTCCGTCGCGTCGAGATCGATCACGATCTGCTCGGGAGCGTCGACGTGGCTCTCGAGGAAGACGTCGGTCAGCAGTCGATCGACGGCCGGTGCATCGATCGAGATGCACTTGTAGCGATCACTCGCTGCATCGGTGGTCGTCGAGAGTTCGAGGCGATTCAGCGTGCTCTTGCCGGCCAACCGTGCGTTCGATCGCGACTTGCCGGCGAGCGTGCAGAGCAGAGGATCGTCGCGAAGCGTGTCGTGATCCGAAATGTCTTCGTAGCCGAGACACAGGCCGAGGACGCGCTGCTTCACCAACTCGGCCGCGCTGTGCTCGATGCGCGCGGAGTCGCGGTGGTCTTGGAAGCAGGATGCGAAGCGCTCGAGGATCCGGGTGCGTCGCTCGACCTCTGCAAGCAGGAGAGCACCGCCGTCAGAGCTGATCATTCCGCCGTCGAAACGGGCCACGATCTCGCGGCGACCAGGGGCTTCGAACCGGAACTCGGTGTGGCTACACTCTGACATCGCCGTCGGTCTCCGCTCGTGAGTTGTAGGGTCTTTGCTTATCCCCACTTACGAACGGGACCGCGGCGAGTTGACTTCAAAGTGGTGAGAGATTCGGGCTAGAGCGTCGGCGCGCGTTGCTCGAATCCGCGAACTGCGCGGCGCGAGCTCACACCGTGCGCGTCGGCGTGCGCGCCTGCGAGCGCGTATGCGAGCGCGCCTGCGAGCGCGCCTGCGAGCGCGCCTGCGAGCGCGTATGCGAGCGCGTATGCGAGCGCGTATGCGAGCGCGCCTGCGAGCGGGTCTGCGAGCGGGTCGGCGAGCGGGTCGGCGAGCGCCGCCGTCGGATCAGGCTCTGCATTCCGCTCGACCCCCGGCCCGTGGATCCGGCCGCGGTGCCTCGCTCGTCGCAATGCGTCCGCCCTTCAGCCATCCGAACAGGAGCAGCCACGAACTCGCCTCGGGCAACGCACGATCCTTCCGCGGCGTCCGATCCATCCACCCGCTGAACCACGGGCCCGACGAATGGGCATCGATGCCGAAGATGCGCGCGCCATGCTTGCGCGCGTTCTGCAGCACGTAGACGAGCGCGTTGCGCACCTCGCGCGGCGTCTTCAAGACACGCGCGTGGTAGCGGTCGCCGACGACGCGACCCGTGCGTTCCCACGAGCGATTCAGCGCCTTCGCGACGCGCACGAGCAGCCCTTTCATGCCACGCGCCAGCGCGATCTCGTCCGGCGCCTCGACAACGAAGTGCAGATGGTTCGACTGAATCGAATACTCGATGAGCCGGAAGCCGAATCGGTTCGCGCCCGCGGCGAGCGTCGCGCGCAAGAGCGCGAGCGTGCGTTCGCTCCGCAGGTTGGGCAGTAAAGCGAGGAGCCTCGTCGTGACGAGGACCGGCGTGTGCCGCGTCACACGGTCTCTCGTGTCGTGCGGCACGAGAGCGCGGTCGCCCTTCGGCTTACGACCCGCGCCGGCTCGCTTGCCGCCGCGACGGAACAGGTCGAGTTGTCGAACTGATTGCGACTGCGTGTGCTCCATCGGACCCTCCTTCAGATAGAACGCGCGGCGAACGCTCGGGTCGTCGAAAATCACGAGAAAACAAGCGTC
>Ga0163151_10000405_pt1 | contig 77353 bp, 58 predicted proteins | sample OliLakLV19MP5IB2_FD_145596 | JGI IMG/M metagenome (GOLD analysis project Ga0163151, IMG submission 145596) | Freshwater microbial mat bacterial communities from Lake Vanda, McMurdo Dry Valleys, Antarctica - Oligotrophic Lake LV.19.MP5.IB-2 | ecosystem: Environmental > Aquatic > Freshwater >... | reverse complement strand
GTGTGGGGAGTGGGGTGTGGGGTGTGGTTAAAATTTCTACATTTACACTTGATGATAAAAGCCGTTTTAAGAACTATTGGTGCTGATAAGCCTTATAAGTTTATCAGAACCAGCTATTATAGGTGGAAATTGTTGAAAAATAATTTTACGCTCAATAAGAATATACAATGGTTTGGTTTACCATGGTGTGGGTTCTATTTGGATATTACCAAATTAAGAGAAAATGCAATTGTATTTTCATTTGGTGTGGGCGCCGATATTTCCTTTGATCTTGCTTTATATAAAAAGGGTGTCCATCAAATTTATTTATTTGACCCCACACTTGCTTCTCAGCAATTTATCAATAAGATATCGTTGCCGCCCGGCATTCAATTTGATCCTATTGGATTGTCTGATCAAAATGAATTTGTGTCCTTTTATTTGCCAATAAAAACGGAAAGAATTTCAGGCAGCGCGCATCCCGCCGCGCATCTTAAAAAGGAAAGCCCCTACCAGGTTCAGATGCATGATCTGCCGGAAATTATGCAAAAAAATGCTGTTAAGAAGATTGATATTTTAAAATTGGATATTGAGGGAAGTGAGTTTAAGGTGATCGAAAACATATTCGCTTTAAAGATTTTCCCGGAACAAATATGTGTGGAATTTCATCAAAGGTTTTTTGAAGATGGATATCTAAAATTCGAAAGATGTTTACAATTATTCCGAGAAAATAACTATGTACACTGCGCAAGATCTCAGGATGAAGGGTATTTATTTTGTTTGAACAACACTACATCCTGACAAAGGTTTAAATAATACCCTATTTTTTTGCTGCAACAAATAAGTTATTGTATTTAACCGAAGCGGGAAAAAAGAAAAGGATTCCATTCTGAATTTTTTCTTTTAAGGAAGGTTTAAAGGATAATCCATCATTTAATAATTGATGATAGGCATTTAATTGTGCATTTGTAGGCTGTGTATCCGCGTATTTCTGCATCACGATCTGATCAAACTTAAAATATTTGCAGGTGATCACCAATTCATTCATGGTAAATTCCCGCTGATGATTATTATAATGATCAGATGCGCGTAAAAATTTCTGAATAGAAGTAGGATGCCCTGTTTTGCGGAAAATAAATTTCTTCCACATATCAAAACGCATTACGTTTGGTGTTGAAATAAAAAGTGTTCCATTACCGGTAAGGTGATCATAAATAAATTCCATATCAGGTGTTATCACTGCTAAATGTTCGATAACATCGATCATAAGAATATGATCAAATTTTTTATGCTGATCCAGGTTCCCCGTATAAAATTCTTCCAATCCCAATAACTTAACAACCTGCAAATGTTCCGGTGTTGCATAAGGTTCATAACCGATTACATTAAATCCGGAGGCACGCAATATTTTTACTACAAAAGGAACACCACATCCGTAATCAAGAATGGTATCTTGTGGGGTTACTCCGGGAATTTTGAGAAATAATTCGGCACTTACCTTGTATCGTTTCCAATTTTTTAGAAACATGGCAGCCAGAACAGGTGTTTCTGTTTTTATACTGTTATAAATGGATAAACGTAAATCCTCCTGTATCATAAACTCAAATATTGATGATACAAATTTACGTTTTTATCAACTATTTAAAGTTATTTACACACGTTTAATCGCATCCTCCTCAAAAAAAGGAATAGATTAAAATATTTACTCCCGGAATTTTGCTTAAATTGAAATTGCATCAGATGGCACGGGTTAAGGTAAGAATTAGCTGAAACCTATTTAGAGCGTAGATGAAAAGTTAAAGTTACAACACACCAAAATTGAAAAGTAGCAAAGTTTAACCGGCAAAAATTGATTTGAATTTCGAACAAATTTTAAACAATAAATTATTGTAGCTGATATGTTGGGATTTGTTTTTTACTGGCGTGTGCAAATTAGGGTATATCTGCATCTCTATTACATTAACATTATGCGTCCTCTTTTAATATACTATCCCGGGATGATCAGCCTCATACTAATTCCGTATCTCATTTCGTATTTGGCAATAAGATATATAGAATTGCCTCAGGAACGGGTTATGGAATTAAATATGCCACTGAATAACACCACTCTAACAGGTTATAGTTTTGATCAGGCTGCAACAGAAACTAAAATTGATTTCCTGGAAATAAAATTAACCGGAAATGCTATGGAGGATAAAATAAAATTGGATTTTGTTGCTTTGGAAACAAGGAGAATTATAACGGAAAACGATTCTGTTCAGGGCCTAAAAATTATATTTAATGATACTGCTAAATACAATTCACTAATACGAATATTAAATATAATGGACACAGAAGTTGCCGGGTATTATGTGTATTGGGATCAAATTTTTTGGTTTTATCACATACCGGTTTACCCGCCAAAATTCGAACCGAATATAACAATATTTGAATGCGGTTATATAGAAGATTATGGTCGAAAAAAAACAGAATTTCCATTTTATTTATTGGAAGGCACCTTGATCCAGATACCGATTAGTTTATTGTTAATCACCATTCTTGGTATTATTTTTATTATTTTGCAACTACGGAAGTGGCCATAATTACTAAAAAATGACATTTTTACTCTAGGGGAATATGGAAATTGTTTTAGATTTGTATTGGTAGATTTTACTTTTTACAACAACTTATGTATGCACAACAATTAAATATAATCAGATACTTTGGAACACTGATTTTTCTTTTTGTTGTTTTTTCTCTGGATGCACAATCAACCTATAAAGCTGTTATTATTGAAAAAGAAACCAACACACCTTTAGCAGACGCATTTATTGTGCTTAATAACAATGCAGATTTTACTACCAGCGATTCTTCCGGTTACTTCCATTTTGTAATTCCTGAACATACAAAAGAACTGAACCTGCAAATAAGTACTTTGACATGCCGCCATTCTATTACAGCTACATTATATAAAAATGTGATGGATACCATACAAATAATTTGTGCTCCTCTATGTCTTAATGAAGTGACCATCACTTATAACGACCCCAAAAAGATCGTATTAAATGCGGTAAAAAACATTCCGCAAAATTATTTTGATACTTCCTTTGCAGTAAAAGCATTTTACCGGCATTATCAAAATATCAATGGCAATTATACAAATTTAACAGAGGCACAATCAACAATTCTTTTCCGGATTTCAAAAAAACGCAAAACACTTGCAGCTGATGAGGCAATTGCAATACAGTCGATACGAAGATCGGATACCTACAATTTGCCTGACGAATTTTATGGAGATGATTACAAAGATATGTTGTATCAAAATCCTGTTTATCATTTATTTACCGGTTCCTTAAATCCGGAAAAGGTGGAAGACATGCAATTTTATATGTCGCCATTGAGTAACGACTCTGTGTGGGTAATTTATTACACCGTTAAAAATTATTCATCTGAAAATCACGGCATCTCCGAATTTAACCCTAATGATTTTTATGGTGAAGCGGATGAAACAGGAACCTATATCATCGATAAAAACACATTGGCCTTTTTAAGTATAGAACGCAAAACATTGAGGAATAAAAAGTATGATTACCCAAAATACAATAATTTTTTATACCCTGATTTAAATTATACCGGCGAATTTATTGACGGATATTTATTGGTTACCTATGAACATGAAAATGGGAAATATTATCCAAAACAAATACTGCATTCGTACACCAACGAATTTTTTGCCTCGATCACCTATGAAAGAGCATACAGAATTTCAGATTTTTTCGAATGGTTTGCAGTTAAACCTACAAATACAATTTCAAAAGAAACCGAACAAAAATTTTATGATTACAGGTCAATTCACGAGAGTTCTGCCAAATATTATCCGGAACAATGGATATTGCCAATAGCGGAGTTTCATCTTATACAAGGTTCTGAAATTTTGATCCACCTTGAAAAAGAACGGTTTCTGGAATTACAGTTTCATGATAACGCAAAAAAATAGCATCGTTATTTTATTAAATGTACTTCTGCTTCTATGCGCTTCATTAAAGCAGTTAAGTCCATGGTTTCCATTTCTTTTGCACTGATGCAAGGTTCCCATTTGGAATCTTCCAATTTAAATACAGCAGGAAAACTTGTTGTGTTGCCGGGATATTTTTTTTGAAATTCATCTTTGTGAAGAAATTCAGTTTCCATCGGAAGTCCTTTAATAAAATCCTCCCACACCTTTTTAATGCCAAAGTTTCCATAGGTAATTGCGCAAAGATCACAATTATAGGTTGAGGGACTTACAATTTTATGAACAAAATCCAGCGCCACACTTATTTTATCAGAATTAGCATTATAAATAAATAATAATTTCATATAAAGCTATTACTCTTTTGTATTTGACAACACGATTGTGTGCATTTGAAAAATATCATCGTTAAATATCTTTACAAAATAAATACCCGGCTTCGACCCTGAAATATCTATATTCAAAAACATTTCAAAATTCGATATTTTTTCAAATATCGTTCTTCCTGTTGCATCTGAAATTTGGATATTCAACTGAATTACATTCTGTGAATTACAGATCTGAAAAACACCATTATTAGGATTCGGATATATCTCCATATTTTTTTCAGCGATTATATTTTCAACTTCTGTAAAATAATTCAGCGTGACCTTTCGAATTCGTCGGTTGTTATAATCACAAACAAACAAATGGTCTCTCGCCGCGTCCAATACTAAACCACGGGTATATTTAAATTCCGCAAGCGAATCAATACCATCCTCATATCCTGCATCACCGTTTCCAGCAACATCATAAAGATTTTCATCCTCCAATAATCTTATCCTGTAATTATAAGTATCACCAATAAATAAACGTCCATCATTACTGATAAAAACTTCTGTTGGTGTATTTAATAATGAAGATAAAGCATCGCCGTTGGAATATCCTCCCACACCCGGGCCAATTGGGCCGCTGCCCGCAACAGTTGATACTACTGCTTCAGGAGTGATCATTCTGATCCTGTGATTATAGGCATCCGCCACATAAATATTATCCTCCCCATCAATTGCCAATCCACTTGGCGTATAAAATCTCGCAGAAGTATCACTGTCATCAACAAGATCACCTATACTGGAAACACCCGTATTAATTCCACCTCCGGCAAAAGTACTTACAATACTATCCGCTAAATTAATTTTCCTGATGCGATGATTCCAGCTATCGCTGATAAATAAATTCCCTTCACTATCCATTACAATTCCTCTTGGGTAGTCGAATTCAGCATCTGTATTATTTCCATCAACAAATCCGATATTTCCATTTCCTGCAATTGTGGTAACATTTCCTGTTATATCAATTTTTCTTATACGTTGATTTTCAAAATCAGATACGTAAACATTTCCCGCATTATCGATGCACAAATCGGAAGGTGCTTTAAATTGTGCGGAAGTAGCAACTCCATCGGCATAACCCGCAACACCTGTTCCTGCATAAGTGCTCACAATTCCGGCTGATGTAATTTTTCTGATGCAGTTATTATCAGCATCTGCAATATATAAATTGTCGGCATCATCAATACATAATCCAAAAGGACCTCCGAATTTTGCAACCGTTGTGTCTCCGTCTACTAAACCTAAAGTGGAACCTGCATAAGTACTTACCCAATTTTGTGTAAAACTGTTTTTTGTTAACACAACAAATAAAAAAAGAATTATAATGTGGTAGTAAAACCGAATTTTAAATAACCTCATAATCTTTAATTTAAACAAATATACCATTTTTTTAAAGAGAGAATTAAAGTGATAATTTGCAATTTAATCTCAAATTCAGGCATACATAATTAATTTTTTATAATATGATTACCCTTCCAACTTAACCCTAGGTTTACAATCTCTTTAAAATATATTAAATTAGCACCATGAAAAAATTGCTCCTCTTTACACTTGTGCTCTCTATTTTTTCCGCCAATTCCCAGATCGTTCTAAACGAGATAGCACCAACCAACATGAATCTTATCATGGATGAAGACGGCGAATATCCCGATTGGATAGAGCTCTACAACGCAGGACCGACAGCTGTGAACTTGGGTGCCTATTCAATTTCGGATAAACCGGATTTTTGGAACAAGTGGCAGTTACCTGATGAGGATCTGGATCCAAATGAACATTTGATCTTGTTTGCATCGGGTAAAAACCGCAATTGCCTAACCTGTGCTATTGCTTTAATAGACCATTGGGAGACTGCAATTTTTGACGACGATACCTGGGAATATTTTATTGGCGCCTCGGCACCTGATGCCGATTGGAATAATATGGACTTTCCGGGAGGATGGACCACCGGTTTGGGAGGGTTTGGCTTTGGTGATGGCGATGACAATACTACTATTCCAACCAGCGCACGCTCAGTATATTACAGAAAAACGTTTGATGTAATTGACAAAACAAAATTGATTGCAACCGTTTTGAGTATGGATTATGATGATGGTTTTGTTGCATATATTAACGGAGTGGAAATTGCCCGCATGAATATTTCTGGCACTCCGACCTATAATTCGTTTGCAAGCAGCTCTCATGAAGCCGTAATGTATACTGGTGGAACTCCGGAAATGTTTGAATTAGATCCTGTTTTTATAGCAACTTTATTAATTGATGGGGAAAATGTATTAGCCATTGAAGTGCATAATCAATCTGCAGCAAGTTCTGATATAACAGGCAGATCTTTTTTAAATTTTGGTATATCAACAGCAGATGTTTTTTATTATGATACCCCTGCCTGGTTTGCAATGGGCGGCACCAGTGAAAATCTACATACCAATTTTAAAATAACAAATGGTGAAACTATACTGTTATACAATAATGCAGGGATATTATTGGATAGTATTTTAATTCAATATTTACAAGCGGGGCATTCGAGTGCAAGAATATCTGATGGCGGAAGTTGGTGCATAGTTGAAGATCCATCTCCAAATGAATCAAATTCCGGCACTTGTTTTTTAGGTTATGCAAATGCTCCGGTAATTACAACAGCAGTTGGGTTTTATACCGATGGTGTAGATGTTGCTATTTCCGGAACCGGAATTTATTATACAATTGATGGAAGTGCACCCACTGAATTATCTGATGATTATGTTTCACCTGTTAATATTGAACAAACCACTGTTATAAAAGCGAGAAGTTTTGAAGCAGGAAAATTGCCGAGTGCTGTTGTTACCGGAAGTTTTCTAATTGACGAACCTACTTTATTACCGGTGGTAAGTATTAGCGGCGATCCTTGTGATCTTTTTGATGAGGGTGCAGGTTGTATCGCGGCCTATGATGATGCTATAGGATGGGAACCGGATAATCCCCAAATACCTGTTACAGTCGAGTATTTTGAAGCAGACAAAACACATAAATTCACTTCGGATGTTCGTTTTGAAGTGTGTGGAAATTCTTCGATAGCATACAACGAACAACGCAGTATAGAATTTACCTGCGATGAAGAATTTTATAATACAGGTGATATTGAATACAATTTATTTTATGATGATAAACCCGTTTTGGAAACTATAAAAGGATTTAGAATTCGGCAGCAGGATCAGGATGCTTATGGCGCAAGAATGAAAGATGTAATAGGCAACAGAATAGGTTTGCCAACACACAATGTTGCTGCAGGATATCAAAATGTTGCAACATTTATTAATGGTGAATATTGGGGACATTATTGTGCAAGGGAAGAATTGGATCAATATTTTATCAGTGATAATTTTGGATGCGATGCTTATCAAATTGATCTTATACGCACCGGTTATGGAGCCGACACATGGTATGAAGTGGAATCAGGTACAGATACTGCATTTTTTAATCTTGTTGATTTTATTACGTTGAATGATATGACCGATCCAACCTATTACGAAGCAGCATTAAATAAAATTGATATGCTTAATTGGGTGGATTATTATGCGTTACAAATATTTATTGAAAATGAAGAATGGCTCGATCTTTTGGAAAATAATATACGCATTTTCAAATCTTATGAACCGGAAATGAAGTGGAAATATATTTTGTGGGATCTTGCCTATGGTCAAAGTTGTGCTAATTGCAATACCCTACAAGGTAGTTTATCAAACCCGCACAATTCGGTGTATTGCGATATGTTTAATGCAATGCTGGAAAATGACGATTTTGAAAATTATTTTATCAATCGATTTGCTGATCTGATAAATTATTATTTTACTGCAGACATAAGTGGTGCACTTATCGATGCAAACCAAGATGAATTGGAATCGGAAATAACGGCGCAAAATGCGAGATGGTATACCGGTTCATTGGCAACATGGAACAGTAATGTTACAAACCTGAAAAACTTCTATGCAAACAGGATACCTAATCAAAGAAATCATATAGAAACATATTTTGGGCTAAACGATCAGATTGATGTTACTATAAATGTAAATCCCCCGGGTGCAGGTTTTATTAAAATTTCAACTATTATTCCGCAGGAACTGCCATTCACAGGTGTTTATTTTGACGGAGTTCCTGTTACACTTACAGCAATTGCAAACCCCGGATTTACTTTTATTAATTGGGAGGATAATATTTTTATTGCGGATGAAATGATTGAAACCTTTACGAATAATTTTACCGATAACACTTCATTCACTGCAAATTTTACAGGTACTGCAATTGCAAATCCTATCATCATCTCTGAAATAAATTATAACAGCGATAGCACAACCAACAGCGGCGATTGGATCGAATTGCATAATATTTCAGGTGATCCTGTTAATATTACACACTATACATTTACCTCCAGATTATTTTATAATACTTATCATTTCCCCGACAATACTATTATACCTGCAAACGGATATCTGGTAGTAGCGGAAAATAATGCGTTGTTTGCAGCTGAAAATTATGGCGTAACAAATTTTGTTGGCGATTTTATTTTTGATCTTAAAAACAGCGGTGATTCCATTTGTTTAAAAGATTTTTCCGGCAATGTTATCAACGCAATTAAATTTGGCGATGCAAAACCCTGGCCTGTTACAGCAGATAGTTATGGGCGAACCATGGAGCGAACTTCTGCAGCTGATGATCCTGTATTACCCGGTTCATGGTTCAACGGATGTATGGGTGGATCACCGGGTTTTGCTTACACTGCGTGTATGGAAAATCCTATCGTTACAGAAATTAATTATCATTCTTTAGAATCGGAAGATGCCGGCGATTGGATTGAATTATACAGCTCCGGTCTATCTCCAATAGATATCAGTGGATGGGTAATAAAAGATAAAAACGATAATCAATTTATTATTCCTGCCGGAACATTTATTGAAACAAATGAATATATCGTAATTTATCAGGATGAAATAAAATTTGTTTCGCAATTCCCATCTGTCACAAATAAAGTTGGTCCAACAAATTTTGGTTTAAGCAACGAAAATGATGTGATCAGAATATTTAAGGAGGATGGAATTATTTTTCAAAGTGTTCATTATGATAATCAGGTACCCTACCCACTTTCAGCTGATGGCGGTGGAAATGTTTTACAGATAGCAGAGGTAACAGAGAATTTAAATGATGCAGGCAATTGGATTGAATCTTGCCCAGAAGGGACTCCCGGAAGTATTTTCATCACACCTTGTGTTGTTTCAATCTATGAACAGCTGATTACAAAAACGATATTCGTATATCCAAACCCGGCAACTAATACTGTAATTGTGTCTACTCCAATTGAAATATCCGGAAAAGAAATGGAGATGGTTTTATTTGATTTAACAGGAAAAGAAATGATCTCACAAAAATTTGTAGCGCAATCTGACTATGAAATAAATATTGATCAATTACCTTCCGGTTTATATCTTATCCAAATTGTTGCCGGGGATCAAAAATACTATGCAACCTTAATTAAACAATAAACCGGGCTTTTAAAATTTAATTATAATATATACATATGAAAAAAATTCTCCTCCTCTTTATCGCAATTACACCTCTGTTAACAAATGCACAACTTCTGATTAATGAAGTTGCTCCCAACAATATCGGACCATTTGACGATGAAGATGGTGACTTTTCCGATTGGTTTGAAATTTACAACGACGGGCCCTCCGCAATTAATGTTGGAGGGTATGCAGTTACAGATAATATTTCCATATGGAATAAATGGATACTTCCTGCTATCGATATTAGTTCTGGTGGCAGAGAAATTATTTACGCCTCTGAAAAAAACCGCGATTGTTTCGGATGTGGCGGAGTAGTAAACTACATGCATACAAATTTCAAACTCAGCGCAAACGAAACATTATATTTATTTGATGCAAGTGGAAATTTACTCGATTCTATTATTATACCATTTATAATGGAAGGTGATGCAATGGCGAGAATTCCTGATGGAGGCACTTGGTGTTTCGCAGATACAAGATCTGCTGATGCAACAAATAGCGGCACTTGTTATACCGGTTATGCAACAACCCCTGTAATAATTACTGATGCAGGATTTTATGCCGGCTCAACAGATGTTGAAATTTCAGGTTCAGAAGTATATTATACAACAAATGGTGACTGGCCCGATTTTGCGGATGCACTTTATACTGCACCTGTTAATGTTACCTCCAACACAATAATTAAAGCAATTCAAAAAGAGACCGGTAAATTACCAAGTCGTGCAGCCACAGCAAGTTATTTTATAAATGAAGAAACATTATTACCGGTTGTTAGTTTAACCGGCAGACCTTGTGATTTTTTTAATATTTCCCCTTGTTATATTGGTGCTTACGACAATGCAGATGGTTGGGAACCTGATAATATTCAGGTAAAGGGTACAGTGGAATATTTTTCTGCGGATAAAACTCGACAGATAAATGAAGATATTAAATTTGAAGTTGCAGGAAATTCCTCTATAGCTGTTTATTCACAACGCAGTTTGCAATTTACTTGTGACGAGGATTTTAATTCTGACGGTGAAATTCAATATAATATTTTTCAACATGATAAACCGGGATTAGATTCCTTACAGGGATTTAGATTGAGATCAAATTTAGACTGGGGAAGTTCCGCAGCGCGTATGAAAGATCTGATTGTAAATAGAATTGCATTACAAACAGATGCGGGCGCTGCAGCTTATCAAAACTCAGCTGCATTTATAAATGGAGAGTATTGGGGACATTATTCAGGCCGCGAAGAATTAGATAAATATTTTTTGAGAAATAATTTCGGATGCAATCCGGATAAAGTTGATCTGATTAGAAGCGGCGCAGGCGAAGATGTATGGGATATTGCAGAGGCAGGTTCTGACACTTCCTATTGGAATTTAGTAGATTGGATGGAAAGTAACGACATGACAGATCCTACAACCTATGCGCAAGCTCTGGAAAAAATTGACATGGAAAACTGGATAGATTATATGGCAACTCAGGTTTATGTAAATAATGATGAGATGGCTTATAATATTCGTTTTTTCAAATCATATGAGCCTGAAATTAAATGGCGATTTATTTTATGGGATGCAGGTGCAGGATCAGAAGGGGAAACAGTAAATAGTTTACAGGCACTGCTCAATTTCCCTTATTTAAGTGAAGAGATCAATTTGTTTGATTACATGATGGATAATACGGATTTCAGAAATCATTTTATTAATCGTTATGCAGACATTATGAATTACTATTATACGCCTGATATTATTTTAGGGTTGATTGATGAAAATGCAGCAGAAATTGAAGCAGAAATTGAGGCGCAACACGCCAGATGGGGAACCGGAACCGTTGCTACCTGGAACAGTGGTGTAGATATTTTAAAAGGATTTTATGATAACAGAAGTTATTATCAACGCAATGAAATTGAATCCTATTTCGATATGAACGATCAGGTTGACATAACAATAGCAGTTAATCCTTCCGGTGCAGGTTATATAAAAATATCAACCATTATTCCGCAGGAACTTCCCTGGACCGGCGTGTATTTTGATGGTTGTCCGGTAACAATTTCTGCAATAGCTAATCCCGGTTTTACATTTACCAACTGGAGCGACAATATTTTTATTGATGATGAAACTGCTTTATCTTTTACAAATAATATTTCCGACAATACCACATTCACAGCAAATTTTAATGGTAGTGCAATGGCAAATCCTGTTATTATCAGCGAAATTAATTATAACAGCGCAACTTCACTTAACAGCGGCGATTGGGTGGAATTATACAACAGTTCCCCTACCTCTATCAATTTAAGTGAATATATTTTTTCCAACAATAATTTCTATGCTAATTTTAAAATACCTACTAATACAATTATCGGCGGAAACGAATATCTGGTGCTTGCCGAAAACTTAGAGGAATTTGAATTATTACACCCGGATGTTACAAACGTGATAGGAAACTTTCTATTTTCATTGGAAAATGATGGAGATTCTATCACTTTAAAAGATCATCAAAACAATACAATTAAAACATTTATATTTCATGACAATCAACCATGGCCAATAACTGCTGATGGTTATGGAAGAACAATGGAAATTACCGCTGACGTTGCAAATCCTGCATTTCCGGATTCCTGGTTTGCAGGTTGTATGGGTGGTTCACCTGGTTATCCCTATGCATTGTGCTACGAAAATCCTATGGTGGAAGAAATAAATTACAATTCTTCTATGGGTGCTGATGCCGGTGATTGGTTTGAAGTATATAATTACTCGGCGGTAGATTTTGATATCAGCGGATGGGAAATTCAGGATATGAATGAAAATAGTTACACAATTCCAGCCGGAACTTTTGTGCCCAGCGAAGGATACTTAGTATTTTATGAAGATGCCGCAAAATTTATTGCGCAATTTCCTGATATAACCAATAAAGTTGGACCATTAAATTTTGGATTTAGTTCATCGGGTGATGTAATACAAATTTTCGACGCAACAAATACTATTTATCAAAGTGTTGGGTACGATGATGTTTCACCATATCCCTTATCACCAAATGGTGGCGGAACAACATTGCAAATACTTAATACCGCGCTTAATTTAAATATAGCAACCAATTGGACCGAAAGCTGTCCTGATGGAACACCGGGCACTGAATATCTGACGCCTTGCGCAACGGCAATTGATGATGAAAATATTAAAGCAATAAGTGTTTATCCAAATCCTGCGTCTGAAATAATTCATGTTATATTACCGGATAATATGGAAGGAGCAAGCTGCATTATAACTGATATCAGCGGCAAACAAATTTACAGTAAGGTTACTGAAAATACCGGCACTATCAATATCGACCTAAAAGAATTTGCCAGCGGAATATACCTGTTGCGAATAATAGGAAATGAATCTCAATATAAAGTTTCATTTATTGTGAATTAATCTTTAATCTACCTAAAAAAACAAACGCAACGCATAAAAAATGCGTTGCGTTTTTCAACCTATGAAAGTCAAACTTAGAATCCAACAGATGCTTCAAACATCACACCTTTAAATTCAAGTCCATTTCTGGAATCAGTTGTTTTGAAATTATCATATTTCTGATCCACATATTCTATTTTAACAAGCAGGTTTTCTGTAGGAAACCAACCTGCTGCAATTTGTATGCGATTAACATTAATATCACCATCAGTATCAGAATAACCGAATAAACGACCGGTTACCGTATTGTAACGGAATCCAACATACACTTGTTCGTCAGCAAGAAAACGATAAATAACCTGCGCCGCTAATTGATTAAAATCGCGATCAATTGTATCAGTTTTGGTAAATGAACCTAAACGTCCGTTTCCACTTGCTATTTCATAAGTTCCGAATACTTCCAAACCATGGAACTTAACAAATGGGTTTATCATTATTGCCATTACCTCACTTGAAAATCCCGGGTTTATTCTTCCGGAAAAAGCTTGTGCAGTTGCAGTTGCGGCAGCAATACCGGTTCCTGAAACAACATATTCCTGTTCACCTGCTAAATAATAACGGGAGCCTGCGCGGTCACCACTGTATAAAGTGTTACTTGATGTTCCGGCATTTGTATACAAGGAACCTGTAAGTCTAACTCTCAGGTCTTCATTTAATTGTTTGTCGTAACCAAGTTTACCATAAATAGATGGTTTTCTGCTTAATGTATCTGTAATATCATTAGGGTCGGTAAATACTTTAATATTGGAATTTAATAATCCGGATGATAATCCCAACATTGCTATAATACCATTTTCCGGTTTGAAATAAAATTCACCTGAAACTTCGGTTGCAAATGCATCCATAATATTTTCACCAACAAATGGATTGTAAATACCATTAGCATTGTCAGTTCTGTAAAAGTGCGCATCACCGTAATTATTTTCCATCTGTCCTATTTTAACAGTAAAATTCTTTGCATACCAGTCAGGATTTCCGAAAAATGGTAATTTGTCAACCTGGATATATCCTCCTTTTACCCAAAATTCGTTGTGGTGACGAGAAGACATATAATTTTCCAATTTAACACTGATACCATCTGCTAATTGAGCAGTAAGAATTAGGTTTGCAGTTGCAAGATTAAATCCGTTTGTGATAGGATATAATTTGTTGATGTTTACGGAGTCACCCACTGTGGATGTAAGGTTATTATCCTTTAAAATAACATCTGCGGTATTCGAATGCGTTAATGCTTGATACTGCTGGGTAAATCCACCACTAACTTTTAGTTGAAATCCGGTAAAAGGAACAAGGTCCTCTTTTGTGGTTTCAAACATGTTGAGACCGGCTTTATCATAAGGCCTGTCGTAGTTGATCTTGCTGTTTTGATTGTTTTGAGCACTCATCATGATGGTGGAACATAATAATGCAACCAGGATCATTATTTTTTGATTAATTGACTTTTTCATATTGTTTTGATTTAATATAGGTTTATTGAATTTTTATTGATAATTATTTCATTAAAAAATTTAATTTGAATTTAATGGTGATATCATTTCCTACTGTCATAGCACCCATCATTGCAGTTGGAGGGTCAATTCCGAAATCTGTCATTTTTAGCGCCTTTGAAGTTTCAATATACAATTTACCATTTTCTTTAACGTAAACTGTACCATTGATATCTACATTTTTTGTAACACCTGCAATGGTTAAATCTCCATTTACCTTAACAGTATATCCTGTTCCTGATTTTACTATGGATTTAATAGAACTCATTTTAAAAGTAATATAAGGATGATCATCACCCTTTAATGCATCATAGGTTTTATTATCCATAATAGAACCTTTATCACTTTTTAAAGATTTTACCGAAACTTTTAAATTGAGCTTTTGAATATTGAATGTTGCGTCTGGATTCCATTGAACAACTCCATCGCCAGTGGCAGTTTCTGCTACTTCTTCCCAATCATGAACATTGGAAGTTCCTGCTATCGTAATTTTATGGTCACCAGCCAATGTATATTCATTTTGCCCCAATATGATTGTGGATGAAAACAAAAGTGATATCAATATCAATGGCCTGAAGATTTTCATATATCCTGATTTAATTTCTGTTCTTAACTTATGCAAAGTAATTTCTATCACCGCAGACTATAAATGATTTTAATACTCCCTCAAAGTGATATAAGTCATCTTTTAAAAAAGGACACGCACTAACTTTGTGTCATTAATTAAATGTGGTGAAGAGGTAATTCCAAAGATTAGGGGCTAGAAAATCCAATAAAGTAAAAATTGCCGCTTTCTTTACAAAATAATATTAACTAGTATACTACTAAATCAAAAAATTATGAAACGAGTATTAACAGCCTACTTCACCGCAGTTGTCGTTCTGCTTGCATTTAGTTTTGCAGCATTATATATTTCGATCCAATTCTTTCCGAAAATTGCGGAACAATACTTTGATCCTGTTTTTTCTTCCAGTGAAAAGAGAACCTGGTTGTATTTTATACATCCCTTTATTGTAGCACTTGCCCTAAAATATTTTTGGTTGCGTTTCAAAAATATGTTCAAAGGAAATGTGATAAAGCGAGGTCTGGAAGTTGGATTAGTTTATGGCCTTATCGCTATTTTACCCGCAATGTGGATCACCTTCAGTGGATTATCAATTTCTATTAGTGTTGTTGCAACCTGGATACTTTACGGAGTTTTACAAGGTTGTATTGCAGGTGTAATTTATGCAAAATTGAATCCTTAATATCATAACAGATAATTAAAAAAAAACGCCCAATAATTATCGAGCTTTTTATTTTATCATTTATTTTTTTCTTTCCATTTAGCTAAAACCTCAGCATCTCCTGTAGCAGGGAGACTCTTCAAATAATTATAAACAGCCTCCATTTCCACATCCGTCATTAATCCCAGTGAAGGCCAGGGCATAAATTCCGGATCCAATTTTTTATTTTCCGGAGTTACACCGGTATGCATCACCTCTGCAAATTGATCGAGACTCCACTTTCCGAAATTACCCCCTGGTGTAATATTCGTGCCCGGAGGAGAGGCCGGATCCGGCGATATGTTTCCATTTAATTTTTCACCATGACAGGTCCAGCAACCGTGAATGTGCAAGGTATATTCTCCATAGGCAACATCAGTTCCCGGGTCAGGAGCCGTTATCGATTTATTATTGGTGATATCTATCAATTCAGCATTATATAAAGTTCCAAATAAACCGGCCCCGGCTATAACCTGTGCCATAGTTGTAAATTCAGGGTCGGGCCAGGTTTTGTCACTTGCCGGAATTGATTTAAGGTATCCGATCAGCGATCCCAGATCGGCATCGCTCATATAATTAAAATCTTCTACGGGCATTATAAAAAGTCCATGCCCGTCTGGTTTTACACCATATTTAATGGCTTTTACATAATCTACATCAGAATAATCTTTAGTTCTGCCACCCCGTGTAATATTTGGCGCCGGAACTACACCTAATTCTGGTACATTAAAAAATTCTTTACCTGCCAGGTCACCACCATGGCATCCTGAACATAAAGTTGCCGCAAGTGATGCACCTCGAACCATAGATGCAGAATCAGTTAATGCGGTAATGGGTGTTGGATTGGCCTCATATTCAACTTTGGCCATCTTTTTATACTTATTGACCATGATGAAGGATGCGACAACAATAATAAGGGCAAAACATAGTATAGCTATGCCTACCCATTTGAAAAATTTACGCATGATTTAGGGTTGTGGGTTTTGAGTGAATAATTGTTTTTCAGCGAAAAGTTAAGAATTTTTTTTCTAAATCCATCAAATTAATAGTGATTGTTTTGACTGATAATGCACATTTTATTAACGCTTTAGCAATCTTAGCCGCAGGTAAAAAAATCAACTTACCTTTGCCCCCATGTGGAAAAACAACATTTTAGAAGCGATAGGCAATACGCCACTCATAAAACTCAACAATATTGTAAAAGATATTCCTGCAACAGTTCTTGCCAAGGTAGAAACCTTTAACCCCGGCAATTCCATAAAAGACCGGATGGCTATTAAAATGATAGAAGATGCAGAAAAAGACGGCAGATTGTTACCCGGTGGAACCATTATTGAAGGCACCTCAGGGAATACAGGAATGGGACTTGCAATTGGAGCCATTATAAAAGGATACAAGTGTATTTTCACAACAACCGATAAACAGAGTATCGAAAAAGTAAATGCATTAAAAGCATTTGGCGCAGAAGTGATTGTTTGTCCAACGGATGTTGATCCGGAAGATCCTAGAAGTTATTACTCCGTTTCCTCCAGATTAATTAAAGAGGTGCCAAATTCCTGGAAACCGAATCAATACGATAATCCTAGCAACACTATAGCACATTACGAAACAACAGGACCTGAAATTTGGGAACAAAGTGATGGCAGAATAACCCATTTTGTTGCAGGTGTTGGAACAGGAGGAACTATTAGCGGTACCGGTAAATATCTGAAGGAAAAAAATCCTGATATTAAAATATATGGTATCGATACTTATGGCTCCATATTTAAAAAATTTAAGGAGACGGGTATATTCGATAAAAATGAAATTTATCCCTATGTAACCGAAGGTATTGGGGAAGATTTTCTTCCGGAAAATGTAAATATGGATCTTATTGATCTGTTTGAAAAAGTTACGGATAAGGATGCAGCAATTATGACTGCCAGAATTGTAAAAGAGGAGGGAATTTGGGTGGGAAATTCTTCCGGCTCCGCATTACAAGGATTAATTCAATTGAAAGATAAATTCACAAAAGATGATGTGGTTGTGGTAATATTTGTTGATCATGGCACACGTTATTTAGGTAAAATGTTTAATCCTGACTGGATGATGAAAATGGGTTATATCGACAAATCAGGCTTAACCGCAAAAGATCTCATTTCCTCTAATCAAAAAGGAGATCTTACCTCTGTAGATTCTAATACAACCGTAGCACAAGCATTGCAGATCATGATGCAAAATGATTTCTCCCAATTACCCGTAACAGATGGCGGAAGAATTGTAGGTTCCATCAACGAATCATTATTATATCAGGAAGTATTAAAAAATCCGGAAATTAAAAGTGAAAAAGTTGACTCTGTAATGAAACAGGCATTTCCATTTATAGATATTTCTACGCCAATTGATGCCCTGGGAAATATGTTGAATAATGATATTCATGCTTTATTGGTGAGAGATTTTAAAGTGGATAAAACGTATATCATTACTAAACATGATGTGATGAGTGCGCTGACGAGATGATTTATTTAAACTTTAAAAATAGAATGCTTATCAGCATAAGTTCAACACACTCTTTTTCAAAGGAAATTTAAAATTCGAGATGGTAAATACGAACGCAAATTTTAAAAAAATATACGCATGAATTTTATCGATCAAATTTCGCGTTCAATAGAAATTTTATCTCCTCCCAAAAAAATAATTTCTTTAGTTCCATCCCAAACAGAATTATTGTTTGACCTCGGATTGGAAAATTCCATCATAGGCATTACTAAATTTTGTGTCCATCCTAAAAATCTTAAAAAATCAAAAAACATTATTGGCGGTACAAAAAATCTGAATCTGGAAAAGATCAAAAAATTGAAACCTGATTTCATCATCGCAAATAAAGAAGAAAACGAATTAACACAAATTGAAGAATTAGCAAAAGAATTTCCAGTTTTTGTAACTGATGTCAAAACATTGGATACCGCATTAGAAATGATTCAATTGCTCGGAAATATAACGGAAACTGATCTTAAAGCGGAAATATTGATTAAAACAATAATATCAAAACGCTCTGAATTACCCGGTTGTAGTCCCCGAACTGCGATTTACCTCATTTGGAAAGAACCCTATTTAACCATTGGTGGCGATACTTTTATAAACTCCATGCTTGGGGAAGCGGGATTTAAGAATTGTTTTGGCTCAAATTACCGGTATCCAGAGGTGAATTTGGCACAAATGGAAGAAAAAGATCCTGAATTTCTTTTCCTTTCTTCAGAACCCTACCCATTTAAACAAGTTCATATGTTAGAACTGCAAAAATCATTTCCAAAAACGAGGGTTTTATTAGTGGATGGAGAAATGTTCAGCTGGTATGGAAGCCGCATGCAGCTTGCATTCCCTTATTTTAAAAACCTGCACAAAGTGATTTCGGGTGAGAATTAATTTAATACTTCCAAAATAGGGTCTATTTTGCTATCTTTGCCGCCTCAAATCTCTGTATCGCAATGGTTACCAACGATGTAAAATTATTTTCAGGAACTACCAGCCGCTATCTGGCTGAAAAAGTTGCAGATTATTATGGGCAACCATTAGGAAAAATTGCTATCGACCGCTTTAGCGACGGGGAATTTCAGCCAAATATTCTGGAAAGTGTGAGGGGAAGTTATGTGTTCTTTATTCAAAGCACCTTTTTTCCTTCCGATAACCTTATGGAGCTTTTGTTGATGATAGATGCGGCAAAAAGGGCTTCCGCTTCCTATATCACGGCTGTTATTCCTTACTTTGGACTTGCGCGTCAGGACAGGAAAGACAAACCACGCGTTTCCATTGGAGCAAAACTTGTTGCAGAATTATTGTCAGCCGCTGGAGCAAACAGGATAGTTACCATGGATCTTCACGCTGATCAGATCCAGGGATTTTTTGATATTCCGGTGGATCATTTGAGTTCAACTGCTATTTATGTTCCTTATATAGAAGAAAATTTAGATACCTCGAATGTGATATTTGCATCTCCTGATGTTGGAAGTACTAAAAGAAATCGCCGTTATGCTGTTCATTTTAATACGGAGCTGGTGATTTGCGATAAATACAGAAAAAAGGCAAACGAGATTGCAGAAATGACGGTGATTGGAGATGTTAGCGGTAAAGATGTGATCATGATAGATGACATCGTAGATACAGGAAATACCCTGGCGAACGCAGCAAATTTGATGAAACAAAAAGGTGCTAAAACAGTCAGAGCTTTTTGTACGCATCCGGTTTTAAGTGGAAAAGCATACGAAACAATTGAAAATTCTTCCTTGGAAGAAATTGTTGTTACCGATACAATTCCATTAAAACGCGAAAGTGAAAAAATACGGGTGGTTTCTTCTGCAAAATTATTTGCAAGAGCGATCAGAAATACACATGAACACAGAAGTATCAGTTCATTATTTATCAATAATTAATTTAAGATTTTCATTAAATAAATTCAGTAAACAATTAAAATTAAATTTAATTAAAATGCAAACATTTGAATTAAAAGGGAAACTGAGAGACCAGGTTGGCCGGAGAGCATCCAAAGATGCACGTTCGGGAGAAATGGTTCCATGTATTCTCTATGGTGATGGCGAAAATATAAATTTCGAAGTAGCCAAAACAGCACTTAAAACTTTGGTGTACTCACCAAACGTTTATAAAGTGATTCTTAATATCGATGGCAATTCTACCGAAACATTAATGCGTGAAATACAATTTCACAAGGTTACGGATGAAATTCTGCACATCGATTTTTTGAAATTAAATCCAAAGAAAAAGATCACATCTGTTGTGCCTATTAAATTAACAGGTCAGTCTGTGGGTGTAAAAAGCGGTGGTAAACTTATTCAGCGAATCAGAAAAATTACGATCAAAGGTTTACCTAAAGATCTTGTTGACAAAGTTACCATTGATGTTACAGATCTTGATGTTAGCAATACCATCAGAATGGGTGATATCAAGATCAAAAATATTGAAGTATTGGGTGCCAAAAGCATTCCTTTAGTTACTGTTATCTCTCCTCGCGCGCTTAAAGCAATTGCTGATGCCGCTGCTGCTGCTGATGCTGCCGCTAAAACTGCTGCTCCTGTTGCCGCTGTTGCTGCTGCTCCTGATGCTGTAAAAGATGAGAAGAAAGATTAAATTCATCACTTTATTAACGAAGCAATTTCTAATTTTTATTAATATGAAGTTGCTTCGTTTTTTATTTCCCCGCAAATCCACAAAAAAAGATTTACAAACCATTGAGATGAAATATTTAATTGCAGGTTTAGGCAATTTCGGTATTGATTATCAAAATACAAGACATAATATCGGTTTTGATGTATTGGAATATCTGGCAGAAGAAAAAAAAGTTGTATTTACTTCCAAAAGATATGCGGATATTTCAGAATTTAAATTTAAAGGGAAGATATTCCTATTGATAAAACCCACTACTTATATGAATTTAAGTGGCAAAGCTGTTAAATATTGGATGGAAAAGGAAAATATCCCACTCGAAAATCTTCTTATTGTTACTGATGATATAAATCTTCCCTTAGGGAAATTGCGTATCCGAAAAGATGGCAACGACGGTGGACATAATGGATTAAAAAGCATTAACGAATTGTTACAAACAAATCAATACACCAGATTGCGTTTTGGTGTTGGAAATGATTTCGGAAAGGGAAAACAGGTTGATTTTGTTTTAGGAAAATGGACATCCGAAGAAAAACAAATAGTTTCAGAAACCACAAAAAAATGTGCTGAAGCGATTTTATCTATTGTGATGGAAGGCGTTGACAGGGCAATGAATAAATTCAACTAACATCACGACAATTAATTTCCTGTTTATTTAAATTTTATAGTATCCTCTACCTCAGGATCATAAAACGGTTTTGAAAAAAACTTCGAAACTGCATTGTTAAATAACATCGGAGTTTCACTCATAAAATAATGGGTAGCGCCGGGAAATATTGACAATTGAGCGTGCTGCAATTGTTTATATAAAAATACGGTATGTTCCAGCTGAATAATATCTCTGTCACCCCCCATAACTAAAACAGGTGCTGTAATATTTATCAATAGATCCTCATCTATCTCCGGATGATGCAAAACTAAATTCGTTAATAACAAAGGGTCTTTATAATCAACCTTACCGGCTTTTACCGAATCTGTATACATTTGTTTATACACATTCACAAGGTCAGTAGAAGCATTTATTACAGTTGTAGAATCAGTATTCAATCGCGCTCCATATATTGCCAGCATTTTAATTCTTTCAGGGAAATACATTGCAAGCATTAATCCAACAATTGCCCCATCATCCACACCAATTACATAAACACTATCAATATCTAATTTTTCGAGCAGTGCATTATAATCCTCCGTAAGTAATTCATAAGTTAGACTATCGGCAGTATTATTTGTTTGCCCCTGCCCTCTCCCATCAGCAACGATTACCCGGTATTTTTTTGAAAAATAATTGATCTGACTGTTAAACGATTCCACAGAACCTCCATTTTCGTGCAACATTAATAAAGCAGGTCCTTCACCATATTCTTCGTAATACATGGTTATTCCATTCACAGCAATAAAAACACCTTCCACATGCTCAAATGATCCAACTTTATTATTGCCGAGATTTTTACCCGGAGAAACCTGGCGTTGTCCAAAACAATTTCCGACAAAAACAAAACAAACGATATATACTCCCAATATTTTTCTCATACCAACCTGATTATAATGATCCAAAGATACGGGAAATTAAAAAATCCTTCCGTTACCAAATAAAAATGAATCTATATCCTGTTTTGTAACTTTGCCACCTGTTATGAAAATATTCTGTATAGGTCGCAATTATTCTGAACACGCAAAGGAACTGAACAATGAAATTCCCGATGCTCCTGTGGTGTTTATGAAACCTCCCACCGCCCTGTTAAAAGGTAAAGATTTTTATATCCCTGATTTTTCGAACGATATACATTATGAATGTGAATTGGTATTTAGGATATGCAAAAATGGAAAACATATAGTAGAAGAATTTGTTTCAAAATACATTGATGCCGTAACTGTTGGGATAGATTTTACTGCCCGCGATTTACAATCAGAACAAAAGAAAAAAGGTTTACCCTGGGAAATTGCAAAAGGATTTGATAATTCTGCTGTTATTGGAGATTTTACCACGATTCAAAATCTGGAAAACGTCAACGATATTGCGTTCCATATGCTTAAAAATCAGGAAATGGTTCAAGCAGGCTCCTCCGGGCAGATGATCAATAATATAAACCAAATGATATCCTATATCTCCAAATACTTTACTTTACAGCAAGGCGATCTGCTTTTTACAGGCACTCCGGCAGGTGTTGGCAAGGTGAGTGTCGGCGATAAACTTGAAGGATTTCTGGAAAAGGAGAAAAAATTTGAAATAAATATCAAATAAGGCAAAAAACCGCTAAAAGGGCACTCAATTCCTTTATAGCTTTGCAGCAAATTTTTAAAGCGCTAAATGAATCAAAAGGAGACACTCGAACTGGTTGATAAAAAAATACTCTTGGATGCTTACCGTATTATGTTTACGAGTAAGGTGATGAGTGAGATATTCAATGAAAACAGGCAAACCTGCATTTTTGTGCATGCCAATTCAAGAGGACATGAGGCGATACAGATCGCTATGGGATTGCAGTTAAAAAAATGCGACTGGGCCAGTTTGTATTACAGAGACGACTCCATGTTAATGGCAATGGGCTGGAAACCCGAGGAAATACTACTTCAGTTAATGGCAAAACGCGACGATCCCTTTAGCGGTGGTCGCAATTATTATTGTCACCCGAGCTATAAAGGGAGCGATTATCCCCAAATGATACATTCCTCTTCTGCAACCGGAATGCAGGCAATTCCTACAACCGGTATAGCACAGGGAATTCAATACCTTGAGCAACAAAATTTATTGGATACTGCTAAGGAAAATCCATTGGTGGTTTGTTCTATTGGAGATGGAGCAATGACGGAAGGCGAAGTTGCAGAAGCATTGCAATTTGCTGTTTTGAAAGGATTGCCTATCATTTATTTAGTGCAGGACAACGATTGGGGAATATCCGTTTCTAAAGAAGAAGCCAGAACCATGGATGCCTATGAATATGCAGCCGGATTTAAAGGTTTGAGAAGGGTTAGGGTGGATGGAAGTGATTTTACCGAATGTTGGAACTGTGTAAAAGAAGCGATCGGATATGTTCGGGTTAACAGAAAACCCATACTGATTCATGCTAAAGTTCCTTTGCTTGGGCACCATACCAGTGGGGTTCGCATGGAAATGTATCGCACGAAAGAAGACCTAATGGAACATCACAGTCGCGATCCATTGCCAAAATTGAGAAATTTACTCCAGGCGGCGGGATTTAGCAGCGACGAATTGCTCCATTTGGAGTCAGCAGTTGATGAGATGACCAGAGATGCCTTTTCGACGGTAGTTGCCGCTCCCGACCCTGATCCGCTCACAGTGGAGCTTTTTGAGTTTGCAGAATCACCTATTTTGAAAGAGCAAGGCACACGCGAACCTGTTGGCTCTGAGCAAGTTATAATGGTTGATGCCGCGTTATTTGCTATGGATGAAATTTTAACCAAACATCCTGAAGCTTTATTATATGGTCAGGATGTTGGTAAAAGATTGGGAGGAGTATTTCGTGAAGCGGCAACCTTAGCTGTTAAACATGGTGATCACAGAGTATTTAATACTGCAATTCAGGAAGCATATTTAGTAGGGTCTACTTTGGGAATGAGCGCTGCGGGCGCAAAACCAGTGGTGGAAATTCAATTTGCAGATTATATATGGACAGGGGTGAATCAATTGGTATCTGAATTATCGAAATCATTTTACCTCACCAATGGAAAATGGAATGTGCAAACGGTAATTCGAATTCCAATTGGAGCCTATGGTTCCGGAGGTCCTTACCATTCGGGTTCCATTGAATCATCTATAACGGCAATAAAAGGAATTAAAGTTGTTTATCCGAGTAATGCTGCTGATATGAAAGGATTATTAAAGGGCGCCTTTTATGATCCGAATCCTGTTGTGATGTTTGAGCATAAAGGCTTGTATTGGAGCAAAGTTCCTGGAACTGGAGCTGCAAAATCGATACAACCAGGTGATGATTATATTATCCCTTTAGGAAAAGCGCGGATATTTCAACATGCATCCGAAGAAAAAATAAATAATGGAGAAAGTATTGTTGTGGTAACTTATGGTATGGGAGTTCATTGGGCATTAAATGCGAGTAAAAAATATCCCGGTCAGGTGGAAATATTAGATCTCAGAACTTTATCACCTTACGATTGGGAAGCAATAGAAATTTCGGTAAAACGACACAATAAATGTTTTGTATTAACAGAAGAACCCATCATGAATTCTTTTGCGCAAGCTATTGCGGGAAGAATTTCTTCCGAATTATTTAAATATCTCGATGCTCCGGTAAAAATGTTAGGAGCAAAAAATCTTCCTGCAGTTCCATTAAATTCCGGATTGGAAAAAGCCATGTTGCCAAGTGCGGAAAAAGTTGGAGTGGTGATGGAGGAATTGTTGAATTGGTGAGAAGAGGAAAGGCGATAATTGAGAGTTGAGAATTAAGAATTGTGTCCCTATAACTACATTTTGAACGTTTATCCTCCGAGGTCACGGAGTTTCTTCGGAAACTCTGTGGGAACACGTTTTGTGAATGGAGCAATATAACGAAGGAAATGTGTGGAAGAGAAAAATAAAAAAACCACGAATTCACAAGTTAATATTTCTACTAATACATGAATTCGTGGCAACAATTAAAATCTTCTACTCATTTTTGCAGAGATGTTAATCACACATTTTTACCTATTCCTTCATCAACCTAACAATTATTTCTCCTTTATCATTTTTAATCTTCACGATATAATTACCTGTAATTAATTCTGAAGTATTTATTTCAACAATATTATTGGAATTATATTTATAGGCGATGTTTATTTTTTGCCCGAGCAGATCGTACATTTCAATTGTTTGAGGATTAAAATCCATTAATTCAATAATTACAAATTCATTTGCCGGGTTTGGATATACATTTAATAAAACATGCTGAATTGTATTAATTCCTGTTGTAGAAATCACTTTACAATTTGCATTTTCTCCATAAGCATTTGATGCAGTCAGACAAACATTATAATCTCCATCCACAGGATATGCATGTGTAGGATTTTGCACGGTAACAGTCCCGCCATCACCAAAGTCCCATAACCACTCTGTAGGGGTATTTGTGGATATATCTGTAAATGTTGCAATTAATCCGCTAAAGGAAACAGTAAAATCAGCAGCAGGTAGTAAAAATTCGGTACTGTCAATTACAACAGGTAAACAATACACTTCAAAACCCAAAGCATTAGTTGCAGTTAAACAAACTGTAAAAGTTGATTCTGTTAAATAGGTATGTACAGGATTTTGCAAATTACTTGTTCCGCCATCACCAAAATTCCAGCTCCATGATGTTGGAGAATTTAATGTTAGATCTGTAAATGTTACAACAGGATCACCTGTATAAGAAAATGCAGCATTCGGAGGCAAAATAACCGTTACTGAAGAACAATATGTATCAGAACCATAAGGATTATTAGCTGTTAAACAAACATTATAGGTTCCTGCTGTTGCATAATTGTGAATTGGATTTTCTTCTGTTCCTGTTGTTGCATCACCAAAATCCCATAAATAACAGCCATAGGAATTGGTAGATAAATTAGTAAACGTAACTTCCCCTTCATCAGCAACATAACTGAAGTTTGCATTAGGCATTGTAGGCACAAAACTTTCTGCATCCCAAGCCGCATACCGAATATTATTTTCAACAATAGGATCTCCTTCTATAAAAATTCCAGGTTCAAGATCTTGTTGCCAAATTGCCTGAATTTTTCCACCGTTTACCCGGTCATTCACGTATACATAATAATTTTCTTCCCCATCTTCAGCAGTCTCCGTTAGGTTAACAGGAGGCGACCAGGAAATTCCATCATCATCTGAATACATTCCGAAAAGATCGCGGAATGATTGAGCTGAAAAATTCAGCGGGTCGTCAAAAATATCTGTGTATTCAATTTTCATCGCAAAAATTAAATACAATCTGCCGGTAATTGCATCCCACGTTCCACCCGGAGAACTTGAAATTCCCGCACTGCGATAATTAAGGACGCTCAATCCAATTCCTGCATAAGGATCAGATAAACAATCATCATTATTCCAATCTAATTCGGTATCAATTACTTCGGCACCTGCCATTCCGGTTGTCCAATGCCAGATTCCGGAAGTTCTCCAATTAACAGTCCAATATCCTGCAAATGCATCGCTATAAATTCTGTAATATCCCGAAAAAATATGCAAGGTTCCATCGTCCTCCATAATCATATCGTGGTAACCATCATTTGTTGCAACGGTATCCGTAATTCCATCCAAATCAACATCCGTTTGCACAGTTCCTGTATAGTTATCATAAGGAAAATCTATAACCGTTATTTTTTCCCATGAACCATCATTTCCATAATCGTCAGAGTGTAATAAAAGCAGATCGGAATTTATCATCCCGAATAAAACATAAACATCCGAACCATACGCTGATATCTGATAAGAATCGGCTCCGTTTGTAATAGCGGGCATGCCATCAGCTGCTGTTAAAAATGGCAAGGTATAATTTAATATTGCCCAAGTTAAACCGCCATCATCAGATCTTGAAAAATTGAGATTTGCAATAATTTGGGTATCTGCATTTACCACATAAATATCATCAGTTCCCTCCGGCGAGCATGTAACAGGCCAGATTCCTCTAATATCATCAGACCCATCAAGTTCTGTCCAAACATTAGAACCTATTGCATCATTAGCAAAAAGTTGCATTCTATTTGCTGCTGCATCATGTGCCACAACAACTTCATGGTCTTCTACTTTTAATAACTCCCCAAAACCTGTGCGCACAGTTTCAATACGCGCAGTTGGTGTTGCTGCCCAGGCAACTCCATCGTAATGCTGATAAAACATTCCGCGATCCGGAAAGGCGCCGGCAAAATCAGTAGATCCTGTCCAGATGGCCGAAATTGTGCCATCATCATAAACCTTGATGCGGTTCTTGGAAGCATTGTTTGATTGGGCATCGTAGGTTGTAGTCCCAATTATTGTTTGTGCAGCTAATAAGGCACTCAAAAAAACGATAGAAAAAAGGAGTGAAAGTTTTCTCATTCTGATGTGTTTTTATTGCCCGTCAAACGACGAACGCGTTAAGAAAATAAATCCGATAGTAATATTAAGAAATAATAAACAAAAAAAACAATTCAGCAAGTTTTTAAAAATGAAAACCTCCGGCCAAAGTATCGACCGGAGGTTTTTAGGTTTGAATTAAAATCAGTTGATCATAACTGTTTTTGTAATTACGCTTCCATTAAAAGAAACCATTACATAATAAATTCCTGCCGGAGCATCACTAAGATCGATTGGCAGTTGGTAATTAAATTCGCGTGGAGTACCATTACTTTCATAAATTACCTGACCGGTTGAATTTAAAATAATTGTACTTGTTTCTGAATCCTCAAATCCATTTAATTCCAAATTAAAATTACCATCGGTTGGATTTGGGAAAAGATCAATAGATTGTCTGCTTTCCCCTTCTCTTAATGGAAGTGTAGTGAAATAAGCAATTTCTGAATACGGAGAAATTTCTCCATCAGCATAACAAACAGTTTTAACACGGAAACCATAAGTAGTTTCAGGCACTAATTTTCCTTCCGGAATAGCGTACATATTTGTATTTGGTCGTCTTTTTCCAACAGTTGCCAAATCATCGGCCAACCAGAATGCAACTATATATTGTTCAGCCATATCAACTGCATCCCAATGCATAACAGCATTAGTTGATGTGATTCCATCAGCGTATAATCCGCCTGGTCCTGTAACTGCATTACAACCCATTGGAGTTACACCAAAATCTTCGTCCGTGTAACCATTATACATTATATTATTTACCCCGATTGGGTCAAAATCTGTAATTGTAGTTCCTGGATAAACATCCTCTTGCCATACCATATGGAATTTGCCACCTGTAAATTCAGGGTAAACAGAAGTGTAAACATTTTCCTTTCCTGATTCCGCTGTATTTGTCAGGTTAACCGGTGTTGACCATGTTGCACCATTGTCATCACTATAAACTCCGAAAATATCTCTGAACGATTGCGCAGATACATTTAGTGGATCACCAAAAAGGTCAGTATACTCCATAAGCATTGCATAGATAAGATAATATCTTCCTGTAATGGGATCAATAGCACCACCCGGCATTGAAACAATACCCGAATAACGGTAATGAGATCTGAAAACACCAATACCTGCTAAAGGATCATTTAAACCATCAGCATTATCCCAATCTAAGGTAAGATCAATTTTTACAGCTTCATCCATACCTGTCTGCCATTGCCATATTCCCATTGCATCTTCATACTGATATGACCAAAATGAGCCAATACCATCGTTGAAAATTTTTACATATCCGGTATAAACATGCACATTACCTGAAGCGTCAATAAACATATTGTGGTTTCCATCTGTAGTTTCAATTATATCTGTAACAAAATCACCATCTACATCTGTTTGAGCCAAACCATCATATGTGCTGATTGGAAAATCATGAATAACAGTATTTGTCCATGTTCCAACTGCTCCGTTTGAAGCAGAATGAATTAATACAAGATCTGAGTTAGGTACTCCGTATAAAATGTAAACATTGGTTCCATAAACAGCAATCTGATAAGTTTCAGCAGCAGCAACGAGTCCGGTAGATAAACCAGGAATTCCATCTGCGGCGGTTAAAAAAGGAACGGTTGTATTTAATACTGTCCATGTAATACCACCATCATCAGAACGTGAAAAACGCAATTCTGTAGGTGGGTTCGCATTTGCATTTACAACGTAGATATCATTTGTTCCTTCAGGACAAACTGCTGCAGGCCAGAAACCTATTACATCATCAGAACCTCCAATTTCGGTCCAAGTAGTTCCACCTATACTTGCATTTGCATAAAGTTGCTGTGAAACAACAGCCCCATCATGCGCAATCATCACTTCATGGTCCATTACCGTTATCACTTCCCCAAAACCGGTTTTTGTGGTTTCCACACGTGCAGCGGGAAAAGCACCCCAGGTTGCACCGTTGTAATGATTAAAGAACATACCGCGGTCAGGGTATGTTGTTCCAACTGCATAGTCACTAGAACCTGTCCAGGCGGCTGAGATACGTCCATCATCATACACAGATATCCTGTGTTTGGCTCCGTTATTGGTTTGTACATCGTAAGATGTGGTACCGATAATGGTTTGTGAGAACATCACTGTGGAGCTTATCAGTAATATTGGGAGTAAAAATCCTTTTTTCATTTTGAATATTTTTGGTTAATAAAAGTTAATATTACCTATTCTGTTTGATAAAATCAAGTCAATGTGCAAAGAATATTATTCTCTTTCAAAAATTATTGATTGAGTATGGAACATCTTACCTTTGCGGCGTTTATGGAGATTTCACCCCGCCTGCAACGGGAAACAAAATTTCTTTTATGGCTTTATTATACAACAGAGTTGCGCATATTGAGTTGAAACAGCAAATGCTGGAATCCAACGAAAAAAGAATTACACTTTCCTTTTACGAATATTTTCCGATAGATGATCCGCAACAATTTCGAGATATGTTGTTTGCACAGCTTTCTATTTTAAATGTGTTTGGAAGAATATATATTGCTACAGAAGGAATTAATGCACAAATAAGTGTTCCTGATTTTAATATGGAAGCATTTAAATTTTTTATTAATTCGGTTGTAAAATCAGAACAATACATTGATTTATTAACAGGTGTAAAACAATTGCGGTTAAATATTGCAGTTGACGATGACGGCAAATCATTTTGGGTATTGAAAATAAAAGTGCGTTATAAAATTGTGGCGGATGGAATTGAGGATGAAAATTTCAATATGGATAAAAAAGGGAAGTATGTAGATGCAAAACAATTTAATACTATGTCGCAGAACCCTGATACCATTATAGTTGATATGCGCAATCACTACGAATATGAAGTTGGCCATTTTGAAAATGCACTCGAAATTCCAAGTGATACTTTTCGGGAACAACTGCCAATGGCAGCCGATTTATTAAAAGAAAATAAAGACGCAAATATTATAATGTATTGCACCGGAGGAATTCGTTGCGAAAAAGCAAGTGCCTATATGCTGCACAACGGATTTAAAAATGTGTATCATCTTGAAGGTGGAATTATTAATTATGTTAACAACATAAAAGAAGCACAACTCGAAAACAAATTTCTTGGAAAAAATTTTGTTTTTGACGACAGACTTGGAGAAAAAATAGGCAACGAAATTATTTCCACTTGTCACCAATGCGGAAAACCAGCTGATACACATACCAATTGTGTTAATTCCGGTTGCCATTTATTATTTATTCAATGCGCAGAATGTGCGGTTCAATTTGGAGGATGTTGTTCAACGGAATGTTTTAATATTATTCAACTGCCGGAGGAAGAGCAAAAATTATTGAGAAAAGGAGTCGATAAAGGGCAGAATATTTTTAATAAATCGCGCACACGGAAAAGAAATATTAAATAAGCTGTAATAATATGAAAAGATGCTTCATTAGGATTAAGCAACGGTCTTGATGATAAGAGGCTTTATACACATCCTATTTTAGCTTATTCGTTGTCATTTGCCTTGCGGTTTATTATCTTTGCGACCTAAATTTTAATCATACATGTCATATTTATTCACCTCAGAGAGCGTAAGCGAAGGGCATCCGGATAAGGTTGCGGATCAGATATCGGATGCATTAATAGATCACTTTTTAGCATTTGACCCCGAAAGTAAAGTTGCATGTGAAACATTGGTAACTACGGGTCAGGTGATTTTAGCCGGTGAGGTGAGGTCGAAAACTTATTTGGATGTGCAGCAGATCGCGAGAGACGTGATTGCCCGTATAGGTTATACCAGGAGTGAATATATGTTCGAAGCTAAATCTTGTGGGGTATTATCTGCCATTCACGAACAAAGTCCGGATATTCACCAAGGGGTGATTAGAAAGAAAAAAGCAGACCAGGGAGCAGGAGATCAGGGAATGATGTTTGGATATGCTACTAAAGAAACGGATAATTATATGCCGCTTCCATTGGATATTGCAAATTTATTGTTGCGTGAACTCGCTGCAATCAGAAAGGCGGGTAAACAGATGTTGTATTTACGTCCCGATTCAAAAAGTCAGGTTACCATGGAATACGACGATAATAAAAATCCAATGCGCATCGATACCATCGTTATTTCCACACAACATGATGATTTTGCCGAGGAGAAAAAAATGCTTGCTGTAATAAAAAAAGATGTGGAAGAGATATTAATTCCACGTGTAAAAAAATTGTTGCCGAAACGCAATCAGAAATTATTTGATGGAAATTTTACTTTACATGTAAATCCGACAGGAAAATTCGTGATCGGCGGACCACATGGCGACACCGGATTAACGGGAAGAAAAATTATTGTGGATACCTACGGCGGAAAAGGTGCTCACGGTGGCGGAGCATTCAGTGGAAAAGATCCTTCAAAAGTGGATCGCTCAGCAGCTTATGCAGTGCGTCATATTGCAAAAAATATGGTGGCAGCAGGTTTGTGCGATGAAGTTTTAGTTCAGGTTGCTTATGCTATTGGCGTTGCTGAACCTGTTGGTTTATATATTGATACCTATAATACTGCAAAGATTAAAATGAGTGATGGAGAGATATCGAAAAAAATTCAAAAGATTTTCGACCTGCGTCCTTATTCCATAGAACAGCGTTTTAAACTGCGCACTCCTATCTATGCAGAAACTGCTGCATACGGACACATGGGACGCGAAACAAAAATCGTGGAAAAAACCTTCCGAGACGGCAGCGGAAAAACAATAAAAATGAAAGTGGAATTATTTCCATGGGAGAAACTGGATTATATTGATGCTATTAAAAAAGCATTTAAGTTGTGATTTGTTTCCCGCAGAGTGTGGTTTTGTTTCCAGCAGAGTGTGGTTTTGTTTCCCGCAGAGCTGCAGAGTGCGCAGAGTATTATTATTTTACTTCGTAAAATATAATTATAAATATAGTCATCGTTATTTTACGTAGTAAAATATAATTCATTGTTTAATATTATTTTACGTAGTAAAATATAATTCATTGTTTAATATTATTTTACGTAGTAAAATATAATTCATTGTTTAATATTATTTTACGTAGTAAAATAATAAACAAATTATTCCTCTGCGCACTCTGCAGCTCTGCGTGAATAAAAAACCACATTCTGCGTGAATCAAAAACCTTACTCTGCGGGAAGCCTCCTTAATTAACCTAAGTAGGGCTTTAAAAAATCACTTGTAGTTGCCTTGCGAAGTCTGCGTATTGCCCTTTCTTTAATTTGCCGCACTCGCTCCCGGGAGAGATCAAATTTATGTGCAATTTCATCAATACTCATTGCAGCATATCCGTTAATTCCGAAATAAGCGGCGATCACTTCCGCTTCACGTGGAGCCAATATTTTTAAGGCAGTTGCAATTTCATTTTTAAGCGATTCATTTATTAATGATTTATCCGGAGTGTCTTCATTTTTATCTGCCAGAATATCAGCCATACTTCCGTCTTCAAATTCTCCGTTTAAAGGAGCATCCATGGAAACATGTTTTATATTGCTTAATATAATTTCTTTTACATCGCCATCTTTTAAATGTAATACTTCTGCAATTTCTTCTGCGGTGGGTTCCCTTTCATTTATTTGTTCAAACTGATTCGACATTCTGTTCATTTTAGAAACATTGCCGGCTTTATTTAAAGGCAAACGAATTAAACGGGAATGTTCCACAATTGCTAACATAATAGATTGACGAATCCACCACACTGCATAAGAAATAAATTTAAATCCTTTTGTTTCATCAAATTTTTTCGCCGATTTAATTAATCCTACATTTCCTTCATTTATCAAATCACTTAAAGTGAGTCCGTGACCCTGATATTGTTTTGCAACAGAAACAACAAAACGCAAATTTGCCATAGTGAGTTTATCCAATGCAGCTTCATCACCCTCGCGAATTTTTTTCGCAAGCACAGCTTCTTCCTCCGGAGTGATCAGCTCAATTTTTCCGATCTCCGTCAAATATTTTTCGAGAGAATCGTTTTCCCGAGAAGTAATAGAGTGGGTAATTTTGATTTGCCGCATGCTGAATATTTAGTCCAAATTACGAATTATTAATTAAATAGTTTCTGAGGTTGTGGGATTAACAGGTTCGTGACAATAAAATGATGAGTAATGAGTTATGAGTAATGAGATTGCATACTGCTGGTATTATTGATTGAATTTCTTTTTTTGCACTACCGTGGGGATGGAAATGTTAAGTTCATTTGCAGTGAGAGGGCAACACGCATTACACTCTCCTCTCTACTCCTTCGTCCGGATGGAAATAAAAAGATCCAATGCATCGAGGATCCCATTACTCATAACTCATTACTCATAACTCATTACTCATAACTCATTACTCATAACTCATAACTCATTACTCATTACTCATTACTCATTACTCATAACTCATTACTCGTTGGGCATAGTTAAACTTCAATCGTGAGTCAAGGCTACTCCCCACTCACTGCTCCCCACGCACCCCATTGCTCTATTTGCACTAAAAAAAACGCCGATGAAAACACCGACGTTTTAAATATACTAAAAAGTATTATTAATTATTAGCGGAAGGTTCCCTTTCAGGGCGATCCATTAATACTTTTCTGGATAATTTATATTTACCTGTTTTGCGGTCAATGTCCAATAATTTCACTTTTATTTTATCACCTTCCTTTAAAACACCCTCTAAAGTTTCGAGGCGAGCCCAGCTTACTTCAGAAATATGTAGCAACCCTTCTTTACCCGGTAAAAATTCCACAAAAGCTCCGTAAGGCATTATGGATTTTACTTTTGCATCATATACATCTCCAATATCAGGAACTGCAGTAATTCCTTTTATTTTAGAAACAGCAGCTTCAATACTTTCTTTGTTTGGTGATGAAATATTAATGATACCAAATTCGCCAACTTCTTCAATGGAAATTTCAGCGCCGGTTTCACGCTGCATTTCCTGAATTATTTTTCCACCAGGCCCTATCACTGCTCCAATAAATTCTCTTGGAATTTGCATCATCACAATTCTTGGTGCATGTGGTTTATAATCGGTGCGCGGTGCAGTCATTGTTTTACCCATTTCATTTAAAATGTGTAACCTTCCGGCTTTTGCCTGAAGTAATGCTTCCTTCACAACACCAAAACTCAATCCATCCACTTTAATATCCATTTGAGTTGCAGTAATTCCATTCACAGTACCTGCAACTTTAAAATCCATGTCTCCAAGATGATCTTCATCTCCAAGTATATCACTTAAAATGGCATAACGCGTCATATTCGGTTCAGATATTAATCCCATTGCAATACCAGCAACAGGTCTTTTAATTTGAATACCTGCATCCATTAATGCCAATGTTCCCGCACAAACTGTTGCCATACTGCTCGAACCATTTGACTCCAGAATATCGGAAACAACACGAACAGTATACACATTATCTTCCGGAAGTGCCCATCTCAAAGCGCGCATTGCTAAATTTCCATGGCCAACTTCTCTTCTTCCCAAACCACGCATTGGTTTTGCTTCTCCTGTTGAAAATGGCGGGAAATTATAGTGCAATAAAAATTTACTTGTACCTTCATGTACAACACCGTCAATTAATTGTTCGTCTCTTTTTGATCCGAGTGTAACTGTTGTTAATGATTGTGTTTCACCTCTTGTAAAAACTGCTGATCCGTGAGCGGAAGGAAGATAATCCACTTCGCACCAAATATCGCGAATCTCATCCATTCTTCTTCCGTCTAAACGCTGTTTATCCGTTAAGATCATTTCACGCATTGCATGTTTTTCTATGTCGTGATAATAAGTAGAAATAAATCCGCCTTTTTCTGCTAATTCTTCCGGAGAAAATAAAGAGACAAATTCTTCTTTCACTTTTTTAAATGCATCGTGACGTTCTTCTTTTTTAGAAGGCATGTGCGCAACTGCACTTACTTTATCATATAATTCTCTCCACATTCTGGCGCGAAGATCTTCATCATGTGTTTCGTGACTGTACTCGCGTTTCGTTTCTTTTCCTGCCATTTTTGTGAATTCAGACAAAACTTCACATTGCATCTGAATTGTTTGATGTGCAATACGAATTGCTTCCAGCATATCGTCTTCCGTGATCTCTTTCATTTCACCTTCCACCATCACAACGTCTTTGTGACTTCCTGCAACTATCATGTCGATATCAGAAAGCGCCAATTCACTGCGAGTCGGGTTGATGATAAAATTTCCATTCACTCTGCCCACTCTTACTTCTGAAATAGGACCATTAAATGGAACATCAGAAACTGCCATAGCTCCGGCAGCTGCAAAACATGCAAGTGCATCGGGTAGAATTTCTTTGTCGAGAGAGATCAAAGTAACCAACACCTGTGTTTCTGCATGATAATTATCAGGGAACATCGGTCGCATTGCTCTGTCGATGAGACGGCTTATCAAAATTTCATATTCTGAAGGACGTGCTTCGCGTTTTAAGAATCCACCCGGTAATCTTCCTGCAGATGCATAATTTTCGCGATAATCTACAGTAAGCGGCATAAAATCCACTCCAGCTTTTGCTTCCTTTGCTGACACTACCGTTGCCAGTAACATTGTTTCGCCACAACGCACTACTACGGAGCCGTCGGCTTGTTTTGCCAGTTTTCCTGATTCAATGGAAATTGTTTTTCCATTGCCCAGGTCTATGGTCTTTGTGATCGGATTTGGTTTCATTGTTTAATTAAAATTTATGAGCAGGAGTTTGAAGTAATTTTTTGGGGTTGTTTTATCAGGGAAAATATTTTTAATCAAACTCCACACCCGTGTTAAAAAATAGAATTCGAAAACTGCCACTTTCCTAGTGACTGTTCCAATTTCTTTAAAATAAAAAATGGGCTATGGGGTAATAAAATTTCCTCATAGCCCAAGAATATGTTCATAAATGAATTATCTGCGGATATTTAACTTCTCTATCAATGAGCGATATCCTACGACATCTTTTTTCATGATATAATTTAAGAACCTGCGGCGTTTGCCTACCAACATCAATAAACTGCGTTTTGTTGCGAAGTCTTTTTTGTTTTCTTTCAGATGTTCGGTTAGGTGATTGATACGTGCCGTAAACAGCGCTATCTGTGCTTCCACCGAACCTGTATTTGTTTCAGAACCACCGTGTTCCTTAAAAATTTCTTTCCTCTTTTCTGATGATACTACTGGCATTGTATTTTTGCTTTTTGAATTGAGGAGCAAAGATAGAAGATTTTATTCGAATTACAAAGTTAGGTTGAAAAGGTTGAAAAAGGTTGAAGGGGTTTAGTACGGAGGAAATACCATTACTTTTTGACAAACTGTTTACTGCGACTGTGACTACGACTTTTCAATACTGTTTACTACGGAGCAAAATCTCCAATGTTACGAACTGCCAACTGCCACTGCCCACTGCTCCCCCTTCACTCCCCCATCAAATGCTCAATCAAAACCGAAACTTTTTTTTTCAAATCCTTTCTCTCCACAATAATATCTAAAAATCCACTTTCCAAAACGAATTCTGCCGATTGGAATCCTTTAGGAAGGTCTTTTTTGATGGTTTCTTTTACAACACGAGGGCCTGCAAATCCGATAAGGGCTTTGGGTTCTGCGATATTTATATCACCCAACATTGCATAACTTGCTGTTACTCCGCCGGTTGTGGGATCGGTGCAGAGTGAAATATAAGGTAATTTATGTTTGGATAAGAGGGTCAGTTTTGCCGAAGTTTTTGCCATTTGCATGAGCGAAAATCCGCTTTCCATCATTCTGGCACCCCCCGATTTTGAAATGATCATTAGTGGCAGATGATGTTCCACACAATGGTCTATTGCACGGGAAATTCTTTCCCCCACCACAACACCCATACTGCCTCCTATAAATTCGAAGTTCATACAACAAATTACTGTCTCACTACCCTCCATTTTACCGACTCCTACACTCAATGCATCTGTATAATTTGATTTTTTGAGGGCATCCTGCAAACGCGTTTCATAATCTTTAATATCCTTGAAGTTTAACGCATCTTTCGACATGATATTTTCAAATAATAATACATGTTCACCTGCATCAAAAAAAATGGAAAAATATTCGTTGGAACCTATTCTACCGTGGTAATTACAGGCAGGACAGCACCAGAGTTTATCTTTATATTCTGCTGTGGTAGTAGTTTTTTTGCACTCAGGACAACGCCACCAAACACCTTCCGGCGTATCCAGTTTTTCTTCTGTTGGTGTGTCAATTCCGCGTCCTTTGCGTTTGAACCAGCTTACTTTTTCGGGTTTTTGTTCAGACATTCTGCAATCCCTTTTTTATGCTTGTTAAAAATAAATTTCTAACAAAAACAAATTAAATATTTGGATAAACGAAATTACGCAATAGTAACTTCTTTCGATAAGTAAACATCTTGTATGGCATTTAAGATGCCAACACCTTCTTTCATAGGACGTTGGAAAGCTTTTCTACCGGAAATAAGTCCCATTCCACCTGCGCGTTTATTGATAACTGCCGTAATTACTGCTTCATTTATATCCGCTTCGCCAGTAGATGCTCCACCGGAGTTGATCAAACCTGCGCGACCCATATAACAGTTTGCAACCTGATACCGGCAAAGGTCTATCGGATGATCTGTAGTTAATTCTTCATAAATCCTTTTATCATTTTTACCGTATGCCGATTCCTTCGTGTTTAATGCAAGGTATCCACCGTTATTTTCCGGAAGTTTTTGTTTGATGATATCTGCTTCAATCGTTACTCCTAAATGATTTGCCTGTCCGCTAAGGTCAGCACTCAGGTGATAGTCGACACCATCTTTTTTGAACGCCGGATTTCTCAGGTAACACCATAAAATAGTTCCCATTCCCAATTCATGCGCATATTCAAATGCTTCCCTTACCTCCTCCAATTGTCTTGTTGACTCCTCAGAACCAAAATAAATTGTGGCGCCAATTGCAGCAGCACCCAAATTCCAACAAGATTTTACAGAGGCGAACATTACCTGATCAAATTTATTGGGATAGGTTAAAAATTCGTTGTGATTTACTTTTACAATTAGTGGGATCTTATGCGCATATTTTCTTGCGATCATTCCCAAGCCGCCAAAGGTGGTGGCAACAGCATTACAACCGCCTTCCATAGCGAGTTTCACGATATTTTCCGGATCGAAATAAATTGGATTTTTAGCAAAGGATGCTCCTGCACTGTGTTCAATTCCTTGGTCAACAGGAAGAATAGATAAATATCCAGTATTTGCAAGACGGCCATTACCGTACATTTGTTGTAAGTTTCTCAGTACCTGAGGATTGCGATCAGAACCTACCCAAATGCGATCCACAAAATCCGGTCCCGGTAAATGAATATTTTCTTTTAATATGGTTTTTGTCTCGTGATTTAAGAGATAGTCGGCTTTATCGCCGAGCAGACTTACAATTTTGTTAATGGACATGCTGTTTGTATGTTTAAGTTCAATAATAATAAGGTTGTGCAACCCGGATGGGGAGGAACAACGGCAAAAATAACAAACCCCGATAACAATTACCGGGGTTGCTGTTGGCCGACTAGGGCTCGAACCTAGACTCTTCTGAACCAAAATCAGACGTGTTGCCAGTTACACTATCAGCCAATTTTTTGATTTTAGAGTTGCAAAGATATTTTATTGCGGGCAAGGAAACAAATACAACGGTTAAAAGATTGCGGTTTTTAATGTTCAAACGACCAATGTTTTAAGAGGTATTATTTTTTCTCAATGCCTAAATCAGGAAAAAGGGAGCCACGCACCTGCCTACGAAAGTTATCGGGCTGGTGCACAAATGAACAGCGGAAGGGAGGGTTGTTTGTATTTTAAAATTTATTTACGCATTTGTTATTCGTGCATTCGTGGCTCCTTTTCTTTTCATGCATATTGTGGAGAAAAAAAAGGGGTTGCCACAAACCTAACTGCCGACAGGCACTTACACGAATGAACAGCCAAAAGGAGCGGGTTGGTTGATTTCTAAGATTTATCGACCTATTTTCATTCGTGCATTCGTGGCTAATTTTTTCATCCGTATTGTGGGTTAAAAAAAGGTTGCCACGAATGCACGAATGAACAGCCGAAGGGAGGGTTATTTGTATTATGACATACATTTTTTTATTCTTGCACCTGCCCGACGACTTTGGCAGGCGGGTTCGTGGCTAATTTTTTCATCTGTATTCTGGATGAAAAAGGTTGCCACGAATAAATAGCCGAAGGGAGGGGTGTTTGTATTCTTAAGGAATGTTTTAAATGGTATTATTTTTTAGTGCATTCTTTTCCCGCTTAGTTCCAATTCCTTCATGACATCTGCCTCAAACTGCAACCATTCTGCCCATCGCATTTTTACTTTTTCTGCGCCTACATATTCATTTGCCAATTCTATAAATAACCTGTAATGCCCTGCCTCACTGATCATAAATTCCCGATAAAAGAATTTTAGGTCATCATCCTTTAAATTTTCACTCAGTAATCGAAATCTCTCACAACTTCGTGCTTCGATTAATGCAGCAAATAATAATTTTTCCAGCATCTGATCCTCTTTTGTTCCTCCCTTTCTCTGAAATTTTACCAATTGTGCAACATATTCATCACTGCGTTGATTACCTAATTTTAAATTGCGTTTTTTTAATTCCTTTAAAACCATTCTGAAATGCCCCCATTCTTCGGTTACTATCGGAGCTAATTCCTCCACTAATCTTTCGCGATAGGGATACTGTTGGATAATTGATATAACAGTAGATGCCGCTTTCTGCTCACAATAGGCATGATCAGTAAGAATTTCCTCTAAACTCATTTCCGCAAGATCAACCCAACGCGGGTCAGTGGGTAATTTTAAACCTAACATTTCAGATATTTGTACAAATTTACAAATGCCGAAAAAGATTCTGGTCATTCGTTTTAGTTCTATCGGAGATATTGTGCTCACTACGCCTGTTTTGCGCTGTTTAAAAACGCAATTGCCCGACGTGGAAATTCATTATGCTACCAAAAAACAATATGTATCCATTTTAGAGGCAAATCCATACATTAGTAAAAGACATGTTTTAGAGGAAAAAAAATTACCGACTTTAGTACAACAACTCGCTGATGAAAAATTTGATTTGATACTGGATCTTCACAATAATTTGCGCAGCTTTTTAATACGCTCCAATCTCAACGTAGAAGCACGAAGATTTAATAAACTTAATTTTCAGAAATGGCTGATGGTCAATTTTAAAATAAATAAACTGCCTCAAAAACATATTGTAAACCGTTATTTAGATACTGTAAAAGATTTTGGAATTATAAACGATGAAAAAGGTTTAGATCATTTTATTCCCCGAAAAGATAAAATAGATGTAAATTCCTTCCCTCCTATTTTTAAAAATGGATATTATGTTTTTGTAGTAGGAGCCAAACATTTTACAAAAAAACTACCGGTAAAAAAAGCAATTGAACTGTGTGCACAATTATCCAAACCCATTGTATTAATTGGTGGTAAGGAGGATATGGAAAAAGGGGTGAAAATTGCTGCAAGTAACCCGGATCGAATTTTAAATACCTGTGGAAAATATAATATTAACCAATCTGCCTCCATCATAGAACAATCTGCACTCGTGATCACCCATGATACCGGAATGATGCATATTGCTGCAGCCCTAAAAAAGGAAATTATTTCAATTTGGGGAAACACAATACCTGAATTTGGAATGTATCCCTATTTTGGAAATACATTAAATCTGGAAAATCAAAGGTCAACCCATAAAATTCTGGAAGTTCAGGGCCTTTCCTGTCGCCCTTGCTCCAAGATCGGTTTTGATGCTTGTCCTAAGGGGCATTTCAAATGCATGCTCGAAATAGACCTGAGACTACTTAAATCGTTGTAAATCACTGTAAATCATGTGTTTTGATGGACAAAAATCCAACAGATTATCCGTAACTTTGCAACCTAATATTTTTTTACATGGACGAAAATGCCTTGCTGAATATTTCTCCTATTGATGGTAGATACCACTCCAAAGTATCAGAATTATCTGACTATTTTTCTGAATATGCGTTAATCAAATTCAGAATTTATGTTGAGATAGAATATTTTATTGCACTTACTGAATTACCAATCGCTCAATTAAAAGATTTTGACAGCGACAATAGAAGTAAATTAAGAAAAATTTATAAGAAATTTAATATTGACGAATGTAAACGAATAAAAGAATCGGAACAAAAAATAAACCATGATGTAAAGGCTGTTGAATATTATTTAAAAGATAAATTTGAAGACCTCGGTTTTGGCAAATGGAAGGAGTTCATACATTTTGGATTAACATCGCAGGATATAAATAATACTGCCATACCTATTTCATTTCGGGATTCACTGATAGATGTTTATGCTCCATTGTTGGAAGATCTTATTAATATGCTAAGTGAAATGGCAATAGCTTGGACAAAGATTCCGATGCTTGCAAGAACCCATGGTCAACCTGCATCACCAACTATGCTGGGAAAAGAAATAAGAGTATTTATTGAGCGATTGAGCAAACAAAGAAATGTTTTTAATTCTATACCCTTCAGTGCAAAATTTGGCGGAGCAACCGGCAATTTTAATGCACATTTTGTAGCCTATCCGGATATTGACTGGATATTATTTGCAGATGAATTTGTTTCTGCACGTTTAGGTTTAGAGCGATGCAGATATACTACACAAGTTGAACATTACGATAATTTGGCTGCAGCATTCGATGGTTTAAAAAGAATAAATACCATTTTGATAGACATGTGTCGCGATTTCTGGACCTATATTTCCATGGATTATTTTAAACAAAAAATAAATAAGGATGAGGTGGGAAGTTCAGCAATGCCGCATAAGGTAAATCCGATCGATTTTGAAAATGCAGAAGGTAATCTCGGAATTGCAAATGCGATATTCGAACATCTATCTGCTAAATTACCGATCTCCCGTCTACAACGCGATCTTACCGACTCAACAGTTTTAAGAAATATCGGAGTTCCCATGGCACATTCCGTAATTGCATTTAAATCAATTTTAAAAGGTTTGAAAAAAATGCAGGTGAATGAACAGAAAATTCACGAAGACCTGGACAATAATTGGGCTGTAATTTCGGAAGCCATACAAACAATTTTGCGCCGCGAAGGATATCCTCAACCTTACGAAGCACTAAAAGATTTGACCCGTAACGGAGAAAAGATCACAAAAGAAACAATGCGTATATTTATTGACGGACTAGACATCACCGAAGATATTAAAGAACAATTAAGAGGCATTAGTCCTTTCAACTACACCGGTATGCGTTATTTCTGATATTCAATTATATTATTCCATGTCAGAAAAAAAACAAATCGAAAATATCGATTACTACATAAATAAAGACGGCCTACTTGTTTTTACCGCTAAATATTTATTGGAAAGAGGATACTGTTGCGCAAACGGATGTTTCCATTGTCCATACAGGGCGAAGGAAACAAAATAGAACCGAATTGCCGATGGGATGGGACTTATATGGTTAATAATGTTTGCATGGTTTGCAAAAGCTTCCTGCTTGCCGGATTCACGACTCACCGCTCACCACTCGCCATTAATTAAATCGTATCGCTTTAATAGGTTGAATTTTGGCAACAAGTAGGGAGGGGATAATTAAAAACACCAATGAAATAATAAACGTACCGGCATTTATTGCGAGCACCCATAAAATATTTATCTGAACAGGTGCCGTAGATACATAATAAGATTCTTCAGGCAATTTAATAAATCCGAATTGTTGTTGCAGAATACATAATCCCAATCCTACTAAATTGCCCCATAACATTCCGCGCAAAATGATATTAGACGCATTCAGCAAAAATATTTTTCGGATAGAAGCATTATTGGACCCAAGTGCTTTTAAAACACCGATCATATTAGTTCGTTCGAGAATAAGAATGAGTAAACTGGTAACCATATTAATTAAAGCAACCAAAATCATAAGCGTTAAAATTATCCATTCATTTACTTTCTGCAAATTCAACCAATCAAATACACTGGGAATTATCTGTTGAATAGTTTGCACATCCCAGAATGGATCCGCTTTTTTATCTACCAGTTTTTCAATTTCGCCGGTCTTTTCAGGATCGTCCACAAATACTTCATACCCCCCGATCTGATCTGCCTGCCAATTATTTAAACGTTGTATATGTCGTATGTCTACCAATACAAATAATTTATCGAATTCTTCCAGACCTGTATTGTAAATGCCATTTATTCTTAATTTCCGGTACATTTGTTCGTAATCGCCATTTTCCTTTTGGTCGATGATGTGTATTAACACACTATCTCCAATCACAAAATTTAAACGGTCGGCAGTTGACCTTGAGATAACCATTCCTCTTGAAACAAGCGAATCAGTGAGGGTAATTCCCTTTCCATCCAACATGAATTTATCAAATTGTTCCCAATCAAAATCAGCACCAATTCCCTTTAAAATAATGCCTTCGATATCGGTCTTCGTTCTGATAATGGCCGCCTTTCTTGCATAAACCTGCATTCCTGTAACCCCCGAAATCTTTTGCACCTCCTCCACAAATTCCTGTTTGCGTGGAATAGGTTCATCATCAAATGAATTCCGTAAACTCTGTTTTGCAATATTCACATGTCCCCAAAATCCATACACTTTATCAGAAATTGTTGATCGAAAACCATTCACCAGTGATGTGGATATGATCATAACTGCAAGACTCAAAGCAATTGCAACGCGTGCTATCCCGATAATCAATCTCGAAAAAGAGCGTTCTTTATTATGGAGTATTCGTTTAGTAACAAAAAATTCAAACCACATCAGCAATTACTTTATAACTTTGGCGTTAGTTTTGAAATAGACCTATACATGAATGTACTTTTTTCTTCCATACTTTGTTTACTTCTCACAAACGCCTGTAAAAATAGGGAATCTACAATTGATATAAATTCGGAAAATACAGCAAATTTTTTTTCCCATGATAGCAGTTCGCTATATGCTACGGATATTCTCACCGGAGCTGATCAAACGGCGCTTTGGTTACCGCTGCTCAAAGGAAAATATGTTTCCTGTGTAGTAAATCAAACCTCTGTTATTGGAAAAACGCATGTTGTTGATTCCATTTTAGGATCCGGCATTAATGTAGTTAATATTTTTGCACCGGAACATGGATTTAGGGGAACAGAGGATGCGGGTGCTACAATTTTAAATTCAAAAGATACAAAAACTGGCCTGCAGGTAATTTCATTGTATGGCGCAAATAAAAAGCCGCAATGGAATGACATTGCTGATGCCGAAATAATCATTTTTGATATTCAGGATGTTGGTGCACGTTTTTATACTTATATTTCTACCCTGCATTATGTAATGGAAGCCTGTGCAGAAAATAAAAAACAACTTATCATTCTCGATCGTCCTAATCCAAATGGATTTTATGTGGATGGTCCCATTTTACAAAAAGAATTTTCCTCCTTCGTTGGCATGCATCCTGTTCCCATTGTGCACGGAATGACTATTGGAGAATATGCGCAAATGATAAACGGTGAAAAATGGCTTGCGAATGGTGTGCAATGTGATATTATTGTGATTCCATGCAAAAATTACGATCACAAAAAATATTATGAAGTAAAAATTCCGCCTTCCCCAAATTTAAAATCGATGAAGGCAATTTATTTGTATCCTTCTCTTTGTTTGTTTGAAGGAACAAATGTGAGTGTTGGGAGAGGGACGGATAAACCATTTGAAATTTTTGGATCTCCCTATTTACCTGAATTTGTATTGGGTGATCATACAGCACAGATTGACTTTACCCCAAAATCAGGGATCGGTTCTAAAGCACCGCCATTTATGAATCAAAAATGTTATGGCTTTGATTATTCCGTTTTAGATCCATTTTTTATTCGAAACCGCATCATCGGTAATGGTTTAAGTTTACATGAAATCACCACCTCTTATAAATTTTTTGAAGATAAAAATAAATTTTTCCTTGAAAATAATTTCTTCAATAAGTTAGCAGGTAATGAAGAATTGATGCAACAAATAAAAGCCGGTTTAAGTGAGGAAGAAATTAAATTGAGTTGGCAAGATGATCTCATAACCTTTAAACAAATCAGAAAAAAATATTTACTTTATCCCGATTTCGAATAAATGCAACACAATCTCAAAATAATTTACATGGGCACTCCCGAATTTGCAGTTCCGGGATTAAAAATATTATTGGAAAACGGATTTAATATTGTTGCAGTAGTAACCTCTCCTGATAAACCTTCCGGAAGAGGATTACAACTACATAAGTCGCCTGTAAAACAATTTGCCTTGGCAAACAACATTTCAGTTTTACAGCCCGAAAAATTAAAAAATGAAGATTTTATAACTCAGCTGCGATCTTACCATGCCGATCTTCAGGTTGTAGTGGCATTTCGCATGTTGCCGGAAATAGTCTGGAACATGCCAAGGCTTGGAACCCTTAATTTACATGCTTCACTTCTGCCCGATTATAGAGGAGCTGCTCCAATTAATCATGTTATAATCAATGGGGAAAAAGTTACCGGAGCTACCACTTTTTTTCTGAAACAGGAAATAGATACAGGTGATATTCTTTTATCTGAAAAAATAAATATTGAAGAAGAGGATGATGCGGGTTCTTTACATGATAAATTAATGAATTTAGGCGCCGAATTAATTTTAAAAACGGTAATTCAAATTGAGGACGAAAAATACAGACTAATACCTCAAACAACATCCTCCCAAAAAATTGCACCTAAAATATTTAAAGAAAACTGTTTGATCAATTGGAACAACTCCGGTGAAAACATTCGAAATTTTATTCGGGGATTATCGCCATACCCGGGAGCATTTACTATTTTAAATAACAAATCCCTAAAAATTTTCAAAGTGGAAAAAGAATTAAATGCCCTCAAGGAGACACCCGGAAAATTAATTTCAGATAATAATTCCTTTATTAAATTTGCAACTAACGATGGTTACATACATGTTCTGGAACTGCAATTAGAAGGCAAAAAAAGAATGTCCACTCCCGAATTCTTAAGGGGAAATAAGTTGTAATCTGCGAAAAAAATGCTCGCAAATAGGTGTAATGTGTTTAAATTGCCGGCTTCAGTTTGACTTTTTATTGTACCCATGTTCTATTTAATTTATTCTCGCAAAGGCGCAAAGATGTGGTTTATGTTTAAATTGCTCGCTTCATTTTATCTTTTTACTGCAGATTTGTTTTATTTTATTTTTTCTCGCAAAGCCGCAAAGAAGTGTTATGTGTTTAAATTGCTTGATGCATTTTATCTTTTTATTACAGATTTGTTTTATTTTATTTTTTCACACTATGAAATAATTACTATAAGTTAGAAAAATATACGAAAACCACCTTATTCCACCCCACAAACCTTTGCGCCTTTGCGTGAAAAAAAACACCCTTCGAAAAAAAACACATCATTACTTATAAACACACCCTTTGCGGAAAAAACACAAACCTTTGCGTGAAAAAAATCAGAACCATCTGATTTTTCTGAATACCATGTAAAGTATCACTGAAACCAAAACGGCAAGAAACATAATGATATAAAATCCATTTACATTATGATCAAATGGCAGCGTAATAAAATTCATTCCAAAAAAACTTGCAATTAACGTTGGAACCATTAATATGATGGTAATGGATGTCAATCGTTTCATCACCGAGTTCAGATTATTGGAAATAATGGAACCAAAAGCATCCATAGTGCCGTTTAAGATATTGGTATAAACAGTGGCCATTTCCAGCGCCTGACTGCTGTCGATAATAATATCGCTCAGGTAATCATTTTTTTCTTCGTCGTTTTTAATGCCGAGAAAATTAGTGCGCTGAATTTTCATCATCAGCAATTCGTTGGCACGCAGATCCGTTACAAAATACACTAATGATTTTTGAATATTCAACAACTTTGCAAGTTCCGTATTTCTACTCGAATGCATCAATTCCTTTTCAATGAGGTAACGCTTTTTATTCATTTCATTCAAATACTGAATAAAATAAAAAACGTTTTTCTCAAATATCTTCATCACGATCATTTCTTTTTGATTCGGCGATAAATGTTTTATCGCAATAGAGAAGAACCAGTCAATCACTTTATTTTGTGCTGAACTGATGATGATATTATAATCGTTGGTGAGAATGATACCAATTGGAATAGTAATATAAAATGCGTCGTTATCAATGCTGTTCTCCATATCGTTTTCGATAGGAATATTGATCACGATTAGTTTTACATTATCGTCCTGCTCAAAGCGGGAACGCTCGTTTATATCTATGGAGTCAAGTAAATAATCGATTGGAATATCAATTGCGTTGCTTAAAGTTGCAAGGCGTTTGTGATCGAAGGGAGGGTGTACATTTATCCAGCAGTCTTTTTCAGGCCTTTCGATCTCTACAATCGCATTATCTGTTTTTTTGTAGTATTTGATCATGACTCTCCATCTGGACGGTTAAAAATTTGGACGCGCAAAGATAGCCTTTTATATCTACAATCAAAAAGATTCTGTTATTGTGCAGTGTGGTGGGATAATGATCAGGGGTAGGCTACCTCACCAGCAAAAACAAATTCACCGGGACCGATCAGCCATATTTCTTCAAAACTATTATCAGCAGTTTTAGTAAATGCCACCCGGAGTGGTCCTCCCATAGTTTCCATATTTACAATATGTGATCCTGCTTCGAATTGTTTTTTCAAAACATAACAGATTGCAGCGGCAGTTACCCCGGTTCCACAAGAGAGCGTTTCCTCCTCCACTCCCCGTTCGTATGTTCTGATGTGCAGATTGCCATTTTGCTCCTCTAAAAAATTAATATTGATACCATCAGACATAAACGCCTCACTATACCGTATTGCTGCGCCGAATGTTTTGATATCCATTTTATTAAGCTCGGAAACAAAAGTGACATAATGCGGAGATCCCGTATTTAATTGCCAGTGGTTATCTCCAGCGATTACATTGTGCACGTTTTGCATCTTTAGAGAAACTATTTCCTTGTTTATAGTAGCCTCATGCTCCCCATCAACAGCAAGAAAACGATATTTCTCCTTAACCGGCCCAACCATTCTGACAAAATTTACCATACATCTGCCACCATTTCCGCACATCGAACTTTCTCTCCCGTCGGCATTGTAATAAATCATTTCAAAGTCATAATCCTTATGATTTTGCAGCAGCATAACGCCATCTGCACCAATTCCAAAATGTCGGTCGCATATTTTTGCAACCCAGGCGTCATTATTTCTGTCAATAATATTATCGCGATTATCGAAAATGATAAAATCATTTCCAGTTCCCTGATATTTATAAAACTTTAATAACATGAATTACGTTAAAAGCATTTAAAACCGTTAAATATAGTTAGCGAAAATACGACAATCTTTCAGTTTGCGTTTTGTGCATGAAATTTGTTGAATAGAATTAAAATAAAAAAATAAATATGAAAGTAAAAAATCTCTTTGTAACCGCCCTCATTGCAATTGTCAGCACAGTTGTAACATTGGCCATGTATGAAAAGTTTTATAACGGGGATTTTGGTGGATCGAACTCACTAGATAATCCCTTTCAACTAACTAGCGCTAATTTCCCTGTTGCCCCGAGTGGCATGGCTCCCGTAGATTTCACCTATGCTGCAGCTTTAACAACACCATCTGTGGTGCATGTAAAAACTACCTACAAACAAACAGGTTCCGCTGGAACGCAGGATGATATTTTTCGCCAATTTTTTGGTGATGATTTTAATTGGGGAGAAGGAAACCAACAGGCATCAGGTTCAGGGGTAATTATAAGCGACGATGGTTATATCGTTACAAATTACCATGTTGTAAAAAATGCAGATAAAATTCAGGTAGTATTTTTCGACAGGCACCAGGCAATTGCCGAATTGGTTGCCAGTGACCCATCCACAGATATCGCAGTTTTAAGAGTTGATTTGAAAGATCTTCCCAATATTAAATTCGGAGATTCTGATTCGGTGAGGGTTGGTGACTGGGTTATGGCAGTAGGAAATCCATTTGACCTAGCATCTACAGTTACCGCAGGAATTGTGAGTGCAAAGGGTCGCAAGATCGATATTTTGGGGGAGAATGCCTCTACACCTGTTGAGTCATTTATTCAAACAGATGCAGCTGTTAATCCCGGTAACAGTGGTGGTGCATTGGTGAATTTACAAGGTCAATTGATCGGAATAAATACAGCTATTGCAACCCCAACAGGCACTTTTGCAGGATATTCCTTTGCAGTTCCTGTAAATATTGTGAAAAAAGTGGTAGCTGACCTAACAAAATATGGTGTAGTGCAACGCGCTTATTTGGGCGTTGAAGTGGATGTTACGAAAGATGATTTGGGTGGTGTTTATGTATCCACAGTGGTAGATGGCTCCGGAGCGAAGGATGCAGGTATAGAAACTGGTGATATTATTACACATATAAATAATGCTCCTATTCAATCCTTCCCCGAATTACAGGAGCAGTTGAGTAAATATGGTCCCGGTGATAAAGTGAATGTAAATGTGATTCGCGACAAGGATCGCAAAAATTTAGTTGTCCTTTTAAAAAATCAAAAAGGTAATACAGAGATCGTAAAACGCGAGACAAATGAAATGGTGCAGAGTTTAGGCATTGAAACTGAGGATGTTAATACCAAAGAAGCAGAATATTATAATATTAATGGTGGCGTAAAAGTTACCGGAATTAAAAATGGAAAGATATATCAGCAGACCAGAATCCGAACTGGATTCATAATTACTTCAGTTGATGAAGAAAAAATTTCAAATTATAACGATTTGGCAAAAATTTTGCAGGATAAAGCTGGAAAGAATGTAATTATTGAAGGAATTTATCCGACTTTCCCGAACAAAATTTATAATTATGGGTTAAGTCTATAAGAAGATATAGGGTAATTGGGTTTTCAAATGTGAGCCCCGCTAAGATTTCTCTCGAAGTCCGCGGGGCTTTTTTATTTGCGAATATCCAAGCTTTGAAGCAAACCCTATCTATACATAACATCCTTCACAACATTCAACACCTTAGCTACATCCGGCAAATAATTAGCCACCAAATTCGGCGCGTAATGCATATTGGTATCAGAACCATTCACTCTTCTAACAGGAGCATCTAAATAATCGAAAGCATCTTTTTGTAATTGATATGCAATTTCTGCACTTATACCTCCGTAAGGCCAACTTTCATCCACTACAACAATTCTATTTGTTTTTTTGACTGATTCTACAATCGTATTTATATCGAGCGGACGAATTGTTCTCAGATCAATTACCTCTGCACTAATATTATCTTTTTCTAATTCCTGCGCTGCTTTTAAGGCAACTTTCATCATTTTATTAAAGGAAACGATCGTTACATCTGTTCCCTGTTTTTTAATATCCGCTTTCCCTATCGGAATGTAATATTCTTCTTCAGGCACTTCTCCCATTTCAGAATACATCACTTCGCTTTCCATAAAAATAACCGGATCGTTATCAATTATCGCCGATTTTAATAAACCTTTAGCATCATAAGGGTTAGATGGAGATATCACTTTTAATCCCGGAACATTTGCATACCAGTTCTCAAACATTTGTGAGTGCTGCGCTCCCAATTGACCTGCAGAACCCGAAGGGCCTCTGAACACTATCGGGCAATTAAATTGCCCACCACTCATCGACAACATTTTAGCTGCCGAATTTACTATCTGATCTATGGCGAGTAATGCAAAATTGAATGTCATAAATTCTACTATAGGTCTTAATCCGTTCATAGCCGCTCCTACGCCTATACCGGCAAAACCCAATTCAGCTATTGGAGTATCGATAATCCTTTTGGCTCCGAACTCGTCGAGCATGCCCTGACTCACCTTGTAAGCACCGTTGTAAACTGCCACTTCCTCCCCTATCAAAAAAACATTCGCATCCTTGCGCATTTCTTCATTCATGGCTTCCCTTAAGGCTTCTCTGAAACGTATTTCCCGCATTGTATCCTGAAATTTTGGCAAAAATAGGGAATCATAAGCGATTTATGCAGAATACTGCCCATTGCGAGCCGCGAAGCTCCGAACCAAACCCAATCAATATTCCCTAACTTCGCTTATAATATGAAACCAATCTACCACTATGCCACCGTAACCGAGGCGCTCACCAAATTAAAAGAACAAGGATATACAGTAGATTTTAATCTGGATGAAAATTGTATCAGTTGTGTTGGAAACAAATTCAGTGCCGATGAATTTGAAATAAAAGAAGTGTACCGATACGAAGGAAATACAGATCCTGCAGATCAGGCAACTGTGTATGCAATTGAATCAAGTACCGGTGTGAAAGGAGTTTTAGTTACTGGATATGGAATTTCTTCCGATGGAATTTATGCGGAGATATTGAAGAAGTTGCGTGGGTGATTATTTTACTTTTTTTTACAAATCGTTTCGCCATCACAACAGTGGGGAGTGGGGAGTGGGGAGTGGTGAGTGGTGAGTAAAATTTCAGCAACATTCATGCAATGAGTTATGAGTAATGAGTAATGAGTATATCCATGATAGCCGGAGCTAATTATCCCCGGCTATTCCATTTGCTAATCTGCTAATTAAATAATTTGCTAATTATCTCCGCCTATTCCATTTGCTAATATGCTAATTAATTAATTTGCTAATTATCTCCGCCTGTTCCATTTGCTAATCTGCTAGTTAAATAATTTGCTAATTATCTCCCGCTTGATTTTGTTAAAATCTAATAACTGACATTCAGATGATAGTGCCTACATTCTAATATGTTTACTTTCCATAAAATTATGCGACTATGATGAAAAACCTACTTACTCTGATTTTGCCTGTACTTCTTTCCCAAAACATATTTGCTCAATATTTTACTAAAATTACAGAGGGCGATATTGTGAATACTTTATCCGACAGCCGCAGCTGCAACTGGGTTGACTTCAATAATGACGGTTGGCAGGATGTTCAGATTACAAATGGCAAATATCCGCTTGAAGACAATTTATTGTATATCAATAATGGCGATGGAACATTCGAAACAATCACCGATGGTGCAATTGTTTCTGATTTTGTGCCTTCCGATGGTGCAACCTGGGCCGATCACGACAACGATGGCGACATTGATTGTTTTGTCGTGAATTGGTATGGTATCGATAATTTATTTTATGATAATAACGGTGATGAAACTTTTACACAAATTACTATAGGTGATTTTTTGTGGAAGACAATGGATATTCTGAAACATCAAGCTGGGGTGATTATAATAATGATAGTTATGTTGATCTTTATGTAAGCAACAGTGGAGGAACAAAAAAGAATTATTTATATAAAAATAATGGTGATGGCACTTTTTTAAAAATTAAGGAAGGTGATATGGTAAACGACAACGACAGCACCCGTAGCGTAAATTGGGTGGATTATGACAGCGATGGTGACGCAGACATATTTGTCACCAATGAAGCCTACCAACACGAAAGACTATACAGGAATAATGGGGATGAAACATTTACCTCTATAACTGATAATGCTTTAGTAAACGATGGGGGCTCAACCATGAGCAGCAGTTGGGGAGATATTGACAACGATGGTGACCTAGATGTTTTTCTCGCAAATGATCAGGGAAATGATGCACTTTTCAGAAATGACGGAGATAATGTTTTTACAAAACTGAGCATCGATATTGTATGCAATAATGGTGGCAATTCCTTCGGAAGCAATTTCGCTGATATTGATAACGATGGTGATATTGATCTGTTTGTTACCAATGCATTTTGGGGAGGTCCTTGGAATAATTTTTTATATCTGAATGATGGCTCAGGATTGTTTAGTGTTGTTACTTCTGATGTAACTAATACAGATTTGGGATGGAGTTTTGGAAATGCTTTTGGTGACTATGACAAAGATGGCGATATGTATCTTTTGGTAGCAAATTGTTATGGTGCTGCACAAAATAATGCATTGTACAAAAGTGAAACAACGGGTAATAATTGGTTAATAGTTGATTGTAAGGGAATGGTATCCAATAAATCGGCAATTGGAGTTATAGTTAAAGTTAAAGCAATGATAAATGGCGAAGCGGTTTGGCAGATGCGGGATATTTCAGCACAATCAGGATATTGCGGACAAAACATGTTGCCTGTACATTTTGGTTTAGGGGATGCAACTATTGTTGATTCTATTATTATACAATGGCCTTCCGGAATTGTTGATGAATTTGAAGCAGTATATGCAGGACAATACTTAAAAGTGACGGAAGGAGAAACTGTTACCGGAATTGCAGAATTTACAGGTGCCGGATTCAATTTAAGTATAACGCCAAATCCAACTTCCTCTTCTGTGACGCTTACTTATCATTTAATAAAATCAGAAAATGTACGTTTAGAATTATTTGACAGTGCCGGAAATAGGGTTACAAATTTTGAAATAAAAGATACGCTGGTTGGGAATAATTTTTTTGAGATCGACCGCAATAAATTGTTATTGGCAAATGGAAATTATTTCCTGGTTTTAAAAACAAATTCAGGATACGGATTAGTGAAAATTAATTTTATGAAATAAATTAATTTGTACGTATTTAAAAGTTGAAATACATTTTAATCGTTAGAGAATATTTTTCCTGATTTCCGCACTATTGATAACGAAACCTGTTTTATCAAAGCCAAACAGGAAATAATACTATTTATCCAATTGCATCATTCATATCCGGCATTTTTCCGAAACGATTTAATGTAGATATATGGGAACGCAATGCCGACATAAAGGTTTTATTTTCCAAATAAGGCACACCAAAACTTTCCGCAGTTTCTTTTACAATTGGGGCTAAATTAGGGTAATGCACATGACATATTTTAGGAAATAAATGGTGCTCTACCTGGAAATTCAATCCCCCAACATACCAGGACAACCATTTATTATTTCTGGAAAAATTTACTGTTGTATTCATTTGATGAATAGCCCAATTATTTTCGATATTACCATCTTCTCCGGGTAATGGATGACTTGTTCCTTCTACAGTATGTGCGAGTTGAAATACAACAGTTAAAATTAATCCCGCAATGGCATGCATTATTAAAAATCCAGTCAATACCTGAATAAACGGCAAATGAAATACCAAAGCAGGCATGATTAAAAATATAAAGAAATAAAATAATTTATTTACAATAATACCGGCAAGTGTGTATCTGTTTTCCTTTTTGTTATTTGGATTAACTCCATTTGCCGTGTACTTAACATATTGCACAAAATCTTTTCCAACTGCCCAATAAAGCGTGAGAACACAATAAAGGAGAAAAGCATATAAAAATTGGAATTTATGATATTTTTTTACCTCCGTATGCGGTGAAAAACGCATTACTACTTTATCATCAATATCATCATCCATATGCACAACATTTGTGTAGGTATGATGGAGGATGTTGTGCTGCAATTTCCAGTTGAATACTGATCCTCCCATTAAATTGAGCGTCTGACCCATTACAAAATTTACCTTCTTATTGGAGGAATAGGCGCCATGATTTGCATCATGCATTACGCTCATACCAACACCGGCAGCGCTAATACCCATCGAAAACCATAAAAGCAAACTAACCCATAAGGCGGGTTGAATGAGTATTATAGCTCCAAAAGCAAGTAAGTACGCTGACAAAAGGATAACAGACTTAACTATCATCGTTCCGTTTGCATTCTTTGATATGTTATTGGACTTAAAGTATTCTTCTACTTTTGCTTGTAATGTTGCGTAAAATTTGCTCTTATCAATATCAACAAATTTTACTTTCCCTTTTTGCTTCATTTATCTACCGCTGTTTTCAGCTTGGCTGTGTGAACTTTTAAATATGCGTAAATATACACCTTTTTATTATAACACTTGTTTGGTTAATTCGTTCATCCAGGAGATGTATATAAATTAAGTGATAGTAATATTAACTCAATTAAAGCAAAATTATTATTGAAGATCGAATATAAATAGTACAATTATTAATTCCTTATATATATTGATCAAAAAGGAAATTCCTTCGATATTAAAGATTCAACAAACCTGACAAGTGTTTTCATTTTCGTACGCAATTACTAAAGGACTTAAGTCACTGTAAAATGAATGACATGCATCTATGTTTTATTTGGCAAACAAAGATAAATAACCTCTACAAAACAGCTGTAACATCACCCCACAATAACTTTCAGCACATTTTGGTGATTGCCAATACGAAGGAGAACAAAAAATATTCCCTTGCTCAATTGTGGAGATAAATTATAATTTATATGCTGTTGCCCAGTAAGATTTTTATTTAATATCCTATCTATTTTATTTCCATTGATATCCAGCAATTCTATCGTTACCATTTGATTTGTTCCTGCATTAAAGATGATATTTATTTGATTTGTTGCAGGGTTTGGATATAGAGAAAAAGATTTGGTTTCTACCACAGGATAGGATATCGGAACGGCATCAATATTTGCAGTTTTCCACAATCCGCCGGCAACACTACCAGCCCAGATAGTTTTACCGGTAACATCATTGGGATCAACAATAATTGTTCTGGTTCTTCCACCAACATTATTAGGTCCTCTTTCGAGCCAGTTGAGGTCATTAGCGAGCCCGGCTGCGTCTAATTGGGCCTGCCAGATTCCACGTCCATGCGTTCCTGCAGCTATTGTAAGGTCACTAGTTCTTATTCGCAGCATGTCAGTTCTAACTGTCGGAAAACTGGAGCAAGGTATCCAGGTAGTAAGTAATCCATTAACATTCGCATAAAAAACACCCAATTCAGTGGCTAAATACATGATTTCAGGATGTGAGGGATGAATTGCACTCCAATAAACCGGCATATCCGGCAGATCTCCTTCAATATTTGTCCAAAGTGGTTCCACGGCCATTGCATTATAGCTTTCCCAAACACTTGCAAGGTTGTAGTTGGAATAGGTAACCACAACATGATTGGCATCATATATATCCACTACTATACTCGAACAATAAATAGTGCCCGTAAAACCTGCATCCGGCAAAAGATCGAGCGGATCAGCATTAATAGGAACTGAAGTTTCATCGGAATTATAAGCATCAGGCAACCTGAAAATATCACCAACACCGGAGCTTCTTCCTAAATAAACAGTTCCCGGAGCTGCAGGTGAGGTGCCAATTGCGGATAAAGCACCGTTTAAATTAGCTGCCTTGGCCCATCCCGAAGTATCGGAGGTAGAGGCATTGCTGAATCGCCACAAACCTTTATTGCTGCATTGAAATAAATATTCCGGATTAGAAGCATCTAATTCGAATGGGTTGATAAACAAAACATTGTGATCCTCCACATTCGGATTCGTGATTACCTCAGGAGGTTCAAATCCCCCGTTGTTGAAACGATAAAGCCGTTTTAATTGCGTTGCAGTATAAAATATGTCCGGAGTAAATTTATTAAACGCAGTGAAAGCACCATCGGCACCAGAAACAAATTTAAAATCTGCAATTCCGGGATTATAAGCGTATGGCGTGCCGTTGTCCTGAGTTCCGCCCATCAATTGTTGCACATTTTCAAACGGATGAAGTGCCACAGAATAAAATTGTGTTACATTATATCCGTCGTTTCTGTTATAAATAAAAGGAGTTTCTGACGTAAAATCATCACACTTCCAAATACCGCCATCGTTGCCAAAATACACTTCATCTGAAGTTTTGAAAGTTATTTCATGCTGGTCTACGTGGACATAACGCAACAATACAGAATCCAATCCCCCCATAGTTAATTGTTGCCAGCTATCACCACCATCTCTCGTTCGCCAAATATGCAATCCACCAACGGCAACCACATTCTCATTATTAGGATCAACTGCCATAGAAAGATCATACCATGCTTGGGAGGCAGCAAGTAGGTTATCACCGCCAGGCATATTTAATTCGGTCCATGTTGCCCCCTTATTCATTGTTTTATAAATGCCTTTCACTTTATAATCAGTGGAATTGCAATAAATACTATATGCCACATCAGCATTTGAAGGTGCTGTAGCCATATCTACACGGAAATAACCTACAGTGGGTAAACCTGTGGTTTGTTTTACAAAGGTTCCGGCATCACCACTTGGTGAAAAATAGATCCCATCGGTTTCGAAAATACCTATGGAAGCAAAAACACCCCCATCTGATGTTAATTCGATATCACAAACACTATTTTTTACTGATCCAACTCCAAATGCTAGCACTTTCTGCCAGGTAGCACCTCCATCTGTGCTGCGCTGTAATCCACTTGATCTTGTTGCAACATAAACATCACTTGTGAGCGGATGCACAACAAGATCCTGACAATAATCAAAAATTGTTGTATCGGTAGAAGCGAGTTGTGCCCAGGTTTCGCCGCCATCGGTTGATTTAAAAACCCCTGCTCCTCTTACAGCGTCAGCATTATACCACCCCTCGCCGGTGCAGAAATAAAAGATCTGTGTATTGTTTGGATCATAGGCTATTTTTGTTATGGACAGCGATGGGAAAAAATCGTTAATTTGTTGCCATCCGTCGGTACCATCCTCCGTTTTAAAATTCGTAAACCTAGAAGTGTAAAACCCTCTGCCTTTTAGCTCTCTATAAGCCTTCATTATTGCACCGGAAGGAATTTTTCCGGAATTGGGGTCTGCAGTTCTCAATAGATCGAAACCCACATTGGCCTTAGATCCTAAAACTTCAGGATCTTTAACTAAGGTATTATTTTTATCCGTTGGCAGTAAAAAATAAACACCCGTTATTAATAAAATAGTCGCTAAAAAAATAGGTAAAGGTTTTGCCATGTCATCCGCAATTGAAGGATAAATTTAAGAATTTTTACTTGATTAAAATTTGAAGCAGATTGGTTTTCGAAGCTTGAACAGCATGTTTAATTCAAACTTATCTGTGAAAAGGTCTGATAAGTGGAATTATAAAATAAAAGTGCAGAAATTTCACAATCCATAAAATGAATCAGTGGAAACTTAGAAAGTTGTTCTATCACATCTTCCTCATCCTTGGCTACTAAGGTTATCCATAATTTAGAACGATCAACTGAAACACAATAACTTGTAATCTTTCCCTCGAACATCATATCGTTCACAACAGCCCTTTGACTAGGAATAAGCTTTAGAAACTCATCGCTATGAGGGCTGTGAAAATTAACATCAACCATAAATTCCGGCATACCTGACAAGTTATTCACGTAAAATTATACATCTTTATACACTATAAACGCAAAAAAAGTTTAACAGGTTGTATACTAATAAATAATTTAACGATTTTTTTTGGGATACTCAAACCACAAAAGTTTGGCTGATTTAGTCTCCATTAACCCCCAATCTTCAATATTCCATTGTAAAGCAACAATGCTACAGGTGGGCATTTCACCACTAAATTCATCACATAAAATAGTGGCAAGTAACGAAAAAGTAGGGTTGTGGCCAAAAATACAAATGCTGTCGGTTTCAGCAGATTGTGTTTGTACCATTTTAATGATTTCTGCAATATTTCCGAAATACAATACTTGATCAACCTGTATTTCCTTTTTATCGAAACCGATAATATCGCAAAAAATCCGGCAGGTAGAAAATGCTCTAAGCGCCGGACTGCTTATCATTTTGTCCGGAACAATTCCCCTGGTTTTTAAAAGATCCGCCATTGTTTTGGCATCCTTTATTCCTCTTTCGGCAAGTGGTCTTTCAATGTCGTGCAACTCAGCATCCTCCCAATCGGATTTTGCATGTCGGATAATATAGATCGTTTTCATTGTACAATTTCTTTTTTATAAAAAACAAAACCATTTTTTTGCCCCAATAAAATTAATTGAGGTTTATCTTTATAGTTTTGCGCTTTTCTTACATTGGTGACAAAATAAACAGGTTTATCAGTATTCCCGGTTAATAACCATTCGCTGAAATATTTTCTCATAAGCATTGGATCTTCTTTTATATCAGGATGAAAATCTTTCATCCAATTTAAAAAGACAGGGTTTTTATTATCCCCGGGTTTTCTTGCCCCATAAAATAGATGCGCATAACTTTTATATCCGATAACATCCTGATAACAATCTTTGGAACTATTTTCCACCAAAAAATCAACCATTGCACCCTGAGAATATCTTTCTACTTTTGGTGCGAAATTATTAAGTGCCAAATTTACAGTAATAACAGAAGAAATAAATAAACTGAGTATAGCTTTATTAATATTTTTATGGGTGATGAAATAAATAGAAACCGAAATTCCCAATAACAATATTAAGGCGATAAACGATTCCCACCCCGACCAATTTCCATTCGCATTTAACGCCTCTTGTGTAAATACATCCTCAATATAAGGCGCAAATATATTGGGGTTTTGCAAAACAATTGGTATTCCGGCTATCAATATTATTATCACTGTTCCTATAAATAACAACAAAGCAGTTTCCCATTTTTTCCATTGCTCTCTTGTTTCATAAAGTGTGAGTGCCGACAAGAATGTGAGCGGGAAGTACACCATAGAGGAATAATGTGCAATCTTAGTTTGTACAATGGAAAACAATATCATTACCACCCAAAATAAGATCAACATCCATTGTCTGAATTTGATTACCTGTTCAGCATCTGTTTGTTTTTTAAAAAGTGCTCGGATAGCGAAAATAGAAGCCGGGAAACAGAAAAATAAAATCACCACAAAATGATAGCCAAAAAATCCACCGTGACTTGCATCTTCTGTTGTTGCAAGTCGGAAAGTATAACGCATAAATTCAGTTATGAACCAGGTGCCGTTCTGTGCTATTTCAATTCCTATCCATGGGAAAATAGTTAATGCTATAAAAAACAAATAATATACTATATGCAAACCGGGAGGAAACAGCCGAAACTTATTAATCAAATAATAAATACCAACAGTCAATCCAAGAATTATTATAGCTACCGGACCTTTAGTTAATATAGCCAACCCTATTGTGAATGCAGATAAAAATAAATATTTTATACGAAATTTTTCCTTCAAATAACAAATAAAATAATAGATACTTAAAAATATAAATAAATTAAACCAAGGATCTATGATACCTGATTTAAAATAAAACTGTGGCAAAATACTCCCTGCATAACAGAGCACCCAGAGCCATCCGAACTTTACATCTTTAAGTTTTGTTCCGATATTAAATAAAATTAATAAAGTAACTATCCCGCATAACGCATTTGGAAAACGAGCAGCATATTCATTGATACCGAATAATTTCATGCTCAGTGCCTGCATCCAGAAAAACAATGGAGGTTTTTCCCAAAATTCCTGAAAATCAATCTGTGTTTGAGTATAGTTTCCGGTGAGCAGCATTTCTCTAGATGCTTCTGCGAAATTGATCTCATCCCAATCAAATAGATGCGAATTTCCGAGAAATGGAAAAAACAAAACACTGCCAAGCAGCAGGATATAGAAGTAATTTTTATACCGGTTCATCACAAATCGGTGGAAAATTACTAAACTTATTCGGGAGACAAAACGTATCTTTACACATATGCCAAAGAAAAAAAAGAAGCCCGGTACCCAATTGGTAAAAGCCGGTTATAACCTTGAAAACGAAATTTATAATTTTCTTGCAAACAAAGCAGAACGCGGATTTTCGCTGAAAAATATCTTTAAATGGGTATCTAAAACAGGCGATCTCGATGGCGTTTTTGATGCTATACAAAATTTAGTGAGCAGCGGTCGTATTGAAGAATATGAAGCTGACACCTTCCGCATTAAACAGAAACTTAATCCGATCAATACCATGGTCGGCATTGTGGATATGACCCAAAGTGGAAATGCTTACGTTGTAATTGACGGTCATTTATACGATGTTTTTGTTCCATCTAGAAAAACAAATCGCGCTTTTAATGGCGATACGGTACGTGTGAGGATAACGTCACTGGGGAAAAATAAAAAGCCCGAAGGCGAGATCGTGGAGATCATCAAACGCGAAAAGGAATTATTTGTCGGAAAGGTAGAGATATCAGAAAATTATGCTTTCGCAGTTACCGACGATCGATTCAATAATTATGACTTCTATCTCTCGAATGAGGAAATAAAAAAGAAAAAAGTTGTGCAGGGCGACCGTGTAATTATACGGGTGAAAGATTGGCCGCCATCCATGAAAAATCCAATTGGAGAAATTGTAAGTAAATTATCGGCAGCAGGCGATCATGCGAGTGATATGGAAGCAATAATGGTAGAAACCGGCATTCATTATCAATTTCCAAAGGAAGTGGAACAAATGGCTGCTGAATTACCTATTGAAATATCTAAAGCAGAAATTGCCGCAAGAAGAGATGTTCGCAAAATATTTACGATAACAATTGATCCCTATGATGCAAAGGATTTTGATGATGCAATTTCTTATCAGAAATTACCAAATGGAAATATTGAAGTAGGAGTGCACATTGCAGACGTTTCGCATTATGTAATTCCGGAATCTGCAATTGATAAAGAAGCTTACGCCAGAGGAACGTCCGTATATCTAGTTGATAGAGTAATTCCCATGTTGCCGGAAAAATTATCGAATAATGTTTGTTCTCTTCGTCCGCATGAGGATAAATTGACCTTCAGTGCAATATTTGAAATGGATGAAAATGCAAAGATCATAAACGAATGGTTTGGAAAAACAATTATGTATAGCGATAAGCGATTTACCTATGAAGAAGCGCAGGAGATACTGGAAAATAAAGAAGGTGAATTTGCGGAAGAGATACTTGCCCTAAATAAAGTTTCTATTTTATTGCGCGAAAAACGATTCAGCAGCGGAGCAATTTCCTTTGAGACTAAAGAGGTGAAATTTATATTGGATGAAAATTTTGTTCCAACAGGCTTATATGTAAAAGAAAGAAAGGAAGCCCACATGTTAATTGAAGATCTTATGTTGCTCGCAAATAAAAGAGTGGCATTTCATCTGGCAAAAAATTTTACAAAGGTTCCATTTGTTTATCGCGTTCACGATAGCCCGGACATGAAAAAGATAGAAGAATTTTCGTTGAATGCACGTCGTTTCGGATATAAATTAAAATTGGATTCGCCTAAAAATATTTCTGCAGAATTAAACAGACTGATGTTAGAAATCAGAGGAACCCCGGAACAGGGAATATTAGAAAGTCTTGCGATAAGATGTATGGCAAAGGCAGTATATACTACCAAAAATATTGGTCATTATGGATTGGCTTTCGAACATTACACCCATTTTACCTCTCCGATACGCAGGTACCCGGATCTGATGGTACACCGCATTTTGGAAAATGTTTTAAATAAAGAAAAATTATTATATCCGAATGCGGAGGGTCTTGAAGAAAAATGCAGACATTCCTCAGCCACCGAACGCAAGGCGATGGAAGCAGAACGCGAAAGTGTGAAGTATAAACAAGTAGAATACATGACCAAACATGTTGGAGAAAGTTTTGATGGAGTTATTACAGGAGTTACCTCATTTGGAATATTTGTAGAGATAGTGGAAAATAAATGCGAAGGTCTGGTGCATGTAGATAATATTCGCGATGAATTGATGTTTGATGAAGCCCGGCGCCGATTAGTGAGTTTGACAAATTCAGGTAATTACGAATTGGGAAATACCATCAGAATTAAAGTTCAAAAAGCAGATCTTGCTTTGCGGAAGTTGGATTTTATGATAGATTAAAATATGGAGGTAAATAAAGATACCAATATTCAATTCCGCAGTTGATTATTCCCGCGAATCCACTTCGGAGGAGAATATTTGATGTTATAATAAAACTTATCCATTGGCAACATATTTCCAATCCGCAGGTATATCACAACTAACCTTAATTATTTTCTTTTCTACCGGATGTTCAAATTCAATGGAATGTGCATGCAAACAAATTGCATCCGGTTTATATTTTGATTTAGAACCATATTTTTCATCTCCAATAATTGGACTCCCAATAAATGCCAGTTGTGCACGTATCTGATGATATTTTCCGGTTAAAGGATGTATTTCAAGTAAATGTGCGTTGTTAATTGTTCCTTTATATTTATAAATCAATTCACATTTAACGGCACTCTTTCGGCTATTTTTATAAATTATAGCCTTTTTATTTTTTACATCTTTAAACAAATAATTTAAAAGGGTTCCCTCCTCTTTTTCGGGTTTGGTATCTACCAATGCAAAATAAATTTTTTCCACCTTGCCTTCTTCAAATTGTTTATTGAGATCGCGAAGTGCGGATATTTTTTTTGCTATCATCATAACTCCACTAACCGGCCTGTCGATGCGGTGTACAATTCCCAGGATGGTATTTTGTGAAAGTTTTTGAGTATTAAAATAGTCCGCAACCATATCCTGCACACTGGGATTTTTAAACTTATCCCGCTCTGCCATCAAACCCGATGGTTTGTTAATTACAAGTAAAGCTTTATCTTCAAATAATATTTCCAACGATTCCATCATGCAAAGTAAACTTTAAAATTTAAAATATGACAACAATAGAAATTTATTTATGGCTCAATGCTGTTTTATATGCGGCATTCTCTTTATGGTGCCTCTGGAAACCAACAACAACGGCAACTTTTACGGGTTTAGGTCTTTTAAATACTTCAGGAAGGTCCGAATATTTCGCAATATACGTTGGACTTCAGGGAGCCTGGGCAGCATTGTTCGCCTTTTGTGCTTTGGATCCGGAACTTCAACATGCGGGAATTCTTTATGCGGTTTTTATTTATGCAGGATTGGTTTTAGGCAGATGGATATCCATTTTTCAAAAAGGAATTTCTTCCAACAAAACCTATATTCTTGCCATACTTGAAATCGTTCTTGGAACCTGGGCAGCTGTGTTATTATAAAATAATCTACCGGGAATTAGAAAATCAATTAAAATTTATTTTTACGTGATAATTTTCGCCGATTTCCAATTCAGGGTAAGCCCAACTAATACAATAGTGGCGTTGCGGAGCTCCTGACTATAATGCAGGCTAACCCTGAATTAGAAAATCAATTAGCGTTTATTTTTACGTGATAATTTTCGCCGATTTCCAATTCAGGGTAAGCCCAACTAATACAATAGTGGCGTTGCGGAGCTCCTGACTATAATGCAGGCTAACCCTGAATTAGAAAATCAATTAGCGTTTATTTTTACGTGATAATTTTCGCCGATTTCCAATTCAGGGTAAGCCCAACTAATACAATAGTGGCGTTGCGGAGCTCCTGACTATAATGCAGGCTAACCCTGAATTAGAAAATCAATTAGCGTTTATTTTTACGTGATAATTTTCGCCGATTTCCAATTCAGGGTAAGCCCAACTAATACAATAGTGGCGTTGCGGAGCTCCTGACTATTGTAAAAGTTGGGCTAAAATTTGGAAATGTGAAATCTAGGTATTTATCTTTGTGGCTCGTTCTTATGAATTTGCTTATCAAGAAAGGTTGAGGGACTGACCCTACGACGCCTTGGCAACCCATTAAAGTTTTTCTCGCTTTAGTGAAGGTGCTAATTTCAGACAGATAAGTTGGAGAGAGTTACAAAAATATTTGAAGCTCGCCAATTTTTCGGCGGGCTTTATTTTTTCCGCCAAACCCAAAAGTATTATTCCATAGTGGATATTTTCCTCCTATGCGATTAATGCATGCAGGTATGAAATTGTTTTGATAAGTGTTTTCTGAGAAGAAATATTTTCTAATTAAAAAAACACTTAACGATGAAACAAGAAACATTAATTATTCATGCAATTCCGGTTGATGAATTAACCGGAGCCATCTCCGTTCCCATTTATCAAACAGCAACTTATGTGCAGGAAGCACCCGGCATTCACAAAGGCTTTGATTATGCCAGAAGTAATAATCCCACGCGAAAAGTATTAGAGGAACTCATAGCAAAAATGGAAGGCGGTGATGCCGGATTTGCATTTGCCAGTGGGTTAGCTGCGGTTGATGCAGTTTTAAAATTACTTAAAACGGGTGATGAAATAATTGCTGTAGATGATATTTATGGTGGATCTTTTCGGATATTCACACATATTTATCAAAAATTTGGTATTAAAGTGCATTATACCGATACAAGTAATGCTTTTAATATTCTGAAACATCTCAACGATAAAACAAAATTAATATGGTTGGAATCTCCAACAAATCCAACACTTAAAATATCTGATATCACTGCTGTCTGTGAGATTGCGCATCAAAAAAATGTATTGGTAGTAGTAGATAATACTTTTGCATCTCCGGCAGGACAAAAACCATTGGAATTGGGTGCAGATATTGTAATTCATTCTGCAACAAAATATCTCGCAGGTCATAGTGATTTAATTGCAGGTCTCGTTATTACAAACACAAAAGAATTATCAGAATCTATAAAATTTATTCAGAATGCTTCGGGCGGAATTTTGGCTCCTTTCGATTGCTGGTTAACCATTCGGGGGATAGAAACTCTTTATCTGCGTATTGAAAAACAAAGTCACAATGCTCTCCGGGTTGCAGAATATTTATTGGATAATCCGTTTGTTGATAAGGTTTATTATCCGGGTTTAACTTCCCATCCAAATTATAATATCGCTAAACAACAACAATATTTTTTTGGGGGTGTTGTCAGTTTTACCTTAAAGGAAGATACGACAATTAAAGCAGAAAAAATATGCAGCAGCACCAAATTATTTAAGTGTGCCGAAAGTTTGGGAGGAGTTAAAAGTTTATTGTGCCATCCTGCGGGAATGACGCATAAATCGATCCCGGTAGAAAAAAGAAAATCCGCCGGTATCAGTGATTCTCTCATCCGATTATCCTGTGGAATTGAAGATGCAGATGATCTGATAGCTGACCTTGAAAATGCTTTTTTTTATGTATTTCCAAAAAGCACAAATAAGGAATTGGTGTTTTAAAAATAAATAATTAACAGGCCCGGGTCGCAAATGTTATTGCAATATTTAGTTGTCTTTGCGCTCCTTCCGCCAAAAAAACATAACATGAAAAGAAAAAACCTAACAATTGGAATCTTTGGATTTGGCTGTGTAGGCCAGGGATTATTTGATGTGCTGAGCAGAACAAATGGTATAAAAGCAACCATTAAAAAAATCTGTATAAAAAATCCAACAAAATCGAGAGCACTTGCTTCACATTATTTTACAACTGATAAAAACGAGATATTAAATGATCCTGAAATTGATGTGGTTGTAGAATTGATAAATGATGAGATTGCAGCGTTTGATATAGTAAAAACTGCAATGCAAAATGGCAAGTCGGTTGTAAGCGCCTCCAAGAAAATGATAGCGGAAAATCTGCACGAATTGTATGCACTGCAACAACAATACAAGGTGCCTTTTTTGTATGAAGGCGCTTGTTGTGCGAGCATTCCCATTATTCGAAATCTGGAAGAGTATTACGACAACGATCTTTTACACTCGGTAGAAGGCATAATCAATGGCTCTACAAATTACATTCTCACAAAAATATTTGAGGAGAATATTTCCTTTGCACCTGCCTTGCTCGATGCGCAAAACATGGGTTTTGCAGAAACCGATCCGCGATTAGATGTAGAGGGATTTGACCCGAAATATAAACTCTGCATTTTATTGTTGCATGCATTCGGATTATTTGTTAAACCGGAGAACATTTTTAATTTTGGCATACAACACATCAACGACTTTGATATTAATTATGCGCGACAAAAAAACGCGAAGATAAAACTGATTGCAAAATGCCAAAAAATAAATAATGATGTTTTCGCATATGTATTTCCACATTTGATCTACGAGAATTCTCAATTGAGTAATATTTCCAATGAGTACAATGGTTTGTTGGTGGAAAGTGCTTTTTCTGATAAACAATTTTTTGCAGGAAAAGGTGCCGGAAGCACACCAACCGGTTCAGCAGTTTTATCAGATATTTCGGCGTTGTCCTATAATTACAGATATGAATACCGTAAAATAGGACAATCAAGCACTCTCGAATTAAATAATAATATACCCTTAAAATTATACGTGCGGTATTCAAAGTCGCAAAAAATAAATTTAGCGGATTTTTCTGCAATACATGAGGAATATGCCTCAGCGGAAAATAAATATATTATTGGAACAATAGGACTTGAAAAAGTAAAAAAACTATCATGGATACATGAGGACGGCGTTAACCTGTTAGTAGTTTAAACAATTTTTATAATCCGGAATACGATGGCCATTTAAACTTTGTATATTTGAATAATTAAATGCCGGAATATGGACTTTATAAGCATTGAAGATATCATCACCATAAGTGTTACCCTTTTCGTAATTATCGACGTTCTGGGAAATGTTCCTGTTATTATAAAACTGAAAGCAGGAATGACAAATTTTAAACCCGGCGAAATTACCCTATTTGCCGGTGCTTTAATGATTTCTTTTTTGTTTGCCGGAGAAACTATTCTAAAAGCACTGGGACTTGACATAAATTCTTTTGCCATTGCCGGGGCTATCGTTATTTTCTTAATTGCACTGGAGATGATACTTGGCGTTAAAATTTTTAAAGTTGATCCTGATAATACAAAATCAGGAAATATGGTGCCTATCGGATTTTCGTTATTAGCCGGAGCCGGAACCTTAACTATTTTAATTTCACTGCGCAGCATCTATTCCATCATGAATATTTTAATTGCAGTGGGAATTAACCTCATTTTGATCTATGTGGTTTTGCGTTCAACCGGCTGGATAGAAAGAAAACTCAGCAAAAGCGGACTCACCGCCATAGAAAAATTCTTCGGTATTATCACCCTTGCGTTGGCGATAAAGATCATCAGAACAAATTTTTTCCCGGAATAAATACCTTAAAAAAAACAATTTGCGTTTAAATACAATGCACAACAGCGGATTTCTATTTTTAATAATGCTGATCACCCTATCTTGTAATAATTATAAAGCAGTGAAAGAAAAAGAAGAGATAAAAACAAGAAATGCCACTCCCGATCAACCACTCAGCGAACTGTTGCAAACCATGCAGGTGGAAGTGAAAAATCTATCAATACTGATCGACAAATCGGATTATACACTTCAATTAATTGCGGATGCTATTACAATTAAAACCTATCCGGTAATTTTTGGACCAAATCCGGTAGATGACAAAAGAAGGGAGGGAGATAAATGCACACCGGAAGGAAATTTTACAATTCGTGATCTTTATCCGCATGACAAATGGAGTAAATTTTTGTGGGTTGATTATCCGAACGAAGAAAGTTGGCAAAAACACAATACAGCAAAAGCAAATGGAGAACTAGACAAAGATGCAACTATCGGCGGCGAAATAGGCATTCACGGAGTTCCAAATAATGATGAAAGTTTGATAGATGAAAAGATAAACTGGACACTTGGATGCATCTCCCTTAAAAATAAACATATAGACGAGATTTACAATTTTGTAACCAAAGGAACTGTAATTACTATTCAGAAATAATATTAATTCAAAATATTACCACACACCTTATGTATAAATATTGTAAGATCATAATTCTTTTTGTTTGTATTGGACTGTTATCGTGTAAGGGTAACTTATTTTATAAAAACATTATCAGCCAACCAACAGAAAAATTTTTAGATGTTGACAGCAATACTATAACCACACGTATTAACTGCCCTACTGAATTTGAAAGAGTTGCTGCCGGTGAAAATTCCTTTACCAATTATTTGAGAAACCTTCCCCTAAAACCTTATGATGTTGATGTGAAGTTATTTGATGGCACCGATAAAAACAGATTATGTCATGTTGGAGTTATTGATATGGAGGCCGGTGAAACAGACCTGCAACAATGCGCCGACAGCGGTATCAGATTATATGCAGAATATTTATATCACCTCGAACAATACGAAAGTATACATTTCAATTTTACGAACGGACAAAATTGTGAATATGTAAAATATGCGGAGGGATGGCGTATGCAGGTAGATGGGAATAAAACTTCCTGGTATAAATCCACCGGCGAGGATTATTCTTATAAAAATTTCAGGAAATATTTAGATCTTGTTTTTATGTATGCAGGTTCATATTCCCTTTCGAAGGAATTAATTTTTGTGAAAAAAGAAAATATTCAATCGGGTGATCTATTTGTGCATCCCGGGTTTCCGGGTCATGTTGAAATTGTAATGGATGTTTGCAAGAATATAGAAACCGGCGAGATATTATTTTTATTAGCCCAGGGATTTACCCCTGCACAAGAAATTGAGGTGTTGGAAAATGAAGTATCTGCAAAAAGAAGTCCCTGGTATTCCACACGGGAAGAAAGTGTTGAATCTCCCCAATTTACCTTTGAGTATTCAGAACTAATGCGTTTTGAATAAAAAAAAACACTAAAAAAAGCAGGATGAAAAAATATCATCCTGCTTAAAATATTTGAACTTACAATTATTCTATAACAATAGATTTTGTATTTGTTTTACCATCGTGTTCAACGGTTACAAAGTAAATACCGGGAACAGCATTTTCAATATAAATACCTTCGATCTTGCTCACATCTTTTGCAGAATATACAACATCACCGATTGCATTTAAAACAGTGATATTTGCATTTTCCATTTCGAACATATTCACTGTGAAATTACCTGTTGAAGGGTTTGGATATGCTACAAATTCATTTTTTAAGAAATAAGAAGGATCATCAAGATATTCGGCAACAAGCTCATCACCAAAACGCGCAAGTGTACCTAAAGTAGCACAAGCTGTATTTGATAAAGTTACTTGTTCGAACACACCACCTGTTGTAAATACAGTGGAGTATGCAACACAATTACAATCGTTGTTTTTTAATGTATCCATTTTAAAAGAGATCTGTATCGCCTCATCAGCAGTTACAGGAGTTCCTGTGGTTACATAACCACTAACACCATTATACATATCTGCCGGGTTACCCATAGAGAAATTACCGCGTGAAACTTTACCACGAGCATCCCCTGTTACATATGCCATGTAACAAGGCGAACCGGATGCACTTGCAGCACTTACCTGAGAAAATCCTCCGGGTATATATTGTTTTTTCACTTGGTTTGTAGTGTTGAAAGAACCGGTAGTTATCTGATCATTATCAGGATCTGCATTTCTTGCGTAATAAAGATCAGTGATCTCCTCACCACCATTACAAATATCAACAATAGTAAGAATGGCTTGTTTTTTATTTAAGAAATAAGAAGTTTGATTTATTGCAATACCAAGATCAGTATTTGTTCCTTGCCAAATACTTTTTCTGATAAGACCAGTGTTTATATTAGTGGTATTTGTACCCGGAAATGACGGAGCACCCGCAACAAATAATCCCGGGCGATAACAATAAGGCTGAAGATTACCATAAACAATACCGCCAAATTGAATTGCCCAACCTTCTTCCGGAGACCCCGGCATAACATAATCACCACACTGATCAGGAACACCAAGATCCCAACCATCCTGTGTTACATCATTCGTAAATCCCAATGAACCATCTAACATATTTTCATGATAACCATCCGGTGCGGCATCAGCCGTTCCTTCGCTACCTGAAGTATAGGTACCGCAATCAGAAATTGCAACTTCTACATATTTTCCCTTTAAGTAGGAAACGCCTCCTACAATTTGGGCATTACTTAATGTTACCGTGCCTAAGGCAAGTAACATAAATGTATTGAGTTTAATAAAATTATTTTTCATATGAAGAAATTTAGTTTATTGATTTAGAAATGAATTGTAAGTAGTTGCACTACGCGTTGACATATTGTCCATGTAGGCGTTCCAATCTTCTAAGGTATAGATATGATTGCCTGTACGCTCCGGGAATAAAACCATGGTTGCCTTTTTTGAAGCATAATCCAGATTAAACTCTACCAGATTGTTTGCAATGGATTTAAAGAATTTTTGTGCTTCCAATTCATTCTTAAACTGAAGATCTGAAATGTCGAGCGTTACATATTTTTGTTGTAATAGCTGATCAGTAAGTTCTATGTTAAAACTTTGATCAACCTTTACTGCTTGCTGGGCGAACCCAGAAACAGACAAGAGGAGGCCAGTTGCAAATAGCACCGGCATGATTAACTGTTTCATTGAATTTAAATTTATTATGTGAATTGAATATTTTATTCTACTAATGTAAGGAAATATTATTAATAACTAAATATATGGCATAAAACTACCGGATACAATTTGTCACAATTTTTGCATTATTTTTAGTAATTTCAACTTGAAATAGTTTCTATTTAAATGCTATAGCTAACAATAAAAAATAAATGCACCTTTTATCATAGTCACATTTATCAAATAATAGATTTAATCGTCCTTGTCTTTTGTACATAAAAAAGCCCCAACAATGACAGGGCTTTTAAATTTTTATTAAATCTTTTGAGGTATTAATAACCTGGATTCTGCACGAGTTCAGGGTTAATTTCTATCTCGCTCTGAGGAATAGGATAAACGAGTTTATTATCGTCGTAGTTCATTGTTCCTACCACTCCGTGCAAACGTTTTATATCGTGAATTTTGAAACCTTCAAATGCGAGTTCCAGACGACGTTCCAAAAGCACATCGTCCAAGGTAACAGAACCTTCAGGAGCAAATCCAGCACGTGTATGCGTCATATTGTAATCGTCTTCAGGAGATGCACCAACCGCAGAACCTAAACGGATATTACATTCCGCTCTGATGAGATACATTTCGGCAACACGAATAATGGACAAGTTGCCAAATTCGCTGTTAAATTTACCGGTATAAGTGGTTCCACCATCTTCATAAAATAATCCCAAACGCAAATCAGCAGGATCGTATAATGCAAGATGTTCAGGTTCAATTTCGATGTCCGCTCTTCCTCCAAAATCATTAATTGAAAAATAAGTATTCATTACATTCGTGCCGTCAAGTTCAGATATCTGAGTTACAAAAATATCTTCATCTGTATTATCATCCTGATTAAAAACTTCGGCATATTCAGTATTCAGTTCATAGTCATTTGATGCAATTACCCGGTCAGCTGCGTCAAGTGCTGCGGCATAATTTTCCATTTGCAAATAAACCCTGGCCAATAATGCAGCGGCTGTGAATTTATTGATATACTCATCATTTTTTTCCGGTAATAAACTTTCTGCTAAGGTTAGATCAGCAATTATCTGCGTATAATTTTCTTCTACCGTATTTCTTACCGTTTCCACATTATCACCCGATGCAAGAGTAGGCATCAAAATAATAGGCACTGCAGGATCGGTTGTTGACGAAGCCGGATCATATTGTTTACCAAACATTCTTGTCAATTCAAAATGACACCATGCTCTTAAAGCCAAAGCCTCGCCTCTAACGCGATCCTGATCAGCCGGAAGCACTACATCAATAGCATTAATAACATTATTTGCTGAATTAATACACTCATAGGCATCAACCCACAATCCGGTAACATCTCCGTTATTAACCAAAATATCGCGGTTGAAAATTTCGCGTGGTTCGGTGAAAGTTCCAACCCATAATATTTCACCATCTCCACCCAATAATTCTGCATTGCGCAACATTTCACCGCCTGCAAGAGAGGATTGTGAAAAATTGTCATACGCACCTATTAATGCTTGTTTAACACCTTCATCATTATCTAATGCCGACTCATTACTTAAACTCTGTGCCGGTTCTAAATTTAAAATATCCTTACAAGAAGTAATACTCAGTGCAATTATTGCTGTGAAAAATATTTTACATGTCGCTTTTTTCATAATCATTTCTTTTAATTTTCGATTCAAACTTTTTAATTAAAGGGAAATACTAATTCCGAAAACAATAGTTTTTGGCTGAGGTGCGCTATAAAAATCGATACCGTAATAAATATTATCAGTAAACGAATCTGTAGAAACCTCAGGATCCCATCCCTTGTAATTGGTGAATGTAAATAGATTATAAGAGGATACATACAACCGCATCGAATTCATATTAATTTTTTTAACAGCGCGTTTTGATAATTCGTAACTTAAGGTTACTGTTTTCACCCTTAAATAAGAGGCATCTGAAATATAGCGGCTTGAACGCGCCGCGGTTCCGTTTTCAAACAATAATCTGTTTTCGGGAATGTCCGTAACATCACCCGGATTTTGCCATGCATCCAACTGATCAACAGTTTGATTATCATATTGGCTTGCATTAGAACTCATCCAGTAATCTCCCTGTAAATTAACATCATTTCCATAAACAGATTGCAATGTTACATCGAGTGACAGATTTTTATAGGAAATATTATTAGAAAGACCTGCAATAAAATCAGGATTTGGATCACCAACAATTACATAATTTACTTCGTTAAAATCTGTAGTTGTTGCATTGCCTGAAGTTCCATCGTTCACATAATATAATCCGTCACCATTGTCGGGATCAACACCTGCATATTCTGCTCCGTAAAATACTCCCAGCGGCTGACCAACCATGATCACATTCATAAAATCGCTTCCACCAAGATCAATTAAAGTTTGTCCATTTGCAAGTTCCGTAATTTTATTTTTGTTAACGGAGAAATTCACACTGCTGCTCCATTTGAATTTACCCACAAAATTTTCTGAATTCAATACAAATTCAAATCCTTTGTTTTCGAGACTTCCAATATTTTGTGTTTGAATTGCATATCCGGTAGTTGCCGGAACAGGCACATCCAATAACAAATCGGTTGTTTGTTTAATATAATAATCTATTTCGCCGTTAATTCTATCCTTAAAGAATCCAAAATCGATTCCGATATTAAATTGGGAAGTTTTTTCCCAGGTAAGTTCGGGATTTGCAATAGATGCAGGATATAACGAAGAAGTTCCGTTATAAGTACCTATTCCATATAATCCTTTATAATCGAAATTACCGATACCGGCATTTCCTGTTAATCCATAACTTGCGCGTATTTTCAGAAAACTCAATACTTTATTTTTAGCGAGAAAACTTTCGTTGCTTAATACCCATCCTGCCGCTGCTGAAGGGAAAACACCATATCTTTTTTCTTCTGCGAAACGCGAAGAACCATCGGCGCGTGCAGTTAAGGAAAGCAGATATTTTTCTTCATAATCATAATTTACTCTTGCGAAATAAGAAAGAAAACGATAATAAGATTTTACTGATGTTCCGGCAACAATTTCAGATGCACTTGCAAGTGTTTGCAATTTATCATTTGGAAAACCCTGTCCTTCTACGGAATTATAATAATCATCATAAGTATTGTATTCCGTTCCGGCAGTAAAGGATAAATTATGGCTTTCAGTTAATGCTTTATTATATAACAACAATAATTTCATATCGAGATATTGCACTCCCGCATTGTAATTAGTTGCGTATCCTCCCACTGATAATCCCACTTCACTTTTGCTGCCATAAAATCTTTCCTGCGCATGATTGGTAATGTCTCCTCCTAATTCACCTCTTATTGCTAAGGAAGGAATGAGCTGATATTCTGCTGTTAAATTGGCAAGCGTTCTGAAGGTTGTACTTTCAAAAAATACATTGTCAATTTCAATTAGCGGATTATAATATAATGTGGTTGGTTGATCATAATATTCTCCTAAAGTATCTTTTGGCGGAGTGATAGGAGCCTGAGCAACAATTTGTAATGGAGTAGAAAATGAATTATCATCAGGGATATCATTATTAATAGAGCGACTTAAATTGAGTGTTAAACCAATGGACAATTTTTCGCTTAATTGTGCATCCAAATTAGTAATAGTATTAAACCGATCTCCGTGATTTCCTATCATAATACCATCCTGGTATGAATACCCCATACTTGTAAAATATTGGAATTTCTCTGTTCCACCCGAAGCAGATAGATCTACCATGGTAGAAACGGCATCCTGAAATGCAAGGGGTTGCCAATCTGTATTTGTTTCTCCGTTTCTCCAATCGCTGTAACCTGCTGTCTTATCAAATTTTTTCTCTACATCTGTAACATAATCATTCACGGCCTCTTCCACAGTTGCATAACCGCTTATCCCATTTGCAAAATCATATTCACCGGCATTTATTGCTGCCTGCGTGTAATAATCAACATATTCACCGGCATTCAAAAACTCGCGCAACCTGGTTGGTTTGCTGAAACCGCGCTGATAATCAAACGTTATTTTAGAATTTCCTTCCTCACCGCGTTTTGTAGTAATAATAATTACACCATTTGCAGCACGTGATCCATATATAGCACTTGCAGAGGCATCTTTCAACACTTCCACACTGGCTATGTCATTAAAATCAATGTCGTTTAACGGATTCAGATACACATTGAAGTAATCGTTTACTGCAACAGTATTAATTGGAATTCCATCCACGATAAATAAAGGCTGATTATTGGCATTTATAGAGGAAGATCCGCGAATTCTGATCTTTACATCTCCACCAACCTTGCCATTATTTGCCTCAATAAACACACCTGCAGCCTTTCCCTGTAAAGTTTGTTCCACAGTAGAAACGGGAGTTAAAGCAATATCTTCTCCGTCAATTTCACTGATACTTCCGGTAAGTTTTGCCTTGATCTCGGTTCCGTAACCCACCACAACAAGTTCTTCCAACATTTCCTCCGTTGGGTTAAGCGAAATATTGAGGATATTTGTAGCCTTAATTGTCGCTTTTTGTGTCTTGTATCCAATATAGGTAAAAGTTAATGTGCCACCACTTTTAGGAACAAGTATCACATATTTTCCTTCCAGATCAGTAATCGTTCCTTTCTGCGTACCATCGAGCACTACGGTGCATCCAATTAAAGGGGAATTGTCGTCACTATCAACCACTTTTCCAGCGATAGTGCGGTCCTGAGCCTTCATTTGGACACTGATAAATGTTATTAAAACAGCGAGTAAATACTTCTGCATAGGTTTTGGTTTAGTCGGTGGCTAAAGTAATTCATTTCATTTTAAGTTAATAACAAATTTTTGATAAAATTTTCTTGAATGTGACAGGGTTGGGGAAGGGGGAGGGTGAGGGGGCAGTGGTGAGTAAGCTCGGATTGGGACCGGACTGAGGAAATGAGTAGTGAGTAATGAGTGATGAGATTCATTTTCGATGGAGGTAAATTTTTACACCTGACCAATGACAATTTGGTGAGAGGTGAGTAGGATTTAACTGGAATCAAACCTCATTACTCATTACTCATTACTCATTACTCATTCAATGAGTGATGAGATTCATTTTCGATGGAGGTAAATTTTTACACCTGACCAATGACAATTTGGTGAGAGGTGAGTAGGATTTAACTGGAATCAAACCTC
>Ga0163151_10000404_pt1 | contig 77358 bp, 75 predicted proteins | sample OliLakLV19MP5IB2_FD_145596 | JGI IMG/M metagenome (GOLD analysis project Ga0163151, IMG submission 145596) | Freshwater microbial mat bacterial communities from Lake Vanda, McMurdo Dry Valleys, Antarctica - Oligotrophic Lake LV.19.MP5.IB-2 | ecosystem: Environmental > Aquatic > Freshwater >... | reverse complement strand
CGAGCGGGGCGATGAGGTCGCCCGTGCGCCCGTCCCCCAGCGCAGCCGTTCACACAGACGGACGGGTCAGAAGCGTAAGGCGGAGCGGCGCGATTGCAGCGATCCCCTCGAAGTCCGCGTCGAAGGTGATGAGTTCCGCGCCGTGGAGCAGCGCCGTCGCGGCAATCAAGAGATCCAGCGAGCCGCTCGTGACGCCGCGGCGCCGGCAAGCACGCCCCAACGATACACCGAACCGCCAGATCTCCGGCGGTGTGGCAAGGAGAGGCAACGTCTCGAACAGCTGGCTCAAAAGCTTCGCCTCGACGTCATCCGCATAACGGAGAACCTCGAACACGATCGGCTCGGCAAGACACGCTTCGGGGTCGTCGACGTAGGGCGCGACGAACGCCTTCAACGCACGCGGCGAACGCGCTCGGCTCAGGTCGATCCACAAGCTGGCATCGACCAGTTTCGCCATCAGTCCCGCCAGGCCTGCGCGCGCTTCGCTCCTGCCGAGCGATCGGCCGCACGCGCCGCTTCGTAGCCGCGCAGCTCGACGCTCCATTCGCCCGACACGAACTTGCGCGTCAGTGCCGTGCGACGCGCGAGCGCGGCCCGATCCGGGCGAGCGACCCGCGGCGCGGTGGCGGTGAGCCCCAAGCGCAGCAACTCCGCGACCGTGTCCTTCAGCTTCCCGCCCTCGTGCACGGCGCGGAGCTTGACCTCCTTCACCAGTTCGTCGGGCAACTCGAGGGTGGTCTTCATTGAGCCAGCTTCCTGGGAAACCAGCTTTCTGTCAATGGCAGGCTCGACAAAAACGGGCAGGCTCGACAAAACGGTCCCGAGCCGCTGCACTCCTCACTCATGAACGAAGTCTGGGTCGTCGGGCAGCTCGCCGTGGCTGTGTGGCAGGCGGACCCCACGGCGCCGGTGCCGCTCGATGCGTTCCGGCGCGATCCCCGCTGCCGCTTCGTCGACACGACCATTGAGGAGAGGCGGATAGGAATTCCAAACGGCCTTGCGCGCGCCTGCGAGCGCCGACTTCGATTGCAGGATTTTGTCGGCGAGGTGCTTGGGCGTGTAGGAACGGGGGTCGGGACCCGAGACCTGCAGCGCGGCGCCGCACTGAGAGCAGAAGCGGGCACCGGTGGGGACATCGGTACCGCACTCTCCGCACGCCATCGGCAACGGCGCTGTGCAATGCATGCAGAAGCGCGCGCCCGAACGGCTCGCACTGCCGCAAGCAGTGCAGGTCAACGGCATGCGTCCTCAATCACACCATCACCTCGGCGCTTGGGCCCTCGCCGCTTACCAGATCGTCTTCAAGATCTTCAGCCGCCGCAGCGGCCTGTCCTTCGTAACGAGCGAAACGCGATGGTGAATGGCGGTTGCGACGACAAAGCGGTCAGCCGGATCAGCGTGCATACGCAACCCATCGGCCAGCACCGCGATCTCGGGTGTCAATTGGAGCGCCTCGACGCGGGGAACCAGTTGGATCTTCTCTGCCCATTCTCGCACCGACATACCCAGATCGAGCCGACCTTTGCGTACCAGCAAAGCCGTCTCCCAGAACACGATGGCGGGAAGACCCACACGGTCGGCCTTCTCGATGGTTGCAGCTGCTTGGGCACTCAAGCGCTTTGGGTCGCCGGCCCACCAGAGAACCGCATGGGTGTCGAGCACGACCATCGACTATTCGTCGTCGCCGAGTCGCCAGCCAGCTTCGCCCGTGAGTGGTCGCAGAAACTCGCGCTCGCTGACCAGCATCTTCGCCCGGCCACGCAGCGACGCCAGAACTTCCTCTTCGCGTTCCCGTTGACTGACCACCGGCACCAGGCGCGCCACCGGTCGTCCCCGCTTGGTGATCACGACCTCACGATGCGTAGCAGCCACCTCATCCAAAATCGCAAGGCAGCCCTGCTTGAAAGCCCCCGCAGGAATCGCTTTTGAGCTCATGGACATGATCTATGGACATAGGACACGTGGGGCTTGCGCACAAGCGGCGGTTGCCTTCGGCCAGCGCTGCGTCGTGAAGCTACGCAGTGTGCGGAGTCGGGGAGCCCCGGGTAGTTGCCTACCCGGGGCTCCCACAGATGCGGACGTGCGCGATTGACGCATCCGGCTCCTCGGCTCATGGATTCGCTGAAAGACGGTACACCGAGTGTACGGCGATGGCAGGAGGCAGCGGGTAGCGCACCTCCAGCAGATGGAACCGCTCCCAGCAGTGTGCGCGAGGTGATGCCCTCATCGAGATCCGCACCGTGCTCCATGTCCCCAATGTCTGTTAGGGCCAACCGGGTTTTGATCGATAACCAACTGACGGGGAGGCGCTGCATGACGCTCAAGTCAAGATGACTTTCGTCTGCGGTTGCCGGCTGCCTACGCCGCCTCATCCACCGCGACGCAGAGCTGTTCAAAGGCCCGGGTGGTGTCCTGGGTGACGCGGCCATGCTGCCGGTCGTCGTCCCGGCCTACGACAAAAACGCGGCTACTCCTTCTTCAGGATCGTGCGCAGCTCCAGGAACATGCGGTACAGGTCCCTCGCGGCCTCCGGCACCTGGGCGTGATTGCCGCCTTCCTTCGCCCGCGAGATCTCCGCAAGGCGAGGAGCCATGTTGGCCGGCACACCGCTGTCGCTGCCATCGATTGGATCGCGACCAGCATACTCATAGCGCCTGCGAGCCGCCCTTGGATGTCGCCGTTCTCGGAGACAAGCGTGTCGATCGCGCCGATCATCCTCTGATCAGACTGCCTCACGGTATGGAACACCCTCTCGCTAGTGGCCACCAGCGCGACGACACGGTGGGGTTCCCGCCGACTTCCCGATCTGGGCAGTCGGTCGCCACGTCGAGTTGCCATAGGCCAGGGAGAGCACGGAAAGATGGCGAGGATTGCGTGTCCATACGTGGGAGGCGAGGTCGAGCTTACTGACTGACGAGCGAGCCGGTCACATCGCCGAGAACCACCCGGATCTGCTCCCTGTCCACCGCGATCTCGTGGATGCTAGCCACATGGCCGCCACTGGATCATCACCGCACACCTCACCCGAAGCCTGGCAGGAGGAACCATCGAATGGCAGCGAAGCTGATGTTCAAGTACGACCGCGCGGCCGACACCCTCCACATCGACACCTGTGCGCCCTACCAGGAGCAGGAGTCCGAAGAGCTGGGCGACGAGGTGATTGCGCGCATGAACCCGACGACCGGCGACGTCGAGAACCTCGAAGTCTTGTTCTTCTCGACACGCCTGCTCCGCAGCGAACTGTTCGAGTTGCCCGTGCTCGCCGACTTACGCCTCCTCGATCGACCGTAGCGCCCCCACGGGGCGCGTCCCGGGGCCCGAGACATCTCGTGATAGTCCGACAGCGAGTCCACACACTAGAGCGGGCTCGCAAGCGGACCTGACCCGCACCACCGCTACGACGCTGGCACAGCGGTCTGCGCTCCGGCGTGCCCTCGCGCCGCCTCACCCGCCGGCACCAACAGCCGCACCGGCCACCGCCGCCGCCGACCGCTCCCGCTCGGGGTGGAGCGCGCGCCAACGAGGACGACCGCCAGCCCAGGGTCGACCGCGCGCCGCGCGTAGTCGCAGATGAAGCGCCTCGGAAACCCGACGGTGAGGCCGTAGCCCGCACGCGGCAGATAGACCGGACGGAGCCCGAACGTCCGCTCCGCCAGGAGGCGCTGCGGCCCGTAGAACTCGACGTACCGTCCGACCGAGCAGAACACGCCTTGCCGAGCGCACGGAAGTACGACGTACCGAGAAAGACGATCACCTCGTCGTGATACTTCGGCGTCTTGATCGGGTAGTGGATGCGGAAGCCGGCGAAGCCCAGGTCCTGCGGCACCTGACTCGCGAATTCGTTCTTGTCATGGTCGAACAGGCTCGGCGCGAACGGGACCGCGCGCACCCCCTTCGCATCGACGACGTTGATCTTCGCGGGACGGTCGTAGAACAGCCCGAGGTGGAAGAACTGCACCTGGAAGGCGGAGCCGCGGTCGCGCCACAGCGCACTCTCGGGCCGCGAGCTGATCGAATGTCCGAGCGGCACCGCGTCAGCCGATCCGTCGGCGTCCGGCGCGGGTGGCGAACGCGTCGAGTGCGTGGAGAATCTCGGGTGCGCGCCAGGCGCGGTTGCGTTTGCGGTCGGTGAATTCGACGAGGACGCCGGATTTTTCGAGTGGCGCGATGTAGCGCGGGGCGTTGTTGGCCCCGATGCCGAGTTCGCGCGCGAGGAGTGTGGCGTTGATGACGGGGTGGCGCAGCAGCAGGTCGGCGACGCGCCACGCGGCAGAATCGCGGCGCACGGCAACGCGGCGGTCCCAGGCTCGTCGGATTGCGCGGAGATCGCTGACCAGGCGCCGTCCGTTCGCGATGGCGGCGAAGGAGGCCTCGGCGACGCGGATCACGATCGCGGTTGGGTCGCCGTCGCGGTAACGGGTGAGGGCGTCGAAGTAGGTTGTGGTGTCGGTGAGGAGGCCGGCCGACACGGGCACCGTCACGGTGCGGGTGAGCGCTTTGCTTCGCAGCATCGCGTGCAGGAGCGCTCGACCCGTGCGGCCGTTGCCGTCGGGGAACGGGTGGATGGTCTCGAACTGGGCGTGTGCGATGGCCGACTGGGCGAGGGCGGGGAGATCGTCGCGGGTGGCGAACCGAACGAGGTCGTCGATGGCGGGCTCGACGCGCGTGTGCTCGGGGGGCACGAACAGCGCGGTGTGCGGGCCGAGGTCGCTGCCACCGATCCATACCGGTTGGCTTCGCCAGCGGCCGGCGATGTCCGGTGCGGCGTGCTCCATCAGCGCGCGATGCATCGCCAGGATCGCGTCCGCGTCGATCCGGTCAGAGAGTGCGATCGCCGCTTTCATGGCGCTGGTGTTGGCCACGATCTCGCTGGCGTTGCGTCGACCGGTCTCGCCGAGCTCGGCTTCTGCGATGGCGCGCGCCGACGCGGTGAGATTCTCGATCCGGGAGCTGGCGGCGGACTCGGATCGCAGCAGCACGGCATGAAACGGCACGATCTCGCCAGCCATCTCGGCGTCGAAACGGGAGATCTCGTTGGAGGCCTGCTCGGCGGTGGCCGTCACGTCTGGTGGCAGGTGCGGGCTGAGCCGGGCGATCTTCGCCGGCACCGCTGCTCGGTACGGTCCGTGGTGTCCACGGATTTCACGGCGCGAAGCGCTACCTGGCGGTGCGTCGCTTCGCCACGGCATGCTTTCGTGACTGATGGCCGGCCAAGCTGGCGTGTTCCTGGTCCGGGTTCGGCCAGCTCTCTGGGAATCTGAGGCCACGGGATCAGCTTACTCTCACTTGACGAGTTAAACGAGAGCAACCGAGGAGGGCGCTCTCGGATGGGCGATCATCCCGGTGAGCACCAGGAAGCCCGTAAGGACCCGGCAGGCAGTACCTCGTGATGTCGGATCATAGGAGCGATCAACGCCGTATTCGGCGAAATGGCCCATCAGCTATTGGCAGGAACAGCTCCGGAACTCCGCCAAGGCGCCCGTTTACGGCGCGTCGGGCGGTCTGCTGCTCGGGTTCGGAGTGATCGCTACTCCTCGAGCAGCGGCATCTGGGCCTTCGCGTAGGTGTGCTTCTCGGTCACGCGGCCGCCGTGGACGTGCAGGATGTCGAGGCCGCGCCACGCGCGCTTCTCGCGGTCGCGCTCGAGCGTGCAGATCCAGCGGATCAGGCTCTCGCCCTGTGGGACGTCGACGAACAGGTCCTCGGTATGGTGATCTCCACCGAGGGGTAAAGGCGCCGCCACTCGTGGCCGACCCGGCAGTCGTCAGCGGGCTGCACCGCAAGCTCATGACTGTCGTCGCAACGACCGAGGCCGACTACGAAGGAGACCTGGACCTCCGCCTCGAGGGCGGAACCGCGCTGGCCGCGTATCACCTTCATCACCGGCAGTCGGCCGATCTCGACTTCTTCGGTGGACGTACCAGGTCGGCACGCGAACGCTGGTTGGAACGAGGCTTGCTCGCCTGCTAGGTTCCCTCCCGTTTCGAGACAAGGAGCAACGGAAATGTCGAACGTACAGGAAGTCAGCGACGCGACCTTCGAGACCGAGGTGTTGCAGTCCAGCACACCGGTCCTCGTTGATTTCTGGGCGCCGTGGTGCGGCCCTTGCCGCGCGATCGCACCGGTCGTCGAGGAGCTCGCTGGCGAGTATGCCGGCAAGCTCAAGGTCGTGAAGATGAACGTCGACGAGAATCAGGCCACCCCGAGCCGCTATGGCGTGCGCGGTATACCCAACCTGATCCTGTTCAAGGGCGGCCAGGTGCACGAGCAGATCGTGGGTGCGGTTCCGAAGAGCCGCCTCGCCCAGGCGGTGCAGAGCGCAGTCGCGTAGGAGCTCTGCGAAGGAGGGGGACCGAGTCCCCTCCTTCAATCGTGAATGAAGTCGGGGTCGTCGGGCAGCTCACCGTGGTCGTGGCTGGCGAGCTGTAGCGGATCGGGCGGCATGTAGTCCTCGGCCAGACGCCAATCGTGCTCGAACACCGCCGCCAGCCGATCGACGATCGGCTGGTCGTCGAGCACGATCCCGAGTTCGCGCCGCCTGTCGAACGACCTGTGGTCGATGTTCATCGACCCGACCAGCGCGCGGCGCGCGTCTGCGAGGATCACCTTGGCGTGCAGCTTGAGGTGCTTCTGCCGCCGCACCTTCACGCCGGTGCGCCGCAGGATGCGCAGCGAGCTGAAGGTGTCGGGCGCATCGGCGCCGCTGATGCCGTGCTTGCCGCCGGACAGCAGCCGGACGTGCACCCCGCGATCCTGCGCCTCCGCGATGCGATCGAGAATCGTTCCGTCGATGAACTTCGGGTGCTGGATGTCGAGGCGCTGGTGCGCCGAGTCGATCAGCTCCGCCATGGTCGGGCGTGCGTTGTCGGCGCTCCAGGCGAGCCCCGAGCTCTCGCTCGGGCGGAACGGCTCGCGCTTCCAGTCGGCCTCGAAGCAGCGCTCTATCTCGGCCACCTGCGCCGGGTTGCGACAGACGATTCCGTAGTCGCGGGTGTGGCCGAAGTACTTCCTCTGCATGTTGAAGGTCGCGATCAGCGCGGCCTTGCCGTCGACCACGACCGACTTCTCGTGGCTGATGTCGAACTGCGGATTCGCCCACGCGACCTTGACGCCGGCACCGCGCAGCTTCTCGAAGCTCTCGTCGTTGAAGCGGTGCCCCGACGCGCGATGCTGGTTGAGCATCACGCGCACGCGGACGTCCTTCTTGTGGGCGTGGATCAGCGCCTCGAGGATCTGATGCTCGTCGAGCGTGAACTGCTTGACGTGCAGGGATCTGGTCGCGCTCGCGAGCAGCGCGAGAACCGCATCGACGCCGTCGTCGGGCTGGGTGATGAGGTCGTAGCGCGGCGCGCCGGCATGCGCGCGGGTGGTCACTCGGCCTCCGACGCTGCGGCGTCTCCCCTTGGCTCGGTGCGCGTCAGCCCCATTGGCGCGAAGTGGAACAGCAGGATCAACGCACTCAGGAAGGCGGTCGCCATCACCGCCTCGATCATCTCGCCGACCCCGGACGCGAGCCCGATCACCACCGCCGCGAGGACGAACGAGAGGTCGATGCCATCCGAGACCTTCAGGCGGTAGAAGCGAATGACCGAGAACGCGCCCCACACGCCCAGCGCACGCGGCAGGCTGTGGCCGATCAGCGAGATGACGGTCGCGACCAGTGCGCCCAGGAACACCAGCGACAGCGCGAAGTCGCGGCTGTAGTCCTTCTTGCCGCGATAGGTGACGCGGTAGAGCACGGCGAAGACATAGGAGCAGAGCGCGGCGGTGACCATCGAGAGCAGGACGAGCTTCGGGTCGATCTCGACGTGCTTGGCAATGTCCGCGAACAGGGTCTCCATGGTTTCTCCTTGCTACCGCGATCGACTCGAGACTCGCGCCCTCCTTTGGCCGAGGTCAGGCGTCAGAAATTGGGAATCCGCTCCGGCGAGAAGCGCCGCATGTTGACGTTGATGACGAGTCCGAGCCCCGCCATCAGCGTCACCAGCGACGACCCGCCATAGCTGAAGAACGGCAGCGTGATCCCGACCACCGGCAGGAGTCCGGTCGTCATGCCGAGGTTGATCACCGCCTGCCAGAAGACGTTGGCCAGCACGCCGAACGCGAGCAGCGCGCCGAAGCGCTCCTTGGCCCGCCCGACGACGACGAGTCCGCGCAGCATGAGTGCGAGATAGAGCGAGATCAGTACGATCGCGCCGACGAAGCCCCACTCCTCCGAGAACACCGAGAAGATGAAGTCGGTGTGCTGCTCGGGCAGGAACTTGAGCTGGTTCTGCGTGCCGTGCAGGAACCCCTTGCCGGAGAAGCCACCGGAGCCGATCGCGATCTTCGACTGGATGACGTGGTAGCCCGCACCGAGCGGATCGAGCTCCGGGTTCAGGAAGGTCTCGAGCCGCTTCAACTGATACGGCTTCAGGTGCGACAGGAAGTAGGGCAGGCCGGGCACCATGCTGAGCGCGGCCGCGGCGATGATGCCGTAGGTCCGCGTGCTCGGTCCGGCGAGCACCACCATGCTCGCCGCGACGAAGCAGAACACGCCCGCGGTGCCCAGGTCCGGCTGCGCCAGGATCAACGCGACGGGTGGCAGCGTCAACAGCAGCGGCATCACGAGGTCGCGCAGGCGCAATCCCTCGGGACGCATCTTGCGGTGGAAGTAGCGCGCCAGGACGACGATCAGGGCAAGCTTCATCATCTCGGACGGCTGCACGGAGAACGGACCGAAGTCGAGCCAGCGGCGCGAGCCGTTGGTCATCGAGCCGACCAGCGGTACGGCGATCAGCAGCAGCAGTCCCGCGCCGTAGGCGACGTAGGCGTAGCGTTCGAGCTTGCGGTAGTCGAAGGTGATCATCGCGAACGCCGCGACCACGCCGCAGGTTGCCCACATGGCTTGACGCCAGGCGAACGCGGACGCGCGCGTCGAGGAGGGATCGAAGCTCGCGCTGTAGACCGACGCGGTGCCGAGACCGATGATGCCGAGCATCAGCAGCATCAGCACGAGATCGAAGTGGTAGACCAGGCGGCGGTCGAACATCAGGCGCATGTCACGCCTCGTTGCCGCCGGTGCCGGTCGAGAGCTGGTACGAGCGGCCGCGCGTCAGCGCGAAGTAGAAGTCGGCGATGTCATGCGCGATCGGCGCCGCCATCGCGCCGCCACCACCGCCCGCGTGCTCGATCAGCACTGAGATCGCGATCTCGGGCGCGTCCACCGGCGCGAACGCGACGAACCAGGCGTGGTCGCGCAGGTGCCGCGCCAGGTTGTGCGTCTTGATCTGCTTGCCCATCTTGAAGACCTGCGAGGTGCCGGTCTTGCCGCCGACCTCGATCGTCGGCAGCTTCGCCTTCTTGCCCGTGCCGTTGCTGGCGTTGACGACGTCGCGCAGCGCCTCGCGGATCTGCAGCAGGGTCGACTTGCGCAGCCCCGCGTTGCCGAGCGCTTCCGGCTGGATCTCCTCGACGAGCTCGCCCGACGCGTTCTCGATGCGGCGCACGAAGTGCGGCCGGTAGCGGGTGCCGCCGTTGGCGACGGTCGCGATCACGTTCGCCATCTGCAGCGGTGTCGCGAGCACGTAGCCCTGGCCGATCGCGACCGAGAGTGTCTCGCCCGAGAACCAGGGCTCGCCGTAGCGCGCGCGCTTCCAGGCCGAGGTCGGGATCAGGCCCGGCTTCTCGTGGTCGAGCGCGATCCCGGTTGCGGCACCCATGCCGAGGCGCTGTGCGTAGTCGGCGATCGTGTCGACGCCGAGCCGCTGTCCGACCTGGTAGAAGTACACGTCGCACGACTCGACCAGCGCGCGATGCAGGTCGACCGTGCCGTGTCCGCCCTTCTTCCAGCAGCGGTAGGTGCGGTTCGCGAAGTGGTAGCCGCCGCCGCAGAAGATGCTGGTGAACGGCGTGACCGCACCCTCTTCGAGTGCTGCGGCGGCGGTCACGATCTTGAAGGTGGAGCCCGGCGGGTACTGTCCCTGGATGGCGCGGTTGTTGAGCGGCCGCGTCTTGTTGTTGGTCAGATCGCGCCACTCGTCGCGCTTGATGCCGCGCGCGAAGACGTTCGGGTCGAAGGTCGGCTTGCTGACCAGGGTGAGGATCTCGCCATTGTCCGGCCGCAGCACGACCACCGCGCCGTCGTGTTCCGCCATCAGCTGCTCGGTGAACGACTGCAGCCGCCGGTCGACGGTGAGGATCATGTTGTTGCCCTGGGTCTGCGGCACGCGCGACAGGACGCGCAGCTTGCGGCCGAGCGCGTCGACCTCGATCTGCTGCCCGCCCGGCACGCCGCGCAGGCGCGCCTCCCAGGACTTCTCGGCGCCGAACTTTCCGATCAGGTCGCCCATCCGGTAGCCCTGATGCTTGTCGAGCTCGCTCTCCGAGACCTCGCCGACGTAGCCGAACAGGTGCGCGCCGACCGGACCGTAGGGGTAGGTGCGCAGCGGGCCGACGTCGAGGCTCACGCCCGGCAGCTCGAGCTGGTGCGTCTCGAGCGTGACCACCGCGCTGTAGTCGACGTCGCGCTTGATGATCAGCCCTTCGTACGGCGGCCGCGCACGCGCGGCCGCGAGCAGCGTCTTGACGTTGAACTGGTCCGCGCCGAGGAATTCGGCGACCCGGAGGATGGTTGCGGCGAGATCCTTGGTGTCCTCGGGCACGATCACGACGTCGAACGACGGCCGGTTGTCGACCAGCGGCTCGCCGTTGCGGTCGTAGATCAAGCCGCGCGTCGCCGTCAGCCGCTGCAGCCGGATGCGATTGTTCTCCGACAGCGAGCGCCAGGTCTCGCCCTCGCCGACCTGGAGCTTGTAGAGGCGCAGTCCGATCCCGGCGAACAGTCCGGCGACGCCCAGCCCGGACAGCAGCAAGCGCCGGCGCAGCTCGTTCGGGCCCTGCGGGCTATTCAGCTGCATGCGACCTCGAGGTACGCGGCAGATAGTGGCCGAGTGCGGCGAACACGGCAGGTGCGCACACCAGCGCGAGCAAGGCTTCGACCGTGAGCGTGCGCAGCACCACCCACCAGCTCACCGCGCGTGTCGAGGCGATCGCGAAGTACAGAACCACGGTGAGGATCTTCACCGCCGAGCCGAGCGCGACGGCGGCGATGTTCGACATGGGGTTCTCCATCCATAGTCGCTTGGACAGCAGATATACCATTCCGAACACCAGGGTCATGGTGAGGCAATAAAGTCCCGGCACGGCGCCCGAGAACGTATCGAGCAGATAGCCCAGCAAGAACGCTCCGATCGCCCCGCCTGCCGAGTGGTAGTGCAGCCCGAGGTAGACGCAGAGGATCACGATCAGGTCCGGGGCGGCGGGCAGGAAGCCGAGCCGCTGGACGAGCGTGGTCTGGACCACCACGGCCAGGACCCCGGCCACGGCAAAGATCAGCAGCGGGCGCATGGCGGATCTTCAGTTGCCGTGACGCCCGTCGTCGGCCGGCTTTGCCTGGGATGCCTCGGGTGGCACCTCGTTCTCGGGTGCCTCCACCACCATCACCTCCTCCAGCTTGTTGAAGTCGACCGCGGGCTCGATCTCGGCGGTCTGGAACAGCCCGCCCTCCTCGCGCGACAGGCGGACGATCGTGCCGACGAGCACTCCCTTGGGGAAGATGCCGTCGAGCCCGGAGGTCGCGACCAGATCGCCGACGCGGAGGTCTTCACGGTGTTTCACGTACTTGAGCTGACAGCCGCCGTTGAGGCTGCCCTCGACGATGCCGCGCGCCCGGCTGCGCTGGACGAGCGCGTCGACACCGCTCGACGGATCCTCGAGCAGCAGCACCCGCGCGGCGTTGGGACTGGTCGAGACCACCTTGCCGACCACGCCCGCGTGCGCGACCACCGCCATACCCTTCTCGACCCCGTCGCGCTCGCCCTTGTTGAGCGTCGCCGTGCGGAACAGCCCGCTCGCATCGACACCGGTGATGCGCGCCGCGACCGACTGTCCGGGCATCTTCTCGCGCAGGTCGAGCAGCGCCTGCAGGCGGGAGTTCTGGCTCTCGATGGCGGCGGCGCGCTCCACCTGGCCCTCGAGCTCGCGTACCCGGCGCCGCAGCCACTCGCGCTCCTGGCGCACGCCGACCAGGTCGACGTAGGTCTGCCAGGTGCCGCTCATGGCGCTCGATACCGTGCTCAGGAGATGGCTGATCGGGGTGATGATCTCGAGGAACACGACGCCGAGCGGGTCCACGCGCCGCGTTCCGCGCGTGTTGGTGACCAGCAGGCTGACCGAGAGGGCGAGCAGCGATCCGGTGGTGAACAGGACCGAGTAGCGGCGCAGCAGGTTCAGCACGCCACGCCGCCGTGTCGCGCGACGAGCATTCTGGGCCGGCGACCGTCCGTCATGGCCTGGCTTTCGGCGGTGCGAGCCGTAGCGGACTCCCCGCTACTGGATGGTGACATCCTTCAGCAGGCTGAGCTCGTCGAGCACCTTGCCCGCCCCCATGACCACCGCGGTGAGCGGATCGTCGGCGAGCATGATCGGCAACCCGGTCTCCTCGCGCAGCAGGACGTCCAGGTTGCGCAGCAGCGCGCCGCCACCGGCGAGCACGATGCCCTTGTCGACGATGTCGGAGGCCAGCTCCGGCGGGCAGCGCTCGAGGCCGATACGTACCGCCTCGACGACCTGGTTGATCGGCTCGAGCAGCGAGTCGCGGATCTCCTCGTCGGAGATCTCGACCGTCTTGGGCACGCCTGCGACCAGGTCGCGGCCCTTGATTTCCATGGTCTGGATCTCGCTCGAAGGGTACGCCGAGCCGATGGTGATCTTGATCAGCTCGGCGGTGCGCTCGCCGACCAGCAGATTGTACTTGCGCTTGATGTACTGGATGATCGCTTCGTCCATCTTGTCGCCGCCGACGCGGACCGACTTCGAGAACACGACGCCGGACAGCGAGATCACCGCTACCTCGGTCGTGCCGCCGCCGATGTCGACGATCATGTTGCCGGTCGGCTCGGTGATCGGCAGCCCGGCGCCGATCGCGGCCGCCATCGGCTCCTCGACCAGATAGACCTCACGGGCGCCGGCCGACTCCGCCGATTCGCGCACCGCGCGTTTTTCGACCTCGGTGCAGCCGAAAGGCACGCAGATGATGATGCGCGGCCGGATCAGCGACTTCCGGTTGTGGATCTTCTGGATGAAGTAGCGGAGCATCGCCTCGGTGATCTCGAAGTCGGCGATGACGCCGTCCTTGAGCGGCCGGATGGCGATGATGTTGCCCGGCGTACGGCCCAGCATGCGCTTGGCCTCGGCGCCGACGGCGAGCACGCGCCGCCCGTTGCGGCTCTCCTTCTGCATCGCGACGACGGAAGGCTCGTTGCAGACGATCCCCTCACCTTTCAGATAGATGAGGGTGTTCGCCGTGCCGAGGTCAATCGCAAGATCGTTTGAGAACCACCCCAGCAGCGAATCGAAAATCATGGTGTTGCCAACGCCCCCCCGCCCCTGAATCTACCGCCCTCGAGCAGCGGGATCAGCGAAGCGTCCCGTCAGTACCAGATGCCCTATGTAGCGGCAACGGCTGCGAAGCGCATTTGCCACCCGGCGCGCGTCGGCGGTGCGCAAATCGGCCCCCCCCGACGCCTTGCGGGGCGTTGCCTTCCGGGGGGCCGCAACCTATCGTGCCGGGATGCTTCATTTCCTGCGGCGACACTCGCAGTCGAAGGTGATCCAGGTCATCTTCTTCCTCATCATCGCGGTGTTCGTCCTGTGGGGTGTGGAGGCCGTCGTCAGCGGCGGCAGCCCGCTCACCACGGTGGCGACCGTGGACGGCAGGCCGATCGAGCAGATCGCCATCCAGCGCGCCGAGCTGAACCTGACCCAGGCGTACCGGGAGGCCTACCGGGGCAACATGACCCCGGAGATGCGCCAGGCGTTGAACCTGCGGCAGCGCGCCCTCGACGGCCTGATCGACCGGATGGTCCTGGTCAACCAGGCGGAGCAGCTCGGCCTCGGGATCGACGATCAGGAGCTTCGTGACTCGATCGTCGACAGCCCGAGCTTCCAGCTCGGCGGCCGCTTCAGCAAGGAGCAGTATCTGCGCGTCCTGCGCTCGGCCAGCCTGACGCCCGGCGACTACGAGATCTCCCGGCGTGAGGACCTGGCGGTCGAGCGCCTGCAGGCCGTCGTTGGCGACAACGTCTCGGTCAGCGACGACGACGTCCGCGACGACATCCTTGCCCGCGACGAGAAGCGCTCGGTGACCTTCGTCAAATTCCCCGCGGCCGAGCTGACGGCCGGCGTCCAGGTGACCGACGCCGATCTCGAGAAGTCTTACGAGGCCAACAAGGACCGTTACCGGGAACCGGAGAAGGCCAAGGTCGAGCTGCTGGCCTACCCGGTGGACAAGTTCCAGGGCGGCATCGAGGTCACCGAGGAGCAGATCACCGAGAACTACGAAGCCAACCTCTCGACCCGCTACACCCAGCCGCACGAGGTGAACGCGCGCCACATCCTGATCCGGGTGCCACGCGACGCCGACGACGAGACCAAGGCCAAGGCCCTCGCCCGCATCGAAGCGGTGCAGGCGAAGCTCGGTGCAGGCGGCGATTTCGCAACGCTGGCCAAGGAATTCTCCGAGGACCCAGGCTCCAAGGAGAAGGGCGGCGAACTGGGCTTCTTCCCGCGCGGCCGCATGGTGGGTCCGTTCGAGGACGCGGCGTTCGCACTCGAGCCGGGTCAGACCAGTGGCATCGTCGAGTCGCCATTCGGCTTCAACATCATCCGCGTCGACGAGGTGCGTGCGGAGCGTCAGAAGCCGCTCGACGAGGTTCGCGACGAGATCGTCATGACGGTCAAGAGGGAGTCGGCGACCGAGCAGGCGCGCGAAGCCGCGCAGGCGGACCAGGCTGCCATCGCCGGCGGTGCCTCGCTCGACGAGGTCGCGGCGAAGCGCGGTCTGACCGTCGAGCGGCCCGAGCCGATGACGCGTGGCACGCCGTTCCCGAGCCTCGGCCGCTCGCTGCCGCTCACCAATGCCCTCTGGGACCTCCAGCCAGGCGGCACCACGGCGCCGACGGACGTCAACGGCACCATCGTGATCGGCAAGCTCATCGAGCTGGTGCCGTCGTCGGTCCCGGCCTTCTCGGACGTGAAGGACCGCGTCGATGCCGCCTACCGGCTCGAGCGCGCCAGCGAGGCGGCCAAGGCCGAGGCTGAGAAGCTCCTTGCCGCGGCGAAGGCCGCGGGTGGTCTCGAGAAGGCGGCCACCGACGCCAAGCGCAAGCCCGAGGTCGCGGCGGCCTTCCCGCGCGCGAGCGGCTTCATCCCGGGGATCGGCAGCAGCCAGGACCTGAAGGACGCTGCCTTTACGCTGTCCGAGAGCAATCGGCTCGCCGATTCGGTGTTTGTGATCACCGGCGACGCCTACGTCGTCGAGCTGGCCGAGACCACGGTCCCGAGTGCCGAGGAGATCACGAAGAAGATGGACGAGACGCGCAAGGCGCTGCGCGAGCGCCGCCAGAACGACGCGTTCACGCGCTATCTGGGGGAGCTCAAGAAGAAGGCCCAGGTCGAGGTCAACGCGCAGCGCTTGCAGGACATTCCGGCGGTCTAGCGGGAAGCGTGGCGATCGCGTTCCGCAGGGCCGGAGGGACGCGCGGCAGCGTGCTGCTGGTGCATGGCTTCACCGGCACGCCGCAGGAGATGGAGGGTCTGGCCGATCCGCTCGCGGCCGCCGGCTTTTCCGTCCTGGGCCTGCGCTTGCCGGGCCACGGCGCGCGTGAGCCCGGCGAGCGCAACGACTGGCCCGCCTGGGAGCAGGCGGTCGGCGAGGGATTCGCGGCCCTGGGCGAGCTCAGCCCGGGCGCTCCGCAGGCCGTCGTCGGTCTGTCGATGGGTGCACTGCTCGCGCTCGAGCTGGCACGGCAGAACCGCGACGCGCTGGCCGCCGTGGTCACGCTGTCGCCGGCGGTGACGTTGCCGCCGCCGGTGCGCGCCGCCCTCTGGCTCGCCGCGCGCGCGCTCGGCGAGCGTGGCCGGCAGCGCGTCCTGCCAAAGGGCGTGAGCGACATCCGCGACCCCGTGGTGCGCGCGTCGCACCCGAAGTCGCCGCCGTTCACGGTCGCGGCGGCACTATCGTTCAACCAGCTCCGTCTGGCCGTGCGCGCGCGCGTCGGCGCCGTCGCGCAGCCGCAGCTCATCGTGCACTCGCTGCTCGACCGGACCTGCCCGGTGGCCGGGGCGCGCTGGCTCGCCCGCAACGTCGGTGCCCGTGACGTCGAGCTCTGCATCCTCGAGAAGAGCGGGCACGTGATCCCGATCGATGTCGAGCACGAGCGCGCCGCCGCACTGATCCTGACCTTTCTCGAGCGCACCATCGGCGGGCCGGTCGCAGGCACCGAGGTGCCGGTCGAGGTGGTGCAGGAAGCGGTACACGGTGCCCGCACCGAAAGCTGAGCGTTGCCCCCTGTCTGCGTAGGCGGCTCTGCCCCTGGAGCTACAGGTCGTCGTCGTGGCCGGGCGCGCCGGCGGCCGCCGCGCGGCGCCGGCCGCCGAACAGGATCTGCCAGAGCTCGAGCACCGACGCGACGCCCTGCACGTCCAGGCCGGCCGGCGCGCGCACCTGCTTTGCCGTCGCGGCCGGGACGATCGCGCGCGTGAAGCCGAGCTTGTGTGCCTCGCGTAGCCTGGTCTCGGCATGCCGCACGGCGCGCACCTCGCCGGCGAGCCCGACCTCGCCGAACAGGATGAGCCCCTCGGGCAGCGGCGCATCGCTCGCGCTCGAGCCGATCGCCGCGATGATCGCGAGGTCTGCCGCCGGCTCCTGGACGCGGATCCCGCCCGCGACACTGACGAACAGGTCGTGCTCGTAGAGCTTCAGCCCGGCGCGCTTGTCGACGATCGCGGTGAGCACGGCCACACGGTTCGCGTCGAGGCCGAGCGTGGTGCGGCGCGGCATCGCCAGAGCCGAGCGCGCGGCCAGCGCCTGCACCTCGACCAGCAGCGGCCGCGTACCTTCGATCGCCGGCAGCACCGCCGAGCCCGATGCACCCTTCGGACGCTCGGCGAGCAGCACCGCGGACGGATTGCTGATGTCGACCAGCCCGCGCTCGCCCATCTCGAACACGCCGACCTCGTTGGTCGCGCCGAAGCGGTTCTTGACAGCGCGCAGCAGGCGCAGCCCGCCGCCCTGATCGCCCTCGAAGTAGAGCACGGTGTCGACGACGTGCTCGAGGACGCGCGGCCCGGCGATGGTGCCCTCCTTGGTCACGTGACCGATCAGGATCGTCGGCCGGCCCGATGCCTTCGCCTGCGCCACCAGCACGGCCGCGCACTCGCGCACCTGCCCGACGCTGCCCGCGGCGGACGTGAGCTCGCGCGAGTGCATCGTCTGGATCGAGTCGATCAGCAGGATGCCCGGCTTGACGGCCTCGACATGGCCCAGGATCTCCTCGACGCAGGTCTCCGGCAGGATCAGCACCGACTCGTTGCACGCGAGCCGGTCGGCGCGCAGCTTGAGCTGCTCGGGCGACTCCTCGCCGCTGACGTAGAGCGCGCTGAGCCCGCCGCGCGCGAGCTCGGCCAGCACCTGCAGGCCGATGGTCGACTTGCCGATGCCGGGATCGCCGCCGAGCAGGATCACCGAGCCAGGCACGATGCCGCCGCCGAGCACGCGATCGAGCTCCTCGAGGCCGGTCGTGATGCGGGCGTGGCTCTCCGAAGTGACGCTCCTCAGCGGCACCGGCTTCGCGGCGCGCCCGGCGTTGATGGCGATCGAGGTGCGCGCTCCGCCGAACCCCCCGCCGCCCGAGCCGCCGCTCGGGCGCGGTGCGACCGCTTCCTCGACCACGGTCTCCCACGCGCCGCACTCGGTGCAGCGTCCGAGCCACTTGGCGAACTGCGCCGCACACTGCTGGCAGACGAAGACGGATCGCGCACGGGCCACGCGCCGCCCTTACCACAGCGCGGTGCGCGGCCAAGGGTCGCGCGATGTCACGGCGTGCATGATTGCGCCGTCGCCGCGGCGCGGACGCTCAGCCCTGCGGCACGTACGCTTCGTATTGCGGCAGGTCGTCGGTGATCTCGCGCCACGGCGCTGGTGCCCTCCCTCCGTTGCTGGCGAGCGAAGCTAGCGCGCTGGCGCAGCCAAGCCACCCCTCTGCTGTCAACCGTATTGCGGTCCGAAGGTTGACAGCCATCCCGTTCTCGCCTACCGAGCCGGCATGCACGCGAGCCAGGACCTCGAGCGTGAGCTCGACGACCTCGCGGCCCGCCACCTGCGCCGCACACGGCGCACGATCACCGGTGCGCAGGGGCCCGAGGTCGTGGTCGACGGCCGTCGCGTGCTCTGCCTGTGCTCCAACAACTACCTTGGCCTCGCGAACGACCCGCGCCTCGCGGCGGCCGCCATCGAAGCGATCGCCGAGGCGGGTGTCGGCGCGGGCGCGTCGCCGCTGATCAGCGGCCACATGACGGCGCACGCGGCGCTCGAGCGCGAGATCGCCGACTGGCAAGGCTCTGAGGCCGCCCTGGTCTTCGGCTCGGGCTACCACGCCAACATCGGCGTACTGGCGGCGCTGCTGCGCGAGGGTGACGAGGTGCTGAGCGACGAGCTCAACCACGCGAGCCTGATCGACGGCTGCCGGCTGTCGCGCGCCACAATCCGCGTCTACCGGCACCGCGACGCCGGCGACCTCGCCCGCCAGCTCGAGCGCTCGAGCGCGCGCCGGCGCCTGATCGTCAGCGATTCGGTGTTCAGCATGGACGGCGACCTCGCCCCGCTCGAGGAGATGGTGCGTCTCGCCGAGCGCCACGACGCCTGGCTGATGCTCGACGAGGCGCACGCGGTCGGGGTCTTCGGCGCGGGCGGTGCCGGGCTGGCGGCGGAGCTCGGCCTCGGCGACCGGGTCACCGTACGCATGGGTACGCTCGGCAAGGCGCTCGGCAGCTACGGCGCCTTCGTCGCCGGCTCGCAGGCGCTGATCGAGCTGCTGGTCAACCGGGCGCGCGCCTACATCTACAGCACGGCGCTACCGCCGGCGGTGATCGCCGCGGCGCGCGCAGCCGTCGCGATCTCGCGGCTCGAGGACACCCGCCGCGAGGATCTTTGGCGCAACGCGCGCCGTCTGCACGCAGGTCTCGCCGCGGCGGGGATCGTCATGCAGCCGTTCGCGAGCCCGATCGTGCCGCTGCTGGTCGGCGCGTCGGCGGCGGCACTCGGCGTCGCCGAGACCGCCTGCGCGAACGGCGTGCTCGCACCGGCCATCCGGCCGCCGACGGTGCCGCAAGGCACGGCGCGCCTGCGCTTGACGCCGATCGCGACCCACTCCGAGGAGCAGATCGACCGCGCGATCGACGTCCTGGCGCGAGCAGTGGAGGAGAGCACCCGATGACCGATCGCACGCGGCAGCGAGCGTCCTTCGGCGACGCCGCGCAGCCGGCGGCGACCGTGGATCTCGACCAGCGCTTCCTCTGGCACCCGTTCACGCAGATGCGCGACTGGCTCGCGGCCGAGCCGCTGGTCATCACCGCTGCGGAGGGCAACCACCTGATCGACGAGCACGGTGCGCGCTACCTCGACGGCGTCTCCTCGCTGTGGTGCAACGTGCACGGTCACCGCCACCCCACCATCGACGCGGCCGTGCGCGCCCAGCTCGACAAGGTCGCGCACTCGACGATGCTCGGCCTGACGCATCCCGGTGCTGCCGCGCTCGCCGCGCGGCTGGTCGAGCTCGCGCCGCCCGGGCTGACGCGGGTCTTCTACTCGGACGCGGGTGCGACCGCCGTCGAGATCGCCATCAAGATCGCCTTCCAGGCGTGCCAGCTACGCGGCGAGACGCAGCGCACGCGCTTCGCCTCGCTGGTCGAGGCGTACCACGGCGACACGCTCGGCGCGGTCGCGGTCGGCTACAGCGAGACCTTCCACCGCTTCTACAAGCCGCTGCTGTTCGACGTCTTGCGCTTGACGCCGCCACACCTGTTCCGCTGGCGTGATGGCATGAGCGAGGACGCCGCCTGCGCTGCGGCGCTCGACGAGGCGCGGCGCGAGCTGCGCGCGCACGGCCATGAGCTGGCGGCGCTGATCGTCGAACCGCTGGTACAGGGTGCGGCCGGGATGTGGATGCATCCGCCGGAGTATCTCGCCGGTCTCGCAGCGCTCGCGCGCGAGGTCGGGACGCTGCTCGTCTGCGACGAGGTCGCGACCGGCTTCGGCCGCACCGGCACCATGTTCGCCTGCGAGCAGGCCGGCGTCGCGCCCGACCTGCTGTGCGTCGGCAAGGGCATCACCGGCGGCTACCTGCCGCTCGCCGCGACGCTGGCGAGCGAGCAGCTCTTCGAGACCTTCCTCGGCGGCTACGAGGACTTCGTCACCTTCTTCCACGGCCACACCTACACCGGGAACCCGCTCGCCTGCGCCGCCGGTCTCGCGTCGCTGGACGTGTTCCGCGACGAGCGCACGCTGGCGCACGTGGGCGAGCTCGCGACGGCGCTCGGCGAGAAGCTCGAGCGCGCTATCGCGCCGCTCGCGCACGTCGGCGACGTGCGCCGGCGCGGCCTCATGGTGGGCATCGAGCTGGCCGCCGACCGCACGACGCGCGCGCCGTATCCGACCGCGGCGCGCGTCGGGCACCGGGTGTGCGACGCGGTGCGCCGGCACGGCGTCATCCTGCGTCCGCTCGGCAGCGTGATCGTGCTCATGCCGCCGCTCAGCCTGAAGCACGACGAGCTCGATCTGCTGGTGTCCGCGACCGCGAGCGCGATCCGCGAGGTCACCGGGGCGTGAGCGGGCGCATCCTGCTCGTCACCGGCACCGACACCGGTGTCGGCAAGACCTACGTCTCGTGCGGCGTCCTGCGCGCGGCGCGCGCCGCCGGCCGCACGGTGGCGGCACGGAAGCCTGCGGAGACCGGCTGCGAGCCCGGTCGGGGAGGCGGCCTCGTCGCCGCGGACGGCGCGGCCCTGCACGAGGCGGCCGGCGGTGGCGAGCCGATCGACGTCGTATGCCCGATCCGCCTGCCCGAGCCGCTCGCTCCGGCGTTCGCGGCGCGGCGTGCGGGTGTCGCGATCGACGTCGCGGAGATCGTCGCGGCGTGCCGGCGTCGCGCCGGCGAGGTGGACCTCCTGCTCGTCGAGGGAGCGGGCGGCCTGCTGGTGCCGATCGCGGATCGCTACACCTACGCCGACCTCGCGCGTGACCTCGGCGCGCGCCTGCTCGTCGTGGTCGGCGCGCGGCTCGGCGCGATCAACCAGGCGCTCCTCACGCTCGAGGCTGCCGCGGGACGCGGGCTGGACGTCGCCGGCTACGTCGTCAATCACATGTCGGCGACCCGCGACCTGGCGACCGCCAGCCTCGCCGTGAGCCTGCGCGAGCTGACGGACGTCCCGCTCCTCGCGGAGATCGAGCATGGGTCCGATGCGGCGTCGATCCTCCGTAGTGTGATCCCCGAGCTCGTGCGGTAGCGACGAGATCGGCCCATCCGCCGACGTTCGGTTCGTCACCGGCTGGCGAGCGCTACCAGATCCTCCGTACCCCGTAGCTCTTGAAGACTGGATCCCGCGAGACGATCGCGAGCTCCTCCTCGAGCGCCTGCGCAGCGAGCAGACGATCGAACGGGTCGCGATGGTGGAAGGGAAGCTGGGCGACACGGGCGACGTGCGCCACGTCAATCGCGAGCGCGCGGAAACCGCCGGCGACGAGGTGGCGTTCGACGAAGGCCTCGATGGTCGCCGGGAGCTCGAGCTTCCCCAGGCTCGCCTTGATCGCCATCTCCCAGAGGCTGGCGAGGCTGAAGAGGCACTCGTTCTCCGGATCCGCAACGGCAGCCCGGGCGCGACGCGAGAGCCCGGGGGCATCGTCCACCCACCAGAGCAGGGTGTGCGTGTCGAGGAGGAGCCTCACTGGACGTAATCGGCGAAATCACCGGGGGTCGCGTCGAAATCCGGCGCCATTCTGATCCTGCCCTTCGCCGAGCCCGGCTTGCGCGGCTCACGCCGCTCGAGCGGGACGAGCCGCAGGATGGGCCGGTTGTCCTTGGCGATGACGATCTCTTCGCCGGCGAGAGCCCGCCGAACCATCTCGGAGAAGCGGGCCTTCGCCTCGGCGACGTTGACCTGGGTCGGCGACTTCCGTGCCATGTTGGTCAGCCTAGATGGTCAACCTTGGGCACACAAGGGTCGAACCCACTCGGGTGACGCGCGGATTCTGACGAGGTGCATGATGTCCGAGATGTGGTCGACGCAGAATGGCGTGGCCATCCCGTCCCGCCATCCCGCACGACGCTAGTTATTGCACTCAGACTGCCAATTTCGTACCGTGACCCTCCGTTCCAGGGGTTCCAGGGAGGGGTCGCGATGTCGAAGGAAGAGCTGAAGCTCGTCGGCGCCTACGGGTCGCCTTACAGCCGCAAGATGCGCGCGGTGCTGCGCTACCGGCGGATCCCGTTTCGCTGGGTGCTGGGCGTGGCGCCGGGGGCGAAGGACATCCCGCCCGTACCGGTCGCGCTGATCCCGGTGCTGGTCTTTCCCGGCGCGGGTGGTGCCGCAGCGAGCGCGATGATCGACTCGACCTTCCAGATCCGCCGCCTCGAGGAGTCCCACGCCGGGCGCTCGATCGTGCCACCAGACCCGGCGCTGGCGTTCCTCGACGCGCTCGTCGAGGACTACGCGGACGAGTGGCTCACCAAGGCGATGTTCCACTATCGCTGGGCCTACGCGGCAGACGCGGCCAAGGCGTCGCGCGTCCTGCCGCTCGACGGCCACTTCGGCATGGACGAGCGCCAGCAAGAGGCGACGGCGCGCGCCTTCGCCGAGCGTCAGATCGGCCGCCTCGCCGTGGTGGGCTCGAACGCGACGACGGGTCCGGTGATCGAGGCGAGCTATCGGCGCCTGCTCGAGCTTCTCGCAGCCCACCTGACGCACACCCCGTTCATCCTCGGCGCGCGACCCGGCTGCGGCGACTTCGGCCTCTTCGGCCAGCTGTCCCAGCTCGCCCAGTTCGATCCGACGTCGACCGCGGTCGCCGCCGAGATCGCACCGCGCGTGATTGCCTGGGCGAACCGCGTCGACGACCTGGCGTGGCTCGACCTGGCGGACGAGCGCTCCGGTTGGTTGTCGCGCGAGCAGCTTCCCGATTCGCTGCGCGCGCTGTTCGCCGAGATTGGCCGCGTGTACGCGCCGTTCTTGCTCGCGAACGCGGCGGCGCTCGCCGCCGGCGCGGAGCAAGTGGTGTGCACGATCGACGGCGCACGCTGGGAGCAGAAGCCGTTCCCTTATCAAGCAAAGTGTCTGCGCTGGCTGCGTGAGGGGCGCGCCGCGCTCGAGCCCGCGGACCGTCACTGGGTCGACGGCGTGCTCGCTGGAACCGGCTGCGAGGCGCTGTTCGCCGGTAGCGGGGCGAGCTGATGAGCGATCCGGACCAGGGCCGCGACGCGGCCCGTCCGATCCCCGGACACTACGACAGCCCGTGGCCGGCGGAGGACGGTGGCCCGCGCCGCCAGCTCGTGCCGCGCGCGCGCGGCATGGCGCTCGCGCCGGGCGAGCGGCTCGAGGTGACGTCGCGCACCGTGTTCATGGCCAACATGGTCGTGCTGCGCGCGCCCGGCGAGGTCTTCCTGCAGGGCAGCACGCCGCCCGGCCCGGACAACACCGCGTTCGTCGAGCGCGTCGACCCGACCACGCTCGAAACGCTGGCGCGCTCGCCCGATCTCGCCACGGGCGGCGAGTGGTGGCCGGGAGGAATCGTCGCGCACGCGGACGGCTGCCTCTACGTCACGCACGGCCGCTTCTGCCACAAGCTCGACGCCGGACTGCGCCTGCTCGCGAGCCGCGAGCTGCCGCGCGCCTGCGCCTACAACAGCCTGCTCGTGCTGTCCGACGGCAACCTGGTGATGAAGAACATCGTGCGCGACGGCTCGATGCACTCGTTCTTCTCGGTGCTCGAGCCCGAGACCCTGCAGCCCGTCGGCGGTGAGGTCGAGGTGCCGGAGCCGTCGATCGCGCGTATCTCGATGGACGCGGGCGACGGCGGCGACATGGTCTACGTCGTCGGCGAGCGCAGCATCTTTCGCTATCGCTATGCGGCCGGACGTCTGGCGCGCGACGAGGCTTGGAGCTTCGACTACCGCCGGTTCGCGGACGCCGAGCAATCGTACGGCTGGGACCCCGTCATCGCGGACGGCCACGCGTGGTTCATGGACAACGGCGACGGCGTCTTCCGGCAATCGCTGCGCGACGGCGGCGTCGCGAGCGGGCCGTTGCACCTGGTGCGGGTATCGCTCGACGACGCCCGCGATGCCGAGCTGTTCACGCCGTTCGGAGTGCCGCGCGGTACGATCACCAATCCGCCGCTGGTCGATCCGTCGCGCAAGATCGTGGTCGCCTACGACTCCGGCAACGCGCGTCTGGGAGCCTTTCGCTACGCGGGGCCGGGCAGGTTCGCTCCGCTCTGGGAGCACGCCATGGGCGCCAGCAATCACTTCATCCTGTACCCAGACACGGGCGAGATCGTGGTCAACGACTACGACGAGAGCGCGGGCGAGCACGTCGTCGTGCTCGACATCGAGAGCGGCCGCGAGCTCGGCCGCACCGCGATCGGCAGCCCGGTCCAATCGGTCACGTTCCAGGCGCCGGGCTTCGCGCGCGACGTCTACTGCTGCACGTTCGCGACGCTCGCGCGCGTGTTCCCGACGCTCGCCGCGTGAAGTAGGATCGGCGGCCATGGATCGCTTGGTCTTGACGGCGACGTGCACGCTGGTCGTCGAGGAGGGCGACCTCACCGGGGCCGCCGTCGATGGCGCGATCCACCGCGCGGCGGGGCCGGAGCTGCGCGCGGCGTGTGAAGCGGTGCCGGAGGTGCGACCCGACGTCCGCTGTCCGACCGGCGAGGCGCGCATCACGCCGGGCTTTCGCCTGCCCGCGCGGCACGTGATCCACACCGTCGGTCCGGTCTACGGCCGGCCCGAGGAGTCCGCCCCGCTGCTGCGCGCGGCGTACCGCTCGTCGCTCGAGCTCGCCGGCGCGCACGCGCTGCGCAGCATCGCCTTCCCGGCGATCTCGTGCGGCGTCTACGGAGATCCGCTTCGTCCTGTTCGGTAGCGAGATGTACCGCGTCTGGATCGAGGCGTCGGCGAGCTACCGCCGGAAGTAGGGGTTCGCGGGCGAATCGGCCGCCGCGAGCAACTCGGCGACGTCGGGCAGCAGGCGAGCGCCCGCGTCGAGCGCCGCATGGGTTGCGCGGTGGTTGTTGCGGAAGACCTCCTCCTCGTCGTGCGCGTCCCAGGAAACCCAGAGCGCGGCGATCAGCAGCAGCTCGTCGCTGTCGCCCAGGCAGCTTCGACCGGGCCCCCCCTTGCGGCCCAGCACCGTGTTGACGTGCGCCACGTTGACGCCCGTGCCCGCGAACCCTTCTCCGACCTGGGTGACGATTGCGAATCCGGTCACGGCGAACCTCCTGTTCCCCATGCTTCCGCACGGCCTGGATCCGGTGTACTCCGCGAGCAATGGATCTGCATTTCCCGAAGGGATTTCTGTTCGGCGCGGCCACGTCCGCGCACCAGGTCGAGGGGGGCTGCACCAACAACCAATGGTGGGAGTGGGAGCAGACCGAGGGCAACATTCACGACGGCTCGACCAGCGAGGTCGCGAGCGACCACTTCAACCGCTACCGCGAGGACTTCGAGCTGGCCCGCGATCTCGGCATGAACGCACAGCGCATCTCGATCGAGTGGTCGCGGATCGAGCCCGAGGAGGGCGTCTTCGACGAAGCCGCGCTCGACCACTACCGCGACGTCACCGACACCATCCGCGACCTCGGCATGGAGCCGACGATCACGCTGCACCACTTCACCAACCCGATCTGGGCACAGCGTCAAGGCGGCTGGGAAAGCCCGAAGATGGTGGAGTGGCTGGCGCGTTTCTCGGAGCGTGCCGCCGAGGCGCTCGGCGATCGGGTGCGCTACTGGTTCACCATCAACGAGCCGATGATCGCGCCGGCGCTCTGCTACGCGATGGGCATCCACCCGCCGTGCGTGCGCGACCTCGGCCGCGCGCTGCCGGTCGCGAAGAACGTGCTGCTCGCACATGGCGCGATGTACAACGCGGTCAAGAACGCGGTCTCGCACGTGACCGAGGTTGGTCCGGTGCTGCAGATGCCGCTCATCGAGCCGCTCGACCCGGACAGCGCCGCAGATCGCGAGGCCGCCGCGCAGCAGGACTGGCTGTTCAACCAGTACTATCTCGAGGGTCTGCTGAAGGGTGTGGTCGCGCCGCCGGTCGGCGACGGCGCCGAGGTGCCGGGGCTCGCACGCTCGTACGACATCGTCGGGCTCAACTACTACTCCCGCATGCTGGTACGCGGCGGCAGCCTCGAGGACGCGCAGCATCCCGCCGGCGGCGCGCACGACGCGCCGAGCAAGCAGGCGCCGCTGCTCGGCCTGCGCCGTCCACACGAGCCGTCCGAGTTCCAGGACCAGATGGGATGGGAGGTCTACCCGAAGGGCCTCTACGCCCAGCTCATGCGGCTCGCGCCGCTCGCCTGCCCGGTCTACGTGACCGAGAGCGGCATGGCGACCTGCGACGAGACGGCACGCTCGCGCCACCTGCTGGCTCATCTCGCGCAGTGCCACCGCGCGATCCGTGACGGCCTCGACCTGCGCGGCTTCTTCTACTGGACCTTGATGGACAACTTCGAATGGGCCGAGGGCTACACCAGGACCTTCGGACTGATCGAGATCGACCGCGACAAAGACCTCGCGCGCCGTCCGCGCGATGCGGCGCACCTGTACCGCGACATCGCGCGCGGCGGCGCGGTGACGGAGGAGATGCTCGCGCGTCACGAGGTGCGTTGAAGCCCGCCGCGACGGGGGTGGCTGTGCGGCTCGACGGGTGGCTCAACCGGGTCCCGCCGCGCACGGTGTCGCTGCTGCTCTTTCTCGCCTGCGTCGCCGTCTACGCGAGCAATGGCAAGACGCTCAACATGGGCGATTCGGTGCCGGCGCGCCTGATCCCGATCGCGCTCGTGCTCGACGGGACGCCGATGCTCGATCGCTTCGCGACGGCGATGGGCGCGGGCGCAAAGCAGGCGTACTTCGTGCGGCAGACGCCTTACGGACTCGCTTCGTTCTACCCGATCGCGACCGGTCTGCTGGCGACGCCGATCGTCGCGCCGGCCGTGTTGTGGATCGAGTGGTACTACGCGCCCGATGCGGCGAGCTGGATGGTCATCAGCCGCGCGCTCGAGAAGCTCGCGGCGACCGTCATCGTCGCGCTCGCCGTGGTCGTCTTCCACGCCTTGTGTCGCGAGCTGTTGATCCCCGCGACGCTCGCGTTGCTCGCGACGCTCACCTTCGCGTTCGGCAGCCAGTCCTACAGCACCTCGTCGCAGGCTCTGTGGCAGCACGGCCCCGGTTGCCTGGCGATCGTCGCGGCGCTGTGGTGCCTGGCGCGTGCCGCGCGCCGGCCACGCGCAGCGCTGCTCGCCGGCTTTGCGGCCCTGGCCGCGCTCGCCGTCGCGATCCGCCCGAACGATTTGCTGATCGTGGCGCCGTTCGCGCTCGTCGCCCTGTGGCAGCACCCGCGGTACTGGCTCGCGCTCATCCTGCCGGCGCTGCTCGGCGGCGCTATGCTGCTGTCGTACAACCTCGCCCTGTTCGGCACGGTGAGCGGCGGCTACGGCACCGCAGCGCCGCTCACCTACGACTTCGCCGCGGCGCTGCCCGGGCTGTTGTTGAGCCCCGGGCGTGGGCTCCTGGTCTACTTCCCGGTGACGATCCTGCTCGTGCTGCTGCTCGTCCTCGAGCCACGCGCGTTCGCGAATGCGTTCGCGGCGGCGGGTCTCGCGGCGATCGTGGCCACGCTGCTGCTCACCGCCGCGTGGCCCAACTGGTGGGGCGGTCACAGCTACGGGCCGCGGCTGCTGACCGAGATCCAGCCGCTCATCCTGCTGCTGGTCGCGCTCGGCATCGGTGCGAGCCCGCGTCCGGAGCGCCGGCGGGCGCTCGCGATCGCGCTCGCCGTGCTGCTGCCGATCCAGGTGGCGATCCAGGCGATCGGAACGTACGGCCCGCCCGACCGGCCCCCCGCGGCGATCGCCTGGAACACCGTGCCGGTGTCGGTCGACGTCGCGCCCCAGCGCAACTGGGACCTGGCCGACAATCCGATCGCGCGCGGGCTGCGCGGCTACGACTGAACGCGCGCGGGAAAGTTCTCGATCGTCACCGGCGCGACCGGCTCCGCCAGCGCGAAACCCAGGATCCGCGCGAAGAAGTCGAGCTCGGCCTCGAGCGCGCGCACGATGTTGGCCGCCTTGCGAAACCCATGCTGCTCGCCGGGAAACGCGACGTAGGCGACCGGCAGCTGCTTCGCGCGCAGCACCGCGACCATCGCCTCGGCCTGGTTCGGCGGCACGACGCGATCGTCGAGCCCCTGGAAGAAGATCACCGGGCGCGACAGCCGATCGGCGTGGTGCAGCGGCGAGCGCTCGCGATAGCGAGCCTCCCCCGCGGGCCAGGGTGCGACCAGCGAGTCGGTGTAGCGCGACTCGAACTTGTGCGTGTCGGCGGTGAGCGCCGCGAGATCACCGATACCGTAGTGGCTCGCTCCCGCGGCGAACGCGTCATGGAAAACCAGCGCGCACAGGGTGGTGTAGCCGCCCGCGCTGCCACCGCTGATCGTCAGCCGCGCCCGGTCGGCGAGGCCGCGTGACGCTAGGTAGCGCGCGCCGGCGACGCAGTCCTCGACGTCGACCACGCCCCAGCAGCCGAGCAGACGCTCGCGGTAGGCGCGCCCGTAGCCGGTGCTACCGCCGTAGTTGACGTCGAGCACGGCGAAGCCGCGGCTGGTCCAGTATTGGATCGGCAGCTTGAGCGCGCCGTCGCTCGCGGCGGTCGGGCCGCCGTGCGAGCGCACCCGCAGTGGCGGCAGCTCGCCGGGTGGCGCCTCGTAGTCCTGGTTCACCGGCGGATAGTAGAACGCGTGCGCCGTCCTGCCGCCGCTGGTCGGGAACTCGATCGCTCGAGCGACCGAGACGTAGCCCGGATCGAGCGCGAGCTTGGCAGCGCTGCGCACGATCTGGTGCGCGCCGCTCGCGAGGTCGAGCTCGACCAGCACCGGCGGCGTGGCCGCGGCACCGCCGACGAACCAGGCCCGTCCGTCCGCGACCGTGAGCGACGAGAACGTGACGAACGGGACCTCGATCGGCTCGAGGTGTCCGCCGTGGGTCGACAGGTGCGCGAGGCGCCACTCGCCGCGCTCCGCGTAGCAGCAGACGATGTCCTCCGCGCTCGCGAAGCCGTAGGTCGTCATGCCGAACGCCCACTGCGGCAGGCCGAACTCGGCCAGCGCCGGGCAGACCGCTTCGGTCACGCCGCCCCGCCGGCGTTGGATGTTCCACCAGCCGGTGCGGTCCGAGACGAAGTACAGCTCGCCGCCCGGCGACCATTCCGGCTGGAAGATCGATTCGCCCGCGCCACCGGCGATGCGCTTTGCGTTGGCCGGGCGGCCGTCGCCGGCGAACTCCGCGAGCCAGAGCTCGGTCTCGTCCCACGGCATGTGCGGGTGCCGCCAGGCGAGCCAGGCGAGCCGCGTGCCGTCCGGGCTGAGGCGCGGCGAGGAGTAGAAGTCGTGTCCGGAGACCAGCACCGCGGTCTCGCCCGGGTTGGTGAGCGAGATGCCGACCAGGGTGTTGATCGGCTCTGGGCTGCCGGCGTGGTCCTCGCAGACGGCGATCAAGCGCGCGCGCCGTGCATCCACGATCAGGTCGGCGTAGCGGCGAACACCCGGCTCCGTCAGCGCCTGTGGCTCCGCTCCGGGACGACACGAGTAGACGCGCTGGTCGCGATCGTTGACGAAGTAAGCCGTGCCGCGCGCCGCGACGAAGGCGCCGCCGCCGTACTCGTGCACCCGGCTGCGGGCGCTCCAGGGCGCGGCCAGGACGTCACGCACCGCACCCGACCGGTCGCGGCGCACCAGCGCGTTGCGCCCGCCCTCGCTCGGCCTCGCTTCCGTCCAGTAGAGGTCGCCGTCGCTCACGTCGATCGCGCCGAGACCGACGGAATCGGCGACGATGAGCCCGGCGGTGATCGGCGAACGCCACGATCCGTAGGGCGCCACGACCTTCGGCATGATACCGACCGTAGGAGCGTCACCGCGCCGGGTCAATCACCGGCAGGTGCGCATGATCGCAAACAACGATGATCGTCGCTCACATCGAGTCGCTCGCACACGGACCGCACGGCATCGCGCGCGTCGACGGCAAGGTGCACTTCGTCCGCCAGGCGGTGCCGGGCGACGAGGTCGAGATCGAGGTCGAGGAGGATCATCGCGCCTACGCGTACGCGCGTGTCTCGCGCCTGCTGGTCGCCGGTCCCGCGCGTCGCGCGGCGCCGTGCATCTACCTGCCGCGCTGCGGTGGCTGCCCGTGGCAGCACATCGCATACGACACCCAGGCCGCGGCGAAGGAGACCACGGTCCGCGACCTGCTCGCCCGCGTCGGGGGTCTCGACGCCGGCGTGGTGCAGCCGATCCTGCGGGCGGCGTCCGAGTACGGCTACCGCCGCCGCCTCAGCCTGCGGGTCGAGAACGGTGAGGTCGGCTTTCTCGTCGCGGCCTCGCACGACGTCATCCCCATCGAGCGCTGTCTGCTCGCGCAGGACCGGCTCGAGGGGGCGGTTGCGCTGGCGCGCGAGTGGATTGCCGGGCTCTCGACCCGCGTCAAGCGCGTCGAGGTGGTGGCGACGGGTGAGGACGATCGCGTGGCGCTGGTCGCGCAGGCCGACGGCGACCTCGCCCCGAGCGATGCCGAGTTCTCCGAGGCGCTGTTGCGGCGCGTCCCTCGGCTCGCCGCGCTGGTGCTGCGCGGGCGCGGCTTCCGCCGCCTGTGGGGCGACGACCGCGTGCGCGTGCCGCTGGTCGACGGCGACGAGATGTGGCTCCGCGCCGGCGATTTCAGCCAGGTGAGCGATCACGGCAACGCGGAGCTGATCCGCGTCGTGCTCGAGCAGGCCGCTGTCGAGACGCACCACCGGGTGGCGGACCTGTACGCCGGGGCCGGCAATCTGAGCCTGCCGCTGGCGCGCCGGGCCGCTGGCGTCACCGCGGTCGAGCGCACGCCGTCGAGCGTCGCCGCGGCGCGCGAGAACGCGCACCGGCTCGGGCTCACCAACCTCGAGCTGACGATCGGCACGACCGAATCCGTGCTCAAAGGATGGGTCAAGCGCCGGACCCGCTTCGACACCGTAATCCTCGATCCGCCGCGCAGTGGTGCCGCCGAGGCGATGTCCGCGCTGCTCCAGATCGCGCCGCCGCGGATCGTCTACGTCTCGTGCAATCCGGCGACCTTGGCGCGCGACTTGAAGACGCTGTCACGCGCCTATCGGTTGGTGACGGTGCAGCCCATCGATCTCTTCCCGCAGACATACCACGTCGAGGCGGTCGCACTGCTGACCAGATAGGTCGCGGACGATCGCCGTGGTGCGCTGCGATCAGGCGGTGCCGCCGCGCAGGATGCGTCCGGCGAGGGCGCCTGTGGGCTGGCCGTCGGCGATCACGCGCTTGCCGTTCACGAACACCAGCGGGATGCCTTCTGCGCGCTGCAGCAGGCGGCGCTGTCCTCCGGGCAGGTCGGCGACGACCTCCGTCGGCCGCATGCGGATCGTCCTGGGGTCGAACAGCACGACGTCGGCGGCCTTGCCGCGCGCGAGCGTGCCGCGGTCGTGCAGGCCGTAGACCTCGGCGGGCCGGCTGGTCACCAGGCGCACCGCCTCCTCGAGCCCGAGCGAACCGCGCTCGCGCACCCAGTGGCCGAGCAGGTAGCTGGTGAAACCTTGATCGCAGAGCGTGTCGACGTGCGCGCCGGCATCGGAGAGCGCCAGCACCGCGCCCGGCGCGAGCATCAGCTCGCGCACCCGTGGCTCGTCCGCGTTCAGGATCTCGACGCCCCACTGTCCCTCGAGGTCGTCGGCGAGCGACACGTCGAGCAGCGCATCGACCGGGTGCTTGCCGAGCTGGGTCGCGATTGCCGCTACGCTGACGTCGGTGAAGCGCGCGTTCGCGGGCGTTGCCGGCAGGCGCAGGAACATGCGTTCCCAGCTCGGCGTCAGCAGCGCCTTGAAGTTGCTCTCGTAGCCGCGCAGCTGCTCGCGGAACGCGGCGCTCTCGAACAGCGCGCGCCGCTCCGCGCGCGGCTGGTGCATGATCGGCTTCCAGAAGCCGTTGTTCTCGAGCCCGAAGGAAGCTTTCGCGAAGTTGAAGCGCAGCTCGAGCGGGCGGCAGCCGACCTGCGGCACCACGCTCTCGCCCCGTGCCTGGCGCGCGCTCGCCGCGGCGAGGATCTCCTGCGCCGAGCCCGGGAAGAACGGGTTGTCGTGCAGCGGTGCGAACGTCACGGTCTTGCCGGAAAGGCGCGCCAGCCGTCCGAACAGGTCGAGCTCCTGCAGCTTGTCGTCGGGTGAGCCGAGCAGGCTCCTCGGTGCGACCTCGATCAGCCCGTGGCCGAACTCGCCGAGGACGCGTGCCATCGCATCGAGCTCGGCGTCGTCGCTGACGCGGGTCGGGGCCGGCGTGCCGTCGCCGAAGAAGTGCGTCGGCGAGAGCGACGTCGACCAGCCGATGGCACCGGCCTGCAGTGCGCGCCGCACGATGCCGCCCATCTGCTCGATTTCGTCCGCGTTCGCGGGTCGCTCGACCGCTGCCTTGCCCATCGCGCGAAAGCGCACCGCCGACATGCCGACGAACGCCGCGACGTTCGGTCCGACGCCCTGCAGTTCGAGCGCGGTCAGGTAGTCGGGGAACTCCTCCCAGCTCCACTTGATGCCCTCGCGCAGGGTCTCGATCGGCATGCCCTCGACGAACAGCAGCAGCTCCATCACGGTCTCGCGGTGCTCGGGCAGGCAGGGCGCGATCGTGAAGCCGCAGTTGCCCATCACCACCGTGGTCACGCCGTGCCACGACGACGGGCTCGCGGTCGGGTCCCAGAAGAGCTGGCAGTCGTAATGCGTGTGCACGTCGATGAAGCCCGGTGCTGCGACCAGGCCGCCGGCGTCGATCTGCTCGGCCGCGTTCTTCGGCCCGCTCGCGATCGCGCCCGGTTCGGTCACGGCGGCGATCTTGCCGTCCGCGATGGCGATGTCGCCCGGGTGCGCGGGGGCGCCGGTTCCGTCACAGATGGTCGCGTTGCGAATGAGCAGATCGTGCACGTGGTCCTCCCGAGCCGCGCACGTCTGCCACGCACGGCCCGTCGAGCATCCATGGCGGCGGCGCCCCTGGCAAGCCCCGCCGCCAGCGGGCGATGGCGCCGAGGAGGCCAGGAGGCCGACTCGAAACTCGACCTCCGCGCGCGAAACGCGTGCCGGAGCGAGGGGAGAGTCCGCTCGTGGATCTAACCGAACGGATCGACGATGCCGACGCCTGCCCTCTCGAACTCAACATGGTTGCGCGTCACCACGATCAGATCGTGCACGAGAGCCGTGGCGGCGATGAGGCTTTCCTTGACCGGCATCGACTCCCCGGTCGCACCCGCGCTGGCGATCGCGCTCGCCACCGATCGGTGTGCCGGCGAGCTCGTGTGGACGCAGGCTTGGCGCGGTGCGGCGAGTACGCTCGGCGCGGGGTCGCGGCCCGGCGTCATACCTCGGCGAGCGCGCCAACGAGCGCCTCCGGTGAGTATTTGTCGAGTACCCGAGCCCGTCCTGCGGTGGCCAGACGTGCAGCCAAACCGCCGTCGGCCAGGAGCCTGGCGAGGTGGGCCGCGAGCGCCTCGGGCGTGTCTCCGATCAGCAGGTGAACGCCGTCGTCCACCTCGAGGCCCTCTGCGCCGGTCGTCGTCGAGACGATGGGCCGCCCGTACGCGAACGCCTCCAGGACCTTGATCCGTGTACCGCCACCCGCCCGGAGCGGCACCACGACGGCACGGGAGCGCTCGAGAATGGGCGCGAGATCCACCACCGCGCCGTGCGCGACGAGCCTCGGATCGGTGACGCGCAGCTCTGCGAGCAGCTCGGGCCCGCCGTGGCCGACCACGTGAATCGTCCACGGCACCATCGCGGTGCGGGAAAGCGCGGGAGCGATCTCGCGGGTGAGCCAGGTGACGGCGTCGCGATTCGGCGCGTAGTCGAGCCCACCGACGAAGGTGATCCGGTGCGGCAGATCACCAGGGATCGGCGTTGTGGCCGGCGGTGCTCGGAGCACGTTCGGCACCACGATGACCTTCGTACGGACGATGCGGGTCAACGCTGCGCGATCCCGCTCCGACGACGCCATGAGGAGCTGGGCGCGGCGACTCCAGTGCTCGAGCAGGAGGTCCGACAGCGCCGCCTCGGTCTCGAGCGCGGCCGCCATGCGCGGATCGATGGTCGGCAGCTTCGCGATGCTGCGTAGCGTCTCGCCCTCGAGATCGTCGAGATCGACGCTCAAGGACGCGCCTCCCAGGCAGGCCGCCGCGAACGGCGCCATGCAGAGACGAAAGGCGTGCACACGATCGAACCGCCGTCCACCGAGTCGGCGTGTCGTCGCTGACGACGAGACGCCGACGCTCTCGAGTGGCCAGGGCCCGAGGCGCGCCGACACGCGCGCGGCCAGCCGCCGGTACCAGGGAAACGACAGCAGCCGGCGCGGAACTGCGTACAGAGTTCCGGGCGGGGCGACGATCACCTCCGCGAGGCGTGACGTCGCAGTCGGGACGTCGTGCGCTCCCCGCGGGTCCCACAGCGGCACGACGAGGCAGGTCACCGCGTAGCGCGCGGCGAAGCCCTCGAGGACCGCAAAGCTGCGCATGCTGACACCCTTGCCGGTCGGGTTCGGCATGGCAGGGGTGATGTAGAGAAGATTGCCCAAGGGCCCGTTGCTCCGCGCGTCGCTGGTCGAGCGTCAGCGCATCACGCGATCAGCGCCTCGAGCAGCGGCAGCGCCACCTGTGGTGCATAGGACGGTAGCGAGACGTTGACCGCATCCACACCCGACGCGCGCAGGGCGCACAGGCGCGCGCGGCACTCGTCGAGCGTCGCGGCGGTGCTGGCGAGCACGGCCGGCGAGCGGCTGAAGACGTTCACCACGCCGAAGCCGAGCTGGATCTTCTCGGTCTGCGTCGCGAGGTGCGTGAGCAGGGTGACCGGGTCACGGTTCCCGCTCTCGGTGAGCCAGACGCTGTCGTAGCCGAGCCGGTCGGCGCCGCGCACGGTCTCGCACGCCTGCGCCCAGGGATCCGTGCCGCCCATGCGCTCCCAGAGCGCGAGGACCAGCCCCAGGCGGGGCAAGGCGTCGCCCTGCTTCGCGGCCGCGCCGCCGTCATCCTTGACCATGTGCCCCGGCACCCCCTCGTGTTCTTCGTGCGGCTCGGGTCTTAGCAGCTTTCGGCTGCGGCAGTCAGGGTGTCGCGGCACCGGTCGCGGCGTCGCCGAACCGGTAGAAGCGATTGATCTCGCCGATCTGCGTGCGGATCTGCTGCTCGTGCTCGCGCTTGACCTGTGCGGTGACGGTGCGCGGCGTCGCCGCGCCGCCTGGATCGAGCGCGAACAAGTAGTCCTTATAGTTGACGCCGTCGGCGACGTACAGCGAGCGGCCGCGATCGGACAGGATCGCGTACACCGCGCCGTAGCTCGAGGCGAGCAGGTGGTCGTCGCGCGCTGGCGCGCGGAGTGTCGTCTGGTCGTCCTTCGCGACGAACAAGGGCCGGCCCAGGATCGGGTCGGTGCGCACCGGCCGATGGCCGAGCAGATAGTAGAGGCTCGGCGTGATGTCGGTCAGGAACGACACCGCGTCCGCATCCCAGGCGAGGTCCGCGCGCATGGCGGGGGGGAGGTGCACGATCAGGGGAATGCGTACGATCTCCGGGTACATCGTGTAGGCGTGCCCCCAGCGACCCTCCTCGCCGAGCGACTCGCCGTGGTCGGCGGTGAGCACGACGATGCTGTCGTCGTAGAGCTTGTCGGCCTTCAACGCGGCGATGAACTCACCGAAGCACTCGTCGACGCGCTTCAGTCGCGCGGCGTAGGGTGCGTGGAAGCCCGGGAAGCTCTCGCCTCCGGGAACGCTCGATCCCTGGCTCGTGATCTGCGCGACGTGCAGGTTCTGCGGCTGCGTATATGCGAAGACCGGCCGCGCGTGGTCCTGCCGTTCGCGCAGCTTTCCCGTCAGGTCCTCGAGCGAATGGCAGAGGTCGTAGTCCTTGTTCAGGATGCCCTTGTCGAGCTCGACGATCGACTCGGACGGGCGGACCACGGTCGAGAGGATCGTGTCGACGCTCACGTAGCTCCGATAGTGCTCCGCCTCGAGCAGCTTCTGCAGCGCATTCATCGGGTAGAACGGCTCGATGTACTGCTTGTGCAGCAGCATGCCGCCGACCCAGATCGACGGCTCGGAGAGACCCGTCGCGCCATAGCGCGTGAAGGCGCTCTCCAGGACGACGCTCTCGCGTGCGAAGGCGTCGATCGCAGGCGTGAAGTCCACCTTCGGATTGTACGTGCCGAGGTAGTCGCGACGCAGGCTGTCGATCACGAAGATGAAGACGTTCGGCTTGTGACCGGGCGCCGGCTCGAGATCGTCGACCAGGTCGACGTCGACCGGATCGACCTTGGTCGCGCGCGAAATGTTGGTGTTGTCCTGGAGGTAGCGATAGAAGCCGGCGTCGAAGGACGCGTCCGCGACCCGTGGTGCCAGCGCGTCGTACAGGACCTTGAAAGACGCGTCGTAGCCCGCGTGTCGCGCCAGCGCCGGCGTGGCGTCCGCGGCGGAGCCGCCGAGGAGCTCGGGCACCCGCGACGGGTGCGCTTGCAGCGCGCGGAAGGTGAAGAGCGCCAGCACCGCGACGGCGAGCACGCCCGCGCTCCATCCCGGGCGGGCGTCATGGCGCTTGGCCGACGAGTAGAGGAGCGCGAAGGCCAGGCACCAGATCACGCCGACCGAGAGCTTCTGGACGAGGTAGTTCCAGTCGAAGACGGCGACCTCCGTGGCGACGAGCCAGGCCGCTCCGCCGAGCAGCAGCAGGAAGCCGATCTGCGCGAGCAGCGGCGACGACTGCTTGAGCGTGAGCGGCGAGAGCAATGTCGCGAGCCCGTCCTCGACCGGCTCGTCGCGTCGCGCTGCGCTCTCGAGCGCCAGGCCGGCCACGTTGGCGACGACCGCGATCGCGAACAGGGCGGCATAGAGCACGGCGATCGGACCGCTGAGGGACACGCCGGCGAGGACGATGTCGTGTACGCCGAGGTAGACGATGCTGGTCACGAGCAGGGCGGCGAGCACCAGCTCGGCGCGCGCCGGCACCGCGGACAGTCGCGCGAGCGCCGTGATCAGGACGAACGTCGAGGCCAGGGCGAAGAACAGGACGAGGTGCGAGAGCAGGCTCCAGGCGAGCGCGAGCAGCTCGTCGCCGCGGCCGGGCGCGGGGCCGTCCTGCGCCTGTGACCGCAGCAGCGCGATGCCGAAGTAGAGCAGGGAGACGAACAGCGCCGTCGCGAGACCGGCGACGAACACGCTCCAGTCGCGACCGTCCTCGGGCTGCACGAAGCGCAGGCGGCCACGGCAGCCGAGGACGTCGACGGCGCCCAGGCTCGCGAGCTGCACCAGGAAGACCAGGCTCCAGGCCAAGCTCGCGCCGTCGCTCTCGAGCGACGGGAGCACGGGACGCACCAGCAGGAAGACGGCGAGCCCGAACTGCAGCGCGACCAGCGTGCGCGCGAACCAGCGCACGCCCGGCCGCGCGAGCGCATCGCGCAGCGTGTACGCGAGCGCCACTGCCACGATCGCGTACAGCCAGGAGTGGATCGCGGCGAAGGTGGTGACCCAGCCGATCAACCGGAACTTGATGATCTGCTCGTACGTGAAGGGGATGTAGGCGATCAGGCAGTAGAGCGACGTGACCAGCAGGAAGGCGAAGCAGAAGAGCCGCACCAGCCGATCGAGAAGCTGCTTGACGTCCATCGCTTCAGCTCCTCGCCAGCCGCGCACGCCGCGCGACGATGTCGTGGCTACCGGGTCGCAGCTCGAGGACCTTGTCGTAGTACCGGAGCGCATCGGCGGTCCGGTCTTGCTGCTCGGCGATGCCGCCGAGGACGACGTAGAAGTCGGCGTAGCCGGGCGACTTCGCGGTACCCTTCTCGAGGAAGCGCTTGGCCTCCTCGAGCTTGCCCTCCGAGCGTCGCACGAGCCCGGCCAGGAGGAGGCCGTCGACGTTCTCGGGCCAGCGCTCGAGCACCTCGTCGAGGTCGCGCCTGGCGCGCTCGAGCTGCCCCTGGCGCAGGTGGACGCGGCCCATCCCGATCCGCAGGTCGGCGTACTCCGGAGCCGCCTCGAGGCCACGCCGGTAGAGATCCTCCGCTTCGGCGAATCGACCGCTGGCCTCGTACGCCTTGCCGACCCAGAACAGCGAGTCGGGCTCCTTCGGGTCGATCGCCAGGCAGTGCTCGAAGGCGCGCAGCGATTCGGCGCTGAGAGCGGCCTCCTGGTAGGCCTGCCCGATGCGCGGACAGGCCTCGATCGGCGTCGGCGAGACGAGGAGATACTTCTCCCAGAAGGCGGCCTCGCTACCGGGATCGCCGAGCTCACGCTCGATGGTCGCGAGCTGGTACAGATAGATGTGATTCTGCGGATAGGCCTCGTGCAGGCGCCGGGTGATGTCGCGCGCGCCGGCGAAGTCGCGTGCGCCGAGGAGGGTACGGCTCTGATCGAGCAGCGCACGCGACTCTTCGACCGAGAGCGACCCCGGTCCGCTCGCGGAGCTCTCGAGCGCGACCGGCTGCACGAAGAGCGTCCAGTAGTAGAGCGCCAGCACCGCGAGGGAGGCGACGATCTGCAGCAGCGACTTCTCCATGGCCGGCCTCAGAAGCGGTAGGAGAGGCCGAACCCGAGGGTGAATCGGTTCAGCAAGTCTCCGCTCAGCTGCTCGTCGCGCGCGTAGCCGGCCTCGACGCCTACCTCCCAGTGCGGTCCGAGCGTCTTCACGGCCTCGAACAGGGCGGTGTCGGAGTCCAGCAGCTCGACCTGCCCGAGCGACAAGAGCTCGGGCGCCGTTCCGTGGCCGTAGCGCAGGCCGACCCAGTCGGTGCCCTCGCCGAAGTAGCGCCGGAAGCCGGCCTGGAACGATTGCGAGGTTCCGACCGAGTCGGGTGTCAAGTAGACGCGGCCCCACAGGAGCCAGTCGCCCAGATACTTGGCGAGGTACGCCGTGTAGATGTCGACCGGGTCCGAGAAGCCGAGCCGCCGGTAGCCGGCCGAGATCTCGAAGCTCCACGGCAGCGCCTGATAGATGTCCCCCGCGGCACGATAGCTCGGATAGAGATTGCCGTCGGGCGAGAAGCCGGCGAGCAGGAAGAGATAGGTCCCGGGCCGGATGCGCGGATAGGCCTCGAGCTCGAACTGGTCCGAGTGGGTTTCGAACCGCACCGCATGCCAGTACTTGACGAGCACCGAGCCGTACTGGGTCTCGCGCTTCAAGCTCACCGCGATCTCGTTCCAGGGCTCACGCTCCTTGTCGAAGAGATCGAGCGTGTAGTAGAGGCGCGCCGTCCACAGGCGCCGGCTGTCGAGGATCGAGTCGCGCAGGTCGCGTGCGAGCGCATCGCCGGGATCGATCCGCAGCGCGCGGTCGAGGTCGGCCAGCGCGTCGCTGTCGTGCCGGAGCTCGCGTTGCGCCTTGGCATGGAGGTAGAGGAGCGTGGTGTCGTCGGGGCGGCCGAGCAGCGCGTTGCGCCCGAGCTCCTCGGCGCGGAGCGCCTCCCCGGACCAGAGCTCGACGCGGATCAGCGCCGGCAGCGCGTCTCCGTGATCTGGTCGCCCGGCGAGCACCTGCTCGAGCTCCTGTCGTGCCGCCGGATAGTCGCCCTCCCACGACAGCACGCTGCCGAGGAGCACGCGGGCGTCGCTGTCGTCGGGGTCCTTCGCGAGGTGCTCGCGCAGCAGCGCGATCGCCGCCGCCTTCTGGTCGCTCGTCGCCAGCGCGCGCGCCCGACCGACGACGTCTCCCTCCGCGGCGGCAGCATCCACCGGCGCGGCGTCGCCGGCGGCGAACGCGAGCCCTGCCGCGAGAAGCGCTGCGCCGAGCACCAGTACGCCGAAGGCGGGTGCCACCCTCGCCGTGCGGATCATGCAGACGCCGCCCTGCGATCCGTGTGGTGGATCGCCTGGCGCTCGATCCGCCCCCAATGCCCCTTGCGGCGCAGCACGTTGATCGAGGCGAAGGCGCGGCGCGCGGTGAGCAGCTGTCGGTAGCCGAGATACTCGAGCACCGACGCGCCGATCATCTTGACGAGATCCGCGGTGCGCGCGTAGCGCCGGAACAGCAGGTCGTCGAGGATCAGCGCCGTGACCGACAGGACCATCCCGAAGAGCACGGCCAGGAGGAGGAACAGGAAGACGAACGGCCCGTTCAGATGGCCGGTGAGCCAGAGGATCGGCAGCAGCAGGTAGCCGGCGGTCTCGATCAGCGGGCCGAGCGCCTCGAACAGCACGTAGAACGGGAAGCCGATCAGTCCGACCGCGCCGTAGCGCGGGTTCAGGAACATGCGGCGGTGCATCCACAGGCTCTCGAGCAACCCGCGCTGCCAGCGGTCGCGCTGCCGGAGCAGCGATCGCCAATCCGCCGGAATCTGCGTCCAGCAGACCGGATCGGGCACGAAGACGACGCGGCCGTGCTGCTTCAAGCGACGGGTCTCACGGTGCAGCCGCACCACGAGCTCCATGTCCTCGCAGACCGTGTCGGTCCGGTAGCCGCCCACGGCCAGCACGGGACCCTTGCGGAACAGTCCGAACGCGCCGGAGATGATGAGCAGGCAGTTCATCTTGGCGAGCGCCGTCCGCCCGGCGAGAAAGCCACGCACGTACTCGAGCGACTGGCAGAGCAGCATCGGCGTGCCCGGCGCGCGGGCCTCGATCACCTCGCCGTGCGCGACCAGCGAGCCGTTCAGCACGCGAACGATACCGCCCGAGGCGATGATGCGGTCGTCCTCGGCGAACGAACGCGCCACGCGGAGCAACGCATCCGACTCGAGCAGGGAATCGGCGTCGATCGAGCAGAACAAGGGATAGGTGGAGACGTTGATCCCCGCGTTGAGGGCGTCGCTCTTGCCGCCGTTCTCCTTGTCGATGACGATCAGGTTGGGGTGCTCGAGCGAGCGAAAGACCGCGAGCACCGGCTTGGTCTCGATCGACACCCGTGTCGCCGGCGGTACCTCGACCAGAGCGAAGGCGCGCTTGAGGCAGTCGATGGTGTCGTCCGTCGAGCCGTCGTTGATCACCACGACCTCGAACTCGGGGTAGGTCGACGTGAGCAGCGACTGGACGTTCGCGATCACGGTGCCGCGCTCGTTGTGTGCCGGCACCAGGATGGAGACCGGGAGGTACGACGAATCGGAGAGCAGCGCGCGCAGATCGCCGCGCCAGACGCGCTGCCGGTAGCGGCGCAGGTCGTAGAAGGACACGATGGTGAAGGCGAGGTAGGTCGAGTTCAGGACGAGGAAGTAGGCGAGGACGATGTGCTCGGCGGCGAAGAGGATCCGCTCCACCGTCAGCACGTGGCCACCGTTTCCGGGCTAGCCGCGACCGCTTCGACGTTGGGCTCGACGGTGGTCGCCCGCAGCGTGGCCAGCGCCGCATACGCGGCGTCGCGGGCGTAGGCGTCGTCTCCGGCGATCGCCGTACGCAGGATCGCGAAGCCCGGCTCGCCGTCCCGCGACAAGCTGCGCGCGGCGTTCGACCGCACCCACCAGCTCGGATCGGTCAGGCACGTGCCGAGCGCGAGCAACGTCGTCGGGGTCTTCGGCAGCGTTTCGAGTCCCCGTGCCGCCGCCGCGCGGACGAACCAGTCGGGATCGGTGAGCAGTTGCACGAGACTCGGCGTGCTCGCGAGGTCGCGCAGCTTACCCGCGAAGCGGGCGGCCGAGGCGCGCAGCTCGGGATCGCCGGCGGTGAGGCGAGCCCGGATCTCCGGAATGGCGATGCTCGACCGCGCATGACCGAGGGCTTCGATGGCGAGCTTCTCCTCAGCAGGGTTCAGCGTCGCTCGTTGGAGGAGCCCACAGAGCTGCGCCGGCGCGACCAGCGCGAAGCGCGCGTAGAACGATCGCCGCCAGCCGAGGTTCTGGGTGGTCTCGCCGACGTAGGACGCGACGGCAACGCGGATCGATTCGTCGCGGCCGTCGGACAGGAGACCGTCGCGGGCCGCGCGCCGCACCTCCCACTCGCGGTCGCCGAGGGCATTCTGCAACGCGTCGCGCGCACCGTCCCCGCCACACTCGCCGAGATGGCGAATGGCGGTGCGACGTCGCGCGGTGTTCCTCGAGCTGGCGAGGCGTTGCAGCTTGCCGACCTCGCCGATCGATTCCAGGGCGGCGGTGATGGCCTTGGCACGGTCACCCGCGATGTCGTTGCGCGCGCGCCGGAGAACCTCTCCGACGGCGTCGCCACCGAAGCGCCTGGCCGCGAGCGCGGCCAGGCTGCAGAGCTCCTCGCCGTCGATGATCGCCGCAGCCAGCAGCACCAAGGCCTCGTCGGCGCGCCGCTCCCGGCGTACGCGGACGGCCTCGCTCACCGCGTGGTGGATCACGAGTGCGATGCACGAGGTGAAGGCGATTGCTCCCAGGAGCAGCGTGCCGAGCAAGAGGAGCGTGGTCGAGGCCGACGTCAAGTTACCCCTCGTCGCGCGGTCGCTGTATCCGATCGTCGACGAGGGCGGCGAGCCGGCGGACGCGGTCGACCAGCTCGGCCGGTGCGAAGGGCTTGACGAGGTAGTCGTCGGCGCCGTCCCGTCGAGCGCGCTCCGCGATATCGGCCTGCGCGTGACCGCTCAGCACGAGGATCCGCACCTGGGCGCCCGCCAGATTGCGGCGGACGATGCGGAGGACCTCGAGGCCGTCCCGCCGGGGCATGTTGATGTCGAGGATCATGACCCGTGGGCGGTGGCGCTCCATCTCCTCGAGCGCCGATTCGCCATTGGTCGCACGCACGACGGCGAAGCCCGCACGGCGCAGAACCTCCGCGGTCAGAAGGGCGGTGACGTTGTCGTCCTCCGCGATCAAGATCGGCGGCTCGTGCGCATCACCGTCGGGTGGCGTGTTCGCCCTGGTCGAAGCTCTCTCCACCGTCCCAGCATCGACGGGTTCGGGCGAATTCTTTAGGCACGCGCCGGGCAGACCCGTACTCGGACGGCATGCGCCGATGCACCATGGCGCGTGCTGGCGCGATTGGTCGCCGAGAAAGAATCTGTCGTTTCGCTGATCGGGGCTTGCGCAGGGATTGCCCCGCAGTTAGCTTCGCCAGGCCATGTCGTTCAGCGCGTTCTGTTGTTGCCCCCTCGAGAGGAACGAGACCACTCGTGCCTGGGGCTGCGCTGTGCGCATCGCCGGCTGAACCGTCGGCGCATCGACGACACGGATCGGACCAAAAGGCCCGGGGGTTTCACCCTCGGGCCTTTTTGCATTTGCGCGGTGCGCACCGAGACCAACGAGAGATTCAGGCAGATCGAAACGTGAAGCAGAGCGACCACATCCGAGAGCGACGCAACCGGCGGTTGTGGCGGCTCTTCCATACCTGCCTCTGTAGCGCCTCCTGACGCGGCCGCGCCTTCTTCGCGCCGTCGCTGCTCGTTCCCCAGTTCCTTTTTTCGTCGTCGATCAACGACGGCCGGAGCCACACCTGCGCCTGCCGCCACAGGAGAGAACCATGCGCCGCAAGAAAGAATTCAGACTCACGTTGTTCAAGCTGACGATCGCGTTCGTGGGCGCCGTCGGCTTTGCCTACGCCGCCGCGGCTGCCGAATCACAGGCGCTGCTGAACGTCTCGTACGACCCGACGCGCGAGCTGTGGCGGGAGCTCAACTCCGCGTTCATCCCGCAGTACGCCGCGAAGACCGGCGTCGACCTGATCATCAAGATGTCGCACGGCGGCTCGGGCAGCCAGGCTCGATCGGTGGTCGACGGTCTCGAAGCAGACGTCGTGACCATCGCGATTCCGTCGGACACCGACGCGATCGTCAAGGCCGGCCTGATCGACGCCAACTGGCGCGAGCGCCTGCCGAACAACGGCAGCGCCTACAACAGCACCATCGTTTTCGTCGTCCGCAAGTACAATCCGAAGAGCATCAAGGACTGGCCCGATCTGGTCAAGCCCGGCGTCGAGATCATCACGCCGAACCCGAAGACCTCGGGCAACGGCCAGCTCTCGCTGTGGGCGGCGTGGGGATCGGTCACGCAGCGCGGCGGCTCCGACGCCGACGCGGCGAAGTTCGTCACGCAGCTCTACGAGCAGGTTCCCGTGCTCGACGCGGGCGCACGCGGCTCGACCACGACGTTCGTGCAGAAGCAGATCGGCGACGTTCACCTGACGTGGGAGAACGAGGCGCATCTCGAGGTCAAGGAGTCGGGCGGCGAGGTCGAGATCGTGTACCCACCGATCAGCATCCTGGCCGATCCGCCGCTCGCCTGGGTCGACGCCAACGTCAAGCGACACGGCACCGAAGCCGCGGCCAAGGCGTACCTCAAGTTCCTCTATACGCCGCAGGGCCAGGAGATCATCGGCAAGCACTTCTACCGCCCGATCAACCCGGCGATCCTGCAGAAGTTCGCCGGCACGCTGCCGCCGATCGAGCTCTTCCCGATCACCGTGCTGGCGAAGGACTGGTCGGCCGCCAAGGACCGCTTCTTCGGCGAAGGGAAGATCTTCGACACCATCTACAAGCCGAAGTGATTGCAGGTCCCGTCACTCGCAACTGAGCGGAAGGGAGCAACCCGTGCTCGACGTCAATCGGCGAATCCTCCCCGGCTTCGGACTCTCCCTGGGGTATTCGCTGCTCTACATGAATCTCCTGGTCTTGATCCCGATCCTGGCGATCGTGATCAAGTCCTCGGAGCTCACCTGGGCAGAGTTCAGCGCCGCCGTCTTCAACGGGCGCGCCATCGCGGCCTACCAGCTGACGATGGGCGCCTCGTTCGTGGCGGCGATCATCAACCTCGTGATCGGACTCCTCGTCGCCTGGGTGCTCGTCCGATACAAATTTCCTGGCAAGCGGATCCTCGACGCCCTGGTCGACCTGCCGTTCGCGCTGCCCACCGCGGTCGCGGGGCTGGTCTACTCGAGCCTGTACGTGAAGAGTGGCTGGCTCGGACAGTTCCTCGTTCCGCTCGGCTTCCAGGGCTCCTACTCGAGGACCGCGGTGGTGCTGGTGCTGACCTTTGTCAGTTTTCCGTTCGTCGTGCGGACGGTGCAGCCGGTGATCGAGGATCTCGACTCCGACGTGGAAGAGGCCGCCGCGTGCCTCGGCGCGAACCGCCTGCAGACCTTTCGCCGCGTCATCCTGCCGACGATCACGCCGGCCTTGATCACCGGCTTCGCGCTCGCCTTCGCGCGTGCGATCGGCGAGTACGGCTCGGTCGTCTTCGTCTCCGGCAACATGCCGTACAAGACGGAGATCGCCCCGGTGCTGGTGGTCTCGAACCTCGAGGCGTTCGCCTACAAGCAGGCCGCGGCCGTCGCCGTGGTCCTGCTCGCGATGTCGTTCACGGCGCTGTTCACGATCAACCTCCTCGAGCGCTGGAGCAGGAGGAAGTATGCTTGAGGCAGGCGCAGGTACGAAGTCACGACACGGCTACGAGGACCCTGCTCCGGTGCGCTGGCTCCTGATCGGTCTCGCGTTCACCGTGATGACGGTACTGGTCGTCATTCCGCTGGCGAACGTGTTCTACGAGGCCTTCGCGAAGGGCGTCGACGTCTACTGGCACAACCTCTTCGAGGACGAGGACACCTGGCTCGCAATCCTCCTGACGCTGAAGGTCGCGCCGGTCGCAGTGCTCTTGAACGTGCTCTTCGGCCTTGCGGCAGCATGGGCGATCGCGCGCTTCCGCTTCCCAGGCCGCGCGCTGGTGACGTCGCTCATCGACCTGCCGTTCGCGGTGTCGCCGGTGGTGGCGGGTCTGCTCTTCGTCCTGATCTTCGGCTTGCAGGGCTACCTCGGGCCGTGGCTGCGCGAGGAGAACATCAAGGTCATCTTCGCGTGGCCCGGTCTGGTGCTCGTAACGACCTTCGTGACCTTCCCGATCGTCGCGCGCGAGCTGATCCCCTTGATGGAAGCGACCGGCTCCGACGAGGAGGTCGCGGCGGTGAGTCTGGGCGCGCGCTGGTGGAGCCTGTTCTGGCGCGTCACCCTGCCCAACGTAAAGTGGGGCATCCTCTACGGGGTCATCCTCTGCAATGCGCGCGCGATGGGCGAGTTCGGCGCGGTAGCCGTGGTCTCGGGGCGCATCACGGGTGAGACCGACACCATGCCGCTCCGCGTGGAGAAGCTCTTCCAGGAGTACAACCTGCCGGGCGCCTTCGCGGTGGCCTCGATCCTGACCATGCTCGCCCTGATGACCCTGATCCTCAAGGTCACCCTCGAGTGGCGCACGCGGCGCGAGCTCGAGGAGGCTGCGCGCTCGCGGAACGCGAGGAGCGAGGCTGAGCCGAGCGACGAGGCCCATCGGTGCGCAGCACCGGGGGCGAAATCAATCAGGAGTGCTGCATGAGCATCACGGCAAAGAACATCACCAAGCGCTTCGGCTCCTTCACGGCGCTGGACAACGTCAGCCTGGAAGTCGGCGGCGGCGACCTGGTCGCCGTGCTGGGACCTTCTGGCTCGGGCAAGTCGACCTTGCTGCGCATCATCGCCGGCCTGGAGCTGCCCGACGAAGGGTCGGTGCTCTACCACGCCGACGACGTCACCGACTCGCACGTGCGCGAGCGCAACGTCGGCTTCGTGTTCCAGCACTACGCGCTGTTCCGGCACATGAACGTGTTCGAGAACGTCGCGTTCGGCCTGCGCGTCCGGCGCTGGCCCAAGGACAAGATCGACCACCGAGTCAACGAGCTCATCCGGCTGGTGCAGCTGGAAGGCCTGGGAAGGTCCCTCCCCTCCCAGCTTTCCGGGGGGCAGCGCCAGCGCGTGGCACTGGCCCGCGCGCTGGCGCCGTCACCCAAGGTGCTGTTGCTCGACGAGCCCTTCGGGGCACTCGACGCGAAGGTACGCACCGAGCTGCGGCAGTGGCTGCGGCGCCTGCACGAGGAGATCCACGTCACCAGCCTGTTCGTCACGCACGACCAGGAGGAGGCCTTCGAGGTCGCCGATCAGGTCGTGGTGATGAACCAAGGCAAGATCGAGCAGGTCGGCACGCCCGGGGACATCTTCGAGCATCCCTCGAACCCGTTCGTCATGGACTTCCTCGGCGACGTGAACGTGTTCCACGGCCGTGTCGAGGGCGGCCGCGTCAAGCTGGGCGATCTGGAGGTCGACTACCCGGATCAGCCCCATCAGGAGGGTCTCTCGGCGACTGCCTTCGTGCGCTCGCACGAGCTCGAGATCTCGCGCTCGTGGAATGGGCGGGGATCCGCTCTGAAGGCTGCCGTGGTGCAGGTGAATCCCGCACGCGGCGTGGTGAAGGTGCGGCTCATCGCCGCCGACTTTGGCCTCGCGCTCAACGTCGACGTCGGCTGGGAGCGATTCGCCGAGCTGCGGCTCAGCGTCGGCGACGACGTCTACGTGGCGCCGCGCCGCGTCCGCGTCTTCGTCGAAGACTACGCGATTTAGGCATGACAACATGAGGAAGGGAGGAATCTGCCATGGGGACCAAGCAAGGGGTGGCGAGATCCACGGTCCACTACGAGCCCGAAGATCGCGAGGACGACGCGATCGAGCGCATCAAGGCTGCATTGCACGGACTGCGCTACGGCGCGGTGACGGCGCTCGTCCAGGACGGCGTGGTCGTGCTGGTCGAGCGCACCGAGAAGATGCGCTTGCAGCGGCGGGTGAGCCCGGCCTAGCGCCGCCCCTGGCCGTCCACTGCCCACCCGAGCACCGGGAGGCAGAACCGAGAACTCCAGAGCGCTGCTGACCGGACCGACCGGAGGCACGCAATGCCCGAAAAAGAGGAGCATTACGATGTCCATACGGTCGATCGGAAAGAAGTGGGCGGCCGGCCTGATCGTGGCCGGCCTCCTTCTCCAGCAACCGCTCGTCGCGGCGGCGCAGTCGCGCGACGACCTCGAGAAGCGCATCCAGGACCTCGAGCGCAAGCTCGAGAAGCTCGAGCGCCTGCAGGGCGAAGGCGTCGCAGTTCCGTCAGGCAAGAAGAGGATGCAGACGACCACCACGACCGTGCTGGCGCCAGCAGAACCGGCCGGGCCGCCGCCGCTCGAGCCGCACGAGATCAAGGCGCTCGTGCGGGACGAGATCAAGAAGACCAAGCCGATCGCCGGCTGGAAGGACGGCTTCTTCCTCGAGTCCCCCGGCGGCGACTTCAAGATGAAGCTGCGTGGCTACATCCAGGCGAACGCGCGCTGGTTCCCGAACACCTCGGGTGACACCGACGTGAGCAGCTTCTACCTCCGCCGGGTACGTCCCATCGTCGAAGGCACGCTCTTCAAGTACTTCGACTACAAGATCATGCCCGACTTCGGCGGCACTGGCGGGACGACCATCACGCCGTCCATCCAGGATGCCTACGCGGACGTCAAGTACTGGCCGTACGCCAGGTTCCGCGCCGGCAAGTTCAAGGAGCCGTTCAGCCTCGAGCGTCTGCAATCCGGCGCCGACATGCTGTTCATCGAGCGCTCCATCTCGAACTACCTGGCACCGAACCGCGATGTCGGCTTCATGCTGCACGGCGACGTCTTCGAGAACGGCCTCCTGAACTACGAGCTCGGCATCTTCAACGGGGTCGTCGACGGCGGCTCCACCGACGGCGAAGCGAACTCCGACAAAGATTTCGCCGGGCGAGTCTTCGCCCACCCATTCGCCACCACCGACTGGTCGTTCGCCAAGGCCTTCGGCGTCGGCTTCGCCGGAACCTACGGCAACGACTCCGACGACCCGATCGACGGGACCCGCGTCCGGACCGACGGCCTTTCGACGATCTATCGCCTCGCCACCGGCACGCTGGGCAACGGCATCCACAGCCGCTTGTCGCCGCAGTTCTACTACTACTGGGGACCGTTCGGGATGATGGGCGAGTACATCTGGTCCGACCAGTCCGGAACGCTCACCGACGAGGACGACGACACGACGACCAAGGGCCGGTTCACCAACGATGGTGGCTTCCTGCAGGCCTCCTGGGTCATCACGGGTGAGGACGCAGCGTACAAGCGCGTCGTTCCGATCAATAACTTCGATCCGGCGAACGGTCACTGGGGAGCGTTCGAGGTCGCGTTCCGTGGCTCGACGGTGGGCCTCGGCAGCGAGGCGTTCGAGCAGGGCTTCGCGAGCGCCAACAGCTCGGTCACCAACGCGACCGCGTACACCGCGGGCCTGAACTGGTACCTCAACAATGCCTTCAGCTTTCAGGTCAACTACACGCGCACGGCGTTTGACGGGCTGATCACCATCGACGGCGGAAAGCGCAGCCGGGAGGACGTGCTGCTCGCCGAGTTCCAGATCGCGTACTGATCACCAACGAGGGGGCGCCGCCCCCTCGCGTGCAGGAGGCGGTGCCGGTCGATCGGTGGAGCAGGAGGTACAGAGAAAGGAGGAAGGGCGCTGCCTCGCGCGTCAGGCGCGCGCCAGCCAGCCCTGCTCGACCGGGGTCGGCGTGTGGCCGGCGAGGCGGGTGTTCAAGCGGCGGCGCGCTTCGGTCTGGCGGCCGCAGTCGAGCAGGCCGACGACGTATGTTTGACGAAAGAGGTCGTTCTGGGCGTCACTGCCCCCGGCGCAGGCCAGCTCGGGCAGGATCGGCTCGAGCAGCACGCTGCAGCGGCCCGGCTCGCCGGCGGCGAATGCGGCGCAGGCGGTGACCAGGGGCACGCCGACGTCGCGAAACACGCGCGCCGCAGCACCTGTCTGGCGAAAGGCGTGCTCGCGCAGCTTCGCGAGCGCGTCCTCGACGACCTCGTCGTAGCCGGCACGGGTGAGCGCGTAGGCGTAGTGGGCGTTCAGGAAGGGGAAGAGTTGCTCCCCTGCGCGCTCGACGAGGTGGGGTGCGAGCTCGCGCCACTCGTCGTCGCGCCGCTGCCCGGCGAGCTCGACGCGCCACAGCAGCGAGATTGCGTCGACGTGTTCGAAGACCGAGTCGGGCTCGAAGCCGGCGATCGCCTCGCGATAGATCCGCAGCGCGCTGTCGACGTCCTCGTTGGCGAGGTGCAGCAGCGCCAGATGCCACGAGTTGTGGCTGCGCGTTGCCTGGGTGTTGCGCTGCCACGTGGGCTCGAGCTCGGCGAGCAGCGCGAGACCTTCGTCGATGCGGCGCTGGTTCAGGAACAGATGCGCGAGCGCGTGGTGTGCCCAGGGCGTGTAGAGCTCGAGCTCGATCGCGCGCCGCGCGGTCGCCTCGGCACGCTCGTCGTGACGGCACATGCCGAGCGCGAAAGCGTGCATGGCGAGGAACGCTGGCTGGTCGGCGTTCACATCGGCGATGCGCTCCATGAAGCGCAGGTGGCGGCGGTAGTCCGGCGCCTCGTAGAACAGGCACTCGGCGATCTTCGCCGCGACCAGATCGCGCGGCCAGTCGGCGGCGATGCGCTCGTGCAGCGCGAGCGCGGTCTGCATGTCGTTGCGCGACCATGCCAGCAGCGCGTCGACCAGCAGGCTCTCGCGTGCCGTGCTGCCCGCGCTCGATGCGGACGCCTGCTCGAGCAGCGGCACCGCGGTGCGCTCGATCTCGACGCGCGACTGCGAGTACAGCGTCATCGCCGCGGCATACGCCTGCGCGAGCGCGCAATCTGGGTGCTCGCGCGCCACCTCGACGATGCTGGCCGCCCCGTTCCGGGCGGCCAGGAACTCCACCGCGAAGCGGTCGAGATCGCGAGCGAGCTGCTCGGATTCGGTCGAGATCTGGTGGCCGTTGCGATCGTGCTTCATGACGAGCTGCCCCTCGAACATCGGAGCGAGGTCCCCCGGACCTTAGCGGACAGGAGCCCCCACGGGTCCTCGTGCCCCCTCCATGCAAGGCCGGGCCCCACCGGAAGACGGGCAGAAGGGACGCTCATCGCCCAAGGAACGTTCAGCGCCTGCTCGCCCGTGAGGCAGCATCGGCCGGCCGGATCCTGCGCGGCGACGTGCGCCGCGCGTTTCACGCCCGCCGCGCGGGGCATGGCGATTGCTGCGGGCCGAGGCGGTCCCAGCATGGCGGAAACACATCCGATCGACCCGCACCAGAAGGCGCTCGCCGTCAATCTCGACCAGCGCCGCTACGGTACGTTCGCCGAGATCGGTGCCGGACAGGAGGTCGTGCGCTGGTTCTTCCGCGCCGGCGGCGCTGCCGGGACCATCGCCAAGAGCATCTCGGCGTACGACATGACGGTCAGCGACGCGATCTACGGCCGCGGCGAGCGCTACGTCTGCCGCGAGCGCCTGGAGCGCATGCTCGAGTACGAGCACGGCTTGAATCTCGAGCGCCTGCGCGAGCGCCGTGGCAACACCACGGCGTTCTTCGTCTTCGCCGACACCGTCAAGGCGCGCGGCTTCAGCGGATCGAGCGAGTGCCACGGCTGGCTCGGGGTGCGCTTTCAGTCGCATCCGCGCGACGCCGACAGCCAGATCCTCATCCACGTCAACATGCTCGACCGCGAGAAGGAGGCGCAGCAGGAAGCGCTCGGGATCGTCGGCGTCAACCTGGTCTACGGCGCCTGCTTCCTCTACCACGAGCCCGAGCTCTTCGTGGAGTCGTTGCTCGACAGCTTGTCGACCGAGCGCATCGAGATCGACATGGTCGAGCTCTCCGGCATCGAGTTCCGGCACGTCGACAATCGCGTCATGAGCCTGAAGCTGGTGCAGCTCGGACTCACCGGGGCGGCGATGTTCTCCGCCGACGGGGCAGTCCTGCAGCCTTCCGAGGTGCTCTACAAGAAGCCGGTCCTGGTCGAGCGTGGCAGCTTCCGTCCGGTGACGCACGTCAACGTCGACATGATGGAGTGCGCACTGGCGAAGTTCGCGCGCGAGCCCGACGTCGAGGGCAGCGCCGTGGTCCCGATGATGGAGATCACGATGCGCAACCTGATGTCGACCACCGGATCGGGAACGATCGACGTGCACGACTTCCTCGCACGCGCCGACGTGCTCGCGGCGAGCGGAATGACCGTGCTGATCTCGGACTACTTCGAGTACTACCGGCTCGCGGCGTATCTGGCGCGCAACACCAGCCGCAAGCTCGGCGTGGTGATGGGTGCCGGCAGCCTGCGCGAGCTGTTCGACGAAGCAGTTCTACGCCAACCTGGACGGCGGCATCCTGGAGTCGTTCGGCCGCCTGTTCAAGAACGACCTGAAGCTCTTCGTGTACCCGCTGATGGATCAGAAATCGGGCGAGCTGACCACGGTGCAGAATCTCGAAGTCGCGGCGCGGCTGCGCAAGCTCTTCGAGTATCTGGTCGACCGCGGCTGCATCGAGCAGCTCGAGACCTTCAACCCCGACTATCTGCGCATCTTCTCGCGCGACATCCTGAAGAAGATCAAGTCGTCCGATCCGTCCTGGGAGACCATGGTGCCGACCGGCGTCGCCGACATCATCAAGCGCAACGCCTTCTTCGAATACCATCCGGCGAGCTGAACGCAGCTCAGCCGCTGTTGCGCAGGCCGGAGGCGATGCCGTTGATGGTGAGGTGGATCGCGCGGCGGATGCGCGGGTCCGAGGCGCCGCCGCGGTAGCGGCGCAGCAGCTCGAGCTGCAGGTGGTTGAGAGGATCGAGGTACGGCAGGCGGTCGCGGATGGTGCGCGCCAGCACGGGGTTGGCGTCGAGGAACTCGCGCTGGTCCGTGACCGCGAGCAGCGCCTGGCGCGTGCGCCGGAACTCGGCGTCGATGCGGGGAAACACCTCGCCCGTGAGCGCGCGGTCGGTGACCAGGGTCGCGTAGCGGGCGGCGATCGCGATGTCGGTCTTGGCGAGCACCATGTCCATGTTGCCGAGCAGCGCGCGGAAGAAGGGCCACTCGCGGTACATGCGGCGCATCAGCTCGAGTCCGGCCTCGTCCTCGCTGCGCAGGTAGCGTCGACCGCGGATCCGAAGCCGTACCAGCCGGGCAGCAGGGTCCGGCTCTGCGCCCAGCCGAAGACCCACGGGATCGCGCGCAGGTCCTCGATGCGATCGGACGCGCTGCGTGACGCCGGCCTGCTGCCGATGTTGAGCTCGACGATCTCGCCGATCGGCGTCGCCTCGCGAAAGTACTGCGGGAAGCCGGGCGTCTCGTAGACCAGGGCGCGATACGCACGGAACGCCTCCACGCTGAGCTGATCCATGAGCTCGTGGTAGCGCGCCAGCTCGGCCGCAACCGGCTCGCGGGCGAGCAGGCTCGCCTCGAGCGTTGCCGCGACCAGGGTCTCGAGGTTGCGCCGTCCGATCTCGGCGTCGGCGCACTTGCTCGCGATCACCTCGCCCTGCTCGGTCAAGCGCAGCTGGCCGCCGACGCTGCCGCTCGGCTGGGCGAGGATCGCCTCGTGGCTCGAGCCGCCGCCGCGGCCGACGGTGCCGCCGCGGCCGTGGAACAGGCGCAGCCGTACGCCGTGTCGCGCGAACACGCGCACCAGCTCGGTCTCGGCCTTGTACAGCTCCCAGCTCGACGTCAAGTAGCCGTCGTCCTTGTTGCTGTCCGAGTAGCCGAGCATGACCTCCTGCACGCCGTCGCGCGAGTCGAGCAGGCTGCGGTAGGCGGGGTAGCCGAACAGGCGGTCCATGATCGCGCCGCAGCCGCGCAGATCCTCGATGGTCTCGAACAAGGGCACGACGTCGAGCGTGAGCTGTGCCGCGTCGGCTGCGCCGCCGTGGTCCGCGGCCTGCGACCCTGACGGCCGCAGCAGCCCGGCCTCCTTGAGCAGCAGGCTGACCTCGAGCAGGTCGCTCGTCGACGGTGCGCTCGTGCACCGCGCTGTGCTGGCGCACGTCGAGCGACGCCAGGTGGAAGCCGAAGGTGCGTGCCGCGTAGCGCAGCCTGCGCAGCCTGCCGCGCGCGATCAGGGCCGAGGCGCTGCGCAGCGATTGGTCGACGACGTCCAGATCGCGCACGAACTCGTTGCAGTCCGCGTAGGGCTCGGCCGCTGGTCCGAGCGCTGGCCGGGTCACCGCGTGGCCGAAGGCCTCGGCCGTTGCCGCGAGCCGCGCGTAGATCCCGACCAGTGCGCGGCGGTAGGGCTCGTCGGCGCGGTGCGGCGAGTGGTCCGGGGACGCGTCGGCGAGCGCCGCCAGCGCGGGCGAGATGCCGACGGCGTCGCTCGACAGGCTCAGCTCGGCGCCGAGCTGGTGTGTCTCCGCCAGATAGTGCTCGAGCGCGAGTGCCGATTGCCGCGCCGCGGCGTGGTGCAGCGTTTCCGCGGTGACGAAGGGGTTGCCGTCGCGGTCGCCGCCGATCCAGCTACCGATGCGCAGGAACGGCGGCAGGGTCACGGCGTGCCGCGCGGAGCCGTCGTCAGCGCCCGGGGCGATCTCGGCCAGCAGGTCCTCGAGCTGCGCGTAGATCGCGGGCGTTTCGCGCAGGAAGGTTCGGCGGTGGTAGTCGAGCGCGTTCTCGATCTCGTCGGCGACCGTGATCCGCGCCGGTCGCACGAGCCGCGTCTGCCAGACCGTCAGCACCGCGCGCTGCAGCGCCTCGTCGTTCGCGCGCTGCTCCTCGGGGGTCAGGCCGAGCCGGTCGCGCCGGGCGAGCAGGCGTGCGATCTCGTGCCGCCGGTCGAGGATGCTCTTGCGCTGCACCTCGGTGGGATGGGCCGTCAGGACCGGCGCGATGCGCGCGTGGCCGAGCACCCGGCAGATCTCCGCCGGTGGCAGACCGGCGTCGTGGATGCGTGCCAGCGCGAGCTCCAGGCTACCTTCCCTCGGGGGCCCGCCCGCGTTCTGGCGCAGGCGCTCCAGCCGGTTCAGGTGCAGATCCTCGGCGATGTTCGAAAGCTGGGCAAACAGCGTCGCCGAGTGCACAGCGACGAGGCTGCTGGCGTCGTCGAGCGTGCCGAGCATGGTCTCGAGCTCGAGCCGCGCCGCGCGGTCCTGCTCGCGGCGGAACCGCAGCGAGGTGCGGCGGATGCTCTCGATCTGGGCGAAAATCGCCTCGCCGGCCTGCTCGCGGACGGTCACACCCAGCAACCCGCCGAGCAGACGAATGTCCTCGCGCAGCGGATCGCTCGTCTCCGTGGGACGCATGTTCCCGATCGGGAGCCAGAACCGTGCCGCAGCGCGCGCGCCCTATCTGAATTCAGCCAGTGCGGCGTCGCGGAAGGCGGCCAGGGTGGCGTCGCGGTAGGCGCTGCGGGGCTCGTTCATCCAGATGAAGTCGGTGAGCTCCCGCTTGCGCGTCGTCAGCAGTCGCAGGCGGCGCCGCGCGACGTACGGAGCCGCGAGCGAGTCCGGCACCACGCCGACCCCGAGGCCGTCGAGGATCAGCTCCAGCACCATGTCGGTGGTGGCCGCCCAGACCTTGACGTCCAGCGGCGGCGGAGCGTCGCCGAGGTGGTGCGCGACCCAGCGCTCGATGAGCGGATCGCTCTGGTAGTAGTCGACCACCGGAGTGTGCGGCAGCTCGCGCGGGTCGAAGCCGGCGCGGAAGAACTTCTTGGCCGCCACCAGCACCAGCTTCTGCTCGAACAGCCGCGTCGACTCGAGGCGCGACGCGCCCTCGCTCGGCGGCTGGAACGAGAACGTGTAGTCGAGCCGGTTCGCGAGCAGCCGGGTGGTCAGGTCGTCCTGCGGCGCGAACACGATGCGCACCGCGACGCGCGGGTGGCGCGCGCCGAAGCGTGCCAGGAAGCCCGCGAAGCGGACGCGCGGAAAGCCGAGGAAGAGGCCGATGCGGACCAGGCCGCGCACCTCGCCGCCCTGGTCGACGAGCTCGTCGACCGTGCGCTGCAGCCCGCTCTGGTAGTCGCGCACGCGCGCGTGCAGCAGGCGTCCGGGACGGGTGAGGACCATCCGTTTGCCGACGCGGTCGAAGAGCTTCAAGCCGAGCGACGACTCGAGCGCCGACACGCTCTGGCTCACCGCCGAGCGCGTTCGCCCGAGCTGCCGCGCAGCACTCGTGATGCCGTCGCCTTCGACCACGGACAGGAAGACCTGCAGTTTGTTCAAGTCGAGATCGTTCAGTTTCACAGGACATCATGCGTAGAAGAGTTAACGTTGCTGATCAATGCTCGAGGCGGTAGCTCTGTCCGGCGTGAGGAGGCGACGGCGATGACGGCACTGACGGTGACGACCAACGGCCACGGCACGGCGGTCGCGGCGCGGACCGCGGCGCACGCGGCCTGCGACGTGATCCTCGACATCGAGGCGATCCGGCTCGACGTGCACCTCGGCTGCCAGGCGGCGGAGCGCGCCCGGCCGCAGGCGGTCGAGATCAAGCTCACCATCCGCTTTGCGACCCTGCCCGCGGCCTGCTGGACCGACGAGCTCGCGGACACCGTCTGCTACGCCGAGCTCGCCACGCTGGCGCGCGAGCACTGCGCGGGCCGGGAGTTCCGCCTGATCGAACGCCTGGCGTTCGAGCTGCACGCCCTGGTGTGCGCACGCTTGCCTGCGGGCGCCCGCCTCGTGCTCACCGTGGCGAAGCTCGCGCCGCCGGTCGCCGAGCTCGAGCGCGGCGTCCGCTTCACCATCGGTGAGCGCTGAACATGGACGCCTATCGCGAGCTGCTCGAGCAGAGCGACCCCGACGTCGCCCGTGCCATCGCCGGCGAGGAAGCGCGCCAGCGCCGCGGCGTCGAGCTCCTCCCGTCGGAGAACTACAGCGACGTCGGCCGCATCGACTTCGACGAGCTGCGCCGCATGGCGCGCGAGACGCGTCCGAAGATCGTGCTCTGCGGCTACACCTCGTACCCGCGCGACCACGACTAGTTCAAGCGTGTCGCGGACGAGGTCGGCGCGATCACCATGGCCGACGTCTCGCACATCGGCGGCCTGATCGCGGCGGGGGGTGATGCGCAACCCCTTCGACGCCGGCTTCGACGTCGTCACCACCACGACGCACAAGAGCCTGCGCGGTCCGCGCGGCGGCCTGGTCCTGTGCCGCAAGAAGCTCGCGCCGGCGATCGACAAGTCGGTCTTTCCCGGGCTGCAGGGTGGTCCGCACCTGCACACCATCGCCGGCATCGCGGTCACCTTGAAGAAGGCGCAGGGGCCCGCGTTTCGCACCTGCGCGGTGCAGGTGCTGCGCAACGCGAAGACGCTCGCCGCGGAGCTGATGGCGCGCGGCGGCGCGCTGGTGACCGGCGGCACCGACAACCACATGATGGTGCTCGACACGGCCTCGAGCTTCGGCCTCGACGGGCGCGCCGCCGAGCAGGTGCTCGACGCGGTGTCGATCACGACCAACAAGCAGATCATCCCCGACGATCCGAACCCGCCGCTGCGTCCGAGCGGGATCAGGCTCGGCACGCCGGCCGCGACCACGCGCGGCATGGGTGAGGAGGAGATGCGCCTGCTCGCCGGCTGGATGGTCGGGGCGCTGCGCTCGCCGCGGGAGCATGCGCTGCTCGAGCAGATCCGCGCGCGCGTCGAGCAGAAGTGCGCACGCTTCGCGGTTCCGGGGCTCGAGCCGCCCAGGGCCGCGCGCACGGCATAGCGAAGCCCGGGGCGCACGCTCTGGCGATCGGCAACATCGCGCGATTTCGCTCCAGGGTGGGAAATTCGCGAGAGTCGGCAGGGGGTTCTGCCGATAGACGTTGCGTGCACGGGGTCGTGGCAGGTGTTCGTGCGTGGCTGCGCTCTCCCGCGCCGACGGTCGCACCGTGGTACGGCGAGTACCGCGCCGCGCAGCGCGAGGCGACGGTGTTGCGTCTGCAGTACGCGATCGCGGTCGTCCTCCTGCCGGTGATCCTCGCCGCGGTCGCAGACGTCGTCATCATGCACCACAATCTGCTCGAGCGGCGCGCCGCTCTGGGGTCGATCCTCCTCGTTGCCGCTACCTTCGTGAGCCTGGCGCGCATGCGTCTCGGCCGGCAGCACGCGATCGCGCTCGCCGTCGGCTTCAACCTCGCGATCGGGGTCGCATTGCGCTGGATGATCTCGATCGAGCAGAGCGAGCTCGACGTGTTCGTCGGCGCGATCGTGACGCTGCTGGTCGGCAGCGCCGTGATCTACCCATGGGGTGTGCGCGCGCAGAGCCTGGTGTCGATCGCGATCGTCGGGCTCTACCTGAGCGTGCTGTCGCCGGAAGAGGTCACGCAGGCGCGCTACCTGAATATCCTCTCGACGCTGCTGGCCGCGACCGGACTGGCACTGCTCGGCGCGCACCTGACCGACCGCCAGCTGCGGCGCAACCACGAGCTGATGCACGATCTGCGCTGCGCGAGCCGTGCCAAGAGCGAGTTCCTGGCCAACATGAGCCACGAGATCCGCACGCCGATGAACGCCGTCATCGGCATGACGAGCTTCATGCTCGACACGCCGCTCACCCGCGAGCAGCGCGAGTGCGTCGAGACCATCAGCAACAGCGGCGACGGCCTGCTCGGCATCATCAACGACGTGCTCGACTTCTCGAAGATCGAGGCCGGCCAGATCGAGCTCGAGCGCGCGCCCTTCGATCTCCAGGCATGCATCGAGGACGCGTTCGATCTCATGGTCCAGCGCGCGTCGGACAAGGGCATCGACCTGCTCTACCTGTGCGACCAGAGCACGCCGGCGATGCTCATCGGCGACGTGGCCCGGCTGCGCCAGGTGCTGGTGAACCTGCTCAGCAACGCGATCAAGTTCACCACCACCGGCGAGGTGACGGTCGCGGTGTCGTCGTGCGAGCTGCCCGACCTGAGCCGCGAGCTGCACTTCGCGGTGCACGATACCGGCGTCGGGATTCCGGCGGAGACCATGGGCCGGCTGTTCAACGCCTTCATCCAGGGCGACACGTCGACGACCCGGAAGTACGGCGGCACGGGCCTCGGTCTCGCCATCTCCCGGCGCTTCGTCGAGCTCATGGGCGGACGCGTCTGGGTCGAGAGCGTGGTCGGCGTCGGCTCGACGTTCCACTTCACGATCAGCGCCTTCGAGCCGCCGCCCGTTCTGCGCCAGGCGTCGAATCCGCCCCGGCTGCGGCCGGGGCTGCGCGCCCTGGTGGTCGACGACGGCGACACCAGCCGGTTCGTGCTCACGGCGCACCTGGCGGCGATCGGCATCGCGGCGCGCACCACCGCGCACGCGAGCGAAGCGCTCGCCTGGATGCGTGGCGGTGATCGCTTCGACCTGATCCTGCTCGACGCGTCGATCGGCGAGGTCGACCCGGCGGACCTCGTGCGGCGGATCCGCGCGCTGCCCGGCAACACCACGGTCCCGATCGTTCTCCTCGGTACGCTGCGGCACGCGATCACGCTCGGCGCGGAGTGCGCGGACGAGACCCTGGCGACGGTACTGGTGAAGCCCGTCAAGCCGGCGCGCCTGCTGCAGATCGTCGCCGGCATGACCAGCGGCGTCGGGGCCCGCCGCGAGGCCGAGCCGCAGCCGTCCGTCGTGGACGGCAAGCTGGCCGACCGCCTGCCGCTGCGCATCCTGATCGCCGAGGACAACCGCATCAATCAGAAGGTGGCCCTCAAGCTCCTCGAGCGGATCGGCTATCGGGCGGACGTCGCCGCCAACGGAATCGAGGTCGTGAGCGCGCTCGAGCGCCAGACGTACGACGTCGTCTTGATGGACGTCCAGATGCCGGAGATGGACGGGCTCGAGGCGACCCGCGTGATCCGTGAACGCTGGGCACGCGACGCGGCGCCGCGCATCGTCGCGATGACCGCGAACGCGATGCGCGACGATCGTGAGAGGTGCCTGGCGGTGGGGATGGACGACTTCATCAGCAAGCCGGTCGTGCTCTCCCAGCTCGCCAGCGCGCTCGAGCGCTGCGGCCGCAAGAGCGTGGTGCCGCGCGACGGCCAGAGCGCAGCGTAGTCTTCCGCTGCCTTGCCGCTTGGCTTCGCTGGCCGCGCCCTCGTATAACGCGGGCGCGATGGTGGGCTCAGCCGTTTCGGGAAGTGTGGCGCTGCGGGCGCGGTCCGCGATCGTCGGCATCGCCGAGCTGCAGCCGAGCAAGAGCCCGCAAGGCCGCACGCCGCTCGGTCTGATCAGCGAGGTCGCGCTGGCGGCGCTCGCCGATGCCGGCCTCGAGCCCGCCGACGTCGACGGCATCGTCGTCTGCCCGGCGATGATGCAGTACTCGATGCTGTGGCCGTCGGTGGTCGCCGAGCACCTGGGCCTGCGCCCGACCTACCTCGAGTTCGTCGACCTCGGCGGGGCGACCTCGTGCGCGATGGTGGCGCGCGCCGCGGCCGCGATCGCCAATGGCCAAGCGCGCACCGTGCTGTGCGTCAACGGCGACACCTGGGACCCGAAGGGCATGTACCTCAAGCCGCCGCCGCTGTTCTCGCCGCTGCGCGACTTCACCATGCCGTACGGCGCCGCCGGCGCCAATGCGGACTACGCGATGGCAGCGCGTCTGCACATGCACCGCTACGGCACCACCTCGCGCCAGCTCGCCAAGATCGCGGCCGACCAGCGCACCAGCGCGCTCGACAATCCGCTGGCGCTGTTCCACGGCAAGCCGCTCACCGTCGACGACGTGCTCGCGTCGGCGATGGTGTGCGATCCGCTGCACCTGCTCGAGGTCGTGATGCCGTGCACTGGCGCGGAAGCGATCGTGCTCACCTCGGCCGAGCGCGCGCGCGACTTCCCGCACCGTCCGGCCTACGTGCTCGGCTTCGGTGAGTACCTCGAGCCCGATCCCTTCCAGCGGCCGGACCTTCTCGTCACGCCTGCAGTGGAGTCGGCCCGCCAGGCGTTCGCGATGGCGGGCGTCACGCCGCGCGATGTCACACTCGCCGAGATCTACGACTGCTACACGAGTGCCGTCCTGATCGAGCTCGAGGACGCCGGCTTCTGCAAGAAGGGCGAGGGTGGCCCGTTCATCGAGGCGCACGACCTGACCTGGGCGGGTGACTTCCCGCTCAACACGCACGGCGGCATGCTGTCGTTCGGCCAGCCCGGCCTCGGCGGTGGCATGACCCTGGTCGTCGAGGGTGCGCGTCAAGTCATGGGGCGTGCCGGGACGCGCCAGGTGAAGCGCAACGACGTCGCGTTCGTGCACGGTAACGGCGGCACCTTCACCGAGGAGTGCTCGCTGATCTTCGGGAAGGAGCCATGAGCCAGCCGTCGCAGGAGATGCCGGCGTCCCCACGCCCGCTGCCGAAGCTCGAGGGCGACGCCGCACCCTACTGGCGGGCGCTCGCCGCCGGCCGCATCGAGCTGCCCCGCTGCACGGCGTGCCGGCGGTGGGTGTTCTACCCGCGGCCGTTCTGCCCGTCCTGCATGTCCCGCGAGGTCGCGTGGCAGGAGGTTTCTGGCAACGGCACCGTCTACACGTTCACCATCGTGCGCAAGCCGACCAATCCGTACTTCCTCGGCCAGGCGCCGTACGTCTACGCGGTGGTCGAGCTCGACGTCGGGGTGCGGCTGCCGACCATGCTCGTCGAGTGCGATCCGGAACAGGTCGAGATCGGTGCTGCGGTCGAGCCGGTGTTCGCGCGCGTCAGCGACGAGGTGACGCTGCTGCACTTCCGGCCGCGTCGCTGACGCGTCCGGAAGTGCAGCTCGGCGCTCAGCCCAGCTTCATTTCGAAGAAGCAGAGCTTGTTGCCGTCGAGGTCGCGTACGTAGCCGCCGTAGAACACCGGCATGCGCTCGCCCGGCGCACCCTCGTCGCTCGCGCCGAGCTCCATCGCCTTGGCGTAGAGCTTGTCGACGCCCTCGCGCGAGCCACCCGGAATGGCCACCATGTTGCCGTTTCCGGGGTGGTGCGTCCCGCCGTCGTAGGGGTTGCAGATCGCGAGCATCGGCGAGCCGAGCGCGGGGCCGTAGAATTTGATCCGGTCCATGCCGAAGAGCTGCTTCGCGCCGACCAGCGCGAGCAGTGCTTCGTAGAAGGTGCAGGCACGGTCGAGGTCCTTGGTTCCGATGGTGACGTAGCCGAGCATTTTGGGTTCTCCTTGCGCACAGTGAAGCGCAAGCGGGGTCGGGATGGCAAGGGGCGTGCCTCCTCGGTCATTCTCCTTCGCGCACGTCGAACACCGTGATCGCGGCGTCTTCGTGGACGGGCGCGCCGTAGCTCTCCCGATACGCGGCGATCCACGCGTCGGCGCGCACCGGCGGCGCCGCGAACGGCACCCGCATCTCCGCGTGCGCGTCGTGATGCAGGATCACGTAGTCGACGCCGCGTGCGCGCAGCGCCGCCTGGTCGCCGACGTGGAGCGCGTTGCGCAGCCGGATGCCTGTTCTCTCCCGCGGCACCTCGCCGTTGCGCACCTTGCCCGAGCCGGGATCGACGAAGCCGACGACGACGTGCTGGCGATGGATGCGCTGCGTGTACGCGAGGCTGTGCCAGAAGTAGTGCCAGGGCGCCTCGACGATGGTGACGCTGCCGGGTGGCCTCTGGGCGAGGCTTCCGTAGAAGTCGGGGATCACCGCGGGACGGAAGCGCTCGAAGTAGCGGCCGGGCGCGTAGTCGGCCTGGAACGAGCCGTGGTTCGTGAAGTCGTTCGGCCACGCGTAGATCCAGCCGAGCGGTCCGCCGCCGGCCAGCACGACCAGCACTACGGCCGAAACCAGAGGCCCGCGCGCCCAGCGGACGCTCGCCGCGAGCCGACGATCCGCTGCGTCGACACCGAGCGCGATCGTCAACAGCAGGAACGGGCTGAGCGCGAAGCAGTAGCGCGCGAACACGATCGGAAAGCGCAGACCGTGCGGGCGCACCATCAGCAGGGCCGCGAGCTGGGCGGCGCAGACGATTGCCACCCAGGCCGCGAAGCGCGGCTGCGCGCGGGCGAGCACGATCGCGCCGGCCAGTGCCGCCGCCAGCACGAGGAGGCGCAAGGGTGCGGACGGCGTGCCGAGCAGCAGCTCGCTCGCGCCGCGCAGCGTTGCCAGCTCGACCGTGCCGCGCGCGACCTTGTCGGACACCGCACCCGCGTTCGCGAGCAGCGGCGGCGCGAGCAGCAGCGTCCAGCCGCCGACCACCACGAGCGCCGTCACGAGCAGGGCGCGGGCCCGGAGCGTTGCACGCACGCCCGTGCAGGCCGCGACGACGGCGAGCGCGAGCGGTGTCGCGACCACCGGCAGGGTAACGAGCAGCAGCCAGGGTGCCACGATCGCGCAGCCGACGAACGCGACCTGCCAGCGCCGTCCGCCGCCGGCCAGCCAGCGGTAGCAGGCAACCACCGCCACGAAGCAGAGCAGCATCGCGAGCTCGTAGGGCCGCGCGTAGCGGCTGAAGAACACGTGCAGCGGCGCGATCGCGAGCAGCCAGGCGAAGACGACGCTCGCGCGCAGGCCGGCGAGATCGCGCACCAGCCAGGGGAGTACCACCAGCGACGCGATTCCCGCCAGCAGCGACGGCAGGCGCATGCCCAGCTCGGTCAGCCCGACGGTGCGTTCGAGCAGGAGATCGTACAGGGTGAGCGGGATCGAGTGGTCCGAGGCGCCGAAGCTCAGCAGCACGTCCAGCGGACCGCCGGCGAGCAGCGCGTGTAGCGCGTGCCACTCGTCGTCGACCAGCACCTGGTCGCGAATCTGGTAGAGGCGCAGCGCCGCCCCGGTCAGGACGGCCAGCAGCCAGAGCAGGTTCGTCGACCGGCGCGCGGGCATCGCGCACGCCATACCACGCCGGTCGCGGATCCCGCCGCGTGACGCCCCCCCGTCCACGAGCGTGGCGCGGCGGTTGCCTGACGGCCTTCGTTGTGCGGAATTGCGGGGGCCCTGCCACTCGCGGTGGGGCTTTCAGCCGGAGGCAAGCACGTGGGCATCACCTACCATCGCAACGACTTCGTCGATGACGCCGACGCGACCATCAGCGTGCGCGCCAAGGCCTTCAACTACGGGCTCGGCTGCTTCGGCGGGGTACGCGCTTACTGGGACGAGAAGCAGCAGGAGCTGTTCGTCTTCCGGCTCGCAGACCACGTGCAGCGCCTCGTCGAGTCGGCGCGCATCCTCGGCCTCGAGCCGCCGGTTTCCGGCGACGAGGTGGCGCGGATCATCCTCGAGGTGCTGCGCCGCAACGACGCGCGCCAGGACACGTACGTGCGGCCGCTGTTCTTCGTCGACTCGGACGAGCTGTCGCCGACGCTCACCGACGTGCCGGTGTCGTTGAGCGTCTACAGCCTGCCGCTTGGCCGCTACTTCAAGAGCGAGACCATCCGCCTCTGCATCTCGTCGTGGCGCCGCGTCGGCGACAACGCGATCCCGGCGCGCGCCAAGCCGACCGGCGCGTATCTCAACTCGGCGCTCGCTCGCGCCGAGGCGAAGCGCAATGGCTTCGACGACGCCATCGTTCTCACGGAAGGCGGCGAGGTCAGCGAGGCCAGCGCGGCGCATCTCCTGATGGTGCGGCGGGGCGAGCTGGTGTCGCCGCCCTCGACCGCCGACAACCTCGAGGGCATCACGCGACGCAGTATCCTCGAGCTCGCGGCCGCGGCTCCGCTGAACCTGCCGGTCGTCGAGCGGACGATCTCGCGCACCGAGCTCTACGTCGCCGACGAGGTCTTCCTGTCCGGCACCGCCGCCGAGGTGACGTCGGTCAGCAGCATCGACCACCGCGCGATCGGCACCGGCCAGGCCGGCCCGATGACGCTCGCCATCGCCGAGCGCTTCCGCAGCGTCGCGCGTGGCGGCGACCCGGCCTACGCGTCGTGGCTGACGCCGGTGTGGGGCAATGCGCGCCGGCGGACGGCCGTCGCCTGACGGACGCCCCTGGGATCGGTCGCCGCGGCGGCCGCGGCAGCGGCGATCGCGCCCGCGGTGGAGGCGGAGGCGGCGCTGCCGGTACCGCGCCCGCATCCAGGTGCGGTCGAGGTCTTCCGCTTCCGGAAGCGCAACACGGTCAGCTGCCGCGCGTGCAAGCTGCACCATCGCTACGCGATGTTCGCACGCGGGCGCGCCGCGCCGGCCGCATCATCAACATGTCGTCGATGACGGGCCTGGTCGCGAATCCGCCGAATGTCTACTACAGCTCGACGAAATTTGTACTCGAAGCGCTCACCGAGGCGCTCGCGAAGGAGCTGGCGCCGTTTGGCATCGAGGTCACCGCGATCGAGATCACCGAGCTCGAGCACCCACCGTTGCATCTCCTCCTGGGGAACGACGTGCTGACTGCGTTCCGGGAGAAGCTCGCCGGTCTCTCGGCCTCGATCGACGAGTGGGAGGCGACCACCAAGGACGTGGGTTTCTCCGACGACAAGCCCAGGCCTCAGGGCGGACAGCGGGCTCGCATCCCCGGGCGGATTCACGTATCCCTCGTCGAAACCCCCAGACCCAGAGGAACCAAGGAAATGGCGGAGCAGAGCACGAAGCCGCGTCCGGCAGTCGATTTCCTCAAGATCCCCGAGAGCGGCGACCCGTATCTCGAGGGCCACAAGTGCAAGGCCTGCAGCGCGATGTATCTCGGCGAGCGCACCAGCTGCTCGAAGTGCGGCGCGCGCGGGCAGATCGAGGCGACCAAGCTCGCCAACAAGGGCAAGCTCTACGTCTACTCGATCGTGTTCCGCTCGTTTCCCGGCATCGAGACGCCTTACGTCTCGGCCATCGTCGACCTCGACGGCGGCGGCACCGTGAAGGGCAACCTGATCGGCGTCGAGCCCGACCCGGCGAAGATCTCCTTCGGGATGCCGGTCGAGGTGGTCTACAAGGATGCCCTCGGCCGCAAGGATCGCGAGGGGAATTCGTACTTGAGCTATTTCTTTCAGCCCGCGAGCTGAGCGAGGAGATCCATCATGGGCGAAGACGTCTACGTCGTCGGAATCGACATGATCAAGTTCGGGCGCTTTCCGAACAAGAGCCTGGCGGAGCTGGGCTCCGAGGCGGCGCTGCTGGCGCTCGACGACGCCGGGCTGCGCATCCAGGACATCGAAGCGATGTGGTGTGGCAACCTGATGCAGGCCAACAACATGGTCGGCCAGCAGATCCTGCAGCTCATCGGCCAGACCGGCATCCCGGTGGTCAACTGCGCCAACGCTTGCGCCACCGGCGCGACGGCGTTTCGTGACGCCTGGCTGTCGATCAAGGCGGGCGTCTACGACGTCGTGCTCGCGGTCGGCGTCGAGCAGATGGGCAAGGGCCTGCTCGGCGGCGCGGGCGGCGGACGCGGCATCTCGAAAGAAGGCTTGACGGGGTCGATGACCATGCCGGCGGTGTTCGCCGAGGCGGGCATGGAGCACGCGCGCAAGTACGGCACGACCTTCGAGCAATTCGCCAAGGTCTCCGTCAAGAACCACCACCACTCGACCTTGAACCCGAAGGCGATGTACCAGATCGAGACGCCGCTCGATCAGGTGATGAACGCCGAGATGATCTCGTACCCGAACACCAAGCTGATGTGCTCGGTGAACGTCGACGGCTCGGCCGCGGCCGTTCTGGTGTCGGCGAAGAAGGCCAAGCAGCTCGGCATGAAGCGCGCCGTGAAGGTCCGCGCCTCGATCCTCACCAGCGACCCGTGGCAGGAGCGCGATCTGGTGATGCCGGACGTCAATAGCTGCACCCGGCTGGCCGCGAAGAAGGCCTACGAGATGGCGGGCGTCGGCGCGTCGGACATCGACCTGGTCGAGCTGCACGACTGCTTCGCCACCGCCGAGATCCTGCACTACGAGAACCTCGGCCTGTGCAAGGACGGCGAAGCCGGCCGCATGATCGACGCGGGCGAGAGCGCGCTCGGCGGCCGGATCCCGGTCAACGTCTCGGGCGGACTGCTGTCGAAGGGTCATCCGCTGGGCGCGACCGGCATCGCGAACATCTACGAGGTGTCGACGCATCTGCGCGGCGAGGCGGGCAAGCGTCAGGTCGAGGGCGCGAAGCTCGGCATGACGCACGTGATCGGATTGGGCAGCGCGTGCGCGATCCACATCCTGGAGAAGGCGGCCTAGCGCGGCGCTCTCCCGAGCAGAGCTTCACGTACAGGGGGGCGCTCCACACATGGAGGCCCCCCTGTGCTCGTTTCGAACCAATGCGTATCGGCGTCGTCAGCGACACCCACAATCGCCTGCCCAACGTCCGGCGGATCGTCGAGCTCTTCAACGCGGCCGCCGTCGAGCGCGTGATCCACACCGGTGACGTGACCCAGGCGCGCACCCTGCACGCGTTCGGGGCACTCGAGGCGCCGTTGCTCGGCGTGTTCGGCAACAACGACGAGCGCGAGCCGTTGCGTGAAGCAGCCGCGGCACACGGCTTCGAGCTGTACGATGGCCCGCTCGAGCTGACGCTCGCCGGCCGCCGCATCGTCGTCGTGCACGACCCGCGCGACTTCGCCGGCGTGCGCGCCGACACGCACGACGTGGCGCTGCACGGCCACGTCCACCGCCACGTCGTCGAGCGCGCGGGGGGCCGCCTGACGTTCAACCCGGGCGAGTGCGCGGGGCACATGGTCGGCTGCAACGCCGTCGGCGTCGTGGATCTCGCGACGCTCGAGGTCGAGATCCTGAAGTTCTAGCGCGGGGGAGCCGCGCCGCTTGCGAGGCTGGGGGCCGATCGCGAAACTCGGCGTCTGCGGCAGCTTGTCGGCGACCAGCTCGGCGATTGCGCAGGCCGCCGAGGAATCCGATCAGAAACGCAAGGTGAGAGCCATCGTCGAGCTCACCTGCCCGCGCAGGGCGCGACCGTCTCCGCGATCTGGGCCGCAGCCGCGTCGCCGCCCGTCGCCTCGAGCGCGCGGAACTCGTCCGCGGTCCAGCGGCGCTGGATGTGCCGCAGAGCGCACTCGCAGATCGAGTCGCTGGCACGGCGCCGGCAGCCGGTCATGAAGTTCGCCACCACGTCCTCGGGATAGGGATTGGTCGGTGGCTCCTGCGCGCAGCCCACCAGTAGAGTGAGCGCGGCGACCGCGATCCACTTCGGCAAACGATCTCGCATGGCGCGCTGGACATAACGTTCGCCGGGCGCTTGCGAAAGCGCTGGTCGCGCGCCCGGTCGTGCTATTCCCGAGGGCGATGCCCGAGCTGCCGGACGTCGAGATCTACGTCGAGTTGCTGCGCGAGCGCCTGGTCGGAAACGCTCTCGAAGCGGTGCGCGTGAAGAGCATGTTCCTGGTGCGCTCGGTCGAGCCGCCAATCTCGGCGGCGCAGGGCAAGCGCGTGCTCGCCGTGCGCAGGCTCGGCAAACGCGTTGTGTTGACGCTCGAGGACGACCTCCATCTGGTCTTCCACCTGATGATCGCCGGACGCTTCCGCTGGGCGAAGCGCGGCGCGCGTCCGCCGGGCAAGATCGGGCTCGCCGCGTTCGACTTTGCGAGCGGCACGCTGCTGCTCACCGAAGCAAGCCAGAAGAAGCGCGCCTCGCTCCATCTGGTGCACGGCGAGGAGGCGCTCGCCGGGCATCACGCCGGCGGGATCGAGCCGCTCGAGTGCGACGCAGCGGCGTTCAAGGAGGCGCTGACGCGCGAGAGCCACACGCTCAAGCGCGTGCTCACCGATCCGCGCGTCTTCAGCGGTATCGGCAACGCGTACTCGGACGAGATCCTGCACGCCGCGCGGCTGTCGCCGATCAAGCAAACGGGCAAGCTCGACGACGAGGAGATCGTGCGGCTGCACCGCGCGACGCAGGCCACGCTGACGCGCTGGCTGGAGGCGTTGCGCGTCGAGTTCGTCGGGAAGTTCCCCGGCCCGGGTGACATCACGGCGTTCCGGCCGGGTTTCGCCGTGCACGGCCGATACCGCGAGCCGTGCCCGGTTTGCGGCAAGCCGGTGCAGCGCATCCGCTACGCCGACAACGAGACCAACTACTGCGCGGTGTGCCAGACCGGCGGCCGGCGGCTCGCGGACCGCGCGCTGTCGCGCATCCTGCACGACTCCTTCGCGCGCCCGATCGACGACGTCAATTCTTGACGACGTCGTCGCCGCGACGCGCGGCGCGCAGCCAGGCGCGCACGCCGGGGTGTGCGAACGGGGCGGCCGCGGCGAGGGCCAGCACGGTCGCCGCGGCGTAGAACTGCGGCGAGCCGGGAACGAGCAGGGTCGATCCGAAGAACGAGTAGGCCAGAGCGCGCACCGAGCCGCCCGCCGTCACCGCGGCCGCGAACGGCAGCAGCGCCATCGACGAGAAGCCGGCACCCCAGAAGAACGCCGACATCGGACCCGTCGGGTGCGCCGTGACCAGCCCGATCACCGGCGGCCCGGCCTTCTCGATGTGCCCTTCGAGCCAGACATAGTGCTGGCCGAAGATGTCGCGCAGCCACTGGCCGCCGACCCGGCGTGCGATGGTGAACGTGATCAATGCCGATAGGACGATGCCGGTGGCGCCGAGGACGGTGCCCAGCGTCGTGCCGAAGCAGAGGCCGCCGACGGGCAGGATGATGATCGCGGGGAGGAAGATGAATTGACGAAACGTGAGCAAGCCGAGGAACAGCGCGGGGGCCTTCCAGCCCATGCTCGCGACCAGGGTCTGCAACGAGTGCGTGGACAGCTCCAGCCCGAGCTGATGGCGCACCGCCCAGCCGGCGAGCAACGAGGCTCCTGCCAGTGCGGCTAGAACGGTGACGACCCTGCGTGGCATCGGACTGTGACGCTAGCGCAGCAGAGGGCGGGAGGCGAGCGCGCGACCATTCACTCCACGGCGGGTTGCGCTTCCGACCAGCAAAGCTTTTACGCACTTGCGGAAGAAAGCGGCACGCACGCTTGCTTCGCAGGCAGCCCCGCCGGGGCAGCTTCATCCGTTCCCGCGTTGGCACGCTTGCTTACACTGCCCGCCACCTTCGCCCGGAACCCTGTCGCGCCATGAGCATCAACGTCGCCATTCATCACCGCACGCACTACGCGTTCGACCGCCTGGTCACCCTGTCGCCGCACGTGCTGCGCCTGCGGCCGGCGCCGCATTCGCGCACGCCGATCCTGGCCTACTCGCTGAAGGTCAAGCCGGCCAAGCACTTCCTCAACTGGCAGCAGGACCCGTTCGGCAACTACCTGGCCCGGCTGGTCTTCCTGGAGCCGACGCGGGAGTTCGAGTTCACCGTCGACCTGATCGCCGACCTCACGGTGATCAACCCGTTCGACTTCTTTCTCGAGGAGCCGGCCGAGCACTATCCGTTCGTCTACGACGCGCAGCTCGCCCGCGAGCTCGCCCCGTACCTCGAGATCCGCGAGACCGGGGCCGGTCTTGCGCATTGGCTCGAGGGCGTCGACCGGCGGCCGCGGCGCACCGTCGACTTCCTGGTCGACCTGAACCAGCGCCTGGCGAAGGACATCGCGTACTCGATCCGGATGGAGCCGGGCGTCCAGACTTGCGAGGACACCCTGGAGCGGCGCATCGGCTCCTGCCGCGACACTGGCTACCTGCTGGTCGAGATCCTGCGCCACCTGGGGATGGCGGCGCGCTTCGTGTCCGGATACCTGGTCCAGCTCGAGCCCGACGAGAAGCCGATCGAGGGCCCGGAGGGCCCGAAGCAGGACTTCACGGACCTGCACGCCTGGGCCGAGGTCTACGTCTCGGGTGCTGGCTGGATCGGGCTCGATCCGACCTCCGGTCTGTTCGCGGGTGAGGGCCACATTCCGCTCGCCGCGACGCCGGATCCGATCAGCGCGGCACCGGTGACCGGACTGGTCGATCCGTGCGAGGTCGAGTTCAGCTTCGCGAACGAGGTGCACCGCGTGAGCGGGCTCGTCAGCCCGGCGAAGCCTTACACCGACGAGACCTGGGAGCAGATCCTGACGCTCGGCGACGCCGTCGACGCGAACCTGCAGGCGAACGACGTGCGCTTGACGATGGGCGGCGAGCCGACGTTCATCTCGATCGACGACCGCGACGGGGCCGAGTGGACGATCGCCGCGCTCGGCCCGGCCAAGCGCAAGCTCGCCGAGGACGTCATCCGGCGCCTGCGCGAGCGCTTCGCGCCCGGTGGCGCACTGCAGTTCGGCCAGGGCAAGTGGTACCCGGGCGAGATCCTGCCGCGCTGGGCGCTGGGCTGCTTCTGGCGCCGCGACGGCGTTCCGGTGTGGAACGACCCGGCGCTGATCGCCGACGAGGCGCAGCCGCTCGGCCACCAGCTCGCCGAGGCGAAGCGCTTCATGGACGCACTCGCGATGCGTCTCGGGCTGCCGCCCGAGCTCGCACTGTCGGGCTACGAGGACGCCCTCTACTACCTGTGGAAGGAGCAGAACGTCCCCGAGAACCTCGATCCCTACAAGGCCGCGATCGACGACTCCGCGGACCGGCGCCTGCTCGCACGCCAGCTCGAGCGCGGCTTCGGGACCACCACCGGCTTCGCGCTGCCGCTGCGCTGGGCGTGGCACACGGGCGGCGGCCAAGGCTGGACGAGCACGCGCTGGACGTTCCGCCGCGGGCGCATGGTGCTGGTGCCGGGCAGCTCGCCGATGGGCTATCGGCTGCCGCTCGACTCCCTGCCGTGGCTGCCGGCCGACCAGCGCGAGATCGACTTCGAGGCCGACCCGTTCGCGCCGCATCCCGAGCTGCCGCGCGAGCGCATGCAGCTCGCACAGTCACCGACCGCGAGACGGCCCGGTGATCTCGCGTACCGGGCGGGCGAGGGCGCGGCCGCGCGCCTGATGCATCAGGACGTGCCGGACGCGGCCCGCGCCGCGGACGCGGTGCGGGGTGTTCCCGACCGTGCGGTGCGCACCGTGCTCTGTGTCGAGCCGCGCAACGGCACGCTCTACGTCTTCCTGCCGCCGCTGACGCACCTCCAGCACTATCTCGACCTGGTCGCGCGGGTCGAGGCCACGGCCGAGGAGCTCGCGCTCCCGGTCGTCGTCGAAGGCTACGAGCCACCGCGCGATCCGCGTCTGGTGCGCCTGCTGGTCACGCCCGATCCAGGCGTGATCGAGGTGAACATCCAGCCGGCGCAGGACTGGCGCGATCTCGTCGACATCCACTCGACCGTCTACGAGGAGACCCGCAACGCGCGGCTCGGCGTCGAGAAGTTCATGATGGACGGCCGCGCGACCGGCACCGGCGGCGGCAATCACGTGACCATCGGCGGCCCGTCCTCGGCCGACAGCCCGATCCTGCGCCGCCCGGACCTGCTGCGCAGCCTGCTCACCTTCTGGCAGCACCATCCGAGCCTGTCCTATCTGTTCTCCGGACTGTTCGTCGGACCGACCAGCCAGGCGCCGCGCGTCGACGAGGCGCGTGACGACAGCCTCTACGAGCTCGAGCTCGCGCTCGCGCGCACGCCTGGCGGCGCGCCGCCGCAGCCGTGGCTGGTCGACCGGCTGTTCCGCAACCTGCTGATCGACGTCACCGGCAACCCGCATCGCGCCGAATTCTGCATCGACAAGCTGTACGCGCCCGACGGCCCGACCGGACGCCTCGGCCTGGTCGAGATGCGCGCCTTCGAGATGCCGCCGCATACCCGTTTGAGCTTGACGCAGCTCCTGCTGCTGCGCGCGCTCATCGCGCGCTTCTGGAGCGAGCCCTACGCGAAGCCGCTGGTGCGCTGGGGCACCGAGTTGCACGACCGCTTCATGCTGCCGCACTTCCTCTGGCAGGACTTCGGCGACGTGATCGACGATCTGCGCGAGCACGGCTACGGCTTCGACCGCGACTGGTTCCTGCCGTTCCTCGAGTGGCGCTTGCCGTTGCTGGGTAGCGTCACGGTGCGGGATCTCGAGGTCGAGCTGCGCACCGCGATCGAGCCCTGGCACGTGCTCGGCGAGGAGGTGAGCTCGCAGGGCATGGCGCGCTACGTGGATTCGTCGGTCGAGCGCCTGCAGGTGCGGACGATGGGCATGACCGACGGCCGCCACGTCATCACGTGCAACGGCGAGCGCGTGCCGCTGCGCCCGACCGGTACCCGCTCGGAGTTCGTCGCCGGCGTGCGCTACCGCGCCTGGCAGCCGCCGTCGGCTCTGCACCCGACGATCCCGGTGCACGCGCCGCTGGTGTTCGACGTCCTCGACACCTGGGCCGGGCGCTCGGTCGGCGGCTGCGCCTACCACGTCACCCATCCCGGCGGCCGGAGCTTCGAGACCTTCCCTGTCAACGCCGCCGAGGCCGAATCGCGGCGGGTTGCCCGCTTCCTGCCGCATGGCCATACTCCCGGACCCATGCGTCCACCGCACGAGGAACGAGACCCGTCCTTTCCGCATACGCTCGATCTGCGTCTGCGCAGCATCGGGTGAGCGAGGACGAGGTGCTCGAGTCGGGGGAAGGTGGTGTCGCCGCCGGGCGGCCGGCCGGCCGGCCTGTTCGCGGGTTACCGCCCGCTTCCAGGCTGCCGCGACGAGATGTCGTCCCAGCCGGGCGCGCTGTGGCCGCACTGGGAGTATCTCTCCGTCGCGATCGCCTCGCTCGGCGAGCCCGAGCTCGAGCGCCGCGCGCACGAGCTACGCCGCCTGCTGCGCGAGAACGGTGTCACCTACAATTTCTATGAGGAGAACGACACCATCGAGCGGCCGTGGTCGCTCGATCCGATCCCGGTGCTGCTCACCAGCGCCGACTGGAGCGAGATCGAGCAGGGCCTCGCGCAGCGCGCCGAGCTGCTCGATCTGGTGCTGCGCGATCTCTACGGACCGCGCAAGCTGCTGAAGCGCGGCCTGGTGCCGCCAGAGCTGATCTTCGGCCATCCGGGGTTCCTGCGCTCGTGCGCCGGCACGGCTCGCGTCGACGGCCGCTGGCTGACCTTGTGCGCGGCCGATCTCGCACGCGGCCCGGACGGACGCCTGTGGGTGATCGGCGACCGCATCCAGGCGCCGTCGGGCGCCGGCTACGCGCTCGAGGCGCGCACCGCGCTGTCGCGCACCCTGCCGAGCCTGTACCGCGACTCGCACGTGCACCGCCTGGCGCTCTTTTTCCGCACCCTGCGCGGCACGCTCGCGGGACTCGCACCGGGCGGCAAGGAGGATCCGCGCATCGTCCTGCTGACGCCCGGACCCGGCAGCGAGACCTTCTTCGAGCACGCCTATCTGGCGAGCTATCTCGGCTACCCGCTGGTCCAGGGCAGCGACTTGACGGTGCGCGACGAGCGCGTGTGGCTGAAGACGCTCGACGGCTTGACGCCGGTCGACGTGATCCTGCGCCGCGTCGACGATCCGTGGTGCGATCCGCTCGAGCTCAGGCCGGATTCGCTGCTCGGCGTCGCGGCGCTGCTGCAGGCGGTACGGCGCGGCAACGTCGTCGTGGCCAATCCGCTCGGTACCAGCATCCTCGAGAACCCGGGCCTGATGCCGTTCCTGCCCAAGATCGCGCGCGCGCTGCTCGACGAGGACCTGAAGCAGCCGTCGGTCGCGACCTGGTGGTGCGGCGGCGAGACCGAGCGCCAGTACGTCCTCGACAAGCTCGAGGACCTGGTGATCAAACCGGTCTTCCCTTACCGCGTCGACTCGACGATCTTCGCCGCCGCGCTCACGGTTTCCGAGCGCGAGGAGCTGAAGGCACAGATCCGTGCCCACCCGCACCGCTTCGTCGCCCAGGAGCAGGTCGCGCTGTCGACGGCACCGGTGCTGCGCGCGGGACGCCTCGAGCCGCGGCCGTTCGTGCTGCGTAGCTTCTGCGTCGCCAGCGAGAGCGGCTACCTGGTGATGCCGGGCGGCCTCGGCCGGGTGTCGTCGTCGAGCTCCAGCTTCGTCACCTCGAACCAGCTCGGCGGCATCGGCAAGGACGTCTGGGTGCTGGCGTCGGAGCCCGAGCGTCAAGTCAGCCTGCTCGAGCCGGTCGACCGGCCGGTCGCGGTGAGCCGCGGCGGCGACGAGGTGCCGGGGCGTGTCGCGGACGATCTCTTCTGGCTCGGCCGCTACAGCGAGCGCTCGGAGGCGATTGCCCGTCTGCTGCGCGAGGTCCTGCTCCGCCTGCTCGCGATCGAGCGCGCGCACGTCGACGGCACGGTGCCGTTGCTGCTCCGTGCGGTCACGGCGCAGAGCGACACCTATCCCGGATTCATCGGCGAGGATGCCGAGCAGCGGCTCGCCGCGCCCGAGGCGGAGCTGCTGCAGCTCATCCTCGATCCGCGGCGCACCGGCGGCCTGCGCTTCAACATCGAGGCGCTGGCGCGCACCGGACGCTCGGTGCGCGACCGGCTTTCGGGTGACACCTCGCGCGTGATCGGAGCGATCGACGGCGAGCTCGCCCGCCCCTGCGATCTCGCCGCGGCGCGCGAGAGCCTGCAGCGATTGATCCTGCTGCTGGCGGGCTTCGTCGGGCTCACGGCCGAGAGCATGAGCCGCGGCCAGGGCTGGCGCTTCCTGCAGCTCGGACGCTCGCTCGAGCGCGCCCTGCAGACGATCGCGCTGCTGCGCGGTGTCGTGCTGCCAGCGGGGCCGCTGATGGTGCCGGCGTGCGAGGCGCTGCTCGGCATCCTGCACAGCGTCAAGACCTACCGCCGGCGCTACCGCTCGCGCATCCAGGTCGGCGCGGTACTCGACCTGCTGCTGCTCGACGAGACCAACCCGCGCTCGCTCGCCTTCCAGCTGGTGCGCGTCGAGGAGCACGTGGTAGCGCTGGTGCGCGACGACGAGACCGCGCAGCGCAGCCGCGCCGAGCGCCTGGCGCTCGACGCCCTCACCACACTCCGCCTGTTCGACGTCGCGAGCATCGCCGACGCCGACGATGAGGATTCGGCGCAGGAGCTCGAGCGACTGCTGCTGCGCGTCGCCCGGCTGCTCGCCGAGCTCGGCGGCGAGATCGCGTCGCGTTACTTCCAGCCGGCGGACCGGCCGCAGCAGATGGTGCGTTTCTCGTGAGCGAACGGCCGGCGCCGACGCGTTTCCGCGTCATCCACCGTACCTGCTACTCGTACGCGCTGCCGGTCGAGCTGTGCCACAACGAGGCCCACGTCAAGCCGCGTGGCACCCCACTGCAGCGCTGCCTCGCCAGCCGGCTGACGATCGACCCCGTGCCCGCCTCGATCCACGAGCGGATCGACTACTTCGGCAACCCGGTCAGCTACTTCGCGGTCCAGCTCCCCGAGCGCGAGCTGACCGTGGTCTCGACCAGCGAGGTCGAGGTCGCGAAGCTGGATCTCGGCGAGCGCGAGGTGCCTGATTCCCCGCCGTGGGAGCAGGTGCTGGCCCCGCTTCTCGCCGGCGCGCGCGAGGTGCCGCTCGAAGCACGCGACATGCCGCTCGAAGCACGCGACATGACGCTCGGCTCGCCGATGGTCGAGCCGTTGGCGGAGCTGGGCGAGTTCGCAGCAGCGTCGTTCCCCGCCGGGCGGCCGCTCTTCGAGGCCGTGGCCGATCTGAGCCGGCGCATCCACCGTGAGTTCACCTACGACCAGGAGTTCAGCACCATCGCGACGCCGATCGCGGAGGTCCTCGAGCGCCGCCGCGGCGTCTGCCAGGACTTCGCCCACGTCGCGATCGGCTGCCTGCGCTCGCTCGGCCTGCCGGCGCGCTACGTCAGCGGCTACATCGAGACCGTCAAGAGCGCCGACCAGCCAAAGCTGGTCGGCGCGGACGCCTCGCACGCCTGGTTCTCGGCTTTCGCGCCCGGACACGGCTGGCTCGACTTCGACCCGACCAACGATCAGATCCCGCCGAAGCAGCACATCACGACGGCCTGGGGCCGCGACTACAGCGACGTCACGCCGCTGAAGGGCGTGCTGTTCGGCGGTGGCGAGCACACGCTCGAGGTCGCGGTCGACGTGACGCGGATCGCGGTCGGCGACTAGCAAGGGTCGTGGCGATGAGTGGATGTCCGCCGTGCCATTGCCCGGCGGCGGCGGTTCGGCCATCCTCCGTCCCATGAAGGCCGTCTCGTACCGGCCGCCCGGCCGCGGCCCGTTCCGCGCGGACCAGATCCGTCCCGGCGATCCCTACGAGCTCTCCGATGGCCACGCGATCGTCACCGAGCCGTCGGGGCGCCGGCACGGGCGCAAGCATCTCGTCGGCGGGGCTGCGCTCGCGACCGACCCCGCTGTCGAGGACGTCGGCGTCGAGGTCGGCCACGTGCTCGACGAGGGCACGCTGCGCGCGCCCGACGTCTCGGTCGGTGGCTTCGCGGACGGGCCCGGCTTTGCGCGCACGCCCCCGGCGCTCGCCGTCGAGTACGTCGAGGGCGATGCCGACGAGGCGGATCTCGAGCGCAAGATCGCCGAGCTGCTCGGCGCGGGTGCGGAGCTGGTCTGGGTGGTGCGTCTCGCGGGGGAGCGCCGGGTCGAGGTGCACGGGCGCAGCCGGGCGGTGATCGTCAAGCATGCCGGCTCCGCTCTCGAGGCGCCGGGGATCCTGCGCAACCCCGTGCCGGTCGAGTCGCTCTACGATCGCGCGGCCGCGCACGCGCTGATGCTGCGCAACTTGTTGCAGCGCGCGGGCTACGCGGACCTCGACGCGGTGCGGGCGGAGGGTCGCGCAGCGGGTCGGGCGGAAGGACGAGCGGAGGGAGAAGCGCTCGGCCATCTGGCGCACGCGCGCGCGCTGCTGCGACGCACGTTCGCCCGCCGCTGCCTTGCCGTCGGTGCGGCGCAGATGGCGAGGATCGAACGCTGCACGGACCTGGCGACCCTCGACGCCTGGCTCGAGGCCGCCCACACGGTGAGCACCGTCGGACAGGCGCTGCGCTCGCGTTGACACGAAGTCCCGGCGGACGCCGCGCACCGGGACCGAGCGTCAGCGCAGCGCCTGTCCGACGGTGCTCAC